>Ga0315268_10005960_pt1 | contig 13022 bp, 7 predicted proteins | sample C1_top_MG_FD_204535 | JGI IMG/M metagenome (GOLD analysis project Ga0315268, IMG submission 204535) | Sediment microbial communities from Yellowstone Lake, YNP, Wyoming, USA - C1_top | ecosystem: Environmental > Aquatic > Freshwater > Lake > Sediment | place: USA: Wyoming | collected 2017-08-01 | reverse complement strand
TATTCTTACATCCTGCGACTGCCGTTCTTTCGGGACGACATGGTGATGCTGCTATGGCTGCGGGAGATGCCGTGGGGCAGGCTGTGGGTGGATGCGACGGGGTTTCCGTACTATCGCCCGTTGAGCTTTTCGACGCTCAAGCTTTCGGAGCTGGCCTTTGGGTGGCCGGAGCCAATTTCGCTGCACGTGCTGAACCTGGCGCTGCACGCGGCTAACAGTACGATGGTGGCATTGTTGGCTCACCGCTTCTTTGAGGGCAACGGCAAGCGCATCGCGGCGATTGCGGCGGGGCTGCTGTTTGCGGCGTACCCGTTCACTTACGAGATCATGCCCACGACCGGGCCGATTTTCCAGTTGCAGGCGGCGTTCTTTGGGTTGGGGGCGGCACTTGCGTATGCAAACTTTAAATCTCTAGTTTCAAATCTCAAATGGTTGTGGCTCTCGCTGGCGCTGGCATTGTTGGGGACGTTTACGTGCGAGTACGGGGTGATTATTCCGGCGTTCGTTGTGGCAGTTGAAGTGATGCACTGGCGACAGAGCCACACTGGCGGAGTAGAACCTTTAAGCGGCCATATCTCAGAGTTAGGTCCGGCTAAAGCCTCGACTCCGCCAGCCCGGTTCTCACGTATCCCGTTGGTGTATTGTGCTTTTGCAGCGGTGTATCTGGCGGTTTGGATCGTGATGCCCAAGTCGCGGGCGGAACTGCCATTAATTTTGCAGGGCCTGGGACCGGCGCTGCGGGATATGCCAGTGACGGCGCTATATTATTTGCAGGGATTGACGTACCCGCTGCAGACGCTGGCCTGGCCGCTGGTGCGGGCGACCAGGATGAGCCAGGAAACCAGCGTGCTGATCGTCGGCGTTTTGACACTGGGAGGAATCGCCGCGGGGTTTGCGAGGGCCAGGCGGCTGCCATTGCTGGCGTTTGCGCTGGCGTGGTTCGCGATTGGGGTTGCGCCGATGTGGCCCACACTCAACGCCGATTACACACTCAACGGGCCGCGCCTGCATTACCTGCCCTCTATCGGCACGACGATGATTTGGGGCAGCCTTGTCGCTATTTCGTTTACTCACCGCAAAGACACAAGGAGCGCAAAGGAAGAACTTGTCAGTCTCCGCGTCGCCTGCCCCCGCGATCTTATGGGGGTGGCGATTCAAGCCCTTGGCATCTTTGTGGTCGTGGGGACGTTGGCGCAGAGCGTGGTGTTTTTGCATGGGATGGCGGATGTGATCACGATCGGCGGGAGACTGGCGGCGGATGTTTCGCATACGATTGCGACGACGACGCCCGACGAGCCGACGCTGGTGGTCAATTTTCCGTCGTGGATCGGCAAGCGCGAGACAACGTACGCCATGGGCGCAGAGGGGATCAGCCTTTTGCCGGGCTATTCGACGATGCGCGAGATGGTGCGGTTGAACACACGACAGGATCGGAACGTGACGGCTGTGACGTTCACAAACACAATCAGGGAGTGGAAGTATGACCAGCGGCTCGGCCCGCCACTTAACTGGAACAAGCTGGTCAAGGCTGTGCGTGCGGCCCGAGGGGCGTGGATGGTCGAATACCTGCCGGGCACGCTGCGGCTGAGCGAGGCGGGCTCTGTCCAGCAGGTCACGCAACCTGAACCACCCGAGGTTACGTTTGGCGACCGGATCGGCTTACGACTGGCGGGTTACACCATCACGGGGGATGAGCTGCGCGTGGAGCTGGCGTGGACGAACGTCTTGACCGTGGAGCAACAGTTGACGGCGTTCGTCCACGTTTACGACCCACAGGGCAAGCTCGTGGCGCAGCAAGATGGCTACCCCTTGCTGGGGCTTGTTCCGCCGTGGCTCGCGCAAAAAGGCGAGGTGGTGCACGACGTGCGGCATATCCCCCTACCCGCCCGGCTCGACGCCGGTCATTACGTGGTCGGCGTGGGAGTGTACGATGCGGAGACGGGCCAGCGTGTTCCGGCGGTCTCACCCACGGGCGGGCGTTTCGAAAACGATGTATACTTGATGTTTGGGGTTGACGTGCAAAGGTCAAATGTCAACTCTCAAACTTCAAATCCCCAATAAAGTGTGGCGGGGCACCCTATCTACTTTTATTTGCCTCTAGTATGCAAGAACGACGTTTGAAGGGTAACGGAGATCCAAGTGGACGAAAACCGAATCCTGATTCGCGGGGGGACGCTGGTCACGCCAGATGGGTGCTTTCCGGGGGACGTGGCCATCGAAGACGAGTCCATTGTGGCAGTGGGCGCGGGGCTGCGAATGACGGATAGCTTTAATGTGTTGGACGCGCGGGGTTGCATCGTGCTGCCGGGGCTGATTGATTGCCACACGCACATCGCACTGGATACGGGCATTTACAAGACCGCCGATGATTGGGAGGTCGGCACGCGGACGGCAGCCTGCGGCGGCATCACCACGGTCATAGACTATGCGACTCAATTTCCAGGCCAAACGCTAAGGCAGGCGTTGGAGAATCGCTGGGCGGAGGCGGAGGGAAAAGCTTGCATTGACTATGGGCTGCACTGCATGGTCACCGACCTGCCGCGCGACCGCGAAGGCGAGCTGGGCGACCTGGTGCGGCTGGGAGCGCCGTCGGTCAAGCTCTATACCACGTACCGGCCCAACTATTACGCCGACGACGATACGATTTTGCGCTTGCTGCGCGCCTCGGCCAGCGCGGGGCTGCTGGTGACGACGCACTGCGAAAACGATGCGCTGGTGATAGCGGCGTCGACAGATTTGGTGGCACGCAAGCAGACGACGTGGCGCTATCACGCGCGAGGGCGGCCGGCGCTGGCCGAGCACGAGGCGATTCACCGGGTGCTGTTCCTGGCAGGAGCTGCACGTGCGCCAGTATACATTGTCCACTGCTCGACGGGCCGCTCGGTGGAGATGGTGCGGCAGGCGCGCGGGCGCGGACAGACGGCGTTTGCCGAAACGTGCATCCAATACCTCTTGCTCGACGATTTGCGGTACAATGGAGAGCGACCAGAGCAGTTTATTCTTCAACCGCCGCTGCGCGACCCGGCGGAGAATGGAGCGCTCTGGCAACTCGTCGCGGAAGGCGCTATCTCTGCCATCGCGACCGATCACTGCGATTACACACTGGCGCAAAAGGCGGCCGTCAACGATTTTACAAAGACACCCGGGGGGCTGCCGGGGATGGAAACACTGCTCCCCCTACTCTACACCTGCGGCATCGTGGAGGGGCGGCTGACGTGGGACCAACTTGCGCGGCTGGTGGCGGCCAATCCTGCGCGCATCTTTGGACTGTATCCACGCAAAGGAATACTGGCGCCGCGCGCCGATGCGGACGTGGTGATCTTTGACCCGCGCGGCGAGGGGACGATCCAGGCCAGCCAGTTGCACAACATTGCAGGTTATACGCCCTACGAGGGCTGGCGCGTGCAGGGCTGCGTCAAGATGACGATTGCACGAGGCCAGGTCGTGTTCGAGGATGGGGAGTTCAAGGGGACGCCAGGGCGCGGGAGGTTCGTAGCAGGGGAGCCGTTCGACCTCGAACGGTTCCAACAGCAAGTCGCGTGAATGAGAAATATTGGGCAAATTTCGTCCTTCGTCATCGGCCATGCAAAAGATGGGAGAGTGAGAGATGGAACTGGCCCAATTAATCAAGTGTGCGCGGGGCGACGAGCCGGCCGAGATTCTGCTAAAGAATGCGCGTGTGGTGAACGTCTACACCGGGGAGATTTATCCGGCAGACCTTGCGCTGGCGCACAGCCGCATCGTGGGCGTGGGCACGGGCTACACGGCCCAAGAGGTGATTGATATGGACGGGCGTTACGTCTGCCCTGGGTTCATTGACGCACACGTCCACATCGAAAGCGCCATGGTGCCGCCGCACGAATTTGCCCGGGCGGTCGTCCCCCGTGGCACGACAACGGTCATCATTGACCCCCACGAGATTGCCAATGTGCTGGGGCTGGACGGCATCCGGTACATGTTCGATTCGGCCAAGTACAATCCGCTATCGGTGTTTGTGATGATGCCCTCGTGCGTGCCCGCGACGGACATGGAGACGGCTGGCGCTTACCTGCGCTGGTACGACATCACGCCGCAACTGAGCGACCATTGGGTGTTGGGTCTGGGCGAGATGATGAACTTTTTCGGCGTCATCCACGGCGACGAAGAAGTGCTCAACAAGCTGCGGGGGTTCGAGGATGCCATCCGCGACGGGCACGCGCCGGGACTGAGCGGGCGCGACCTGGTGGCGTATGTAGCGGCGGGCATCGGCTCCGACCACGAATGTACCACGGTCGAAGAGATGCGCGAAAAGCTGCGACTGGGCATGTACGTGTTTATCCGCGAGGCGACGACTGCACACAACCTGGTCGATTTGATCCCAGGGTTGACGGGCGCGAACAGTCGCAGGGTGTGCTTTTGTACGGACGACCGAGAGCCGGCCGACTTGTTGAACGAAGGCCACATTGACTCTCTCGTCCGGACCGCCATCTCTGAAGGAATTGACCCAACGATGGCGATCCGGATGGCGACTTTGAACCCCGCCGAGTACTTTCGTCTGCACGACCGGGGCGGCATCGCTCCGGGCAACCGCGCCGACCTGGTCGTGTTCTCCGACCTCAAAAATATCCACACCGAGATGGTCTTTAGAGGCGGGAAACTCGTGGCGCAGGACGGGCGGATCATTCCGTGGGAACGGCCTCTCAAGTCCATCTTTTTGCGATCTTCGATGAACGTCAACTGGGAGCGAGTGGACTTGCGCATTCCCGCCAACGGGCGGCGCGGGCGGATCATTGGCGTCATCCCCGACCAAATCATCACAGAGCACCTGGTGGAAGACCTGACGACAGAGAACGGGAATGTGATCTGCGATCCGGGCCTGGACGTCGCCAAGATCGCCGTGATCGAGCGGCACCTGGCGACGGGCAACCTGGGGCTGGGCCTGGTCAAAGGGATTGGCCTGATGCGCGGCGCTATCGCTTCGACCGTTGCGCACGACAGTCACAATATTGTCGTAGTGGGGGCAGACGACGAGTCGATGCTGACGGCAGCGCACACTGTGGCCGAGATGCGCGGGGGGATGGTGGCCGTAGAAGGCAACACGGTGCTCGCCAAGCTGCCCCTGCCCATCGCCGGGCTGATGAGCGACCAGCCGATTGAAACCGTGCGGGATCGAATGGAGGACCTGATCCGCGCAGCGCACCAGCTTGGCTCGCACCTGCACAATCCGTTTACGGCGATGTCATTCCTGGCGCTGCCAGTTATCCCGTCGCTCAAGATCACCGACAAGGGATTGGTGGACGTGGACCGGTTCCAGATTGTGCCCTTATTCCTTGAATAGGAGGCAAGCTATGTCCAAGAAACAAATCATCATGCTCGCCGTCATAGCGCTGGCCGATGTGTGCGTGTTGGCCTTGGGCGCAGCGATTTTGCTGACCGGCTCGAGAGCGGCCGAACCGGTGCCCACGCCGTTTGTCCTCGAGGCGGCAGCGCTGTCGTCCACTCCCTTGCCGCCGGGAGCCGCCGGGGCTTTGCCATCGCCCACGGGTGAGACGCCGGCACCGACCGAAACGCACTGGCCCACCTGGACACCACGGTCGACGCGGACATCCTTCCCCAGCAACACACCGACGCCCACGCAGACGCCGACGAACACTTTCACACCTACTCCCACACCCAGTCGCACTCCGAGAATGACGTCCACTCCTAAACCGGCAGAGGGAGGCGGATCGGGTGGATCGGGAGGCGGCGGAGGAGGTGGGGGCGTCCCTAGCGGAGTCATCCGATGTGGCACTCCCAACGGCCGGCCTGCCAATGGTAAGTTGGATGTATTGTTCTCGGTCATTGGCTGGCGAGACGTGCCAGACGAAAAAGACCGGACTATCGGCAAACTAGAGATCCTGCCCAGCGGCGGCGGCGACTGTTACAAGTACAACTTTATCGGCAAAGACTATGACTATGAGCCGATCGAGTTCGAAATGAACAAGTGTGGCAGCCAGACAGTGGAACTCATCGTCACTGCGGCGGATGGGCAACGCTGGAAGTATGCCTGGATTCTGGCTGCGGAGGACCCGAGCTTTAACTGCAAGTGAGAATTGCCCCCGACGAATTGGACAGACAACAAGCATAAAAAGCCCCCGGCCGCCGGGGCCGGGGGCTGATCCACCCGCTGCAGCTTGTACTCCGAGACTCAGGCAAGAAAGCCCGGTTCCCCTACGAGTGCTCCCAGTGTGGATGGGATCAGAGTAGTCTGCCCCTCGAATAGCCATCCTTCGTGATTGGTGTCCTGGCCGGGCCAATTCAGCGCAAAGGCAAACGCGGCGCCCAGGCCCGGCTCGTTTCGCAGCAACTGAAAGTAGCGAGCATACTGTCGACCCTTTTCCCCCGGGTCCACGCCGGCGGTGTTGTTACTGAACTCGGTGATCATCAGGAGCTTGTCGGGGTAGCGTGTGCGGAAGCCTCGCCAATACATGCCGGCATTATCTGCGACCATCGGATAGGGCTGCTGATCCACCGACTGCCAATAGCAGTGAATACCTACCCAATCGGCCCGGGCAATGTAGGGCGTGGCTCCATCCAAGAAATCCGGCACGTTCGGCTGCGGCGAAAGGCCCGGGAAGCCAAACTTGACTTCGGGGAATCGCTGGCGCAGAATGTCCACAGTCTGGACAAACCAGGCTCCAAACTCGGCGCCGCTGTTCCAGTTCCAGCCCATCCCCTCGTTCGGGTGGTTCGGCTCGTTATGGACCTCAAAGTAGCGCACGCCGGCCTCGTAAAGTGCGTTCATGCCCACCAGCACCGTCTCGACAAAGTTTTGCGGCGAGAACTTGGGCTTGTTATCCAGGTCAATCTGGAAGAACAGCCGGGCGACGATAAACAAGCCTTTCTGAACGTTCAAGAGATCTCGGATGAGCTGTTTGTTCGCGTCGGGGTCGGGCAGCGTCAGCACCTTGAACGCTTCGACTCGACCCGCGGCGACGGCGGATAGCTCGTAGGGCAAAAGCAATTGCGGGTTCGCCATGCCCACCCCGGTAAGACATTTGCCGAACGGGCGCACATCCACTCCCGGTGTAGGGGCCGGAGTGGGGGCTGGCGCTGCGCCGGGGGTTGTTTCGGAAAGATAGCGCTCGCCGTTTTCACTGGCTGGCGCCCAGGCAACCAGTCCATTGTCCGTGCGAATCTGCTGCCACGTGCGTCCCTTGGCATCCACGCCCGATTCAGGGCCAAGCGCCGACAGATGTTGCTTGTAGACCGCGACCGGCGACCCCGGCCCGGCGGGGACATCGCGTTGAGTGCGGAGAAGCAAGCCGGCTGTGGCGATAACCCACACATCCATCTCTTGGCCGGGCGCGAATGGGACGCCCGGAGATACACTCGGCTGAGTCTCGGCTACATAGACTTCACCAGCTTGTCGCACGTGGACCCAGCCTGCCGTGTCGTTGCCATCTTGTGCGGTCACGAGCCACCATTCGTGGTCGCCGGAGCCGACCGGATCGGCCACAACGTTCAGGTCCGCACCGGACTGGAACGCCGGACCGCCGAGGCTGACATCGCGCATGGAGCGCAGCTTGAGGCCACCATACTTGTCAGCGTCAGGCCAGACATACGCGACACGGGCGGGCGGGGTAATGGGGCTGATGGTTGTGGCCGCCGCCGCATTGGGCTTATCGCCGATATAAGCTTCGCCGCCGGATTGCACACACGCCCAGCCAGCAACGTCGCCCGCCGTCTGAGTGCGGACAAGAACCCAGGTCGTATTCCCAGCACCCGCCGCCAGTCCCTGCACCACCGTCAGCGGCCGGCCGGAAAAGACGGCCGGCCCGGCAACATTCGTATCTCGAACAGGGCGCAGCTTTAGTCCACCATATTTATCGGCGGCAGGCAGGACAAAGACGGTGCCTGGCGGAGGTGGGGCTTGCGTATAGTCCGGCAAAGCCGGCACAGGTTGAGAGAGCTGTGGGATCAACAGAGCGTGGTTGGGGTTCCCGTCCTCATTGCAGCGTCCCCAGGCCTGCTCCCAGGTGTTGTAATCATAGTGATGATGGTCACCTTTGCTGCGTAGATCGCCCCAATAGTACGGGTCATTGATCACGATTTCGCCGGCAGCGTCATCGTATCCGACGACGAGGACAAAATGGCCGCCGGTCGTCCCCTGGCCCTGGCGGTCTGGCAGGTATTGGTACTTGATAAGGGCGATGACCGGCGTGCCCTGGCCAATACAATCGTAGATGGTTTGGAGCGAAAGGTTCCACCGACTGGTCAGCGTCAGCCCGTAATGTGCTGCGGCGGCCTCGACCTGATCGAACCGAAGCGGCTGGTCTGCCATGACGCTGCTCGCAGCATATACATCGTCGGTGTGCACCTCCTGGCCTTGCGCCAGCAGGAGCATGGCAACGCACGCCGGCCCGCAGTCATTGTTTTTCTTGAGTGCGTCGGGATCGTTTTGGGATTTGTAGGAAACGTTCAGAATTCGGCCACTCATGTCTAGCTCCTTTCAGTCTGGGGGAGGTTAGGCTTGGGATCGGCTGTCGCGCTGGAAAGCAGATGCTCGAGTGCACGCTCGTAGGCCTGGTAAATGTGCCGATCGTAAAGCACCATGCGCACCAACTCGATGCCCGTGTGTGCGTCGAGATACTCGACGATTTCTTGCAGCGCCACGGGCGCTGCCTGATCCATAGGGTAGCCAAACGCACCTGTACTGATAGAGGGGAAGGCCACACTGCGCAAGTGATTGGCAGAAGCCAGTTCCAGGCTCCGCCGGTAGCAACTGGCCAGCACTGCAGCGTCGTGCGGCGAGCCACGATAGATGGGACCCACCGTATGAATGACGTATCGCGCTTTGAGCCGGTAGCCCTTGGTGATTTTGGCATCGCCAGTTTGGCAGCCGCCGAGTGTGCGGCACTCGGCGAGCAGCTCGGGGCCGGCTGCCCGATGGATGGCGCCATCCACCCCACCGCCGCCCAAGAGCGAGTTGTTGGCTGCATTGACGATGGCATCTGTATCCTGCCGTGTGATGTCGCCCTGCGCAAGTTCGAGCCGGGCCTGATCAACCTGCACAGCCAAAACACCTGAGGCTGATATCTGACGCTGCTTTACAATCTTGGTCATTGTGACCTCCTCGTCGGCTGCACGGGTGGGAAAGTGAGGAGCACCTTGCCCCTACATTCATAACGCCAATCGCCTGTTGATTTCTGCCAAGAGCACTTGAATGGAGAGCGGCTTGGTGAGGAATTGCTCAACCCCCATTCCTAACACACGCGCCTTTTCCTGTTGCATGTCCGCCGGGCTGGCGGTCAGCACGATGATCGGGATGCGAGCACTGGGCGGGTTTTCCTTGAGTTTACGAATCACTGTCCAACCGTCCACGTTGGGCATTTTCAGATCGAGCACGATCAAGTGTGGCGGGTGCGCTGCTACGGCGACCAGAGCTGCTTCGCCGTCCTCCGCTTCGGTTACTGAAAAGCCATGGTTGGCAAGCTCCAACGCCAGCCAGTGGCGTATATCGTCCTCGTCGTCTACCACCAACACCGATTTCAGCGCCTCGCTCTCCAGGGCAGCCGCAGCCAACACGCGCTGCACACAGGCGAGCAACTGATAGTCGCCGGTTGGCTTGGTGAGGCAATCTGCCGCACCCAGAGCCAATGCTTTTTCCTCCTCAGCGACGACGGATGTGATAACCACCGGGATAGACCGAGTCTCCGGCAACCGCTTGAGCTGACGAAGCACCTCAAAACCATCGGCATCTGCCAGAGTCATATCCAGCAAGATCAGGTCGGGATGCTCACGCCGGGCCAGCGGCAGCACGTCAGTCCCGTGCGTGGTGATGAAAGCCGAATACCCACCCTTTTCGAGCTGGAGGCGGAAGGACTGTGCAAGGTGGACTTGATCCTCTACGATGAGGATCTTGGATGGCGCAGCCTGGGGTCGAACGACCATCGCCTGAGGCGGTTCTGTTGGGGCCATGTGTGCCAATGGTTTCGGCAGAACCGGAATCGTGAAGCTGAAGGTGCTGCCCTTGTCCACCGCACTCTTGACCCAGATGCGGCCTCCCTGCATCTCGATCAACGAGCGCGTGATCGAAAGTCCCAGCCCTGTCCCCGCGATCTCACGAGTGCGGGCCGTAGAGGCGCGATAGAAACGGGTAAAGAGTTTGGCCTGATCCTCTTCGGTCATCCCGATGCCGGTATCGGCGATGTCCGCGCGTACTTGGTCACCCACGAGACGCGCTGTCACATCCACATGGCCTTCGTACGTATACTTGAGCGCGTTAGACAGCAAGTTGATAACAACCTGGGTGAGCCGGCCCGGGTCAGACAGCACGTCCGGCAACTTATCTGGGATATCCAGATGGAGCCAGATGCCGCGGTCATCGAAATTCTTTTGGAGCATGACCGCCACCTCATGCACAACACGCGACAGTGAGACGGCTTGATAGTGCATTTGCACTTTGCCGGCCTCGATGCGTGAGAGGTCGAGCAACTCGTTGACCATCTCGCTCAACCGGTCGACATTGGTTTTGACGATCCCCAGGAATTCGCGCTGCGTTTCAGTGACAGAACCGACCGCCCCCATCGAGAGCAAGTCCACATATCCTTTGATCGCGGTCATGGGCGTGCGAAACTCGTGCGAGACGGTGGACACGAACTCGCTCTTCATTCGGTCCACTTCGGCCTCTTTGGTCACGTCCCGCAGCACTACCATAACGCCATGCTGGTTGACAAAGGGTAGATTCACTGGCGCAAAGTTAATGGCAACTGTCTTGTGACCCCAGGGGATCTTGAGCCCGGCGCGAGTCAGCCTCTCGTCTTCGACGAGCGAGCGTATGATGGCCTGGTCCTCTCTGCCCACCGCCTCAGCCATGACCTCGTTGATATCGCGGCCCAGCACATCAGATTCGCTGCGTTCGAGCAGAGTACACACAGCTGGGTTGGCGACGATGGCCCGGCCGTTCTGGTCAAAGACGATGACACCGTCGCCAATGCTCTGGAGAATCGCCTGCGTCCGACCGGTTTCGGAGCGCTCGCGGGTCAGCGCCTCAGTCAGGTCACGAGTGCGTTCCAGCACGCGCCGGTCGAGCTCGTCGGCGCGCTGGAAGATTTCGCGCAGGGCGCGTTCCAGATTGGTGGCCGCCAGCCAGGCCACGAGAGCCGGGACGTATAAACCAATGACCGAAACGTAGTTATAGGGTAGGTTCGAGAGAGAGATCACATAGGCCAGTGTGTAACCCAAGGCCGACAACGTTGCCAGCGCGAAAGAGCTGGGAGGAGAGAGCACAAAACTCGCACCCACGATTGGCACAACGTACAACACCATGATTCTATCGAGGTCCTGGATGCGGAACAGGAGTGAAACAGCGACGACAGGCAGCCCCAGGTATAGGTAACTGGCCAGCCGGACCCTGCCACGCCGGTTCAACCACCCAACGACCAGGAGCATGGCCAGAATCAAGGCACTGCCCGGGAGATATGCAGGTGGGAAGGCGATCAAGCCCTGAGTGAATTGAAAGACGTTCACCAAAGCTAGAATGACGAGCCCTAGTATCAGGGCCACAATGAGGACATTGAGCAACCTGCCGCGCCGTCTGAGCTCTGGGTCTGAGGAATGCACGTCGAGCACTCTGCTCAACCATGCGGCCAGAGCGGTGTGCCCCATAGAATCCAGTAAACTCGGCTTTGTCATTGCCAGTGCGCCCAGGGGGGGATCAAATCTTGGGAACCTGGTTCTTGGGATCTATTCGAACATTCTCTCGACAAAGAGGTCTTCATCTTCATGGCGCTCCGGCGCCCGGAACTTGACCTCATCTGACGGCGCTTGCTCGCGGGTCTCGGGCATAAAGACATATCCGACCCCGGGCTCATTTCGGATAAAAGCGGGGTTCGCCAGGTCGGGCTCTATCTTTTGGCGCAGGCGGTAGATCGTCACCCGCAAAATGGTCGCGTCATTCCGGTATTCCGTCCCCCACACGGCATCCAGCAAGTCGCCATGCAGACGGACTTTGCCGGGATACGCAATCAACTCGGAGAGCAACGCAAACTCGGTCGGGGTCAGGCCCACCGGCACACCGTCTAGCGTCACCTGCCGGTTGGCTACATCCACAAAGAGGGGGCCAGATTGGAACGTCGTCTTTTTTTCCCCGGCCGCTGCAGGCGGCGCGACGGGATGGTAGCGGCGCAGCACCGCTTCGATGCGCGCCTGCAGAGTGCGTCCGCTGAAAGGTTTGACGAGATAGTCATCGGCGCCGAGCTTTAAGCCGGCGACCATGCTCTCCTCGTCATCCCGGGCGGTCAGGATAACGACGGGCACTTGAGACTGTCGACGGAGCCGACGCAGCACCTCCAGCCCATCCATATCCGGCAATCTCAAATCCAGCAATACCAGGTCAGGTGCCGCTTCCAGAGCTAAACGCAACCCTTCTGCGCCAAAAGCGGTTGTTTGCACTGTATAATTCGCCAACTGGAGGTTGTATTGCAGGAAGCGCAAGATGCCGGGTTCGTCATCAATGGCCAGAATGTGCGTATATGACGCCATCATCGACTCCTTGTGTACGCAACAGGCTGAAGGAGAAAACGCTGCCATGCCCAACTTGACTTTCGACCGCCACCTGGCCGCCCATCGCTTCGACTAACCCCTTGCAAATGGCCAACCCCAAGCCCTGTCCGCTGGTACGGACACTGCCATCTTCTATTCGATAAAAGCGATCAAAGATGAACGGCAAGTGCTCGGTTGAAATGCCCGGACCCTCGTCACTTACATGAACGACGACGGTGGCAGGGTGAACCTCTGCGCTGACAGTGATCGTCGTGCCGGGGGGCGAGAACTTGACAGCGTTGCCCAACAGATTGCTCATGACCTGCATCACCCGGCGCCGGTCGGCCTGCGCTAATGGCAGCGTCGGCGGCAGAGTCGCCGCTATGTTGTGATGAGGAGCTTGGGCCGCGCTGAGGGAGACCGCCTCCTCCAAGACAGGCCGCAAATCAGTCGCGACTGCCTCGACGCGCAGCATTCCTGCCTCCAGGCGCGACATGTCCAACAGGTGGCTGAGCAAC
>Ga0315268_10005958_pt1 | contig 13023 bp, 10 predicted proteins | sample C1_top_MG_FD_204535 | JGI IMG/M metagenome (GOLD analysis project Ga0315268, IMG submission 204535) | Sediment microbial communities from Yellowstone Lake, YNP, Wyoming, USA - C1_top | ecosystem: Environmental > Aquatic > Freshwater > Lake > Sediment | place: USA: Wyoming | collected 2017-08-01 | reverse complement strand
TTCTAGATACAGGCAAATGATCTCTGTCCCAGGGTCCTCCAGCAGATAGGCCAAATAGTCCGTCTCATCCAGGTCCGTCTTGTTACCTATGCTGACCCCTTTGTTGGCTCCTACCCCAGCTGTGCAGAGCCGGTCCAGATAAGTGATCGAGACCCCACCGCTCTGAGCGATCACCGAAGCGGGCCCCAGGCGGGCTGTGCGAGGGGTAAGAGGCGGAAAAGGCAGGCACATCCCGTTCTCCAAGTTGATGACGCTGATGCAGTTAGGGCCTACAAAGCGGATATCCCACTGGCGAGCTATCTCCAGGAGCCGTTTCTCCAATCGGCGGCCTTCTTCGGAGAGCTCGCTAAAGCCCCCGGACTCGATGACAACCCGGCGGATGCCCTTGCGCCCGCACTCTTCCATCAAGTCGGGCACTGCGGCGGCCGGGGTGAGGACCACAGCCAGGTCAAGACTATCGGGAACCTGATCTAGCGAGGTGACGATGGGCACTCCCTGGACCTCGCCGCTCTGCCGTCCCACTGCATATAGTTGGCCCCGGTAACCGAAGGCGTGCAGGTTGGCGATGATGTTGCGGGCTAGGTTATCTGGCCGTTCCGAGACGCCGATGACGACAATGTTGTTAGGGTAAAAGATACGCCGCATGGATGCGTTCACCTCCGTGAGTAGCCGGCCATCTATTTATTTGCTCACTACTTGCAGTATCGTCAACATTGGATGTTCGTCGCTGGCCTGTCCGTTGACCAGGCGTGGCAACCGTGGGCCATCGGGCGCCAGGTATAGTCCGACGTGAAGCGTATAGTCGCCGGGCTGCTGTGGAAGCTGGAGTGAGAATTGCTGAACGATTACGTCGCCGGGCTGCCACATCTGTGGCTGCTGCACGCCGATTCGCTCGCCGTTAGCTGCTAGACGGTTGCCGCTCATTACGTGAGCGTATTGCGAAAGATTCCCTTCGCCAGGCATAGTCGCGCGCCACCAGGTTGTGAGGCGTGCTGTGCTCCCGGCGACCAGCGACCCGCGCTCTAGCTCATAGCCCAGCAGCGTCGCTGGCCCAAAGTCGAACGCGCCGCCGGGTGGCTGGTTGAGCGACGCCAGCTTGGCGCGCAACTCGGCCTGGCCGTCCCACCGGTAAAGCGTAAAGCCTGGTTTATCCTTTGGTGTAGTAGGGTCGCCCCGGTCGTGATAGATTGGCGTAGCGCGGCCCAACATCATCGCGTCGGCAATCGTCGGGTCGCCGTGAGCCGGGACGACATAATAGCCTGGTCCGCCCTCGCGCACATATACCCACCCATCTCGGCAGTCAAAGAAGATTGAGCGCATGTCTGAGCGTCCAAAGCCGGCGGCCAACCCGTCGCCATCAATAGGGCCGTCGGGCGAGTAGCACACGGCCACCCATTTTTCCGTCGCCAATGCTTGCGCGGGGCGTACATCGTAAACAAACAGCGAGTGGCCGATGCGGGCCAAAGGTTCTTGGCGGCGGAACCAATCATAGGTGTCGGGATTGTCGAGACGCAGGCCTTGCCAGTTCGAGGCGCTGATGACATAGATGCCGGGCGCCGGCGCAAAGCGCCGGAAGCCAAATGCATCCGGCGGCGAGTACTGCCCAGGCAACGGGCGCATCCCGATGCCGTATCGTTCTGGCCGGCTGCCACTGAACACGGCAAGGTACGCTTCGCCGATGCCATGTGTATCCAGCCAGGTCTTGAGTCTTTTGATGTCTTGGCCCCAATCCAGGTTGGAATCGGCCAAAATCCTGTAACCGTTGTCCGGTCCGCCTCCGATCTCGTTAAAGTATGCCAGATGATAGGGGTAGATCAAGAGGGCATCTGTTATTAACCAGAGGCCAAGTATCAAATGCCAAATGCCAAATCTCAAATCAGAGGTTAGAGGTCGGAGGCTGAAAGTCGGAAGCCGGAGATCAGAAATCCAGATAAAGAGAAAGGGCAGCACGGGCAAAAGGTGCCGATAGCCGATGTTGAGCTTGGTCTGCAGGCTGACGCCGAAATACAGTGCTGGCAGGAGCAAGAGCACGAATGTAGACCATGCCTTCGCACCCAGTTCACCCCGGTTCCCTCGCATCCTCAGGCGATACGCCGAGATGAGCCCGCTCACAATTGCCGCGCCAAGAAGGATTAGCGTCGGCAGCGGTGTCTTGCTGGCCAAGGCAACTGGAAAGTAATACCACCATCCTCGCGGCGATATCTGGCCGAGCAGGAACGCCATGCGCCCTTCTTCCTCGCGCTCTTTGACGCGTAGTAGCCCATTCCAGAACGTCGGCGCGGGAACGCTGATGGAGAGCGGGTTCCATGGCCCGACCTCGAATCGGTATAGCGCCCACACCACCATCGCGCCAATAGCGAACATGGCTGCCAACGCGAGGAGTGTCTGTTTTACATGGCGGGCGCGCCACCCCGCCACGAGAGCCAGCGCGACCAGCACCGGCAGGAGAATCACGGCGGGAAACTTGGCGGCGCACGCCAGCCCAAGTGCGAGGCCAGAGACGACAAGCCACTTGCGTGACGGTCGCCGCGCCCACTGGTCGAACGAATAGACGGCGAACAGAATAAAGAATGTCACGCCGATGTCGGTCGTCGTCACAACGGAATGTGCCAGCAGGTTGGGGTCGAACGCAAAGAGAAAGAGTGCCACGACCGCAGCCCGCACACCGAATCGCTCACCGGCCCAACGAAAAATCAATGCCCCAAGTAGGACGCCCAACGTCAGCACAGGCCAGCGAGCTAGAAACACGATGCGGTCGGTGGGGCGTCCTTCATCCCACAAGGCGTGCCCGTTGAGTTCTTCGCGACTGAGAGGCTGCCAGCCCGGCAGGTCTGTCAGTTGCGGAATTCTCGGTTCGAGGAGGAGCGGCAGTCCGGCCAATGCGTGAATCAGCGGCGGATGACCCAATTGCAGGCGCAGGTCGCCCACGCGCCAGTAGGCTATCGCCCGCGTGATGTGCGATGGCTCGTCTACCACCGGCGACTGCGCCGAAAGATTACCTGCTGCCTGCGCAAAGAACAGCCCCACAAGCGCTACGGCAACCAGATAGGCCCAGGCGTGTTTCTTCATCGTTGCACTTGCACCTGCCCTACGTCGGCCACATCGCCGCTGGTCCATGCCTGGCGGCCGGTCACGAGCAGTAGTGGCTCTACCTCGTCGCCCACGCCCAGGTGGATATGTAGGGTTTCCCCTACAAGCAGATCGGTATCGGCGCGCACATCATGCGTATCCACGACGATCTGCCCCTGTCTCCAAAGTGTGGTCGGATATAGATGTGTGCCCAGCATCGCATCGAGCTGCCCTGCCGAAGCGCCATTGGGGCGCATCAGCCGGATGAGCAGGCGCTGATCGCGCGGAATGTCTCGTAGCGCGAGCCAGTACGTTGTCACGCGGAGTGTCCCGCCCGGTTCGACACGCTCAGCGGCGAATCGCACGCCGATCAGCTCGACAATATCGCCAAAGTGAGCCTCTGCCGGCCGGGCGTCGGCAGGCAATTGTGTGACGAGTGGCCTGGCAAACGCAGGCTCGATTAACGTAAACGGCGCAGCGAGCGTGAGCGCCAACAACGCCACTGCCAGGATGCCCGGCAGCCACGCGCGCTTGGTCCATGCGCCCAACCCCCACGCTGTGAGCACGCCGATCGGCGCCAGCGCCGGGAACAGCAGCCGGCCCTGAGCGGCAGGAGTAGTTTGCATATAGCGCAATACACCTGCCATTACAATTGCCAACCACAGGAACACAAATATCAAATCCCAAAAATCAAATTTCAAATGGGAGGTCGGAGGGTTAAGGTTGGAGGTTACAGACTTGAGGATGCCTGCGAGTGCCAGAAGAGTAATCACGGCCAGAACGATGTAGACTGCATTGCCGAGTTGGAGGCCGCCGAAATCGGCCCAGTAGGTGCGAAAGAGCGCGGGGAACTCGGGTCCGAGTTGCCACAGGGCCGGCGTCGGCGTCCGCACGCCGATATCGGAGAGCCATACGCTCCAACCTAACGGGTCGCCATATAGTGCGATATTTCGTGCGTACCACCAGCCGGAAACGAGCGCAGCAGCGCCCAAGGCTGCGAATGTCAAATACCAGATTTCAAGTTTCAAATGAGAACTCTGGCGAAACCAGCGGATCGCCAGAGCAAGGGCCACCATGGGGATCAAAACCAGCCCGCTTAATTTGGATAGTAATCCTAACCCCAAAACGACGCCAGTCCTGATCGCATATCTTGTTGAAATTTTAAATCTGACATTTGAAAGTTTTAACGATGCGACTCCTGTCCAGGTTGCCGTCGCCGCCATCAGGCTGTCGTTGTTGACCGAGGCGCAGATGAAGACGAACTGAGGCGTGAACGCGATGAGCGCCGCACCCAGTATCGCCAGGTCCTCGCGGCCGGTGACCATGCGCCCGACGACATAGACGCCGATGACCGTCAGCACGCCGAATACAAGTGAGACGAGCCGCGCGATGTGAACCGCCAGCACACTGCCCGTCCACGGCGGATCTTCGCGAGAGGTGTGGATAAAGACATTAGACGTATCGCTCGTCGCGCCGGGCGTCACTCGCGGGTGGCTGGCATTGAATCGCACAAAGCCAGGAAAATCGCTGCGGTCAAATGGCAGGATGGCCAGCGCAATGACTGTGTAGAACAGCGGCGGTTGGCCGCCCTCGCGCAGGAATGCCGACTTGGACGCTGAGAACACGGGTAGCCCGTTGCCTTTCGCCAGGTGGTCGGCAAATGCAAAATGCCACAGTTCATCGGGCGGCTCGAACAGTGGAACGATGGCGCTATAGATCAGGCCGAGGATGAGAAAGGTTGTTACAACGACAACTAGTCCAAACCTGGGGACCGCAGACCGAAAACGTTGCATGGCTTGTTACTCCGAGTTCACCAGGGCCCCAGGTTCCTGGGGAGAACTGGGCGGAACTCGGCCGATCACTTGCTCATAGACCTGGGCCGTCCGGGCGGCGATGCGATCCCATGTGAACTCGCGCGCCAGCTCGGCCGCACCCTGCTCAAGTCTTGCGCGCAGCGCTGGGTCGCACATCACGCGACGGATGCCGTCTGCCAGGGCATGCACATCATTTGGCAGGACGAGCAACACGTTCTCGCCATCGCGCAGCTCGACGAGCGGAACTGGAGGATGCGTCGTGACGATCGCACGTCCGTGCGCCAGAGCCGCATGGAATGTCCCATGCCGGAGGCTTGCCCCCTCGACGTAAGGCAGCGCAAAGACATCGGTAGCGAAAAAGCCGGCTGTGACGTGCTGCGGTGGCATGAAACCTGTCGCGGCGATCCGGTCGGCCACGCCCAGCTCGTGCGCCAGCGATTCCACGCGTGCCGCGTAGGCTGCGTTCGTGTTTGGGTCAGAGGAACCAGTGCGCCCGCCGATATGCAAGAGTTTTACAGCGTACCCCTCGGCTGCCAGCTCCGCTACTGCGCGGATGAGCACTTGGCCGCCCTTGAGGGGGTGCAGAAACCCAAAATAGCCGATGAGCATCTCGCCCGGCTTGACGCCCCAACGCGCGCGCCACTCGTCGCGGTTGTACCCATCTGGCAGGCGCGGCGCGATATTGCTCCCAATCGGAATTTGAGTGATTCCGGATTTGACATTTGAGATTTGAGATTCGAGATTTGATTCATCTTCCAGGTTGGTAACGATCACTCCATCTGCATGGCGGGCGAGCATCAGAACGGCTTGCGAGCGCAGCGGCCCGGCTTTGGGGAAAAGGTACGGCACCTTTAAATCATGGAAGGTGACTATGAGAGGCAGCGGACGGGGCCAACGAATCAGTGGATATATTCGGCGAGCCAGCGGCAACAGGTTGATGGCCGGGTGCATGTTGTAGGCGGCGGCCTGGTATTGGATGTTGATCACATCCAATCGCAGCCGTTGGGCTGTATCCCGCAACACGCGCCAACATCTCCACCTCCAGCTATCGATCACGCGCTCGACCTGTACACTGGCATCCGCAGACTGGTGATCCTGGATTTGCAGATTTGCGGACTGGAGATTTGTGATGACGTGGACCCTGTGTCCCAAGGCGGCTAGCGCCTTGCCGACCTCGCGCGTGAAATCGCCGACGCCCCCCTGCATTGGCGCATATTCTGCGGTGACCAGTCCAATCTTCATTTACGCCAGTTAGGTCCGCCGTCGGATGACAAAATCGGCCAGGTCTAGCATCGGCTGGCATGGGAAGCCTGAGGGTACTCGTTCGAGCGCCAGAAGGCTGCGGCGGCCAAAGTGGTGCGCTTCTTCCAACGCCGTGTCAATCACGCCGGACTCTCGAATCGCCAGGACAGCCTGGCGGATGTCCTCTTCGCCGCCGCGTCCATCGCGCAAGAATCGGACGATCAATTCGTCGTCGGGGTGCTGCTCCAGGTAACACAACGTCGGCAACGTGATGATGCCCTGACGTAAATCACTGCCCACCGGCTTGCCCAGATGGGTCTCGTCGCCGATAAAGTCCAGCACATCGTCCACGACCTGGAACGCCATTCCCAGGTTTAGACCATACTCGCGCAAGGCGACTATTTCGTCATCGGGAGCATGGGCCAACACGCCGGCCGCTTCAGTCGCCAGTGCAAAGAGGGATGCTGTCTTGGAATAGATACGTGCATAGTAATCATCCCTCCGCACGCGCGTCTGCAGGTCGCTGAACTGCTGCTTGAGCTCGCCAGTGCAAATCACCATCAGCGTTTCGGAAAAAATCCGCATCACCCGCAGGCTGCCTGTCTGCGCAGCCAGGTCGGCTGCCCGCGCGAACAGATAGTCGCCCGTCAGGATCGTTGCGCCGGGCGTCCACGTGGCGTTCAGTGTGGGAATGCCACGTCGCAGCAGCGACCCATCAATCAGATCGTCGTGGACGAGCGAGGCCGTATGCAGCATCTCCACTGCCGCAGCCAGTGCCAAGACTTGCGGCTCGATCTGGGCCGAATACAGGCGGCTTGCCAGGATCACCAAGGCGGGTCGGATGCGCTTGCCACCGCTGGAGAGCAAATGCTCGATGGCAACCGAGAGGACCTCATATTCCGACTGTGGTTTCTCGCGCAACTTGTCTTCGACGCGCGCCAAGTCATCCCGAATGGAATCAAAGATCTCAAAATGCCCGGCCATGTTTTTCCTTGTCTTGCAGGCGAAGGTTCTCCGACCATCCGAATAGTGTGCGAGCGTTTGCGCTTGTGTGAGCGCCTGCCTGGCTTACCGTCAAGTTTCTAGTTTCCGCCACAGCCTCCGCCACCCAGCGGACGTATGCTGGCTCATTGCGCCGCCCGCGATGTGGGTGTGGCGTGAGGTAAGGCGCATCCGTCTCGATCAACAGCCGCTCCAGCGGAACGGCGCGCACCACTTTACGCAACTGGCCGGCATTTTGGTACGTCACCGGGCCACTGACGCCGATAAAGAAACCCAGTTCCAGCACCCGTTCCGCCAGTGTCGCGTCGCCGCTAAACGAATGCACCACACCCGTTCGACCGTCGAGCGCAGAGTGTACAGTGTTGTGCGATGAATGCCAGTCACGCAAGATTGCCAGCACGTCGTCGTGAGCGTCACGGTCGTGGACAATGACTGGCAGGCCAAGCTCCGCCGCCAACTCTAGCTGTGCCTCAAATGCGCGCCGCTGTACGTCACGCGGCGAGAGATCGCGGTAGTAATCTAGCCCGATCTCGCCTATTGCTACAGTCCTGGGTGAGGCGGCCAGTCGCCTCAACTCGGCTAGTGCGTCCTCATCGAGCGCCTTGGCGTCGTGCGGATGGATGCCGACGGCGGCGTACATGCACTCGTGCTGTTGCGCCAACTCGACCGCCGAGCGGCTAGACTGCAAATCCACACCCGGATTGACAATTTGCGTGACGCCACTTTCTGTCGCTCTGGCGATGACGGCCTCACGGTCGGCATCGAATCGTCGGGCATCCAGGTGACAATGCGAATCAACCAGGCCAATCACTGCCGCAACCCGGCGATCCTGAGTCCGTCGTCGAGGATCGCCTGTACACGATCCTCGTGCGTCGTCTCGGTATACACTCGCACGATCGGCTCGGTGCCGGAGAAACGGATAAGCAACCACCCACCGTCTTCCAGGATGAACTTGAAGCCGTCGGTCGTGTTCTTGCCTACACACTTGAGTCCCGCGATGGTAGCAGGTGTCTCTGTCTTCAGCCGTGGTTCTTGCTGCGCCCGGAAATCCATCGAGGGCAGTGCGGTGTCAATGCGGTCGTAATAGTGCGGGCCGACTAGTTCAAACAGCCACGCCAAGAGTTGGGATGGTTTTCTGCCTGTCCGCACCATAAAGTCAAGGAATAGCAGATTGCCCAGGATTCCATCGCGCTCCGGCACGTTGTTACGGAAAGCGTAACCACCGGATTCTTCGCCGCCCAGGATCGCGTCCACTTCCAGAAACTTGGGTGCGACGTACTTGAACCCCACACCCGTTTCATACACCGGCACATTGTACAGCTTGCCGAGCTTGTTGAGCATCGAAGTTGTGGACAGCGTCTTGACGATCGGGCCGCGTTCCTTGCGGACCTCCAGATAGTATAATGCGAGCAGCGCAAACACTTGGAGTTGGTTGACAAAGATGCCGTGCTCATCGCCAATGCCCATGCGGTCGGCGTCACCGTCGGTGATGAGGCACACATCATAGCCGAGCTCTACCGTCTTGCGCAGACCCCCGTCCACGTTCGGCGGGATCGGCTCAGGGCGTTTCATCTCTGGGAACAATGGGTTGTGTTCGTTGTGAATCTCGGTCACCATCGTCTTGCCACCAGAAAGGATGTGCGGGAACCAGCCTGCTCCGTTGCCCCACATCGGCTCGACGACGATCTTTAATCCGGCTGCCTTGATCGGCTTCACGTCCACCAGGTCGCTGATATGTGTCAGGTAGTTCACCGAGGCGTCGAATTTTATCACGCGCCCTTTGCCCATCGCCTCGCCGAGTGGCATGTGCTTGACGCCGGGCTCGGAGGGAATGAGCGATTCGATTTCTTTCAGACCGTCAGGGTCGATCGCGCCACCACGGCTGTCACGCACTTTGAAGCCGTTCCACGTCGCTGCGTTGTGGCTGGCCGTGATGTTGATTGCGCCCGCAGCCTTTTTGTCTTTGACGGCATAAGAGATGACGGGCGTAGGCGTCGCACCGTCCGTCAGCCAGACACTCAACCCGTTTCCAGCCAACACCTCGGCGCACGCAGCGGCAAAGTCCTCGCTGGCAAAGCGCCGGTCGTAGCCGACCACCACAGAGCCTCCGCCGGCCCCATACTTGATGAGGTAGCTGGCGAACCCTTGTGCGCAGCGGCGAACGTTGGCGAACGTATAATCATCGGCGATAACGCCGCGCCAGCCGTCAGTTCCGAATTCGATTCTGGTTTCCACTGCTAGTCTCCGCTTGTTTCATTCGTTCACCCACAATCTGCGGCTGCCACTCTCACCGTCGCAAGGTGGTCATTTCGGTTACGTCCGGGAAGCGTTCGCCCCGCTCGAGGGCCTGGAGGTCAGCATCCACCATCATATGGATCAACTCGGTAAAGCTCACCTGTGGTTCCCAGCCCAGTTGGCACCCAGCTTTGCTCGAGTCGCCCACCAGCAGGTCCACCTCGGCCGGTCGGAAGAATCGCTCGTCGCTCACGACATAGTCCTTATACCCCAGCCCCGCATGGCTAAAGGCTACCTCACACATCTCGCGGATCGAATGAGTCTCGCCAGTGGCAATGACGTAATCATTCGGCTCGTCTTGCTGCACCATCAGCCACATCGCCCGGACATAGTCACCGGCAAACCCCAGGTCGCGCTTGGACTCGAGATTGCCCAGGCGCAATTCTTTGGCTCGGCCAGCCTTGATGGATGCCACGCCCAGGGAGATCTTGCGCTCGACGAATTCCAGGCCGCGCCGGGGAGAACCGTGATTGAACAGAATGCCCGACGTGGCGTGCAGGCCGTAACTTTCGCGATAGTTCACGGTGATCCAATGTCCGTACATCTTGGCCGCACCGTAGGGGCTGCGCGGGTAAAAAGGCGTCTTTTCCGTCTGGGGCACTTCTTGCACCTTGCCGAACATTTCGGACGAACTGGCCTGGTAAAAGCGTATGTCCTGGTTGACCATCATGATCGCATCCAGCAGGCGTGTCACGCCCAGCGCTGTCACCTCGCCTGTTAGCACCGGCTGCTGCCACGAGGTAGGCACGAATGACTGAGCGGCCAGGTTATAGACCTCAGTCGGCTGAAACTCGCGCAACAGGCCAATGAGTGAGGCCTCGTCCAGCAGATCGCCCTGCACCAGCGTGATCTTGTCTTGAATGTGGCGGACGCGTTCGAGGTTCACCACGGAACTGCGACGCATCATGCCGATAACCTTGTAGCCCTGCGAAAGCAAAAACTCGGCCAGATAGCTCCCGTCCTGGCCCGTGATGCCTGTGATGAGTACTATTTTATCGGACAACGTATCTCCTTCTTTTACTTTTTGGTCCTTGTTCTCCAGTCGTCCAGTACGTCGCGGAGCGTCTGCTCGAATGGAATCTTTGGGTCCCAGCCTGTGGCGGCGCGTAACTTGGCGGCGTCACAATAGACCACAGGCGTATCGGACGGGCGCATACGTTCAGGGTCAAACTCGACACGGATCTGCATCGGGCTCAAGGCCAACAACGTATCCAGAAGCGTCTTGATCGTGCGCGGCTGCCCGGAGCCGATGTTGTACACCTCGCCCGGCTGCCCTTTTGTGACGACCAGGTGATACGCGCGCACTACATCCCGCACGTCGGTAAAGTCGCGCTGCGCGCTCAGGTTGCCGACGCGGATGATGGGCTCCTGTCGGCCCCCCTCGATGAGTGCGACTTGTTTGGCAAACGTCGGCGCGACAAACCCTTCAGATTGGCGCGGCCCAATGTGATTGAATGGGCGCACTCGCACCACCGGTAGAGTGTAGCTCAGAAAGTACGACAGCCCGAGCAAGTCTTGGGCCACCTTGCTCACCGCATACGGACTGTTTGTCCGCAGCGGGCTGTCTTCGCGCAGCGGCAAGTCCTCGGGCCGCACCAGCCCATATTCCTCGTTGGAGCCGACGACCATCACACGCGGCCTGGCGCCCAGCTTGACCAGTCCATCGAGAATGTTCGCCTCGGCGCGGATGTTGTTTTCCAGCGTGTCCCATGGGTCCTCCCACGAAACAGGGACGAATGCCTGCGCTGCCAAATGGAAGATGACATCCGGAGCCATTTGCTCCAGCATCGCGCGAACGGCCATCCGTTCGCGCAAGTCCAGCTCGATGCAGGTGACGCGGTGGTCGAGGTGTGAGCAGTCCCACCCGGGCAGCACACAGCCGGTAACTTGCCAATCGGTCTGGTTGAGTAGGTAGTCAGAGAGGTGGCTGCCGGCAAAGCCGCCAACTCCGGTGATGAGTGCGCGCAACGACTACTCCGTGACAGGCATCCAAGTGCAGAAATTATACCGCAGAAATGGCTTATGTGCCTTCTTCCCAGCTCGTCAGGTACTTTTCCTGCTCCGGCGTAAGCCTGTCAATCTGCACACCCATGGCGTGGAGCTTGAGCCGTGCGATTTCCCTATCAATGTCTTCTGGGATCGGGTAGACGCGCTTTTCCAGCGACGGGCCATTGCGAGCCATCCATTCTGCGCCGAGCGCTTGGTTGGCAAAGCTCATGTCCATCACCGCGCTAGGGTGCCCCTCGGCGGCAGACAGATTCACCAGCCGGCCATCGGCCAGCAGATTGATGCGGCGGCCATCAGGCAGCGTGAACTGCTCGACGAATTCTCGCACGCGCCGCTTGCTCGTGGACATCTTTTCCAATACGGGGATATTGATCTCGACGTTAAAGTGGCCGCTGTTGCAGACGATGGCCCCATCCTTCATCACGGCAAAATCCTGCTCGTCCACCACGTTGATGTCGCCCGTGGCCGTGACAAAGATGTCGCCTTCGCGGGCGGCCCGCTCCATCGGCATCACCCGGTAGCCGTCCATCACTGCTTCCAGCGCGCGCAGCGGATTGACTTCGGTGACGATGACGTTGGCGCCGTGTCCCTGGGCGCGCATGGCAATGCCACGACTGCACCAACCGTAGCCAGCCACGACGATGGTCTTGCCCGCCAACAGGACATTAGTGGCGCGGATGATGCCGTCGAGCGTGGACTGGCCGGTGCCGTAGCGGTTGTCGAACAGGTGCTTGGTGTCGGCGTCGTTCACAGCCAGGATGGGGAACTTGAGCGCCCTATCCTTTGCCATCGCGCGCAGGCGGATGACGCCGGTGGTCGTCTCTTCCGTGCCGCCGACGACGTTCGGGATGAGGTCGGTGCGGTCCTTGTGCATCGTGGAGACGAGGTCGGCGCCGTCGTCCATTGTCATTTGTGGCCGGTGGCTGAGTGCAGCCTTGATGTGATCGTAATAGGTCTTGTTGTCTTCGCCCTTGATGGCGTACACCGGAATCTCGTAGACGCTCACGAGCGCAGCGGCTACGTCGTCCTGCGTGCTGAGCGGGTTGCTGGCGCACAGCACCAGGTCGGCCCCGCCCAGTTGCAGCGTGCGCGCCAGGTTGGCAGTCTCGGTGGTGACGTGCAAGCAGGCCGACAGGCGCAGGCCCTTGAGCGGCTTTTCTTTTGCAAAGCGCTCGCGGATTAGGCGCAAGACGGGCATCTCTTGCTCGGCCCACTCGACGCGGTATCGCCCGCCGGTGGCGAGGTTCAGATTCTTGACATCGTGTTCAACGGTCATGGGTTTACTCCCTTCAGGATTTCGTTTGCACGTACTTGCGAATCTCATCAAAATACTGCGTGAATTCTCCCAGGATCGGTTTGATGGTGGGCGCGGCAAGCCACACGCCAATATCCACATCACCGCCAGGTTTGGCAGTGCCTTTAGCGTGCGAGCCGAACATTACAAGGAGCGAGATGTCAAATCGCTCGGAGATGTCGGGTAATTTATCTGTCACCATCTTTTGCTATCGCTCGATCACATGATGCGTCAATGACGCGAGAGAATCAATCTGCCTCTTCTGGCTGCTGGCATAGCTTGGTCAACTTTTCGATGATG
>Ga0315268_10005957_pt1 | contig 13026 bp, 13 predicted proteins | sample C1_top_MG_FD_204535 | JGI IMG/M metagenome (GOLD analysis project Ga0315268, IMG submission 204535) | Sediment microbial communities from Yellowstone Lake, YNP, Wyoming, USA - C1_top | ecosystem: Environmental > Aquatic > Freshwater > Lake > Sediment | place: USA: Wyoming | collected 2017-08-01 | reverse complement strand
ACAACTACGGGTTCATTCCGCTGGAGAACCTCACCTGGATCAAAGAGGCGGTCTCATGAACATTTCCTCGAGGGCGAATGCAGTTCTCACAACTCTCTACACAAAAGCCGATCGGCGCAACGTCGACGGAATGGCCCGGTACGGGATTATCTCGAGCAATGTTCTGGGTGTCCCGCTCACATTTCTTCGATCTCTGGCAAAATCGCTCGGTCGCGACCATAACCTCGCTATGCAGCTCTGGTCCAGCGGCGTCTACGAGGCGCGCTTGCTGGCAACCTTCATCGCTGATCCAAAAGAGCTGTCGGTCGCACAGGCGAATCGGTGGGCGAGGGATTTTGACAACTGGGCTGTTTGTGATGGTGCGTGCATCCATCTGTTCCGGAAAACCCCGTACGCACATTCCATAGCGCTCAAATGGTCTGCACGGAAGCGGGAATTCGTCCGCCGGGCGGGCTACGTAATGATTGCAACGCTGGCGGTCCATGATAAGAACGCGAGCGACACCTTGTTCCGGAAGTATCTGGCCGTCGTCAGGAAGGGATCGGCAGATGAGCGAGCGTACGTGCGAAAAGCGGTAAACTGGGCGTTGCGGCAAATTGGCAAGCGAAACGGCCGGCTGCGTGAGGAAGCAATTCAAACGGCCTACACGATCCGTTCCATGGGAACACCCGCCGCCCGGTGGATCGCTGCCGATGCATTGCGGGAGCTTGAGAGTGCGGCCGTCAAACGGCGTTTGAGGAAACGAAACCGCAGCAGAGCGCGTTGAAAGCACAGCCGGGCGAATGCCGACGGCCGAATCTACGACGAGGAGATGCCCGTTAAACCTTTGGCAGAACTGCCAGACTCCCGCATCGATGTTCTCTTGATTGAGGACGGCTTGATTCTTCCGATGCGCTGACCGGCCTTGCGCACATCCTCTATTGTCTGCCGTACGGTCCCGCAGCAATTCTGGCATTTGTCGGGGGGAAAGCAATGCTGGTGGACCTGCACAGCATCCCCGTCACAATAATCAGGAAAGTCACTTTTTGAACGCGGCTTCGAGCTTTTTCAGTACCGCCTCTTCTTTTGCCGAAATTTTGTATCCGACGCCAAGAATTCCTCCTGACGCTTCGGCAACGGCGCGTGCGTTAGAAAGTACCTCGACCTTGAGCGCATTGATCTGGGCCTGGCTGAGATCGTCGCAGAGGCCTTCGATGTACACGGTCCAGGCTTTGAACAAGCGCGGCTCAGGTTTCTTCCTCAGCCACTCCTCAAGCAGTGAGCGCTGAACTGCTCCGGCACCGGACCCGCTTTTTTCGGAGGCCTGCAGAATCGCCGCGCGTTCCTTCTCATCCACCGTGCCGTCCGCCCATGCGACTTCCACGAGGGGAATGAGCGCGGCGGCGGCAAGAGTCGCCGGTGGCACATTCAGTTCCACCAGCTTTTTCAGTGTGGTTTCATTCTTGATGCCCGATGCCTGTGAAAGGACGGCAACCGTCTCCTCCATCTTCTTTAACTCGCGAAGGCGCTGAAGGAGCTTCTGGTCCTCTCTGTGAAAAAATTCATCTTCCAGGGTTCGTCCGTAGTCGCTCAGAGCCATAGCCGGTATCCTCTCTCGATCGTCAGCTGTACAGTACAGAAAAGTCAAAGCACTTTCCACCCTGTACGGTTGCGTTTCACCGAAACTGTGGTAAATTCCCCGATACGATGTTGTCGCTCGTCATGAAAAATCAATACGTCGGAGATATCAACGACTATGTGAAATTCGGCGTGCTTCGCTGTCTTGCACGACACGGAGCCCGCCTTGGGGTCTGCTGGATGCTCACGGCGGACGATAGCCGCACCGACGGAAGCCATACGGACTACCTTCTCCAACCGCTCCGCTACCGTTTTCATGACCCGGACCTGTTCGATGTGCTGAACCGGATTGTGGATTCGGGCTTGCGAAGCACGGCCCAGATAGAACGCACGAACATCCTGCCGGCCGCCGCATACCATTCCGCTATCCTTCCCGTAGACCCGGCTGGCCGGCGAGCGTACTTCCGCGAGCTCGAAGAAAAATGCCGATCATGCAATCTCCTCTTCTTTGACCCTGACAACGGAGTCGAAGTCCCGTCCGTCCGGAAAGGGCAGAGAGGTTCGGAGAAGTATCTTTTCTGGGATGAGCTTGCTCGATTTGCGTTGGCGCGAGGGGCCGCGCTCGTGTATCAGCATTTCCCGAGAGTGAAACGGGTGCCGTACATCCGTACGCGCATTCTCGAAATGCGTCAGAGGTTAGGGCTCGGACGCGTGGTTGCGTTCAAGGCGGGTCGGACGGCCTTCTTTCTGTGGATCGGTCGGCGCTCGGACCTGCGATGGGAGGAGGCTCTCGCAGAAATCCGGCTGCAATGGACCGCTGAGAAAGGAACATCTGCATCACATCGCGCGCTGCTGGAGATCGTCCTCCCATAGCGGTTGCTCTCCCGCTCTTCTCTTCATGTTAGCGTGGCGGCTGGCATCGCCTCCGCGCTCCAACCAGCCAACCCTCACCGCGTCCGCGCTGCGGATGTCATCAGTCGACTGTGGCGGAGCAGCCATGCAACAGAGTCATTGAGAAAGTGGCGGGGTGACATCGTCCTTGTCTCCGGAGCCAAGCGATGTCCGGAAATCCTGCACCACAAAATACACCCCGAGTCCGATTCCGGCGGCGCAGGCAAGAATGCCGATAAAATTGACCACCGATGCGAGGTCTTCGGCGACGTCGACCATGCCGAGGTACCCGAGAATCCAGCGCCAGTCGTGCATGGCGTGCCGGGAAATCAGGCGCAGCCGTTGGTAGGGGGCGTCGGCGATGTAAACGGACGCGTTGACCGTGCTCTGACCCAGCCAGTACAGCGCGAACGGGACACCCCGCGGCCCCGTACGGGCGAGCACAACAATCATGGCAATCGGAATCAGAAGCTGCATAAGCGTCCCGCCGAGGAACTGCATGAAGCGCCCGAAGATCGCAAAGAAGAAATGTCCCCCTTCGTGGATGAACAGGTCGATCGTGTCAATCACCCACACGGTGAACGGAAGATGGTTCCGGCCGGCAAATGTCTGGTAGTCAGTAGCGAGAATGACCGTCAGATACGACACATACACAAGGAGCGAAGCATACAGGATGGTCTTGATTCGCGGCATCGGCTAGCTTGGCTGATTTGCATACCGCAGCCGCAGGATGGCGGCGGCCGGCTTGTTGCGCGGAGTATAGTTTGTGCGTTCATTCAGGGAGACGACGCTTTCCCAGTTCCACCAGAAAATCCCACGGCACCAGATCTGTCGGCCGAACGATTCAAGAATTACACGATAGTAGAGCTCCTGGACCGCATCGTCCTCAACCGCGCCAGCCGATGATCCAATTGAGTAGTTCCACGGTTCGGCAAGAGCACCTTGCACCGATTGAATTCCGATTTCGGTGATGATCATCGGCATTCCGATCGACGACATGAACGAGCCCACCTGCTGCAGGGACGCTGCAAGGCGGGCAAATGCCGTTGTAAAGGATGGGATTGCCTCGTCCCGCGAATACGTGAGGGGATAGTACATATCGATGCCGACATAGTCGAGTTTGCTCCAGAAGCCCACGTGAAGGTACTCCGGTGTTGTGATGCCCTGTGCGTACGCCCCGCTCCAGTTTGCCGCGTACGTCAGCGATCCGTTGTAGACACTGTCAATGGAGGCGATAAGCGATATCCAGCTTGCCGTGAAGGCTGGTTGAGTCGCGACCACGTACTCCACGCCGATGCAAAGTATTTCAATCCCGTGGTCGGCGGCAAAATGGGCGTACTTCAGTATCATCTGGCGGTAGGATGCAAACCAGGCCGAGTCCGGCCGGATAGCAGCCCGCCACTCTCCTGAGTACAGGTCAACATGCGGCTTCAGCATGATCTTCAAGCCGTTGCGGCGCGCATCCGCCACGGCCGCCGTGAGATCGGTCAGCGTCGCTGTCGTCGGCCACGGACTTCCGTCCAGCGGATTCATGCCGGTTGTGCCGGGTGCGATATCGTGACTGGTTGCCGTGCTTTGGTACTCGAACACGGACAGCGCCAACCACCCGCATGCCGTTTGCCCCAGCAGGTCATCGACCGCGCCGGACTGGTGCCCGCGTTGGAATCCATCGCTGGTAAACGAGGTATAGGAAAATCCTCTGATCAGGAGCGGGTCGATCGACGGAGATCCCGGTCCGACCGGCGATTTCTCGCATGCGGCAAGGATCAGAAAGACCACAGCTGCGAGAACCGGCGTCCGGTGCGTCATGATGTCTGCTCCGGAGGCAGTCCCGGATCGGCGAAGACGGTTGTTTCGCGCTCCACCACCACGGTGCCCGCGGGAGCTCCCTTGGGTTTCCGCACATATTTTCCCTCGCACATGGTCACCGGCACGTGGGAGGCGTTCTTCATTTTGCTGTAGTACGCGGCAATCGCGGCCGCCTGCTGGAGGGCGCGCCTGCTCACTTCACCCTTCCCCGTATTGACTTTCAGCACAACGTGTGAGCCCCCCACACCCCGGGTGTGAAACCAGATGTCATTCTTGGCGGTGTGGCGTGTTGTCAGGAGATCGTTGTTCTCACCACTCTTGCCCGCCCAGACCTGGAATCCGCCGTCGACGACAAATACTCGGAATGGAAGCGGTTCGCGCTTTGTGACCCTTCCGTCCCGGGAGCGGACAATTCCAAATTTCGTGAGCTCCACTGAATTCCGGTCAAGGAATTCCCTCAATGTGTCGGGCGTATGAATCTCATCCCATTCAGAGAGGAGGGAGTTCAAACGGTCGCGGCGCTGATGCAGCGCATGAAGATGTGCCGCCTGTTCTTCCCGGGCCGACCGGGCTTTCCGGGCCCGGTCAAACAGTCGCTCTGCGTTGCGCGCAGGGGTGAGGTGCCGGTCCAAAGCGATGGTCACGGTCTTCGGCGGGCTCTGAAAAATATCTTCCAGCGTTACCTCCGTTGTCCCTTTCGTTATCTCGCCGAGGTTCGCAATCAGGAGTTTGCCGCATCGCTCGTATTCGTCTGCGCGCTCCGGAGCGGCCGTCTCCGCTTCAATCTTCTGGATCGTATGATCTGTATGCTTTCGTTCTTTCTCGAGCAGATGCCCAAGTGCAGTCTTCTCGTCGTGGATGTTCTTGTGAACCCGGATTGCTCCGATGAATGCCTGGACAGCGGAATGGATTGATTCGAACTGCTCGAACCGAAGATGACGGAATTGCTCCAGCGGGATGATAGAGAACTCGACCGGTTGAACCCGATCGTAGTAGATCCGGGGAGATGGGGGGGACATCAGTTCGCGTTGAAGCGCGTCTGAAGCCGACGCAAGGGCGTCAAGGTCACGGTTGCTCAGGGAGCTGGGGGGGCGGTCTGCGTCAAATCCGGATCGGAGGAGCAGCTCGTGAATCAACGGGGCTCCGAATGCCGGAAACAGACGTTTGAGCAATCCGCGGAGTGCGGGCTCGCTCTGCGCTGCTCTAACGAAGCGCTCACCGAAGGGTTTCGAATTGTCGTGATGCGCCGGTGGCGGTTCGGATGCGGGAAGTGCTCGTGGCGGCGGACGTTTTAGAAACGGCACCGCGACGCTGTTGCCTGCCTGCCGGCTGGCAGAGTAAAGCAGCACATTTGCGCGTGACCCGTACATCTGGATCAGCAGACGTGAGCCGGAAGTGAACGCGACAGAGACCTCGCGATCATCGTGTGCAATCTGAACGCCTGCAACCTCCTGGCCGGTCAGGTCTGGAAAAAGGTCAATGGAGTTTTTTCGGGCGCGCTGGAATCCGTCGCGTGCATACAAAGCATTCAGTGAAGGCTCACAGCTGACGATCACCGCGATGGACCGTGGTCCGTCGAATGCGAGCACGAGTTCGTTTCGGTGCTGGGAGAACGCCGACGAGAGTCGCCGTCCCGTGAGCGCGCGATGCAGATCGGCTGCAATGTGGAACAAGGTGTAGTAGTTGGCGATCATCCGATCGGAGTGCTGTCTGTGGACATCTGCGGGCAAATTCCGGAATTTTGGAGGGAAATGCAACGAACCGTGTGGATAACGCGTGGACAACGGCGTGACGAAAGGGTGGAAAACAATCCCTTGCCGCCGGGTCAATTTTTGAGTACTTTGCAGTAGTTTGAGGTGAAAAACAACGGGAGTTCACGTGGTCGCAAGCATGACCGGCTACGGCCGGGCCGAAGTGACGGTAAAGGGCATCACAGCTGCTGTCGAAGTCCGGAGTGTGAACAGCCGGTACCTGGACGTAACAACCCGGATGCCGCGGTCGATGTCGCACCGGGAAAAGGATCTCAAGAACATCATCCGCTCGGGCTTGTCACGCGGAAGCGTGAATGTCACGATCCGGATTGAGCGTGCCAGCAACGGCGCGGCCCCGCTGAAGGTGAACACAACAGCAGCGCGTGCGTACCACAAGCTCCTGAGCGATCTTCGCCGGACCGTGAAGCTTCGTGAACAGGTGAAGCTGGAGCACCTGTTGAATTTTTCGGAGGTTTTTGAGCCGGTTGACGAAGAAGCGGGTGACGAGAAAGAGTGGCAGGTAGTCGAACAGGCGGTCCGTGAAGCGCTGGAAGACCTGAACGCTATGCGGACCAAGGAAGGGCAGGAACTGGCCCGTGACCTTCGGCAGCGCGTCGGTTGGATGGAATCGGTCATCAGTCAGATCGAACAAAGGTCCGCCGAGCGAATCCCGGAAGAGCGGAAGCGCCTGCAGGAACGGATTGCAGAGCTCGTCAATGACCCGGCCATTGTAGACCAGAACCGACTCGAACTCGAAATTGCACTTCTAGCGGAGAAACTTGATGTCACGGAAGAATGTGTGCGGTACAGAAGCCACAACAAGTTCTTCCTTGAAGCGCTGGACAAGAATGAAGCGGCGGGACGGAAACTGAACTTCCTGGTACAGGAAATGAACCGCGAGGTTAATACCGTCGGGTCGAAGACCAGCGATGCAATGATCGCCCATATGGTGGTTGGACTGAAGGAAGAGCTGGAGAAAATCCGCGAGCAGCTCCAGAACATCGAATAGACCACGGACATGCCTCGCGGAAAGCTCATTGTCATCGCGGCCCCGAGCGGTTGCGGCAAGACGACCATCGCGCGCGCAATACTTCAACGGCATCCGGCAATGTTGTTTTCGGTGTCGGCGACCACCCGGCCTCTCCGCCAGGGGGAAGTGAACGGCAAGGACTATTTCTTCCTGTCGAAAGAGGACTTTGAAGACCGGGTGAAGGCCGGAGACCTTGTGGAGTGGGAGGAAATATACGGCGACTACTACGGGACGTTGAGAAGCGAGGTTGACCGGGCACTTGCGGCAGGCCGTGTGATGTTGTTTGACGTGGATGTGAATGGTGCGCTGTCCATCCGGCGGCTGTACCCGAACGAATCGGTGCTGATCTTCATCGCGCCGCCAAGCCTGGAGGAATTGCGACATCGGCTGGAAAACCGGAAAACCGAAGATGCCACGACAGTCGCCATGCGAATGGCACGCGTGCCGATGGAGCTGCAGCGGGGTGCGGAATTCGACGTCCAGGTGCTGAATGACGACCTTCAGAAAGCCATCGAGCAGGTTGACGCAACCATCCGTGACCGCACCGCAGGACTGAGATTGGATCGATTTTCATAAACGAAACGAGGAGACGTTCCCGTGCCTTTGAAACCCATGCCCATACAGGAATTCACTGAAAAGGTGGGCAACATTTACGAAGCCATCGTTGTCATGTCCAAGCGTGCGCGACAGATTCACGATGACATCAAGCTTGAGCTCGCGCAGCGGCTGGAAACAATTAAAGCTCTGACGACGACCACGGACATTGAAGAAGAACTTGAGACGACCGCGACGAATCCGGATCAGCTTAAGATCAGTCTTGAGTTCGAAAAACGTCCGAAGCCGACCGAGATTGCCCTCCAGGAAATGGGCGAAAAGAAGATTCAGTACCGCTACAAAGAGCCGTTCGACCTGACGAAAATGGAAACCCCCGCTGAGTAACGGAGTCCATGCCGCTTCGGGGAAAACATATCCTCGTCGGCGTCACGGGCGGGATCGCCGCCTACAAGGTTGGCTACTTTGTCCGCGAACTCGTCAGGGCGGGCGCTGAAGCCCGAGTCGTGATGACCGAGGCGGCCGCACGATTTGTCACGCCGCTGACGTTTTCCGCCCTGTCGAAGAATCCGGTTGCCATGGACCTGTGGGCGTCCGACCAGGCGACCGGCACCGACCTCTCCACCCGGCATATTGACCTTGCCAACTGGGCGGACGTTATGGTGATTGCCCCGGCCTCCGCCAACACGATTGCCAAGATCACCCACGGTGTGTCGGACAACCTGCTGACGATAGTCACGCTCGCCTGCACGCGTCCGGTTGTGCTTGCGCCGACGATGGATGCGGATATGTATCTCAACAATGTCACGCAGCGTAATCTGGCGACATTGCGCGAGCGTGGATTCCATGTGATTCAACCGGGCGAAGGCGATCTGGCGAGCGGACTGAAAGGTCCCGGCCGGCTTCCGGAAGTTGATGAACTGCTTCGGTTCGTCGAACGCATCCTCGACGGGTTGCATCGGGACCTGGCGCGTATTCGTGTGCTTGTGACTGCGGGCCCGACGTTCGAGGCAATTGACCCGGTGCGGTTCATCGGGAACCGATCGTCGGGGAAAATGGGATTTGCGATTGCTCAGGCGGCCGCCCAGCGGGGCGCGACTGTCACGCTCATTGCCGGACCGACGCATCTGGAAACGCCGCGATACGTGCGAAGGATCGATGTTGAATCGGCCGATCAGATGCACCGGGCGGTATTGGCGGAGGCAAGAAAAGCGAAAGCCGTCATTATGGCGGCTGCCGTGGCCGATTATATGCCGGTCCGGAGCTCGGCGCAGAAAATTAAGAAACAGGGTTCCGGAATGCCCGAAATGAAGCTGAAGCGGACACCGGACATCCTTGGCGCCTTGGGCCGCCAGAAGAAGAGGAATAGAATCCTCGTAGGCTTTGCGCTGGAAACGGAGCACGAGCTGGAGAACGCCCGTGCCAAGCTGAAACAGAAAAACCTCGACCTGATTGTTCTGAATTCCCTGGCCGCACATCCACGCGTGTTCGGTGCCGACACGAATCTCGTCAAGATCATCGACCGCCGGGGCACCGTGGGCGAGCTGCCCGAGATGCCGAAGTTCGACGTCGCCAATAGGATTCTTGACCGTGTCCGGGAAATGCTGTACCATCGGTAAACAGGAGGCGCGTTCTCACCGCCGACGGCTGATGCAGCGCGCAATCCCCTATTCCCATGTCTGTTCACGATGACACCGAACGTCTCCTGTCGGAGGCACAGAAATTCTTTCGACAGCACCGAGCGCTGTACGGCGATGTGCTGCTCGTAGACCCGGTCACCGCCGAACCAGTGAAAAAGTCCTCAATGAAACCAGCCGAGCAGCCGGTACCCGTGGAAGGCGATTTGTTCGGCGACACGCCGTCATCCGCGGCCGCACGGATTGGTGCAGGCGCCGGCAAAAGTGCGTTGCTGCCCTATCCGAATGAACCCTGGACAGCAGCCGCAACGCTGGCGTCGCTGAACGAACAGATCTGCACGTGTCAGAAATGTTCGCTCGGCTCAACCCGCAAAAGCTTCGTCTTTGGCGTCGGGAATCCGAATGCGGAGGTTGTTGTCGTTGGTGAGGCGCCGGGGGCGGATGAGGACGAGCAGGGCGAGCCATTCGTCGGCCGGGCCGGCCAGCTGCTGAACAAAATCCTCGAAGCAGTTCATTTTCGGCGGGAAGACGTGTACATCTGCAATATTCTGAAGTGCCGGCCCCCGAACAACCGGGAGCCGCAGGTCAACGAAGTCGAACAGTGCGAACCGTACCTGTGGAAGCAGTTTGAGATCATAAAGCCGAAAATGATTCTCTGCGCCGGACGAGTCGCAGGGCAAGCGCTCCTGAAAACCAGCGCATCGTTGACCCAGCTCCGCGGAAGAGTGCACGATTATCGCGGCATTCGCCTCATGGTTACGTACCACCCGGCCGCGCTGCTCAGAAATCCCAACTGGAAGCGGCCCTGCTGGGAGGATGTTCAGATGTTCCGGAAATTCTACGATGAGCTGAAGGTCGAAGAAAACAAGACAACGTCATGACGCAGGCGAACGACAGGCAATTTATCCGCAATCTTCGGAAAGCGTGGCGGGACGAGATGATCAGTGCCCTCAACTACCGGGTGCTTGCCGAGCGTGAGGGAAATCCGGAGCGACGCGCTGTTCTGGAACGGATGGCGGAAGCCGAGGATCGTCATGCGGAGCGATGGGCGAAGCGTCTGAAGGAGCTTGGCGCCGACCCCGGACAGTTCGCAGAGACACCGGTCGAACGTCTCCGACGGGGGATCCTGCTGAGGAGCACACCCGACGTCGCCGCGCAGATGCTCGAAGCGCAGGAAGGTGAGGCGGACAAACTGTACGAAACCATGATCTCCTCGGCCACCGACGACCAGGACCGTGCCGCACTCATTGAAGCGCAGCGGGAAGAGAATGCGCATGCGAGAATGCTGGAAGAAATGGGGACGGCTGTCCCGTCGCACCATCCGCAGCGCCGGCTTGACCGGATTCTCGGCCGGGAGAAATGGCATGTCACTGCGGGAGGGTGGATCGGTCAGGCAATTTACGGCGTCAATGACGGGCTCGGGGCAGCGTTTGGTGTGGTCAGCGGTGTGGCCGGGGCGACGAGCGTGAATGGTGATTTTATCCTGTTGAGCGGGCTGGCGGCGGCAGTTGCGTCGGCTCTTTCCATGGGCAGCGGCGCGTACTTGGCGACGAAGTCGGAGCGGGAAGTGTATGAAGCGGAAATCGAGCGGGAGCGTCAGGAGATTGAAGCCAATCCCGAAGAAGAGCGGGAAGAGATGGAGTTGTTTTACCAGCTGAAGGGCTTCTCGGCGAACGAATCGAAGACGCTGGTGACGAAACTAGCCGAACAGCCCGACCATCTTCTCAAGACGCTCGCGCACGAAGAGCTCGGCTTGTCCGAGCAGACGTTCCCGCATCCGTGGCGGTCGGCGCTGAGTGCGACGATCAGCACGGCCGTTGGCGCAGCCGTACCGGTGTTGCCGTTCTTTTTCTGGACGGGAATCGAAGGGCTCGTCATTTCCTTTGTCGTGAGCACGCTGGCCCACTTTGCGGTGGGTGCATCCAAAGTTCTGGTTACCGGTCGGTCGTGGCTCAAAAGCGGTGCTGAGATGACCGTCGTCGGGGTCGGAGAAGCGCTCATTACGTACTCTATCGGATTGTTGATCTCGCCGGTCATTGGATGATATCGAATTGGGGGATGGTACGGCCGTACGCAGGCCGTTTAAGGAGTTCAAGATATGGCAGAAGTAAGAAAGATTAGTGATTTCAGCGTGCCGGCTTCGACAGCCGAGGGGCGCCTGCCGCCCCAGGCCGTCGATGTTGAAGCGGCTGTTCTGGGAGCGATGCTGCTCGAGAAGGAAGCCATCGCCAAAGCGCTGGAGATACTGACCGCGGATGCATTCTATCATCCCGCCCACCAATCGATTTTCCGGTCGATGACGAACTTGTTTGAGCGAAGCGAACCGGTCGATTTGATTACGCTGACGGAGGATTTGCGGCGGCGTGGAGAACTGGAAAAAGTCGGCGGCGAGTATTTTCTTGCAGAGCTTTCGGGAGGAGTCTCCAGCGCGGGAAACATCGAGTATCACGCCCACATTGTGCTCGAGAAAGCCCTGATGCGCCAGCTTATCAACGCATCCTCGGAAGTGATTAACCGCGCGTACAGTGAGACGGAAGACGCGCTGGGCCTGCTGGACGAGGCCGAGCAGAAGATCTTCGGTATCTCTGAACAGCGGCTGAAGAAGGGCTTTATCTCGATGAATACCGCCGTGCACAAGACCATGGATCTCCTGCAGAGCATCCACGGCAAGCACAGCGGTGTCACGGGTGTCCCTTCCGGGTTCACCGACCTGGACAACCTGACGGGGGGATTCCAAAATTCCGACCTGATCATCGTGGCCGGCCGTCCAAGCCAGGGAAAAACCGCTCTGGTGTTGTCGCTCGGCCGGAATGCCTCGGTGCTCCATAACGTGCCGATCGGGTTCTTCAGTCTGGAGATGTCTGCGCAGCAGCTCGTCATGCGTCTGATGTGTGCGGAAGCGCGGGTGGACGCCCACAAGGTCCGTACTGGGCGCCTGCCGGAGGACGAATGGAAGAAGCTGAGCACAAGCGTCGGCCGGTTGTACCAAGCAAAGATCTTCATCGACGATACACCCGCGCTCGGCATCCTGGAACTGCGTGCGAAGGCCCGTCGTCTGAAAGCCGAGCACAACGTCGGGTTGATTATCGTGGACTACCTCCAGTTGATGCAGGGCCCGCGGAATGCGCAGAGCCGTGAGCAGGAAATATCAGCCATCTCCCGCTCCCTGAAGGCGCTGGCGAAGGAGATCAACATCCCGGTGATCGCGTTGTCGCAGCTCAACCGGGCGTTGGAGGCCCGGAGTGACAAGCGTCCGGCGCTGGCCGACCTGCGTGAATCGGGCGCGATCGAGCAGGACGCCGACGTGGTGATCTTCGTGCACCGACCGGAAATGTACGGCATTGAAAAAGACGGGGAGAGCGGCGATTCGACCGAGGGTCTGGCCGAGATCATCATCGGGAAGCAACGAAACGGCCCAACGGACTCGGTGCGCCTTCAGTTCATCAAGCAGTACGCCCGATTCGAGAACCGGTTGCCGTTTCGTCCTGAAGCGTTTCTGCCGGCAGAGCCGGCCGAAGAAACGCCGTTCTAGGAGGAATCACAGCAGCATCTATTCCCATCATTCTCGACCTGAGAGCCATGAATCGAAGACATTTCCTGAAATCCGTCCCATTCTCCGCCGTTGTGCCGTCTCTTCTCACCGATTCAGCGTTCAAGAATCTCTTCTCCGCGAAAGATCCCGATACCGAAATCTGCCTGAACAAATTCAAGCTTGCTGTTTCGCTCGAGCTTCAGTCCAAGCCCATCGGCGATGTCATCGTGGAAATTGGTAAATCCTTCCTGGGCACGGAATACCTTG
>Ga0315268_10005956_pt1 | contig 13027 bp, 14 predicted proteins | sample C1_top_MG_FD_204535 | JGI IMG/M metagenome (GOLD analysis project Ga0315268, IMG submission 204535) | Sediment microbial communities from Yellowstone Lake, YNP, Wyoming, USA - C1_top | ecosystem: Environmental > Aquatic > Freshwater > Lake > Sediment | place: USA: Wyoming | collected 2017-08-01 | reverse complement strand
GTCTGCTTCTCCTCGATAACCGTATCGAACACCACCGGCAACGGCACAGAAACGAACCCGGATAATCCCGGCGCGACAAAGTACTGCACTATAGGAAACGGTCCGCTCAATGTCTATAAGGGCTTCAGCGGATGGATCGGCATCATGTGCGGGAAATCCGCGAACGAGACGTGCACCGGAGTCTCATGGTCCACGACCAGCGGCGTCTCTATCTCCAGCGGGGACAACATGGGCGTATACTTCACAATCACCGGAAATCCCGGCGCCCAGGGCAATATAATCGCCTATGTCAATAACAGCGCCAAGGAATTCTGCTCCAAGCCATTTTTCATCGGAAAGCCTGCCTGCTGGCAGTTCTCTTAATCTTTTTTACCTATTCCTATTTCCAATCTTTTTTGTTGTATTGGAATTTCTAAAATTCCAATGCAGACAAATTTTTGCAAATTTGTCTCGCCTCTAGCGAGTCGAACGCGCTCCTAATAAGATCCGAAAGACTTTGCGAGCGGTTTTTGGTTGTTTGCCCGCTCCTTAAATATAAGATTCATACCGAGTACGTCTCGAGGAGCCTCGGGACGATGACCTCGTAATCCTTCTCCAGGACGTCTTTGAGGTCGGTCTTCTCGCCATGCATCAGGAAAACCTTTTTCAGGTTCTTGACCGATTTGACAAACTGGAGCAATTCGTTGTAATCCGCATGTGCGCTGAGGCGCACGCTCTCCACACGGCATTTGAGCTCGATCTCGTTGTCCTTTATCTGTATCTTTCTCTGACCTTCGAGCACCCTGCTCCCGGTCGTCCCCTCGGCCTGATACCCGACGAAAACCATCGCATTCTTCGGATCAGCGCCCAGCTTCTCAAGGTAGAAGAGCACCGGGCCTCCCGAGAGCATGCCGGACGTTGTCACTATTATGCACGGCTCTTTGAGGACATCCTCGCGCTCTTTGTTCCTCGGATGATGGAAATTCGGGCTGTTGAACGGGTCATCCTCGCTCATCAGTATCCTTCTTTTGATGTCGTCGTTGGCGTAGATCGCGTTGTGGCGGTAGATCTTCATCGCCTTGCCTATCATGCCGTCTATGAATATCTTCGTGGGCGCCAATGCCCCAGAGCGCATATAATCATCCAGTGCGAGAAGCACTTCCTGCGCCCTTCCCACTGCAAAGGTCGGTATGATCACATGGCCTCCGTTATTCATAGTCTCGTTGATGATGCCTATAAGCTTCTGGTAGCTCTCCTTGTAGCTTGGGACGATATCCTCCTTCCCGCCGTATGTGCTCTCGCAGATGAGCGTATCCGCAGAGACGCCCCGCTCGCATGGATCGAGGACCCTGCTTTTCCGCATGCAGATGTCCCCGCTGAAAAGTATCCTTTTCGCTCCGTTCTCGACAAGCGTCATCGCGCTTCCCATGATATGGCCGGCAGGGATGAACGTGATCTTGAAATCATTCTGGACCTGCTCATTGTACTCGATGATGTGCGCGTCCCTCATCACATCGTCCACATCCTTGGAAGAGAAAAGCTTCCTCTGCGCCCTATCGCCTTGGTGTATCCTCTGATAGTCTGCCAGAAGCACGCCGATAAGGTCCCGCGTGGGCTTTGTGAGGAATATCTTCGGCCTGGCCTTCTTCGAATAGACATGGGGAAGGTATCCGCTATGATCCAGGTGCGCGTGAGATATCGTCACGCTGTCTATCCTTTTGAGCTCATCCTCGTGGAGGAGGGGATATTCTGTCTTCTCGCCGAGTTTTATCCCGCAGTCCAGCATCAGGTTGCGCTCGCCCTCGTCCAGGACCATGCACGCGCGCCCCACTTCCTGCGCGCCTCCGTAGAATGTCAATCGCATAAGATCACTCAAATAGCCAGAAACTCATAGGAAACCGAGCCTCAGCTTCGCTTTTTTCGACATGCGCTCAGGCGACCATGGCGGGTCGAATGCCACATTAAGCTCGATGTCCAGGTCCTTGAACGCATCAAGTTCGTTCTTGATCTGCTCAAGGATCTCATTCATGAGCGGGCAGGCTGGGGTTGTGAATGTCATCTTTATGAAAACCTTCTGCATCTTCCCCTTCTGCTTTCTTTTGATGTCTATGGAATATATGAGGCCCATCTCCACGATGTTCAGGCCGAGTTCTGGGTCCATAACCTTGGAGAGCTTCTCCTCTATCTCCTTCTTGGAAACCATTCAAACTGTTTACCTACCGCAAGCTTATTTAATTGTCTTTCATAAATCACGCTGAAGGGTGTTTTTTGATGAAAGAACTGATTGTAACAGCCAGCAATGATGTCGGATCGCTCGCGAACGTAGCTGAATCGCTAGGTTCTGTCGGAGTGAATATCGAGGCTATCTCAGCCTACGGGATCGACGGGAAGGCGATGTTCCGGATAATCACGAACGATGTGACGAGCGCCCACAAAGCGCTCTCGAAAATACCAAACGTCGAGATAAAAGAGCTCGACACGCTTGTGTTCAAGATGATGAACCGGCCAGGCGAACTGGGAAAGATCACCAGAAAGCTTGCCAACCAGGGCGTGAACCTCGAAAGCCTTTACATCGTCAGCAGGAAGCAGGATTTCACTGAGATCGCGATAAGGCCCAATGAGAAGGATCTCAATAAAGCGAAAGAAGTATTAGGAATAAAATAAAAAAATATCAGGGCGAGGGTGTGTACGGCTTATAGACGTCTATCCTCATCCTGGATAGTGCATCCATATTCGTGTGGGGCAGGATATCTATCTTTTTGCCATCCTCAGCCACGTCTATGGTAGTAACCAGGTCCTCAGGACATGCCTTGCCGGCCGCTATGACCGTTCCGTCGCACTTTTTGACATCCATGACCGCTGCGCCGCTGGAATCCTTGCCAGTATACCAGAAGTCGAATTCTCCCACCCTCTGCGATGTACCTACATACAGGATTCCGCTGAAAGCGCCTGTATCATAGCTTACGCCAGAGCAGGTAGCGACAGTTCCGTCGCCGGGCTGCTGACCTGGATCGCCTGGCTGCGTACCTGGATCTCCAGGCTGCTGACCCGGGTCGCCGGGCTGCTGACCTGGATCTCCAGGCTGGGTGCCTCCATCGGTCGTCCCGCCATCCGCGGTGTCTATACATGTCATCGTGCCGGCAAGATCCACAGACTGGGTGTCGCCCAAGACCATGTTGGATGCGGTCACGTCTATCTTGATATTAGTATCAGGAACGAGAACCGATACTGTCTGTCCTTCTGCGATATCCTGGGTCGCCACAGGGGAGTCCTTGCAGTCCAACACATCGATGGTCGCGGTCTTCACCATATTGCCGTTCCCATCGTCTACCTCCTTTACCCCTGAAGCCTTCACCTTCACACCGCCCACATCGACTGTATCGCCGACGAGGACTGTCTGCGTGTTGGTCGCTTCTGCGCATACCGGAGCTTCGCATGGAACCTCCGGAGCCTGCCCGCTTGTAGTCTTGCCCGAGCACCCGACAGATCCGAACGAAAGAGCGCAAGCAGTCATTATGCCCGCGGCGAGCGTAGGCATCTTTGAAAATCTCGAGACCCCCTTCTTCTCAGAAGGATTCTCGTTTACACTCCCGTTCTTCAGCGTATTCCTTCCCTTGATATCTTCTGCAACTGTCATCACAAACCACCCTCAACCTATTATTTGTAGTGATATATATGCATCTAAATGTTTATAAACATTCATGTTTTACCACTTCCAACCTCAAAACCGTTTTTCGAAAGGCTTATATGCGATTTTTCCCAACTTACATCCATGCCAAGAGCGATTGTCATAGATACCAATTTCCTTCTCCTCCCATTCAAATTCAAGATAGACATCCTCCGGGAGCTTGACTACCTTGTCGATGTGAGCCACCATTTTGTCATCTCCTCGATGACTCTCAGCGAGCTTGGGAAGATCGGCAAAAGAATAGGAAAGGACGGGATGGCGGCGCGTCTTGCGCTCAAGATGGTGGAAGCTAACAAGGCGAGGATAGAGGTCATCCAGAGCACGCGTTATGTCGATGCCTGGATAGCAAATTATGCGCAGGTGAACCGGGCGATCGTCTGCACCAACGACAGCGAGCTCCGCAGGAAGCTTCGGGCGCTCGATATTAAAGTTGTTGCTATGAAATCAAGGTCGAAGCTGGGATTCGTATGACAGATGAGGACACACTTTCTCTCGTGTGCGCAGGCGTGCTCCTGATAGCTGCCATAGCGGCCATGATATACCTCGTCTCAAGCCTCAAAGCATTCACCTACTCGAAAAAAAAGGAAGGGGGCAACATCTCCCTCACAGTAAAAGCCAAGCGAAATCTCAACCGCGTGAGCGTGGTCGCCTGGTCTGAGGACGGGGATGTCGACTTCGAAAGAAGAAGGATAAGGAAAGGCCAGAGCATCGACTTCGTCTATCCTTATTCGGATAAGAAGGCGAAGCTGGTCATAGAGGCTGAATCCGGGAATGCGCAGATCCTCGAGGTCTAGCCTTTCTTCCCCCGGATCTTCTTGTATGCGAACCACAGCAGGGCAAATACCACCGCCAGAGGCAGTACGAATCCTGTGAGGCCTACGATGACAGTTATCGCTGCGGCCATCGCGCCGAAGAACAATGCCCCCAGCTCTTCGAGCGGGATCGTGAGCTTATCCGCTGCCGGCTTCTCCTCATAGATCGTGATCGCTATCGTAGATCGCTCCACCTGCGAGACCAGCGATTCCTTTTCTTGTTTTAGGATCTCCAGATCGCTTTCCACGCGCGTTATCTCGCGCTCGACCGCAAGCAGGTCGCTTACATTATCGCTTTTGTTGTAGAGGTCATAGAGCCTCTCAAGCTCGATCTCCCGGTTCTTTATCCGCAAATCAAGCTCGACATACTGTTTTGTGACATCCTCAAGCTGGACAGAGAGGCCCTTCACCTCGCCGATGGTTTTTAGCATCTCATTTATCCGGTCAAACCTCTCAGGCTGGACCTTCACTGTCAGCGTGTACTGTTTCTGGTCGCTGTATTCGTTGTACCTTATGTCGCTCATCTGGGCTCCTTCGGCAAGGAGCTTCGTCTTCATCTGGGCGAATTTGTCCTCAAGCGCCCCTTCCGGGACCTTTATCGTGATCTGCCCTGTCTTTGTTACGTACTGCGCCTGCGAAACACTATCCGAAGAAGAGCTTTCGCTCAATGTCTTTGTTATCGCTGGGGCGAGCGCAGGCCGGTTGAGCGCGACGCCTCCTGAAGACGTATCGGTCTCTCCCAATCCCATGCATCCGAACATCAAAAACGCGGCAAAAAGCGCGAGTATAGCGAGTTTTTTCAAATGAACACCGGATCCTATTCCGCGCTTATCATTAAACCGCTTCGCTTTTTCTTCGCCCGGCACCGCACCGCCTGCCATGCGCAAACGCATCGCGTCTTCCGCAAGCAATATAATCCGCTCGCTCGAAAGCGCTTCATGCTTCTGCTCTATCGCGGGGATGCGTTCGATGCGAACTTCTTTTACCACTCGGGTGTGGATATCGATCATTGCTTCCTGCTTTGCGATGGAAAAAAGAAAACGCTTCTTGTCAACAGGATGAACGCTTCGATAGCCAAAGAGACCTTTGGCGGGAAGGTCGTTGTTTTCGACGACGCCACAAAAGCGCTTTCCACTCGTCTGCGCAAAAAGCGCGTTTTCATAGACGGCGCATCGGTCAGCGCGAGGATGGCAGACCATCTCAAGCGCTTCTGCAAATTGAAAGACCACACAGAAGAGCTCCTCAGGATGCGTGCGGTGAAAAGAGATGATGAGGCCGGAGACATAAGGAAAGCGGTCAAGCATACAAAAGACATACTCGATTCGCTCGATTTCAAGAAAGCGAAGACAGAAGCCGATGTGAGAAAACAGCTTTTGAAAGAAACTTTTGACCGCGGACTGGAGCTGGCGTTCGATCCGATCGTCGCGACAGACCGAAATACTTCGTTTCCGCATTATCTGGACGGGAACAAAAAGCTCGGCTCGCTCGTCCTCGTGGATTTCGGCGTCAGGTACAGCCATTACTGCTCTGACCTCACGCGATGCTTCATCCTGGATAATGACCGGAAGAAAAAAGAGGAATACCAGAAGCTCCAGGACATATGCTACTTCCTCGCAGACGCGCTTCCCGGCCTTGATAAAGGGAAAGACGTCGCAAAGCTCGCAGAAGAGCTCATAGAGAAAGCAGGCTTCCCGAAGCTGATCCACGCGATCGGGCATGGGGTCGGCCTTGATGTGCATGAGTATCCCCGGCTTGGCGTAAAATCCGCTGATCCGCTAAAGGGCGCATGCCTGGCCATCGAGCCTGCGTTCTATCTTTCTAAGTATGGGATGCGCTTTGAGGAGACGATCTGGTTCGATGGAAAGCGGGCGAGAGTATTGTAATATCATCATGGAGGTCGGTTTGATGAAAAAAGATGAGTATCTGAAAATAATCCTGCTGTTCTCTGTTTTCGGGATGCTTTTCTCAGGGTATCTGAGCTACGGCGAGCTTTTCCCGTTCGGAGGCGGAGAATTCGTATGCGCTGCGCTCAGCGCGAAGATTTTCGGCGTGCCAACCTGCGTCTATGGCTTTGTGATGTACGTGATAATCGGCGTGCTGGCTTATCTGGCGCTTGTATCTAAGAAATAGAAAAATACCTGGGCGCTTGACTCTGTGCATCTCGCTAGGGATGCAAAATACTACTTTTTGCCCCGCTTTTTTATCATCGGTTTTTTGTGCACTTCCCTATTGATCGACGCATCGATCAATGGGCGCAATGAACATTGTTCATTGCCGTTTTCCTAAAAAAGTGCAATGCAGGAGGAAGACCCCCAGACCTCCTCTGTGAGCTGAAAGGCCGAATTAGGCACTATAGTGCCAAATTGGGCACAGACCAATAAATAGTCCTTGCACCGGAGAGGATAGTATGGGAAAGAGTGGAAGGCTGGAGTTGTACGACTATCCGCGCAGGTTGGAACTGAGCCTGGAGCATTTGCGGGAGGAGAAAGGGATAGGCGAGGAGAATATCCGGGAAATTGGGGCGTTCTCGAAAATCCGGTTAGCGAAAGGCTCATCTCATGGGCGGGTAGCTAAGGTCGTCTACTGCATCCGGTTTCTCGCACGATGGTTGGGAAAGCCTTTCCGGGAAGCTACAAAAGATGACCTCATCGTTCTGGTTGGCGCTCTAGAGACAAAAGATTACGCCGAATACACAAAGTATGACTTCAAGATCGTCCTGAAAATGTTCTATAAATGGCTTAAAGGAAACGATGAGGTTTTCCCTCCTGAGATAAGCTGGCTGAAGCCAAGGCTCAAGAATGAGAACCACAAACTGCCTGAAGAATTACTAACTGAAGACGATGTTTTGAAGATAGCCAGCGCCGCCAACACCATCCGCGACAAGGCCTTCATAATGGCGTTATATGAGTCCGGTTGTCGTATCGGTGAGATTCTAAGTATGAGGCTAAGGAACGTCCAATTTGACCAATTCGGGGCGATTCTAAGGGTTACTGGCAAGACCGGCGACAGAAGGGTAAGGATAGTGAGCGCTGCGCCGGTTCTGGCTGCCTGGCTTGATATCCACCCGGGAAGAAATGAACCGGAGGCCGCGCTGTGGCCTCAGACGGCTACAAATTATTCAAACCCGAACAAATACCTTCGCCATTCCTCGGTTCAGGTATTGATTAAGCGGCTGGCAAAGAAGGCAGGAATAAGGAAACGGATCCATGCCCACCTCTTCCGACATAGCAGAGCGACGATTTTGGCGAATAAACTCACCGAGTCCCAGATGAAGGAGTTTTTCGGATGGACCCAGGGCTCGGATATGGCTGCCACATACGTTCACCTGTCTGGTCGGGACGTGGATTCTGCACTCTTGCAGACGTATGCGCTTAAGGAACGGCCTGAAGAAAAAGCGGCCAAAATCAACGTCAGAACCTGCCCCCGATGCAAAGAGAGGAACTCGGTCGCCCAATCGTTCTGCGGAAGGTGCGGCAATCCACTGGAAGAGAATGCGCTTTTTCAGGATTCGTCCAAAGGACCGAACGAGCTCATGAATGCCCTTGTGGAAAATCCTGAAGTCAGGGATTATCTGGTCAAGAAAATTATCGAGATGGGGCTTGAGAAAAAGCTGGAGGCGATTTGAATGGATTATGGGGAGATTTTGCAGGAGTTGTATAACCGGATTTTCATCCGTGATCCTATGCGGATAGAGAAGGCCAAACTGCTGCTTGAGTTCGAAGAAAGCTACAGAAAAAGGGAGGAGCTTATTGTCAAGCTTGAGAATGATGCCCTAAGGCTGGAGAGCTTTGCCCGCGCTATCTATGGTTCAGTCAATGGCTGCGGCTTTCATAAAAGGGAGGGTGGGCACGGAGCAGCGTATTATTTTACGAAATTCGACTCTATGAAGATGGATGACTACCAGACGATTCGGAAAAATGCTGTTGAATCCGAACTTTTGGGTTTCAAGGTATTTGTGCTACGGCAAAAACTGAAGCTGCTCGGCGTGGATTCCAGCATCAAGGGATGGGAGGAGGGTATCCTTGAATAATCGGTTTCAGATATGGGTCGAGCAGCACATTAACGATGTCGTCTCGAAGTACGAGAATAATCGTCGCAGAATAGCGGAAGCCATGGAAAAAGCACAGATACGGAAGGACGAAGCAGCGGTTCTCCGGCTTAATGCCGAACTCTTGAAGGTTGCGGAGATGCAAAGTGAGATCATCGATGAGGAAAGCGCCAAACTAGACAAATTTCTTGAGCTTCTTCGTGATGCTAGCAAAACGCCAAAAGCTGCCGAGAAAGAAGCGTTTGACGTCGATACGAATTTCTATCTGAAAATACGGCAAGCGGAGGAAAGAGAGCGACGCAGGGTTGCATATGAAAGACGAAAAGCTGAAAGGGAGAAAAAGGCCAGGGAGGAGGCACGCCGAAAAGAGATAGAAGAATCCAACAGGACGATGAATCGGCAGAGAGCCAAAGAACGAAGGGCTAGAAGAAGATTGCAACGGAAAAAGGAGAAAGCAGCGGAAGCTTTGGAGAAACCTCTTGAAAAACCTCAAGTCAAACCAAGTTTATTTGAAGGACTGGACGGTAAATTCTACAAGGAAAACTCGCTACCGGCGAAGAAGCAGGAGGCCCTGTTTGCAAAGGGATATAGACGCTTGAAAATCAGCCCATTCGGGGATTCAGGTGCAGCGTTCTACTGGGTCAGGACAAGATATAACGAAAGCAAGGAACACGCTTTCTTTTGCTATCTTATTGAAGCAGAACTGCAGAAGTACACAAAGAAAATCGAGATGAATGTCAATTACGGCCCGGATATCGTATTCGAGCATAAGGGAAAGAAGTATTGTTTCGACGTTGAGACTGGCAAGAACATCCACAAGCATCCCGAAGCATTGGAAAGCAAGTTTCTCAGATACAAAAAGGAGCATGAGATATCATTCATCCTGGTAACCGACAAATCCCTGAAATATACATACGCGAAATATGGGACGGTAGTTACCAGAGGCAAACTACGCGAAACCCTCTCCAAACTTTTCCTAAACACCCCCTGACTCACTCTAACAGGCCTCACACACAATATAGGGGCATTTGTTGGAGGCAGAGGAAAAAAGATTTTATCGACGGACACACCCCTAACCATCAGAAAATTTAAGGGTGAGAAGATTAAGGGTTAATTTTACGGTTAAATGTAGAAGCAAGAATTAAGCGGATGAAGGAGCAGGTTCTTTAAACACCCGCTCCAGCTCTTCCAAGTCAACAAGAAGCCAGCCATTTTCCGCTCCGAACTCATGAGCTTTTTTATCAAAACCGGATTTTGAGAAGAACACGAATTTTTCCGAGCGGCTGCCAGATCTCCAGTCCACAAAGGCAGCTTTCTCCTTGAAGGCTACCATATCCGAAACGGTAACCAGCTTGTCCTGCCACTTGCATTCTGCGAATACCGCAAGGAAAGCTTTTTCGTCCAGTGCAAGCAGATCAATCTCAACTGGTTCGTTCTTTCCTTTGCCCCACCATCTGCCGATTTTCTCGAACTTCATGGTTTTCAGAAGGTACTGCCTGCAGATTTCCTCAAAGGCGCGGCCGACAAAGGAGTTCTTTTCCTCCTGGAACTGGGCAAACAGTTCCTCGAATCTGCCAAGCTCGAATTCGCTCCGTTTCCTGAAAACGAACCTGAACCAGAGCTTGAAGAACTGGTTGTTCAGGTAGTACCTGGCTTTCTTGCTCCGTATCCCTTCAGTGACTGGCAATTCCTTCTTGAGAGCGCCAAGAAGCTCAGTCAGGTCATAGAGGTATGGCCCCAACGAGGTTTCCTTAACGCCGGAATAATCGGCTATCTCATTGGCTTTTGTCTTTCCCAACGCAGCCGCGGAAAGGATACCATAATATGTTGCCGTCTCTTTGCCGAATTCCTCGGCCATTATGTTCTTGACCTCTTCACGGAGAGGTGCAAGTTCCCCATAAAGGAGCTTTTTCATGGCCATATCTGCGCTTTTGACTCCGTAATCCTCAATAAGGTCATAGTATTTAGGGATGCCTCCGAAAAGAGCGTATATCTCTACCTTGTCCTTGAAGCTTTTGACACCCAAATCATCAAGAATCCCGCAGATGGTCCCAAAATCAAATTGCCTGATGTGGAGGATGTTTGCAGGCCTCTGGAATAAAGGCGCATCCTGCTCGATGAACATTCCTTTGAGCAGGCCGAAGCTTGAGCCGGAGATTATTATGAACATCTTTGAATCGTTTTTGTTCAGATCGAAGAACTTCTGGAGGATGAACGGCAGGGTCTTGTCTATCCAGGTGAACCTCTGGAATTCGTCGAAAGCCAAGATGACCTTCTTTTTCTTTGAGTATTCGAAGATATCATGGAAAAGGTCGTCCCATGAAGAGACAGCGAGCCGCTCCGAAAGGCCCAGCCTCTCTTTCAGTTCACCTGAAAACTCAGAAAGCAGCTGGGCAGAGGTTTTTGAGCTATCGACGTAGAAGTAAAGGCCGTCTTCTTCCCTGAAGAATTCCTTGATCAGCTCGGTTTTTCCGACCCTTCTCACTCCGGTAATGACGCACATCACCGTTTTCTTCTCCGCGGCTTTCGAGAGGGTTTTTAGCTCTTCCAGCTCATTTACACGGTTGTAGAACTTCATACGCATCATCTTTATTATATTTGTAATTATTACAAACATAATAATATTTAAAGAGATGTGCACGGGTCTTTAGAGTCAAAGATGTGTTAATAGATAGGTTTTTAAGTATGTTGATATACAAATATACTTACCAATAAAGAGGTGTGATTATGACTGTTACTGCAAAACCAAAGTTGCCGGATGGCAGGGAAATGAGGGCTCTGGCAGACGGAAGAAAGAATACATTCACACAGGTTGAAGTTTTTGGGGTCGCTAAGCTCTTGCTTCCTTCGGAAAGTATCATGCTTGTCAAAGAGCACGATCAATCTATCCAGTCTGGTGCATACAAAGAAGTGAATCCGAATAACTGGTGGAGATGCAGCGAGTATGGGCTTTATCAAAAAGATCCTAAAGCTCCGCTTGGCAAAGAAATCCTCTGGATTGAGAATGGAGTTACTTACAAGAAACTGGTTCCTGATGTTCCGGTGAAAGTCGACGGAAAAGAGATAAGCCTGCAGAAGGCAGTCGGTATGGGAGTCTATGACTCAATTGGTCTATTGAAAATAGAACAAACCGATAGTAATCTGTTCGTGGTTTCGGTTGTTGACCCGACCGCAGTTATCGGAAAAGTCAGGGTAGTTGATTTCATGAGAGATGGCTGGGCTTTGACTGATGAATCCGGCCTTCCGGTAGCAAGCAAGCCAAGTTCGTCTGATAATCCAGATGCCAGATTCGGCGCGGTCAGAACTGATTTCGAGAAGAAAGCAACAGGATATCACGGCTCTCTGGCCCGCAGCGTCTACTACTACGACAGCGGCTACAGGCGTGACGTCTACGCCAACGGCGACTGGTCCAGGGCTTCTGGGGTGGCGTTAGTTAATGGCCGCGAAGCGGCCGCGCCGCTTGATGTAAAGATAACAAGTCCCGCTCCGGAAGTTGGCAACGGTAGTCCGTATAGAACTGCTCCAACTACGTCATTAATCCACTTGCAAGGAACAGTCATTGAGGCCGCAGAAAGCGAATTCGAACGGCTTTCACAGGTTCTGAGGCCGGAACAGGTAACAGCCTACCGGCGGCTTCTGGATTCGTTAAAGATAAAAGAGTAATCTTTCTTCTTATCTTTCCCTAGGCTTGCAGGCTTGGGGCCACACACTCGCTTATAGTGCCAATAATCCGTTGGATTATTGACTGTGAAATGCAGCAATAACAGCTAGTAGCTTGTTTTTTTGCGAACGACAAAACGACGATTCGTTTTGTGTTCCATTGAACGTTGCGACGTTCAATCGGAACCCTGAAGTTGCGGTGAAAACACGCAATGCTCGACTTGATTGAGCCAAAATCGTGTTTATGAGTAAGCGGGTTACCTTGGGCGGCTCTCTGGCCCGCAACGTCAACAACTACAACAACGACAACAGGCGTAACGTCAACGCCAACGACAACTGGTCCAAGGCTTCTGAAATGACTCTGGCCTGCAATCTTTGGGGCTTATTTCTTTTTCTGCTGATATCTCTATTGTGAAAACCTACAACGACCTATACGCGGAACTGTGCTCATACGAAAACCTGGAGCTTGCCTTCAAAAATGCAAGGAAAAGGAAGACGCTCAAAAATTACGTGATTGAATTTGAGGTTGACCTGAAAGAGAATTTGTTGAAACTTCAATTCGAGCTTCAGACGTTCACCTATCAACCGGCGCCAATCAAGACATTTATCATCAGCGATCCAAAGACAAGAAAGATTGGCGCCTCTGGTTTCAGGGATAGGGTCGTTCACCACGCTCTATATAATGCGATTTCGCCCGTTCTTGGCAACAGCTTCATTTTCGATTCATTTGCGAATCGAAAGGGTAAAGGCACCCACAACGCCATAAGACGTTTCGAGAGTTTTCTAAGACGCATTTCGTTCAACCATCACAAAATCAAACCGGGGGGGGCGAGCGGATTT
>Ga0315268_10005955_pt1 | contig 13028 bp, 12 predicted proteins | sample C1_top_MG_FD_204535 | JGI IMG/M metagenome (GOLD analysis project Ga0315268, IMG submission 204535) | Sediment microbial communities from Yellowstone Lake, YNP, Wyoming, USA - C1_top | ecosystem: Environmental > Aquatic > Freshwater > Lake > Sediment | place: USA: Wyoming | collected 2017-08-01 | reverse complement strand
GCTTTCATCCATCAAGGTTCCTCACTAATCTTCTTGGCAAGAGCCTTACCTATCTCCGTTATTTTGACAATATCACTTTCAGTCGGCGGACCATTAATTTCCATGGCTCCAACAATCTCCATCTTTGACGGCCCAAGAACCTCTTGAATGTGCTTTATCGCGCCTCCTCCCCAACCATAGGAACTTAGAGCTACGCCATATTTCAGTGGCGGGCGCAAAGCTTTCACTAGATAAGCAGCATAAACGGCAAGAGGGTGCGCACCACCGAGAACTGTTGGCGTACCTAGAACGATTGCTCTTGAGTCAACAAGGTCTTTTGCCACATCACCTATGTCGGCAAAAACTAGGTTGTGAACGACGATTTCGATCCCTTCAGATGCTAGTGTTTCTGTGATAGGCTGAATCATCTTCTCTGTGCTGTTCCACATCGTGACATAGACTATTATTGCCTTCTTCTTAGTCTCGCCGTTTGCCCATTTGCCGTATGCCTTAAGGATTCTTTCGGGGTTTCTATGTATCGGCCCATGGCTGGGCGCTATCATTTCAATCTTCAAATCCTTAATCTTTTCCAGCGCCTTCTGAGCCATCGCTCTGAACGGCATCATTATCTCACCCCAATACCGTTGAGCGTAAACAAGCAGATCCTCTAGATCATCGTCGTAGAAACCAGCAGCCACATGAGAGCCAAAGAAGTCACACGGAAAGAGAACCCCATTTTCAGAAACATATGTGAACATAGTTTCTGGCCAGTGAAGCATTGGCGCCTCGATGAAGCGAAGTGTTTTCCCGCCAAGATCAATGGTTTCTTGATCACGAACCGCGATTATTCGTTCTTCGGGCACTTTATAGAATATCTGCGCCATCTTCGCGCCTCTGCTTGAAGTTACCAGCTTGGCTTTGCTGTTAATTGTCATAATATAAGGAATAGACCCTGCATGATCGGGTTCGGCATGATTCATTATCACATAGTCAATGTCAACAGGATTTGCAACTTGGCTTATTTTTTCTTCCAGTTCTTTCTCAAAGCCAGGGTTCACAGTGTCAATCAACGCTTTCTTGTTTTCCCCAATTACAAGGTAAGAATTGTACGTTGTCCCTTTAGGAAGCGGAATTAAAGCGTCAAACAATCTGCGATTCCAATCTTTCGCGCCTACCCAATACACGCCTTCGGAGAGTTTGACAGTGTTTCGCCAATTCATTTTTTCACCCTCGAGTTTTACTAAAGTTATGATGACATATATTTATGCTGCGACGCACAAAGCCTCTAATCAATCAATAAGAATTGAAAAATGCAAACACTGTTCGACAATCAGTCGAGTCTTCGCATAGTCTTAGAGAATAGCATTTAGAACAATAGCATTATTATGTTCCTTGTCTTTTGCGGAATAAAGGAGTGTAACGATTCTCTTTTCTTTTTCTATTTGCTTGATTTTGTTAAGTAGCTCTTTTTTGGCTTCTAATTCTTTCTGGTATTTGCTTTTGAACTCCTTCCATTTTTTTGTGTCATGATGGAACCATTTCCGTAAATCATCACTGGGTGCGATGTCCTTCAGCCACAGATCGACTTTAGCATTTTCCTTGGATAATCCTCTCGGCCATAGTCTGTCTACAAGGATTCTGAATCCATCATCATTTGCTGCTGGTTCATAAATCCTCTTTATCTTTATCATTATTATCCACCTTTCTCGTTTCAGACAAGATATTTACTATTCAATTATTAAAAATAAACTGAAAAAAGCACTAGACACAGCAGAGAAGCAACATAATAAGCCTTTATAGCCTTCAAACTAATCTAAAATGATGGTGAAGTGGCAATATGGGATATTCCTCTGCTTGGCAAGTTCTAGAAAACATGATCGCTGATTTACGAAAAAGAGGCATAAACATACCTGAAGAGGTCATGACCAACTTAAAATCTGCTAAAACAATGATTAAAATCCTAAAGGCTGACCCGAGCCGTGGAGAAACTCTACAGAAAATTGAAGAATACCTCGGGAACGTCGAATCTTATCTCGTCTCCGAAGGGCAAAGGGCGTTTGGAGATGAGTATGTGAAAGAATGGCTTAAGCGATTGGAGGAAGCAAACAGAAAAGTCGATGAAGAAGCAGAGACAAGGTTTGTTGCGGGTCTTCCACGCGAGGGGAAGTGGATTCGCGTTAAGCCTTCAGCAGAATTGACTCTTGAAAAGTTGAAGAAGTCAGCTGAGGAGTTGAATCTTTCATATGATATTCAGCATGATGGATACCTGCTTGTTTATGGCACTGATGAGTGCATAAAAGAGTTCGTGAAGAAAATCGCTGCAAAATACGGGTTGAAAGCCGAAGAATAGGATGAAAGTGCGTTTGACACTTTCTACGCTTTTTTTGTTTCTGCAGGTTTCCATATTATCGCAAGTATTCCGCCGATGATTCCCAAGATTAATCCTACTGCTAAACCGCCCACAGAGGTAAATACGCTTATCACTGAAAACACTATGATTAACGCGCCCAACAGCTCATGCTGCAAGGGGTTTATGTAAAGTATTACAGCGACGATAATCACTATTAAACCGAGGAATATGCCACCAATGCTCAAGGCATAGCCTATGCCTCCGAGATTCCACGCCTTCATGTCGCCCTCCCAACCGTGCATCATATTCTCCATCCAGCCCATATTCCAATGTGGACCCCACCAGAAAGACCAAATGATGCTGCCCAACATTATGAATATGCCAGAAAGCAGTGATATAATAAAGGCTGCCATTGGTTTCTGATTTGAACTCATAATATTCACCGTGTAGCGTTGTTTTCTGGTAAGATAGTAACATTTTCTTTTTTCCAGAAAGCTATCTTTCTTATCGATTTGACGTCTTAGAAGTTGAGTTGATCATTTGTTAAAATCTTATATTCTGAGAAATGCAGATTGTTATGGAAAGGTACACGTGATAAGGGCAGTCTGATGTTTAGGAAATGGTGAGGGCGTAGATTGAATGCCCTACATTAAAAGAATTGAGCTCAAAGGCTTCAAATCATTCGGGCCAGAAATCGTTAAAGTAGTCCTAGATAAGGGCTTCACGGCGATAACCGGACCGAACGGAAGTGGAAAAACAAACATCGTTGATGCAGTTCTGTTCGCTCTGGGTGAATTGAGCACAAGAAGGCTTCGCGCCGAAAACGCTGCCAAATTAATCTTTCACGGTTCTGAGAAGGCTGAATTAGAACGGGCAAAGATGGCTAAGGTAATAATTCAATTTGACAATTCGGATGGACGCATGCCAGTTGACACGGCTACAGTTACGATTTCACGAGAAGTCTACAGGAATGGCCAAAGCGTCTACAGGCTTAACGGCAGAAGAATCTCAAGAGCGCATAGTTTAGAGATATTTTCCATGGCTGGAATAAGCTCCACAAGCCAGAACATAATTCTGCAGGGCATGATAACCCGTTTAACAGATATTTCTCCGATGGAACGCAGGAAAATCATCGAAGACTTGGTTGGAATAGCTCAATACGATGCTGAGAAGGCGGAGGCAGAGGAGAGATTGCGCATAGCAGACATCTCTATACGCACAGCCATGGGCAGAATAGATGAAGTCCAAAAGAGAGTGGACGACCTAGAAAGAGAACGTAATGAACTGCTAAGATACACGTTCATTCAAGATGAGATAAAAAAGTTTGAAGCTGTCAAACTCTCGCATGATATGGCGCAGATAGAAAAGAGAGTGAAAGAAACTTCCTCCCAGACCGATAAAGTCAGGAGTGAAGATGAAAAATTAAGACAGCTCCGAGAAATGCGTAGATCAAAAAGAAGAGAGATTGAGGGTGAATGGCGGAAGCTCAGCTCAGAAATCGTTGAGGAAGGGGGTTCGCAGGTACTAAAGGTTCAGATAAGAATAGGCGAACTCAAATCAAAATTAACGGAATTAACAACTAAAATATCCTCTGGAAAAACAAGCAATGACGGCTTGAAAAGAGTTAGAGAAAACAATCTGCAGCAGTACCAAGCAATCAGAAACGAAATTCATGAAAACCGTTCAAGAATTAAGAAGCTAAGAAGCGAATTTGAAGGACTTTTGAACGAGATAAACATAAAACAGGCCGAACATGATGCTCTTGCAGGCGAAACTGCCCACCTTTGGGAGAACATGGGAGAAAACAGCAAGAAAATCCACGAAACAGAACAGCGACTGGATAATGATTACAAGAGGTTTGCACTGTTAAGGTCAGAGCACATAAAAAGTCAGACAGCCATAAAAATCCGCACAAGAAGACTTAAGGATTTGAACGAACGCAGCGAGAGATTCACATCAACATTAGACGAACTTCAAAAATCGTTTGTTGAGCTTGAAAAAGTGCAGAAAGAACAGAAAGCTCAGCTCAAAAGCTTGGAGCGAACTCTTGAAAGAAGAATCGTACAGAAAGAAGCAGTAGAAAGAGAAATCACGGAAGCTGGAAAAATAGCCGATTCAGCCCGCGAAGCAGTCATCGAGTTTGTAACCCAAAGAGAACTCGCAGAAACGGTGGCTGCAGAAGAAAAAGCGTTGAGAAGCATAGAAGAACTGGGCGAATTAGGCGTAATCAAAGGAGTGCACGGCAGATTACGCAACCTAATCAAAATCGACAAGACCTATCAGCAAGCGATAGAGGCTGCGGCTATAGGATGGCTCGACGCGATGGTTGTCAAGGATTTTGATGCCGCCTTCACTTGCACAGAAACACTAAGGAAGATGAAGCTGGGCAGAATCAAGATAATTCCGCTTCAGAGAACATCAAATCCCAAATCACTCAAAATTCCTCAAAGAGAGGACATCACTGGTTCAGCAGCCGTTTTCATAAAATGCGAAAAGCAATATGAGCCTGCGATTCAATTTGTTTTTGGCGATACATTAATAGTTCCAGACGACAAGGCTGCGTTTACACTGTCCAATGAAGGCTACCGCACTGTAACAATTAACGGAGACCTCTACGAGGTAGGCGGAGCCTTCGAAAGTGGCTACTACCGTGCCCCCATAGACTTTTCAACTATAATACCGAGCGAAGCAGCCATCAAAAGCCTAGATGAAGCGGTCAGCGCTCTTCAACAGCATCTATCAAGAAGAGGCAGCGACATAGTCTCTTTCGAAGAGGAGATGAACAAAACTCGAGTTGAGATTACACGCTTATCCGAGGCTATCGTAACGCTTGACAGAGAAATGGTAAGAGTCAAAAGAAGCATCAAGAGGACAAAGTCCAACGTCAAGAGAGCTAACCATTACGTTTCTAGGCTTAAAGATGAAGTTGAAAACGAAAAAACGCAATTATGGCTCGGAAGAGCTGAAAGAAGCTCGATACAAAAAGAGATGCATAAACTTCAGAATGAGTTGGCCATTTTAAGACGTAAAACTGACCCCTCACACATTCAAGAAATGGAAGTTAAAAGAGAGCAGATCGCCGAGGAAATAATAACGTTAAGACAGAAACTCGGCACGATTCAAACAGATATCTCAACACTTCAATCACAGTTCGATAACGTTCTAAGAGTTGGGTATCAAAACGCCAAAATCCAACTCGCCAAAGTTGAACAACAACTAAAAAAAGTTGAGAAAGAAGTGGAAGAGGCACTGCAAGAGCGTGAATCGCTAAAACAAGAACTGGCGGAACTGGAGAAAAATCGTGTTCAACTATCTAAGACTGTTTTATCAGCGAGAGATGAAGCCAAGAATTTCACCGCTCAAATAGACGACATAGATAAGGAACTCCGCAAGCTTGACTCAGAATATGAGCAGACTGATCGCTTATTAAATCAGCTTCAACTAAACATCCAAACATCACTACTCCAAGTTGAACAATACAGAAACCAGCTCAGACAATTCGGCTATGAACAACCGTTGGAAGTAACACCCAAACAGGTTGAAGAAGCCGAAACCTCAATGCGAATGATGCAGTTTGAACTGGAAAGAATAGGAGCCGTAAACCAGCTTGCCCTATCTCATTACGCTGAACAAATCTCGCGTTATAAAGAACTCTCATTAAGGCTAAATGAACTGGAAAGAGAAAAACAGGCCATAGTACAGTTCATGGATGAGATTGAGCACAAAAAACGCAAGGTCTTCATAGAAGCCTTCGAGAGAATTCAGACTAATCTAGGAAAATACTTCTCAAAGCTTACTGGAGGTGGAAATGCCACGCTAAAGCTGGAAAACCCTGAGGAACCCTTTGCAGGCGGCATCGACATGCTCGTTCAGTTTCCAAACAAACCCGCAATAGTCGTCAGTGGAGCCAGTGGTGGCGAACGCTCCGTAGCGGCTGTCGCCTTCATATTCGCTCTTAAAGAATTCACCCCAGCTTCTTTCTATATACTCGATGAGGTAGACGCTCACTTGGACGCTTTCCACGTTTCAAGACTTGGCGACCTTCTCTTGGAGGAATCCGAGAAGACGCAGTTTATAGCCATCACATTAAAGCCCGAAATGGTGAACAAGGCGCAGAAAGTTTACGGAGTTTACGAACGCAACGGCGTCTCAAACGTTATCTCCGCAAAGTTCCTCGAGGTGCAGGGTTAATGGCTACTGCAGTTGCTAAAAAACCATTCTATCTGCATCCTCCATGGAACATTCTTTTTGACTTTCACAAGCTTGAGAAGCTCATTCCTTGGAACGTCAACGTTGCCTATTTGCTAACATCCTTTCTAGAGGAGATGGAAAAGAGTGGGCAAGTGGATTTTAGAGCGTCTGGAGTCATCCTCGATTCTTCCGCTCTGATATATTTGATGAAGTCGAAGCTTCTGCTTAAGCTTGAGGAACCACCGCCACCACCTAAACCCCCGCAGGATTTTCTTCCCCCACCGCTTTTTCTGCCGCTTAGGCATGAATTGACCTCAACGACCATAAGGCATCTGTTAGAAGTTTTAGACGATGTTTTAAAGGGTGAAAAACTGGTTCGATTCGAAAAAACGGTTGCAGAGCCTATTCTTCCGATGCCCTCAGAAATCTTGCCGCAATTGGACATGTACCTGATGGAAATTGAACTGCAAATGGAGAAGCTCTACGCTTCTCTCGTGGAAAAAGTGAAAGGCACTGGAATAATTGAATTCTCAACGTTGATGAAAGATGTGGGAAGGCTTGAAGCCATTCGAACATTCATTCTACTTTTGTTTCTAGCACAAGAAATGAAGGTAAACCTATGGCAGAATGAAGAAACTGAAGAAATATACATAACAGTCGGAGATTTAAAAATTGCAAAAGGCGGAAAAACAAACAGCCAGCTTGGATGAAAACTTGCAAGAAGAGCAAGCTGCAGAGAAAACGCAGCATGACATAGCCTTATTGGAAGCCGCTTTATACGTTGCTGGTCGCCCATTAGACCTGAATGAATTATGCTCGATTTTGAAGACTCGCTCGAAGAATAAGACGAGAAAGCTTGCAAAAAAACTCGTGCAAGCGTATGAATGCAGAGAAACTGCTCTCGAAATTTTGGAGTTAAAAGATGAAAGGTATGTTCTGCAATTAAAGGCTGAATTCACGCCTCTCGTTAAGAAACTCGTCAACAGACCACTGCTCTCCACAGGCCCATTAAAAACACTTTCATACATAGCCTACAGACAACCCGTATCCCAAAAAAGAGTCGTAGACGTACGTGGACACCATTCCTATGGTCATATAAAAATGCTGAAAGAGATGGGCTTAGTTGCTGGCGAAAGAAGTGGACGCTCAATGACGCTTAAAACGACGGAATATTTCGCCGATTATTTTGGCTTAAGCCATGATGTCTTCAGCATGAAGAAAGAGTTAAAACATGTTTTTGAAGATTTTTCTAAGCAAGAAAAGCCTGAAGCATGAAATGGATAGATTTATATTGTAAAATAACGGTGATAGTGAACACTCAAACTTGAAACTAAAGTGAAGCAAAAATGTCCGTTTGGCATGGCACTTTACATAAGAAAAAGCCTTCTGGAGGCAGAAAGCGAGCTTACAGAACTAAGAGAAAATTTGAAGAAGGAAGGTTCCCAGCTGAAACCATACTAGGCGAGACAAAGAAGAAAAACATTAAGGGAAGAGGAAACACCTCTAAGATCAAGCTTTTAAGCGACAAATACGCGTGTGTAACAGACACAAAAAGTGGAAAAACACAAAAAGTCGAGATTACAAGAGTTGTTAGAAACCCAGCAAACGTCGACTACAATCGCAGAGGCGTAATAACTAAGGGGGCAGTCATAGAAACTTCTCTCGGCTTAGCTCGAGTCACCTCTCGTCCTGGACAAGATGAAGTGATAAACGCTGTCTTAATCAGCGAAGAAAAAAGCTGAGCTATTCTACCTATTTTGTTGTGGCTGTGTGCTTCTAATCTTTACCAGATGCATCGCAATCTTCTTAATCATCTGCTCCTTTGATTCATCCTTCTTAACAAGAAGCATACCAGTCTTCAACCAGGGTGTCCTAGGATAAGCAACATCCAATACAGTCTCACATTCCACATGAAGCTTATCCGCGGCTTCTTTTATCTCTAGAATCTTTGGAGAAGGCACAGCCAAATTCTTCGAAACGCGCCTTCCATCTGTTCTTGTCCTCGTAGAATCGAAGTAGGCTGGCCAAATAACCATCTTATCTTGCTTGCGCATACTCTCTCTCACCCCATCATTTATGAGCGTAATAAGCTATTAAGTTCGTGTTAGTCTTGTTGATTCTGACGAAGCCAAACCTCTCAAACTGTACTACGGCATCAGGCTTTAATTTTCTACAGGCACTTTCTGCTATTCCATCCGCAACCGTTGCATCTGGCATGACGACTTGACAGGGCATGTCTTCTCCTACTGGTACCCAATGAATAAGCTGTGCTTTAACGCTTCTAGCCTCCTCGTACGATTCGCTTGCAAGAGACGCTTCAGCAGAATATTCGCTTATGCTCTCGATTTTTATGTTAAACAGTTCCATTAGACGAATCATACTTCCTGTTTCTGAACTGGCAATATCTTTCTTTGAAACCCAAAAAATCGCGGAATTATCTGCTTTAGGCTTTATCACGTATTCTCTAAACCCTCTCTTAGGTTTATCTGGGTGCAAATGAAGCTTTGCAGTAAACACTCTGGGAACACGCTTTACCGTTAATTCTATTGGATTATGCACGAAAAAGTATCTGTCAGCTATGGGATCTAGGATCTTGCGGTTGTAAGCATTCAGATTCTCCCAGCTTAAAATAACATCAGAGGTTTTAGGCCCAACATCGATAATCATTTTCTTGATGGCTTCTGGCGTTATGCCGCGTCTTCTCAAAGCTGCAAAAGTTGCAAGACGCGGGTCATCCCAGCCATCATACAAGCCCTCTCTCACACCTTGAACAATCTTAGACTTGCTCAAGGAAGCCCCAGTTATCTTAAGCCTGCCATAATGAATCGCTTCTGGATACTGCCAGCCCAGATACTTGTACATGTACTCCTGCCTAACCATGTTGGTCAAGTGTTCCTTACCACGGATTATGTGAGTTATGCCCATTAGATGGTCGTCTATACCAGAAGCAAGATTGTACAACGGCCAGACACAATATTTGCTTCCGACTCGAGGATGAGGATATTTCTCAGCATCTATGACGCGCAAGGCAGGCCAGTCTCGAACCGCAGGGTTTGGATGATTCAAGTCAGTTTTGATTCGCACTACTGCCTCGCCTTCCGTGTAACCGCCTTCAAGCATTCTCTGCCATCTTTCCAGATGCTTTTCTGGTGGCAGATCGCGGCATTTACACGGTTGATTGGCCAGTATTTTTTTTCGAAATTGCTCTGGCTGGCATGTGCAAACGTATGCATTGCCGTCTTTCAGCAGCCTTTCAGCATACTCGTAATAGATTTGAATTCTGTCGCTCTGAATATACTCCTCATCTGGCTTGCACCCAAGCCAAGCTAAATCCTCTCTTATGCGATCGTAAAACTCCAAGACAGGCTTCTTTAACTTTGGATCCGTATCTTCGAAACGCACGATAAATTTGCCCTCGTACATGCGAGCGTAATCGTAGCAGAGCACTATTGCCCTTGCTGAGCCCAAGTGCAGTACGCAGTCTGGATTTGGCGCATATCGTGTAACAACCTTGTCATACTTGTTCACGTTTGGCAAAGGTGGAAGATGTTTTTCCTCTTCAACCTTTTCTTTTTCAATGAGTTCTGGCCAATTCTCTTCAACAATGCGTTGTTGCTCACTCAACGGAAGACCATTAACTTCTTTGACGATGCTATTGACAAGAGTGGATAATTCCTTAACTTTAGTCCTAAACTCAGGTTTTTCGCCTAGAATTTTTCCAATAACAGGATCTGCTTGCGCTTTACCATCGTGCCTAATTGCGTTTAACAGAGCGATTTTTCGAATTGCTTCCCTAAGTTCACCATTCTGTCTAGGCGTCAATAGCTCGAACCCTCTTTAGATTTTTCTCTCAATTAAGAACCCTGCAAAAGCATTTAATCTTTCCTTCGCATGGGAGGCAGGCAAGAGCTTGTCGATTTCTCTCCAGCTTTCCTTGACCATGTTCTTCGCATGCTGTTTTGCATAATCTATGGATTCATATTTTTCCATTATTTTGATGGCTTCATCCACTAGCTTCTGGTTTGATGTATGCATGTTAAGTATTCCAATAAGCCTTTTCTTGTCCTTAGAATCTGCAACTTTCAAAGTGTGAATAACTGCCAGACTTCGTTTCCCTTCAGTGACATCCTTTCCGTGTCCACCTTTCTTTTCTGCAAAATCTGCACCTTTCAAATCGAGAACGTCGTCCTGAATTTGAAAAGCAACTCCTATGCTCTCAGCAAAATGTCCAAGCTTTTTAACAAGCGTTTCATCCGCATCTGCCAGAACTGCAGCGATTTTGGCAGCCATTCTAGCCAAAGTTCCAGTCTTGTAAGCGCACATCTGCAAATAGTCCTTTTCACCTACCTTGTCAGCGTTTGCTATGCCCCTATGCCATGCGATGTCCATTGCTTGGCCAAGGCTTAGGCTTATCATTTCCTGCACATAAATCTCGTAAACTTGGCGAAGCTTTTCTGAAGGAAGCTTGTCCCTGTTTTTTATCAGTGGCAGAAGCGGAAGATAGTACATAGCATTTCCAGCGTTTATGGCTATGTCTAAGCCGTAGATTTTGTAGGTGCATGACTTTCCTCTGCGATACACGGATGCGTCCTCTATGTCATCTATCATCAACGTTCCGTTATGAATTACTTCTGGAATTATGGCAAAATCAATGTAATCTTCAGAGTTTTTGCCTAAAGCTTCGCAGATTAGTAAAAACAAGGCGGGACGCCATCTCTTTCCGCCTCTGTCGAGGAACTCCCAGACTGGTTCAGCAACTGCTTTGTTTAGTGTTTCTAGGTTGTATGCGTATTTTGGTGGATTAATCTTGAAGAGAGTGTTTTTTTCAGAGAATTTTCTGGGGATGTACTTCTCAATAGCTTTATTTATTAAGGCAGCTTTCTCCTCGAGAAATTTTTCAATGTCCAAAGAGTTTTAACTCCTTTCTCTCCTTGCATAATTTTCTATGTTAAAGCCTCTCATCTTCAACCATTCTGCAGTCTCAGAAGTTATCACGACAGGAACTTTTCTCAGAGTTTGGACAGAATCTGCTCCTACAAGAAACATGCTGTTTCTAAGCTCTTCTACCAACAACGAAAGCACACTTACCGTTTCTTTTACACCCTTAACTGCTGCCTGCAATATCGGATGTGAAAGACTTGCCAGATTCGCGCCCAAAGAAAAAGCCTTGGCCATTTCTACTCCGCTACGCAGTCCTCCAGAAGCTATAACGGGAATTCTTACTGTTTGTGTAACTTCAACAATACTCGCCGCTGTTGGAATACCCCAATCCCAAAAAACATCACCCAACATGCGCTGGAAGCCTGTTCCCTGTTTTTCTGCGCGATAATGCTCAACTGCGGCAAAACTGGTCCCTCCTGCCCCGCTTATGTCTATGCCTTTGACACCAGCAGATTCGAGTTTTTTCGCTTCTTCCCAAGCTATTCCAGCACCTGTTTCCTTTGCTATGATTGGCTTGTCTAATTCTTTTGCGAGTTCGCTGATTTTTTCAAGTATACCCTTGAAGTTTGTTTGACCTTCTGGCTGAACAGCTTCCTGCAAAGAGTTCAAGTGTACCGCTATCGCATCTGCTTCAATCATCTCAATTGTCTTTTTGGCTTCTTTTATGCCATAACCGTTTACGAGCTGTACACCGCCGATGTTGGCTATCAGGAAAGCAGTTGGAGCCTTCTTCCTTGCAATCGCAAATGTTTTCTCAAGTTTCTTATCCTCTATAGCTGCCCGCTGGCTACCGACACCCATGCCTAAGCCTAACTCTTCCACAGCTTCAGCTACAGCCGAGTTTATTTTAGTAGCCTCTAAGGTTCCGCCAGTTATCGCGCCAACGATCAACGGTGCAGAAAACTTGTGACCGAAAACTGTTGTTGACAAGGAAATTTTTTCTTTGCCGATTTCAGGTAAAGCCCTATGGATAAAGTGTATATTTTCAAAGCCTGTTGTAGCTTGCCTTGCTTGGACATCTCGTTTTAAGGATATTCTTATGTGCTCAGATTTACGTTTTCTCGTTTCGGTCGCCAATTCTATTCCTTCTCTATTAAAGTGCCCTCCACGTCTTCTCCTTTTAGAGCTTTATAGATATAGTTTGGCCTTGTAGCATTCACGATCGTTACAGGAATCCCATGCTCTATAGCAGGCAGAAGCTCTGTTATCTTGCCAAGCATTCCACCAGTAACATCACAAGACTTTGGTTTGCAAAGTTGACTTTGAAGCGCTTTCAACTCGGCTAATGTTAAATGTTTGTACATTTTTGCTGTTTTTTTAGCTTTAGGATCATCATTGTACAATCCTTCAACATCAACGCCTATTACGATGTGCTCAGCATCGAGCCCTGTAGCGATATGAGCGACAAGCTGATCACCAGAAAGTATAGTGAAGCCAAGTTCTGAATCCAAGACTGCATCGCCGTATACGACTGGTAAAAAGCCCATCTTTATTAGTGCTTTAAGTCGAGCCTCTTCATAAGATTGAATTCTACCATTTTTTGTCGTTATGCATGAGGAGGGTGTGA
>Ga0315268_10005953_pt1 | contig 13030 bp, 10 predicted proteins | sample C1_top_MG_FD_204535 | JGI IMG/M metagenome (GOLD analysis project Ga0315268, IMG submission 204535) | Sediment microbial communities from Yellowstone Lake, YNP, Wyoming, USA - C1_top | ecosystem: Environmental > Aquatic > Freshwater > Lake > Sediment | place: USA: Wyoming | collected 2017-08-01 | reverse complement strand
CTTTTTACTATAGGGGATCACTTGGATTGCTGTTGGCTATCCAGGTGATTGGGGTGGTGATGGGAACTTATGACCTGGTCGAGTTAATAAATCAGTGGCCTGGAATGACTCGTTTTGAGGTGTTTAATCTGCCGGCATCTTCTGTAAAAGCCATTGCTTTTTGGGCTTTCGTAGTGGCGTTTGCCATCAAGGTGCCAGCCTGGCCTTTTCATACCTGGCTTCCGGATGCTCATACGGAGGCTCCTACTGCAGGCTCGATGCTCCTGGCGGGGGTGTTGCTCAAGCTGGGAGCGTATGGATTCTTACGTCTGGTGCTGCCTCTCTTTCCAATTGAATCCAAGAATTTTGCCAGCCCGCTGACCATCATGGCAACTCTTTCAATTATCTTTGGCGCGTTCTCTGCTTATGGACAGAGAGATTTTAAACGTTTGGTTGCTTATTCTTCTATTAGTCATATGGGATTTGTGGTACTGGGGGTAGCAGTAGCTGCCTTTGCAAGTGGAACCGATAACGCTGTGATCGCTGTCAACGGCGCCGTATTACAGATGTTCGCTCATGGACTCTCTTCAGCCGGGATGTTCTTCCTGGTAGGGGTAATCTACGAGCGCACCCACACGCGCGATCTGATAGAATATGGGGGGTTATATGCACTGCTTCCCATTTATGGCGGCATTCTATTATTCACAGCGATGGGGTCTCTTGGATTGCCAGGACTGGCGGGATTTGTTGCAGAATTCCTGGTTGTGCGAGGCGCCTGGCCGGTATTTATGGTCGCCACGGCTCTGAGCACCCTGGGATTGCTCTTTACTGGATTATATGTACTCAAAGCATTGAAGCAGGTGCTTCATGGACCTGCCAACCAACGCTGGGTGGGCCATCTCAGCCAGATGACCCCGCGCGAAATTGTTGTAATGGCACCATTGATGGTTTTTATTCTGCTGACAGGCATCTGGCCTGCCTGGATTCTGAATATCATTAACCGAGCAGTAATCACGTGGTTCTAAGAGGTGGTGGATGCGGTTTCCAATCCTGAGTTTCATGATTTTTTTACCACTTGTGGCTGGACTGGTATTATTAGCATTGCCAGCAAATTTGCGGTCCAGTAAAAACTGGTTTCGTGGAATTGCGCTGGTTGTTGGGATCGTGGATCTGGTATTCGCTTTGATGGTTTACTTCACCTATCGGACAGATCAGGGAGGATATCAATTTCTGGAGAGAGCTGCCTGGGTTCCGCAACTTGGTATTTCGTACTACGTCGGTGTGGATGGTCTAAGCGTTGCCATGGTTCTGATGGGTGCAATCGTTGTATTAAGTGGTGTATTGATCTCCTGGAACATTGAAGAAAGACCACGTGAATTTTTTTCTTACCTGTTATTCTTGGGTTCTAGTGTATTGGGTGTGTTTTCCTCCCTAGATTTATTTCAACTGTTCTTTTTCTTTGAATTAGCGGTATTTCCAAAGTACTTGATGATCGTAATGTGGGGATATCCAAAAACCCGCGAATATGGTGGGATGAAATTGACTTTGTATCTTTTTGCTGGATCCATGATCGCTCTGGTTGGAGCGCTGGCGATCTACTTCGGTTCTGGCCTGAAGACATTTGATCTCTTAGAGTTGGAAAAAGCAGGTTTCACAACCAATTTCCAGCGCATTTGGTTTCCATTGGTATTCTTGGGATTCGCTGTTTTGGGTGGTATCTTCCCCTTCCATAGTTGGGCGCCTGATGGGCATGTTGCAGCGCCTACAGCAGTATCGATGTTATTGGCCGGGGTTGAAATGAAAGTGGGAGCTTTTGCTGCATTGCGGGTCGCAATCATGTTGCTGCCGGATGGAGCCAAATATTGGTCCTGGGCTATCTTGGCCCTAGCTACGATTAACGTGGTGTATGGGGCGTTAATTGCCATGGTGCAACGCGATTTTAAGTACGTCATTGGCTTTTCTTCAGTATCTCATATGGGTCTGGTTTTAATTGGATTTGCCACGTTGAACAATCAGGGATTGCTGGGCGCCGGGATGCAGATGTTCTCGCATGGTATCATGACAGCGCTTTTCTTCGCGATTGTGGGTATGGTCTATGACCGAGCGCATACCCGTGATATAGACAGTCTGGGTGGATTGTTTCGCTTTATGCCATGGGCTGGAGTCGGATTCATCATCGCCGGTCTGGTTTCGATGGGCATGCCAGGATTTTCTGGGTTTATTGCTGAATTGCCCATCTTCATGGGTGTGTGGCAGGTGGCGCCGTGGGTGGCAGTGATAGGAATCCTGGGGGTAGTGATAACCACGGCCTATATCTTGCTGGTCGTTCGACGAGTTTTTTTTGGTGATCTTCCAGAGGGCCTTAAAGGCAAGATAAGTGATATCAGTTGGTTAGACAAGGTGACCATCTCTATGCTTTCCATGATTGTGATTGCTATAGGATGTTTCCCGGCTTTGATGGCACCGGTGGTTCAATCGGGAATTGACCATGTTCTGGTGTTGCTGGGAGGTTTTTAACGGATGAACATCGAAATAGCATCCACAGGTAGAGCTCTAGTTGCTATTCTGCCTGAGATTGGTCTGGTGATTCTGGCGGGATTAGTGCTAGCCGTTGACTTAATCTGGCGCTCCCACCCCTGTCGGTTCCTCGGTACATTGACGGTCATTGGTTTATTGGTGATCCTGGGATTAGGCCTGGCATTTTCCAGACCTGGGCCTGAACCTCAATTTATCTGGGGCCAGGTAATGCGCCTGGATCAAGCCGGCTTCATTTTCCGTTTGCTATTCCTAAGTGGTGCATTGCTGACTGTATTGTTCACAACAGAAAGCGAATTTCTATGTCAGCGCGGCGAATTTTTTGCCTTATTACTCATCAGCACGTTCGGGATGTGTCTCTTGGCACTTTCCGCTGATCTGATCATGGTTTACCTCGCATTTGAGACCACATCCATACCATTGTATGTGCTGGCAGGTTTTCTAGTGATGAATAATAAATCAGTCGAGTCTGGTATCAAATACATGTTGTTTGGGGCGGTGACTTCGACGGTGATGCTATTTGGTTTTAGCTGGATTTATGGCTTTACTGGTACGACCAATATGTACCAGTTAGCAGAGAAGCTTCATATCGGTGCGATTTCTCCTTCGTTGATGGGTGCAGTGATTTTATTGGTAATAGTTGGGTTTGGTTTCAAGATTTCATCTGTACCTTTTCACTTTTGGGCACCGGATGTCTATGAAGGTGCACCCAGTTCAGTAGCAGGCTTCCTTTCGACGGCATCCAAGGCTGCGGGGTTTGTGGTGTTGATCCGCGTCTTATTGGTGGCATTTCCGCAGGTTTCGACAGCCTGGTCGGTGTTGGTGGCGGTGCTCTCGGCAGCGAGTATGCTCATCGGCAACTTCCTTGCGCTGTCTCAAAAGAACATCAAGCGGCTGCTGGCGTACTCTTCAATTGCCCAGGCTGGTTACATCCTAATTGGAGTAGCTTCCGACTCGATTCTTGGAAACTCAGCTGCGATTTACTACCTGATCGCTTACCTGTTCACCAACCTGGCTGCCTTTGCAGTGGTCGGCGTGGTTGGGAAAGCATTAGGATCAGATGAATTAGATGCCTATGCGGGTCTTAGTCGGCGCAATCCTGGGATGGCATTAGTATTGATGTCTACCATGCTTTCCCTGGCAGGGATCCCGTTTTTTGGAGGATTTGTCGGCAAGCTCTTGGTTTTTGGGGCGGCAATTCAGGCTAATCTGACTTGGTTAGCAATCTTGGGCGCGGTGAATTCCATCCTGGCTTTGTACTATTACTTGGTGGTACTCAAGGTGATATATTTGTATCGCTCCCCTAACGATCAACAGCCTTTATCCTTCTCTTTTCCCTGGAAAGTAGGCCTAGTCGTGTGTGTGATTGCCATGGTGGTATTAGGTACTGTGATCGCTCCCTGGCTAAGTTGGTCTTCATTAGCGGGAGCTGCTTTTTCAATTTATTGACGCTTATTTTTCATTCTGATATAATTTTACGGTTATGAATATATCTGGACCTGCGAAACCAGGCCGTAAGGAGCGGATTCTAAACCTGACACTGGCAGTTGTCGCAGCTCAGGTTGGTTGCTTGACCTTGATAATTGTTCTTGGGGCCATTTTTTCAGGTTTATGGCTGGATAATCGTCTCCAGACCCGTCCGGTGATGACGCTGGTTTTGGTGGTGGTCAGTGTACCAATCTCGGTGTTTACTATGCTGGGGGTGGTCCGTGCTACGGTAAAACGAATGAAAACCGGATCTTCTGGAAAGGAGAAGACGAACATTGGAACAGACCCAAACTCATAAAAGACGCTACGGGGTTAACCGCTGGTTCATCCTCGCATTCGTTTTGGGAAGCATTTTCCTTGCGATCCTGAGTTCGTTGGGTATGCAAGCTTTGGTTCCGGTTCGACCTCATCTCCAGGTCGCGGCGGAAAACCTTTCGGAAAAACCCTGGTTCACCTTACCTGTCATTGGGGATTTTTATCCAACCAACACATTAGTCGGAATTATATTGGTTGACTTGGTTATCTTATTAATTGCTTCGGCAGTTCGCTCCGTAACACGCGATGGCGGGTTGGTCCCGAAAGGGATCGCAGGTGCTATGGAAGCTTTGCTTGAAGTGGTCTACAATTTGACTGAATCTGCAGCGGGAAAATGGGCTTCAGCAATTTTCCCTTGGTTTATCTCCATATTGCTACTCGTGATTGTTGCCAACCTGGTCAAATTGGTCCCGATCTTTGAAACCTTTGGCTACCTTCATCAGGCGGCAGAAGGTCACCCGATCCAGCTATTGGGCGGAAATTGGTATGTATTGTTACCTGGGAATACCCCTGCTGATGAGGGATACCAGATTGTGCCATTCTTCCGTGGCCCTTCTACCGATTTAAATTTTACAGTATCGCTTGCCATCATCTCTGTATTGATGACTCAGATCATTGGATTTCGAGCGCAGGGAGCGCGATATCTTTATAAATTCTTCAACGTCATCAATATCTTTAAGAAGCCTTTTTTTGGCTTTATGGATTTCCTGGTAGGTTTGCTGGAATTAATTTCTGAACTGGCCAAAATCTTATCGTTTTCCTTCCGTCTATTTGGTGTGATGTTCTCAGGGGTGGTCCTGACTGCTTTGGTCAGCACGATGGTGCCTGTATTTGTGCCATCTTTGATCTTAATGTTTGAAGTATTTATGGCGGCTATCCAGGCTTTTGTTTTTGGAATGTTGACTATGGTATTCATGGCCCAGGCTACGCAGGGTCACGCGGCGGAAGAACACGAATAATCCTTGGTAAAAAGTGTGGATTTGCAATCTCAATTGGAGGCTTAGGCGAATGGTTGGGAATATTGTCGATGCGGCGAAATTCATTGGTGCAGGTCTTTCAATGATCGGTGCCCTGGGCGCGGGGATTGGAATAGGCTTGAGTGTACAAGGAGCTCTGGAAGGGATGGCACGCAATCCGGATACTTATGGGACATTGCTGACTAACATGATTCTGGGTATTGCCTTCTCTGAGGCGATTGCTATTTACTGCCTGGTAGTCGCTTTCCTGATGCTGTTCGTGCTATAAAACAGGGAGGAATAAACCTTGGAAAAGTTAGGAATTAACCTCGGTTATTTATTGGTTTTTGCGCTTAATTTTGCAATTATCTTTGTTGTGTTGCGCGCCTGGGTTTATAAACCTTTACTCGGAATGTTGGAAAAGAGGAAGAAGGCGATTGCCCAGGGATTGGATGACGCTCGCGTAGCAGCAGACGCGCGCGCCAACGCTGAGCAAGAAGCTAAGAAAATCATCAGTGAGTCGCAGCTGAAGGCTGCCGATATCCTGCGGGAGGCAAACGATCGGGCAGAATTGATCGCCAAGGATATCCGCGCCAATGCTGAGATTGAGACTGCCAAGGCGCGTGAGACTGCATTGGCCGAGGTTGAACAGGAGCGGACCGCGATCCTATCTGGATTGCGCGGTCAGGTTGTGACGCTGGCAATCGCTGCGGCTCAGCGCCTGATAGGCGAATCGCTGATCCAGGATGAAAAGCGGCAACATGCCTTGCTTGAGGAGTTCTTCTCCGGAGTTAAGTCGGGGAATGTATTAATCCTTAAAGATGTCGATGTTACTGGTGTCTCAGCAGAGGTAACCAGTGCGCTTCCCTTAAATGACGCTGAAAAGGATGCGATTCGCAAGGATCTGGTCAAGAACCTGAGCGGAGGGGCATCCATCAGTTTCCGTGTAGATCCTTCCATCTTGGGAGGATTAATTGTTCGGGTTGGGGACCGGATCGTTGATGGCTCGGTTTCCGGGCAGCTTCAGAATCTGCGGCAGAAATTGCAGTAAATATTCCCTTGATTGATCTCGAGGGCTCTGGGGACTGTTAACCAGAGCCTTTTTTGCTAAATTTCCTTATGAAAATAACAAGCTTCGTTCCAAAAGAACTTGCACGATTATTTGCCGATATACCTATTCGGGTGCTATCGCCAGGGGAGATTCCTCCAAAGCCGGTTTTTGGAATCGCTCTGGATTCACGGCAGGTACAGCCTGGATCGTTATTTATCGCAATAGAAGGACGCAACGTAGATGGTCATCGTTTTATCCCAATGGCAATTGAGAGGGGAGCTGTTGCTGTGGTGGGTACCCGGCTGATCCAAGGGCTGAGTGTGCCGTATGTTCAAGTCGAAGATGGGCGCCTGGCCCTGGCGTATCTTTCGGCTTCATTCTATAATTTTCCGGCCCGCGACCTCACAGTTATCGGAGTCACAGGAACGGATGGAAAGACAACTACAGCGAACCTGATCTACCAGATACTCATGAAAGCCGGACTAAGGGCAGGGATTATTTCAACCGTTAATGCGGTGATTGGAGACGAAGTGGTAGACACTGGTTTCCATGTAACCACGCCCGAGGCGCCAGATGTGCAACATTATCTCTTACAGATGGTGACAGCCGGTTTAACTCATGCTGTGCTCGAGGTGACTTCGCATAGTCTTTCTCAACACCGGGTAACCGGATGTGAGTTTGATATTGGAGTAGTGACGAATATTACCCATGAACATCTGGATGAACATGGGAATTTCGAAGCGTACCGGGCTGCAAAGGGACGTTTATTCACGTTATTGGCGGAGACAGTGAAAAAACCAAAGCGAGGGAACCCACGGCTGGCAGTGCTAAACCGGGATGATCTCTCTTTTGATTACTTGTGGGAGATCACAGACGTTCGGAAGATTTCGTATAGCCTTCAAAGAGGCGATAACGTCGATCTATGGGCAGATCATATCCTCCATGATGCAGGTGGATTGCATTTCAACGCAATGACCCCAAGATTTCACATCCCACTTGAGAGCAACCTGGTTGGAAATTATAACCTCTCTAACATTCTAGCAGCACTGGCCACCACCGTGGTTGGATTGGGGGTGCCACATGAGGCAGCACGCGAGGGGGTTCGGGCATTCCCCGGAGTGCCTGGTCGGATGGAACCGATTGCAATGGGACAGGATTTTACAGTTCTTGTCGATTTCGCTCATACACCGAACGCTTTGAAAAATGTGCTGGAGACAGTACGACAGATGACAGGTGGGCGGCTGATTGTAGTTTTTGGCTGTGCCGGGTTACGCGATCGCCAGAAACGGCACTTGATGGCGGAGGTTTCTATCCATTTGGCCGATCTATCAATCTTCACTGCTGAAGACCCGCGTACTGAGTCATTGCCAGCAATCCTGTCAGAGATGGCCAGTGCAGCTGAACAGTACGGCGGGGTGGAGGGAAAGACCTTCTGGCGAATACCTGACCGACGCGACGCCCTCCGCAAGGCAGTGAGCATGGCGCGCTCTGGCGATCTTGTCATGGCATGTGGCAAAGGACACGAACAGTCGATGTGTTTTGGGGAAGTCGAATATCCCTGGGATGATAGAACCGCTATGCGAGCTGCTCTGGCGGAATTGATCGGTGTGGATGGGCCAGATATGCCTTTCTTACCGGATGTGTGATTTAATATTACGAAGTGCATTTGGAAAAGATCTTAACATAAGGTGGTCATCATGGCAGGAGAATATACCCGACAAGAAATTTTCAGCCAACCGGAGGCATGGTCTGCCGCGGTGGAACTCCTCAAGGGACAAGGGGATGTCGTTGAGCAGTTCTACCGCACTGGAAAGTACGATAATTTGTTATTTACAGGCTGTGGTTCAACCTATTACTTGGCATTAGCGGCAGCTTCGCTACTTCAAGAATTGAGCGGGACAACTGCTCTTGGCCTTCCCGCCTCGGAGATCTGGTTATATCCCGAATCGTCGGTCCCGAAAGGGCACAACCTGCTGGTGGCAGTCAGTCGCTCGGGAGAGACGACTGAAACTGTGCGCGCCTGCGAATCTTTCAAGGCCAGAGGATTTGGGGATGTTCTGACTCTTTCTTGTTACCCAGGGCGTGCCCTGACAGCAATCGGGGATCTTAACCTGGTCTTCCCTTCTGGACAGGAGCAGAGCATTGCCCAAACGCGCGCTTTTACCACCCTCTATCTGGCAACTGTTGGATTGGGTATCTTGTGGAACAGCCATCGGAATTGGCTGGATTCCCTCTCTGGCCTTTCCGAAGTTGCGCGCGATTTAATAGAGCAGTATGCTCAATTAGCAGAGGAGTGGGGTCGTAGCACTAAGTTGGACCGGTTTTATTTCCTTGGCTCAGGGCCGCGTTATGGTCTGGCGTGTGAACTCAGCCTGAAAATGAAAGAGATGACCCTCAGCCATAGCGAACCATTCCATTTTCTGGAATTCCGTCACGGGCCAAAGTCAATGGTGGCACCTTTTGCATTGATTGTCGCCCTGCTTTCAGAGAAGAATTTTGAACAAGAAATCGCGGTGGCTAAGGAAATGCAAGCCATGGGAGCCAATATCCTTACCCTGGCCGAGACCGGAGCAGATATTGCATTCCACTCAGGCTTACCAGAGCCAATCCGCAATGTGTTGTACCTTCCCGTTATCCAAAAGATGGCTTTTGAACGATCGCTTGCTAAAGGGTTGAATCCGGATCAGCCCAACAACCTGGATGCTGTAGTAAAGCTATCTTGATCTTTCAAAGACTATATGCCAAATATCGATGTTCTTGTCGCTGGGGAACTTAATCCGGACCTGATATTGGCAGATCCAAACCTGGAACCACGTTTTGGCCAGCAGGAAATTCTGGTCCAAGATATGCAAATTACTGCGGGTAGTTCTTCGGTTATCTATGCTTGTGGCGCGGCGCGGCTGGGATTAAAGGTAGCCTTTATTGGTGTAATAGGTGAGGATTCATTTGGAAGTTTCATGCTGGACGCGTTGCAAGAACGGGGGGTAGATACTTCTGCGGTTATCGTCGATTCCCAGCGCACCACTGGATTGACTGTCATTCTGAATCGGGTAACAGATCGGGCAATCCTGACCTATCCTGGGGCAATCAATGCACTCCATGCCGAACAGGTGAAAGATGACCTGCTGAGGCAAAGCCGGCATCTCCATGTAGCCAGCTATTTTTTGCAAACGGCTTTGCAACCAGGTCTTCCGGATTTATTTCACCGTGCTCGCGCGCTAGGTTTGACTACCTCCCTTGATTCAAATTGGGATCCCACTGGAAAATGGTCGGGTTTTGATGCTCTTTTAAGGTTGACGGATATATTCTTCCCCAATGAAACAGAAATACAATCATTGACTGGTAGGATGGATATTGACGAAGCTGCTAGAGTCTTGGCTGAAAAGTGCAATATTTTGGCTGTCAAACTAGGAGCGAAAGGAGCTTTGGCCTATCATGGTGACGAGATCTGCCGCGCCCCGGCTTTATCCGTCCAGGTGGCAGATACAGTAGGGGCTGGGGATTCTTTTGATGCTGGATTTACCTATGGTTTCTTGCAAGACTGGTGTTTGGATCGTTGCCTCCGGTTGGGCATCGCCTGTGGGTCGCTATCCACGCGAGCACATGGCGGCACGACTGCCCAACCCACCCTGGAAGAAGCATTACAATATGCAAATCGAATAGCGCCGTGTTCTCCATAAACCTTTATTTTTAAGCAACGTAAAATAGTTTTCAGACCAGAAAGATTCTTATGCAAAACCTACGACAACTTGTCCACCGTATTCTTGAACTGCGCAGGATCGGCGCTAAACAGGTAACGTTGTTAGCCGTTTGTCCGAATTCTGATGCTGTGCTTGAGGCGGCGGTTAAGGCGGCTATGCTCAACCGTTCACCGATGTTGTTTGCTGCCACCTTAAACCAGGTGGACCGCGATGGCGGATATACTGGCTGGAAACCGGCCGATTTCGTTGCTCGGATGAATGCTTACGCTGATAAATATCATTGGGAGGGACCGCTTTATCCTTGCCTGGATCATGGTGGCCCATGGCTTAAAGATTTACATTCTTTGAACAAACTCTCCTACCAGCAAACAATGGAGGAGGTGAAGCTTACACTAACCGCTTGCTTGAGTGCAGGCTACCAGCTTTTACACATTGATCCGACCGTGGACCGCACCCTACCAGTCGGCACAACTGTGCCGGTTGAGACGGTGGTAAGTCGAACCATAGAATTGATCGGTCATTCTGAGAAAGTACGCAAACAAATGGGACTTCCGCCAATAGCCTATGAGGTTGGGAGCGAGGAAGTGCATGGCGGGTTAGTCGACCTGAGGAGTTTCACTTTTTTTCTGCAAAACCTTAAAGCTGGTCTACAAGCACATGACCTTATGGAAGCATGGCCAAGTTTTGTGGTTGCCCAGGTGGGCACTGATCTGCACACTACCTTTTTCGATTCTACGGCGGCAGAACGATTATTTGAAATTGTGGCTCCCTATGGAACCCTTTGCAAGGGTCATTACACCGATTGGGTAGAAAATCCTCATGAGTATCCATTGCGGGGAATGGGAGGAGCAAATGTAGGACCGGAATTCACCAGCGCAGAATACCGGGCATTAAAATCCTTGTGTCAGAAGGAAGCCAGTCTTTGCAGTCATCGTCATGGGATCAGACCTTCCGGCTTTATGCAAGCATTGGAGGAGGCGGTTGTAGAATCGAATCGTTGGCGTAAGTGGCTTCAGCCAGATGAAAAAGGCAAGGAATTTGCCCAATTATCTCCCGCAAGACGGGATTGGCTTTCTCAAACTGGGGCGCGTTACGTTTGGACCACACCCTCAGTGACGGGGGCGCGCCAACAACTTTACCATAACCTATCTGCAGTGATGGCCGATCCGCATGGGTACGTCGTCGATCAGATTGAAAAGGTTATTGATGCTTATATTAATGCATTCAACCTTTTTGATTTTCTCCAAATGATGTGAAAGGGCAGATAAATAATTGGAAGGAATGATAGATAAAGATAGCCGGGAAATCTTAAGGTTTCATCCACCTTGCTATATTCTGACAAATTAGCTTGTTTTCGCGGGTGTACAATTAATTTATGCGCGTGATACTCACTCACGAACAGGCTGATTTTGATGCATTGGGTTCGCTCTTAGGATCGGCACTATTGGATGAGCAGTCAATCCCTGTTCTTCCAAGGCGGTTGAACCGCAATGCCCGCGCCTTTATCACACTCTATGGATCCGAACTGCCTTTTGTAGATGGACGCTATCTGCCATCGGAAACGGTGGAAGTGGCCACTTTAGTGGATACCCAGTCATTGATCACTTTGAAAGGTATGACCCGAAAGACCCAGGTTCAGGTGATCGACCACCATCCAATCCGCCCTGACTTACCCGAACCCTGGACAGTGACTACCAGCCCACTGGGTTCATGTACAACCTTCTTCGTGGAAAGGCTGCGCGAACAAAACGGTGACCTGAGTATTGTCCAGGCCAGCTTGCTTTTGCTTGGAATTTATGAAGATACAGGTTCACTCACCTATGCCAGCACAACATCGTGCGATGTACGAGCTGCTGCCTTCTTGCTGGAGCAAGGGGCCAGCCTGCGGATCCTAAACGAATTTCTTAATCCTCCGCTTTCAGAGGAACAGCGTCGGATCTATGACCGATTACTGGCAGTTGCTGAGACATTCACCATCAACGGTCAAAAAATTGTTACCGCGCGGTGCATCGGCGAAGATACGACGGAGGAAATCTCCAGCGTAGCGCACAAACTGCGTGACCTTATGGATCCAGATGCACTTTTCTTATTGGTGCACACTTCTGAGGGAATCCGGTTGGTAGCACGTTCGACTACCGACCAAGTAAATGTCGCAGAGGTGGCAGCGCGCTTTGGTGGGGGTGGTCATGACCGGGCTGCCAGTGCACTGATCCATCCAGAAAACCTGCCAATGACTTCCGAAGATCCCTCCCCTTTGGAGTTTGTATACCGCAATCTAATTTTAATTCTTCCGGAATTTGTTCTTCCATCCATTACAGTCGCACAGTTGATGTCCCCTCAACCGCTGGTGATCAGTCCAACAACGCTGGCTAAGGATGCGTCGATGTTGATGCAGCGTTATGGATATGAAGGTTACCCGGTTGTAGAAAATGACAAGGTAATCGGTTTGCTGACTCGCCGGGCAGTCGATCGCGCGTTATCCCATAAACTCAATCTACCAGTTGCCAGCCTGATGGAGGCTGGCGAGGTGATAGTAGCTCCAGGAGATTCGGTAGAACATCTCCAGGGAGTGATGACCTCAACGGGTTGGGGGCAGGTTCCAGTGGTGGACCCTGAAACATGTAAGATTATCGGGATTGTGACCCGTACCGATCTTCTCAAAACCCTTTCCCATAGCACCACTCTGACTGAGCGGCAGAATCTTGCAAGCCAGTTAGAAGCAGCGCTTCCTCCCGCAAGGCTGGCTCTACTCAAGGTAATTGCCTCTCAAGCTCATGACCGTCATATGGCCATTTATTTGGTCGGAGGATTTGTCCGTGATCTGCTCTTAGAACGACCCAGTCTGGATTTCGATCTGGTGGTCGAGGGGGATGCTATTTCCCTTGGACGAAGATTAGCACAACTATTTGGTGGCAGGATTGTGAGCCATCAACGTTTTGGCACTGCAAAATGGCGAATTGCGGAAATTCGGACTGAGCTTACCCGGCAATTTTCACAGTTAATGA
>Ga0315268_10005952_pt1 | contig 13032 bp, 13 predicted proteins | sample C1_top_MG_FD_204535 | JGI IMG/M metagenome (GOLD analysis project Ga0315268, IMG submission 204535) | Sediment microbial communities from Yellowstone Lake, YNP, Wyoming, USA - C1_top | ecosystem: Environmental > Aquatic > Freshwater > Lake > Sediment | place: USA: Wyoming | collected 2017-08-01 | reverse complement strand
TCTTCCGCTTGACGACCTCCGTTTTTAGCTTTCCCAGAGACTCGGAATCGTGAATGATCTGCCTTTGCAGGTTGCTGAGCTCGACCTTATCCGAGTCGACAACCGTGATATTCCCGACTCCGTTCGATGCGAGATACAGCAGTACGGGGCTCCCCAAACCTCCGGCTCCGACTACCAAGACCTTGGAGCGCAATAGCGTTTCCTGATCTCCCTTCGTGTAGTTCCTGAGCTTCAGATTGCGGTCGTACCTCTCCAGCTGCGGAGGACTGAGGAATGCCAACAGGTTGCCCCCTTTCTTCGGGTGAAATGGATGTCTGGGTAAATATCCATTTGGAATGGCGCCCGCAAATCGATGCAGCTACTGCTCCTTCCCGGCGATATACTGGCAATATCCGAAGTCTATCGGGCCGGACTTGGTGGTTTCGCACGGAAACTCGGGACATTCGAAGCACAGAAGGACGTTCTTGCGATACGCGCAGGAGGCAATCTTGCAGAACTTGTTATCCTTCGGGGTGCACCCGGCCGCGCCATTCGGACACTTGCCTTCGGTCATCCTGGGACATTTCTCACACGCTATTCCGCAAACGCCTATCTTCAGCATAATCATCTCTGCAAGATGAATGGAGCCGGGGAGGGGATTTGAACACCTGTTTACGGATTTCCGCTGACATCGCCTGTGACTGCAGTCCGCCACATGGCCACTCTGTCACCCCGGCATACGACTTGCCAATCAATGAAAGCGTATTTATGCCTTTGTCATATTCACACAGCTGCCAGTATTGCCAAGAATCCGAGAATCGGTAAGGTTGAAATTATGATTGGCGTTCCAAGACCGAAGCCCTCAGGAGGCACAATTCGGTGGCTACCGATGAACTGATCATCTACGATTCGACCCTTCGAGAAGGAGAACAGATGCCGGGAGTCAGGTTCACCCCGGCGCAAAAGATGGACATCGCTCGGATGCTGATAGATGCGAAGGTTCATCAGATAGAGGCGGGCTTCGCGGCGGTATCAGATGATGAGAGGAAGGGCATCAGAGACGTGGTATCACTGGGCGGGGATGCAGACATCCTGTCTCTTGCCAGAGCGAGAAAAGAGGACATCGATGCGGCCCTGAGCTGCGACATCGACATGATCTTGATATTCATCGCGACCTCGAACCTGCATCTCGAAAAGAAGCTCAGGAAGAGCAAGGACGAAGTTCTGGAGGCCGCCATATCCTCCATCGAATATGCAAAGGCGCACGGCGTGATGGTAGGCTTCAGCACGGAGGACACGACGCGAAGCGACCCGGGTTTCCTGAAGCGCATCTACATGGCTGCAGACGATGCCGGAGCGGATCGAATAGGAATCACGGACACGGTCGGATGCGCCAAGCCCGAATCAATAGCGGAACTTGTGAGATTCGTGAGAACATTCTCGAAGAACCGGCTCTCGGTTCACCTGCACAACGATTTCGGGTTGGCGCTCGCGAACGCCTTGTCCGCGGTAAGCGCTGGTGCAAATGCTGTCTCGACGACGGTATGCGGATTCGGGGAGAGAGCGGGCAATGTCCCGCTGGAACAGTTCGTGATGGCGATGAAATATCATTACGGGAAGGAGCTCGGAATTAAGACCGAGAGATTGACCCCCCTGGCAAGAAGGGTCTGCGAATATGCTGGCTTGGAGATGTCTCCGACGCAGCCTTGGGTGGGAAGAAACGCGTTCGCACACGAATCGGGCATCCATGTCGCAGCGGTTCTGACAGATCCCGCGACATATGAGATAGTTCCTCCCGAGATGGTCGGCAATTCCAGACGGATCGTGTTAGGCAAGCATTCGGGCAGGGCCCTGATAAGCGCAAAACTGATACAGCGGGGGATTACCGCAGATCCGGAAAAACTCGATGCAATACTGAAAAATGTAAAGAGGCTGGGGGAAAGAAAAGGGGCGATATCCGAGGATGAGTTCTGGGATATCGTCGAAGGAATCATGAGGAAATGAAGCGGAGCCCTTAAGAGCTCCGATTATACGATGGCAATTGTTCCGAGAGAGCGATCACTTCACGAAGGCTTTCTTGGCGGTCTTCTTCACCCGGACGTATCTCTGGCAGTTCGGATATGTGCACGGCGCGCAACTTGCCTCATCGCATGAGCTCTCGATGTGTTCGTAGTTCTTGTTCCATCCTTCAACCCGCTGTGGCATGTGTCTTGCCCTCCTGACGCTTATTCTTCTGTCGAAATGTGAGATATAACTTTCGGATTCAGTTGTTTTATTGTTGGCTGCGTCGTTAATACCGATTATTTTGTACCCCTGGCAAAACGAATTCCGACATAGAATATATCGCTTATTGTCGAAGTTTCGCAATCTGGCCTCGCGAGTGATCTGAGAGTTCGATTCCTATAATGAAATTTCAAGATGGAACGTCTGATGGTATTTCGCAAGTCAGACGATGACCTTGGCCCTTCCCGAGGCGTCCCTCTTGCATTTTCCAAATTCCGAAAGATGCTGCAACTGCGAAAAATCGAAGACCGGCCCATCGCGACAGACGAGCCTGTCGTTGATTGCGCATGCGCCGCATATCCCAATCCCGCACTTCATCAATCGCTCCAAAGCGGCCTGTCCCCAGAGGCCTCTCTTGAGGGCAATCTCGCAGACATTGCTTATCATGGCCTCAGGACCGCAACAATAGACTGCGTCGAATCCGCGTCCCGAAGCGAGTTCATTCCTAAAGCAATCGCTAGCGGTGCCGCAGAATCCTTTGCTGCCGTCATCGGTCGAAATCAACGTCTCGAATCCGAGCCTCTCGAACTCCTTCTGGAGAGGTATCTCCTTTTCCGTTCGTGCCCCGAGAATGACCGTGGCGCGAATCCTCTTATCGCGCATGGCATTCGCCAGAAAAAGCAGGGGCGCCGCTCCTATCCCTCCGGCTACCAGAACGGGGCTCCTTCCCTTGATATCGAACGGACGGCCGTACGCGCCTCGGATTCGAACACGATCGCCTTTTCTGAGCGCGCATAGAGCTTCCGTGGCCTCGCCGGCAATCTTCACAGTCAGCCCGATACTCCCTGGCTCGAGCTGAGACACCGACATCGGGACCTCATCCAAACCGGGAATCCAAATCATGACGAACTGCCCTGGGGAAGCCCTCAGTTCGCCCGAGAAGAGCAGATGATGGCAACCTCTTGCGACAGGTCTATTCTCCATCAGTCTCGGGACGATCATCGCGTGCTCAGGACTCATGCGCCATCCCCCTCATCTGAGAGATGCTCCCGATCCCTTCCTCCTTCATGAAGGATCTCAGCTCCTTTTCCAGCAACGAGAACGCATCGAGCCCCTTATCGTATATCACAGAGCCGACCTGCACGGCGGAAGCCCCGGCCATGATGTATTTCGCGACATCGATGGCGGAACATATCCCGCCGACGCCTATGATCGGGATCGAAAGGGCTTCGTAGAGCTCGAAGACGCACCTTATTCCGACCGGCCTTATTGCCGATCCCGATAGCCCACCGAACCTGCTGCCCAGCACGGGCCTCCTCAGACGAGGGTCGATCTCCATCGCCCTCAGGGTATTGATTGCGACCACTGCGCTCGCGCCCGCCTCCTCCGCCGCGAGCCCGAGAGAGCAGATATCCGAGGTGTTGGGAGTGAGTTTTGCAAGGACAGGTATACTGACCGCTGACACGGCGCTTCGCACTATGCTTCTGACAGATGCTGGCGAGGAGCCTATTTCGGTCCCGTAGCCTTTCGCGTGAGGACAACTGAGGTTGAGCTCGACGACTCTCGCGCCATACTGCTCCATTTTGTTTGCCAGGACCGCGAATTCGGCGGGTTTGGATGCGAACACGCTGCCTATCACGTTCGCCCCTGAGCACGTGAGCCTCTCCATCTCCTTCCCGAACTCGTCTATTCCCGGATTGGGCAATCCCATCGCGTTCAGAAGACCGAACCCGAGAGGGAACACCGTGGGATTCTGATGCCCGTCCTTCGGCTCAATGCCGATCGATTTCGTCACCACGGCCGCCGCTCCCGCACGATGCGCAGCCAGGAGCAAATCGGCCGTCTCTCCGAGAATCCCGGAAGCGAGCATGATAGGATGCCTGAGCTTCATGCCGAGGATCTCGACGCCGACATCGATCTCACCCGATCCTGCCTTTGGCATCTCAGACGCTCCCGTGATTTGACGCGTCATTGCTTCGACGCTTTTCTTTTCTCGTAATCCTCGATTGCCGCCTTAAGGCCATCCGCCGCGAGGTTGGAGCAGTGCATCTTCTGCGGAGGAAGGCCGTCCAGCGCATCGGCCACGTCTCCCCTCGTGATCTTCTTCGCCTCATCGAGGGTCTTCCCCTTGGCCATCTCCGTTATCATGCTGCTGGTAGCGATGGCTGCACCGCAACCGAGCGTCTTGAACTTGATGTCGGTTATGATATCATCCTTGACCTTGATGTATATAAACATGACATCCCCGCACACGGGATTCCCGACCTTGCCAACACCGTCGGCGTCCGGTATCTCCCCCACATTCCGGGGGTTCTTGAAATGTTCCAGCACCTTATCGCTATACAACAGCTACTCCTCCTTCGTGGTATGACCATGCTCCTCGGACGAGCACCAGGGCTCGTTCGCCATGATGGGGTTCGAATCGCTGTACGGGGACATCTGCCTGAGATGGGACACCTCTTCCGGCAAAGCCTCCAGGAACAGCTTCACTTCCTCCTCCGTGTTGTCCTTGCCCATCGATATGCGAAGCGAGCCGTGCGCCTGCTCCGGCCTGAGCCCGAGCGCGATCAGGACGTGCGACGGCTCCAGGGATTTCGTCGAGCACGCGGACCCTGTCGAGAGCGCGAATCCGCGCATATCCATCCGAAGCACGAGCCCCTCGCCCTCGATGTAATCGAACCGGAAGTTCGCGTTATTGGGCAGGCGCTTCGTCCTATGGCCGTTGAGATAGGACCTGGGTACTCTCCGAAGCACGCCGTCTATCATCATATCTCTCAGGGCGATCAGCTTTGCCGACTCCGAGGACATGTTCGACATCGCGAGCTCGGCCGCTTTCCCGAACCCGACGATACCCGGCACATTCTCCGTTGAGGACCTCAATCCTCTCTCGTGCCCTCCTCCGTGTAGCAGAGGTTCCAGCCTGATGCCTTTCCTCACGTACAGGGCTCCGACGCCCTTCGGCCCGTAGAACTTGTGCGCGGACATGGAGAGCATCGATACCCTTTCGGATCTGACGTCGATTGGCACATGCCCGGCTGCCTGGACCGCATCCGAGTGAAGCGGGATCCCTTTGGACTCCGCTATCCCAGCGAGTTCTCTTATCGGCTGGATCGTGCCGATCTCGTTGTTCGCGTACATTATGCTGATGAGTATCGTGTCTGACCGTATCGCCCGCTCGAGCACTTCGGGGCTTACCAGACCCTCGGAATCCACCGGGAGATATGTGACCTCGAACCCGTTCTTTTCCAGATACTCGCACGTGTTGAATATCGCGTGATGCTCTATCGCAGAGGTTATGATGTGCCGGCCCTTGCTACGATTGGCATAGGCGAATCCCTTGATTGCCAAGTTATCCGATTCGGTGCCGCCGGATGTGAATATTATCTCCGATGGGTCGGCGTTTATAAGCTTCGCAACGCTGGCCCTCGCCGAATCCATACCCCTCTTTGCTTCGCTTCCGAACGAATGGAGCGAGGATGGGTTCCCGTAATGCTCCTTCATGAAAGGGAGCATTGCTTCGACCACGGCGTTGTCCGTCCTGCTCGTCGCGCTGTTATCAAAGTATATCCTTTTCATCCTGAAGACCCTATCTCTCCCATGCCGGATTTGAGTTGGTCTATACCCGACGCTCCCTTAAGTGCTTTTCTTTGCTCACTAATATATGTTTACAGATATGTCCTCGGATCCGATAGGGGGTCGGCCATAACGGATATTACGATGCAATTCTCATAGAGGGGGACGATAAGGAATGAAAGTGGAGAAGATCAGAAGGGATTTCCCGATACTCCGGAAGCGATTCGACGGAAAACCGATGATCTATCTTGACAGCGCTTGCCAGTCGCTGAGGCCGCGCCAGGTAATCGAGGCGATGACGAGGTATTACGAGGAGTTTCCGGCCTGCGCAGGGAGGAGCATACATAAGCTCGCCACGTATGTCTCGATGGAGATGGACGAGGCGCGGGAGAAGCTCTCGAGGTACGTCAATGCCAGCAAACCGGAGGAGATATGCTTCCTAAGGAACTGCACCGAGGCCCTAAACACCGTAATATTCGGAATGAATCTCAGGAGAGGGGATGTCGTCCTCACGACGGATAGGGAGCACAATTCCATTCATGTTCCGCTCCTGAGGCTCAGGGAGACTGTCGGAATAGGATACAAATGGGTTCCCTCACGGAGTGACGAGACCTTCGATATCGAGACGTATTCTGAGACCATCTCGAGAATCAGACCGAAGCTGGTGGCGATGTGTCACACATCCAACGTGAACGGGACCACCATACCGGCAAGGGAGGTCTGCGAAATAGCACACGACAGAGGCGCTTCGGTCCTTCTCGATGGCGCCCAATTCGCTCCTTACGGGCCGTTCGATATTCAGAAGATAGACGCCGATTTCTATGCCTTCTCCAGCCATAAGATGTGCGGCCCCTCAGGAGTCGGTATCCTGACCGGCAAGTATGAGAAACTGGCCGCTTTGGAGCCTCGCACATACGGAGGACACGGGGTCACATTGGCTACCAGAAGAAAAGCCGAGATCTTGCCCCCGCCAGAGAGATTCGAGGCGGGGCTTCAGAATTACTCCGGGATAACGGGCGCGAAGGCTGCCACGGACTATCTCAGCAAGATAGGCAGGAGGCAAATAGAGGCTCATCTGAGAATGCTCAATATCGAAGTAACCCGGAGAATTTCGGACAATGAGTCTCTGAGGATCGTGCCTCCGGCCGATGCCGCTCTGAGGGGAGGGATATTGAGTTTCAATCTCAAGGGCAGAAGTCCGCACGACGTCGCCATCATCTTGGATGACAAGGAGAACATCATGATCAGATCCGGAATGCACTGCAATCATTCCTGGTTTGAAGACAGGGGCATCGAAGGCTCTGCAAGAGCCTCATTCTACATCTACAACACAAAGGAAGAAGCGAGGAAACTGGCTGATGCCGTGAATGCAATCTCTGGCTAGCTGGATATTTCGATGAGACACAATGTCACTCTATTGACCTTCTTGAAATAATCCTTCTCGGATAATATGCGCATCCCGTGCGTGCTCGAATGAAATTCAACGACGTCGACAGTCCCATTTCCGTTCATGAGATTTACACGATTCTCGAAAATCCCAAGAGCTGCGTATCCTCCGATTACGACACGGATCGATTCATGCCTGACAGTCAACGTTGCATCCAACGAGAACGGGAGGTCTGCAACCACAAAATCCGCACTGAAATGCTCGCAATCGATGCTTGCTGCGGTCGAGACCAGCTGGACAAATTGTTTGGCGATATCTTCGGCCAAATCCTTCATCAGCCTTTGACTGGAACTTGCCGACATCGATATGATGAGTCCGGTTATCGCTACGGCGGCAAGGGTCACGAGAATTCTTGAATAGAGATATTCGATCATACGGCTCCCACGATTACGAGATTCATATTTTCGATGATTGTATGAGAGACGCAAATCGAGGCTGAATTTCTCGTGATCGTCACCGGAGAAAGTGCAGGAGAGCATACCCCGATAATCGCGGTGCCGATGTCAAGCCTAATAGCTCTCTTCCAGCCCTTGGAATCCGAACAGGAGATCATCGAAGAATTGGAGCCGGCAGGATAGTCCCCGACCACTATCTCGATATCGGAACCCAGCAGGCCGACTCTATCACTGATGTCCAGATTTCTCGATTCGCCGATACCCCCGATCGACACGATTTCTATTTCAGTCCCTATTCTCTGGCATATCTCGAACGCCGCCTTGCGAGATAGCTCGGAATTGCCCGTTTCAATACAGGTGATGCACAACGGCATCACGAGAGAAAGCACGGCAATCGAAATTGCCAACCGAAACGGGATCGACAGGACCGCTTCATCTGAGCGCAAAGACCCACCTATTCGGGAAGAACGATTATCTCCGCCCAGTAATCGCTGGTTATCCCCTGGCCGCTTACCGATACCGTTACCGTCGTCGTCCTATCTCCGACAACCCTGAAAGAGACATCCTTGAAAATCAGCACGCCGTCGTCGTTCGTCTTGCCGTACAGCCTATGATGTTCGTTGCAGATGCTGGACCCCTCGAGAATCACGTTTGCGCCTTTGACCGGATCCCCGGCCGTATCCAGCACCCTCAAAGATAATATCTTCAGGCTAGTCTCGAACACACCATCATGATCCTTGTCGTTGACTATGATCTCTTCAGGTTCGAACTCGACGCTGCCTATGCAGGTAGGCGTTTGGATGGAGGATATCCATCCGACGATGACCGCTGTTCCCAGACTGGCGATGATGCCCATTATCATCAGCTGGAGGGGCAACCCTTCGATGCTGGCACTCCGATCGCTTGAGAGGCTCTTTCTTCTTGACATGATGCTGAGATTTCGATGGCTGATAATCAGCGATGCCACTACAATCCTATTACGTGTAATTTCAAGCCATGAGAGTCAAAAGGAAACTATAAAATTCATATTCAGTATATCAAACCGGGAGACGAGGAGCAATATCAACCGCTCTTCCGTGGGTGCAATTTATGAACCCTTACAAGAAGGATAAGAAATGCCCCAAGTGCGAATCCGATCTACACTACGTGGAGAAGGTCGGCCAGCACTACTGCTTCTCATGCGAGGCGTACTTCGAGATGGTCGAAGCCGAGGAGAAGCAAGCGGAAGAGGAGAAAACCGCGGTTGTCGAGGAGAAGAAGGAGCCGCCAGAAGCGAAGGCGGAAGAGCCGAAGCCCGAGGAGAAGGTGCTCTGCCCGTCGTGCGGTGAGCACGCCGTCATTATTGACGACACGAAAAGATATTATTGCTATTCTTGTGAGGATTACATAGACAGCGAGAAGGCCCAGGAGGAAAAGGTCGAGACGAAGAAGGAAGAGATGGCCGCTCCTCCTGCTGCGACCGCGCAAGTGCCTGAGGAGAGGCCCGTTGCTGAGCCTCCGCCGGTGGTTCCGAAAGAGAAACCTGCCGAAGTCGAGGAGAAGGCCGAACCGCCGGAGGCCGTGATCGTCAAGGAGCTGGAAAAGGAGGAAAGAAGGAACTGCGAGGATTGCGGCTCCGAGCTGATCTATGTTCAGAAATACGACAGATGGTATTGCCGCAGATGCCGGAAATATGCACCGAAAGAGCCTGGTGCAAAAGCGGCCGTCGAGACGAGGAAATGCCCGACCTGCAACGGCGATGCCAAGTTCATCGAGACGTACAATAGATGGTACTGTTACAGATGCAAGGAATATCTGCCAGTCGCAGAAGCTCCAGCGACAGCCAAGACCACGGAGACCCCGAGCTGTCCCTATTGCGGCAAACCGTTGAGTTGGATCGCTCAGTACCAACGCTACTATTGCTATCCGTGCAAGAAATACCCGCCGAAAACGGAAAAGGAGCCTCCGAGAAAGAAGCCTGAAGGCCCGATATGCCCAGACTGCGGCAAGCAGACCACGTGGATCCAGACATATGAACGATACTACTGCTACTCGTGCAGGAAATACGTCCAGGTCGGGGCGGAGAGCAAGGCGCTCCCCGAGAAAACCAAGAAGAGCGCGCCGAAGGCCGAACCGGAAATACCGACCTGCGAGGTCTGTGGCCGGCCGACGACCTGGATAGCGCAGTACGAACGCTATTACTGCTATCCCTGCAAGAAATACGTCCCGACGAAGGCGTCGAAGAAGTGATCCGGCAAGGCTCAATCGAATTCGCGATTTCTCAAGAGCCAGATCGTTCGAGCCCATCGCATCCCGCGCCAATCATCATTAAATACACCTTCCGCGAATAATAGCGCCCGCTGGAGGCCGACTGGATGAGCGACTCCCACGATAGAGTTCAGACCTACGACACGACGCTCAGAGACGGCGCTCAGGGAGAGGGCGTGACGTTCTCGCTCGACGACAAGCTCAAGCTGGCGAGGGCTCTGTCCGACCTCGGCATAGATTTCATAGAGGCGGGGTATGCGTCATCGACGCCGGAGGACCTGGAGGTCTTCAAACGACTCGCGAGCGAGCCGTTCGGCAAGAAGAAGATCGTGGCGTTCGGGAGCACGAAGAAGAAGAACGTCTCGGCCGAGAACGACACCGGCATGAAGGCGATATTGGAGACCGGTGCGGAGATAGCGACCCTGTTTGGGAAGAGCTGGAAGTTGCACGTCGAGAAGGTCCTCGGAGTCACCCCGGAGAAGAACCTCGAGCTGATTTCAGATTCCGTATCGTTCCTGCGCAAGAAGGGGCTGACCGTGATCTTCGACGCGGAGCATTTCTTCGACGGATACGCCGATGACAGGAGCTACGCGATGAAAGTGCTGGAATGCGCCAGGGACTCCGGGGCATCCACGCTCGTCCTGTGCGACACAAACGGCGGCTCGTTCCCGGGACAGATAGGGGATGCGACCAAGGACGTCGTGCGGAGGCTCGGCGTCGTCGTCGGCATTCATGCGCACAATGACAGCGAGTGCGCGGTCGCGAACACCATCGCCGCGGTCCAGGCCGGGGCGAGGCATGTCCAGGGAACCATGAACGGCTACGGGGAGCGCGTCGGGAACGCCAATCTCATATCGGTCATCGTTGGCCTGCACAAGCTCGGGTTCAGGACGATAGGCGAGGACAAGATGCAGAACTTGACCGCCCTGTCGCGATACGTCGCGCGGGTGGTCAACGAGAGACAGAACCCGAGGCTGCCGTACGTCGGCGAGCGGGCGTTCGCGCACAAGGCAGGAACGCACATAGACGCCGTGCTGAAGACGCCGAGAGCGTACGAGCACATCCCGCCCGAGCTGGTCGGCAATGTCAGGAGGACGCTGGCATCGAAGCACTCCGGCAAGGCGGCCATACTGAACAAGGCCAAGGAGTTCGATTTCGAGGTCACGAACGAGCAGGTGGAATCCCTGGCGAGGATGATAAAGGAGCTCGAGAGGCAGGGGTTCGAGTTCGAGAACGCGGACGCCTCGCTCTATCTCAGGATGGCGGAGCATCTCGGGCTGTATTCCCCGCCGTTCAATGTGCACAACTACGTCGCCACGGACAACTCGAACAAGTACCAGTCCGTCGGCATGGAAGTGCAGATAGGGGGCGAGATAGTGCTCACGACCGCGGAATCGAGGAAGGGGCTCGTCGACGCGATAAGGAAGGCGCTCGACCATGCCCTGTCCTCGAAGTTCCCCGACGTTTCGAAGATAACCCTCGAGGACTTCAGGGTCATGGACCTCGACACCGAGAGGAGCACGGAGGCGAGAGTGGGCGTCTGGATAAGGTCCAGATGCGATTCTTTGACCTTCTGGACCATCGGAGTTTCATCGAACATGCTGCGCGCGAGCCTGGACGCGATAGAGGACAGCAAGAAGTACGGATTGCTCGTGCTGTCGGGGAAGATACGGTAGGATCGCGGGATCAATCGAGCAGCACGAGCCCGGTCCACCTGACTTTACTGTCCGAGGAGAGAGCCAAAGGAAGCCCGGCGTTCCTGCATGTCTTATAGACGTCTATGCCCATCGCCTCCATCGACGGCCGCGCTTCGAACGGATGCCTGCATTGCTCTCCGGTGTGCCGACCGACGCATTCCGGGCAGAGCAGGCATTCCCCGCCTATCAGCCCGACCGCGAGATAGTAGCCCCTCTTGAACGCCGACGCCTCGAGCCTGTTTATCAGCCTGTGGAGCGCCTTCTCGGGCTCGGTCGAGCCAAGCCCCTGCTCCAATCTCGTGCACAGTGCCAGGGTCAGACCGGAGGAGGACTTGTCCATTGAGTCGTGATGCGACTCTATCTGCACGAGAAGCGCGTTCCTGTACTTGAGGACAATCCTCCCGAAATCGTATACGGAAATCGCCATCGGGGGGCACATGAGGTGGGAATCGAAGTTCGAGCATCGGGGGATCTCGCACTTGAGCCTTACGCGCTCATCGAGCACAATCTTCGATGTCTTGATTATCTTCGCCTCGGTCGCTCCGAGCCTCCTCGCCTCCCTTGCGAGCTCCTCCAACGATTTCCGGGACGGCATGCGGATACCCTCCTCGAGAACGCGAACCGCGAATTTCAATGTTCGGGCATCGTTCTCGAAACGCGCATGAGCCGCTTCAATGCTATCAGCCAGAATATCTCGAACGGTATGCAGATGGTTGCGGGAATCGCCGCGGTGCTTCCTATGAGGGCCATCGCGAGCGCCGCGGTCAGCCCGAGGTTCTTATACGACGAGAAGAGCACGAGCACGACCCCACGTTCCGCAGGTTGTCTCAGGGCCCTTGATGCCGCAAGAATAATCATCCCTATGAGGAAGGTCCTCACGAAAGAGGCGAGCGACACCCAGAACACCATTGAAAGGTCTTCCGTGAATGCCGACCTGTTCGCCCCCGTCATGGTGAAGACGAGCACGCCGAAACAGATGTTGACGAGGGGGGTCTTCGTGGAGGAGCCCATTTTTCGCAGAGCCGGCAGCTGCGAGATGGCGATCGGTATCAGTATCATGAGGATTATTGTGTATAGCAGGCGGAACCTGTCCATCGCCTGCCCAAGGAACACAATGGTTATCAGCGGCGCTATGATGAGGGACAGGAGATATATCGCCGTCGTGCCGACGAGCGAGAGCCTCGTGTCCCCGCCGAGCATGTAGGTGAAAGGAACGACGGCAACGGCGGATGGGACCGCGGCCATCAGCACCCAGCCGGCTCCGAGTTCCTCATCGAAAAGGAACGCCATGGCGAGTATCAATCCCGTGAGCAGGACGTAATTCAGCAGGAAGGCGAGCAGGGTCGGTCTTGCGGTGCCCCTCAGAACCCCCCTGCCTATCGTCACGTTCGATAATGACAATGCCATCATCACGGCGAGCGAGACTATTGTTATCTCGGATGCGAATATCGGAAACCCTCCGATCAGAAGG
>Ga0315268_10005951_pt1 | contig 13032 bp, 11 predicted proteins | sample C1_top_MG_FD_204535 | JGI IMG/M metagenome (GOLD analysis project Ga0315268, IMG submission 204535) | Sediment microbial communities from Yellowstone Lake, YNP, Wyoming, USA - C1_top | ecosystem: Environmental > Aquatic > Freshwater > Lake > Sediment | place: USA: Wyoming | collected 2017-08-01 | reverse complement strand
CGACATGGGCTGAGGCTCCTGTCTACGCCAGTTTATCCTTGATGATATTCGCGAGGTCGGCCGCAAGCGCTGTTATCTCCTGCTGGTCCTCTCCCTCGATCATGACGCGGACCTTAGGTTCCGTGCCGGAATAGCGAACGAGCAAACGGCCGGTCCCGGCGAGCTTCAGTTCGATGTCCTGCATCCGCTTCGAGATCTCCGGCACGGACGCGAGGTCCCGCCGGTCCTTGACCTTGACGTTCACCAGGACCTGGGGGTAGCTTCGCATGCACGATGCGAGTTCGGAAAGCGGTTTTCCGGTCTGCTTAACGATCGCGAGCACCTGGAGCGCGGAAATAAGCCCGTCTCCGGTGGTGTTGTGGTCGAGGAAGATGATGTGGCCGGACTGCTCGCCGCCGAGATTGTACCCCCCCTCCAGCATGCGTTCCATCACGTAGCGGTCGCCGACCGCAGCGCGGACCAGCGTGCCGCCAGCATCCTGCATGGCCCGCTCCAGTCCCAGGTTGCTCATGACCGTTGCGACCAGCGTGTTCTGCCGCAGCCGGCCTTCCTTCATCATCTGGAGAGCGCAGATGGCCATGACCGCGTCGCCGTCAACTGCCACGCCCTTCTCGTCGCAGAAGATCACGCGGTCTGCGTCGCCGTCAAAGGCGATGCCGATCTGGGCCCTGTTCGCCACCACTGCCCGGCAGATGACCTCCGAGTGGAGAGAGCCGCAGCCCTGGTTGATGTTCATACCGTTGGGCTGGTCGTAGAGCGAGATGACCTCGGCGCCGAGCTCGACCAGGATGCGCGGCCCGATTTTGTATGCAGCGCCGTTGGCAGAGTCCACCACGATGCGCATGCCGGACAGGTCCAGGCCCCGAGGGAAGGAAGACTTCACGAACTCATTATAGCGTCCGATCGCGTCGTCGATGCGGAACGCTTTGCCGATCTCAGAAGCAGTGGGCCGTACTGCGTCGATGGCGCCGGAGAAGATCAGGTCCTCCATTTTCTTTTCCGTCTCGTCGGGCAGTTTGAATCCGTCGCGGCCGAAGAACTTGATGCCGTTGTCCTCGTAGGGGTTGTGGGACGCTGAGATGACCACCCCGGCGTCGGCGCGAAGACTCCGTGTCAGGAACGCGATGCCCGGCGTGGGAACGGGGCCGACAAGCAATACGTCGATACCCATGGAGCAGAGGCCCGAGGTGAGCGCGCTCTCGATCATATACCCAGAGAGCCGCGTGTCCTTGCCGATGACAATGCGGTGGCGGCGCGACGAATCGCGGAACACGTGGGCCGCCGCTCTGCCGATGCGCATCGCCATCTCGGAGGTCATGGGGTCCTGGTTCGCAACGCCCCGGACGCCGTCAGTGCCGAATAGCTTTTTCATTTTGCAATCCTCTCAATGATCACCCGAACGGAAATGTTCTTTTCCAGGAGTTTGACCGGCTGGCCCCGGTAGTCGATCTTGGGTTCCACGGTCAGGGACGCACTGGAGCCTTGAATGTCAATGGGCATGGTCTGGAGCCGTTCGAGCGCCGCCATCACACTGTCCGGTCCTTCCGCAACGATCCGCTGCGGCGTGACTGTGGTCCCTGCAAACCGGTAGCCGGGCGCGGGAACGCCGTAGAGGACCGGTCTCAGGCGGTACGATCTCCTGACGAGCGGTTCCAGCTTTACCCTGATCTCGGACAGCGACATGTGTGTCACCACGACGCCGGCAGGCCGTTTGATGTCATCCGCCGAGATGCGCACAATATTCTCACCGACCCTGGTCATGGACAGATCGATGACCCCGACCACTTTCTTGCCTATGGTGATGTCGCGGAGCACGCGTTCCTGGCCCTGCACACGCGCCTCCAGGTAGCCGGTGACGTCGCCGACGACGGCCATGCCCTGGGGTATGTTCCTGAGCTCGATCGGGACCGTCAGCATCATCTCGGTCTTGCCCTTTGACGTGACGAAGAACCAGAGCGTCAGGGACAGAACGAGGGAAACGAGCTTGATGCCCCAGTTTTCGAAAAGGATGCTCTTGAAGTTCATGGTGCGATCAGTGCTCCTTCTTTTTTACGAAAAGGTCCAGCAGCGTTTTCCTGAGCGCAGGCGCATCTGCATTGTGCTCGATCGCCCCATGCATGACCACCGAGATCTCGCCGGTCTCTTCCGACACGACCACGACGACTGCATCGCTTTCTTCGGTCAGGCCGACCGCGGCGCGGTGGCGCGTGCCGAGGGCCTTGGACAGGTTCGATGACAGCGTCAGCGGCAGGAAACACCCGGCGGCGACGATCCTGCCGCTCCGGATGATGGCCGCTCCGTCATGAATGGGCGAGTAGGGGAGGAAGATGCTGACGAGGATCTCTTTGGTGACTTTGGCGTCGAGCTCGGTTCCCATCTCGACGATGGTCGAGAGGTCCGTGTCCCGTTCAAGCACGATGAGCGCGCCGATCCGTTTGTTCGCCATGTTGACCGCGGCCTTGACCGTCTCCTCGATGAACTTGGAGCTCTCGATCGGGGACAGGGACCGGAACAGACGGCGTTCGCCGACACGCGCCAGGGTGCGCCTGATCTCGGGCTGGAACAAAACCACGAGCGCGAGCACGATCTGGGACCAGAAACTGTGGATCAGCCAGTCGAGCGTGTAGAACTCGAATGCCTGAGAGGCGACCAGCACGAGCACGATCAGACCGATGCCGATGAGCATCTGGAATGCCCGTGTGCCCTTGATGATGAGCAGCAGCCGGTAGCAGATATAATAGACGAGCGCAATGTCCACCGTATCGTTGATCCAGCGGTAGTGCGCAAGGGCCTCTCGTATTTCGGTGAAATTGGTCATAGAAAAAAGAGAATAAAAGTACTGAGTACAGAGTACACAGTGCAAAATAATAAACCAGGCCAAGAAGTGAAACTGTTTTTACTCTGAACTCCGTACTTTGTACTCCGTACGGTGTTTGCCGTTTACGATCGCATCCGTCATCTGCGCGACCTGCACCATTCGTTTGACATCATGGACCCGGACGACACATGCGCCGCGCTCGATCCCGATGGCCACCGTCGCTGCGGTGCCGTCGACGCGCTGGTCAGGCTCCGGGATCTCGAGCACGGTGCCGATGAACTTCTTCCGTGAGGTGCCGAGCAGGATCGGCCGTCCGATCGCCCGGAGCTCATTAAGCCGGTCCAGCAGCTCGAGATTATGCTGGAGCGTTTTGCCGAATCCGATACCGGGGTCGATAAGGACCTTTTCGCGGTCCACGCCTCCATTGACCGCGATCTCGACGCCTTTTTCCAGGTACGACCGGATCTCGTCGACTACGTCGTCATACACCGGGTCCTGCTGCATGGTGCGCGGCGTGCCCCTGATGTGCATGATCACGAGCGCTGCTCCGAAATCAGCGACCACCCGGGCCATGTCCGGCGAGAACCGCAGGCCGCTGATGTCGTTCACGATCGAGGCGCCTGCCTGAAGCGCTTTGATCGCCACCGCGGACTTGTAGGTATCGACCGATATCGGGATGCTCAGCTCGGCGGACAACCGTTCGATCAGCGGGATGATCCTGCGGAGTTCCTCCTCCTCGGAAAGCGGCTCTGCGCCGGGCCGGGTGGACTCGCCGCCGATATCGATGATGTCCGCGCCCGCGGCAGCCATTTCCCGTGCATGGGCGAGCGCCCGGTCCGCGTCCGCGAACCGGCCTCCGTCCGAGAACGAATCAGGCGTTACGTTCAGAACGCCCATGACATGCGTTCGGCTGCCGAGGTCGAGGATCTTGCCCCTGCAGTCAATCTTATAATCCGCGCGCAAGTAGTTGTCAAGCAAAGAGTCAAGTTGTTGCACAAGGGAGGCGGGGATGCGCTGGTCGGTCGCGAGCAGAGGCGCAAGGCGCTTCAACTGGTCGGGGGCGCCGGTCAGGATGAGCGCGCTGTTCCGGTCAGCGGCAGCATTGCTGTGCGTGGAAAAGGAAAGCGGAGCAGGGGTTAACCCTGCTCCGCAGTCTGTTGCTCTGATGATCGTGGAGAGGATGGCCGCCTGCCCGGTAGTAAGTCCGTCCAGGGTGATCGCAAGCGTTCCCCCACGCGAGATCCGCAGGACAGGCTCCACGCCGGTCCCCTAAGCCGCCGAAGGGTGGCCGTTGATGATGGCCTCGATATCAGCCGCATCGAGGGTCTCTTTTTCCAGCAGGCCTTTGGCAAGCCCGTCAAGCGCGTCCGACCGGTCCTGGATCAGGGTCCTGGCCCGATGATAGTTGTCCATCACGATCCGCTTTACTTCCTTGTCAATATCGATAGCGGTGCTTTCGCTATAGTCGCGGTGCTGTGCGATCTCGCGGCCGAGGAAGATCGCCTCTTCTTTCTTGCCGTAGGACAGCGGGCCCATGGCGTCGCTCATGCCCCATTCACAGACCATTTTCCGGGCAAGGGCGGTGGCGCGCTCGAGGTCGTTGCCCGCACCGGTGGTCATATGCTGGAGAGCGATCTCTTCCGCTGCCCTGCCGCCGAGCAGGATCGCGATATTGTTCAGCAAATGCTCGCGGTCGTAGGAATACCGGTCCGCCGTGGGAAGCTGCAGCGTGATGCCGAGCGCCATGCCGCGCGGAATGATCGACACCTTGTGCACCGGGTCGGTCCCGGGAATGAGCCGTGCGACCAGAGTATGCCCGGCCTCATGATAGGCCGTGTTCTTCTTTTCGTCGTCGCTGATCAGCATGGTCTTGCGTTCAAGGCCCATGAGTATCTTGTCCTTGGCACGCTCGAAATCATCGTTCTCCACCTGGGTCTTGCCGATCCTGGCCGCGAGGATCGCCGCCTCGTTCACGAGGTTCGCGAGTTCGGCCCCTGACAGGCCCGGTGTGCCGCGCGCGATGGATTCGATGTCCACATGCGGAGCGAGCTTGATCTTCTGGGTATGCACCTTGAGCACGCCGATCCTGCCGTTCAAGTCCGGCCGCGGGATCACGACCATACGGTCGAACCTTCCCGGCCGGAGCAGCGCCGGGTCGAGCACGTCGGGCCGGTTGGTTGCGGCAACCAGGATCACGCCTTCGTTCGATTCGAACCCGTCCATCTCCACGAGCAGCTGGTTCAGGGTCTGTTCGCGCTCGTCATGTCCGCCGCCGAGACCTGCGCCGCGGTGCCTGCCCACGGCGTCGATCTCATCGATGAAGATAATGCACGGTGCGTTCTTCTTGCCCTGTTCGAACAGGTCGCGGACGCGCGATGCGCCTACGCCCACGAACATCTCCACAAAGTCCGATCCGCTGATCGACAGGAACGGTACGCCGGCCTCGCCTGCAATGGCGCGCGCCAGGAGCGTTTTGCCCGTTCCCGGAGGTCCGACGAGCAGCACGCCCTTCGGTATCTTGCCGCCGAGCTTCTGGAACTTCTGGGGGTCCTTGAGGATCTCGATGATCTCCTGGACCTCGACCTTGGCTTCGTCCATGCCCGCGACCTCATTGAAGGTCACCTTCTTGGCGGTCTCGTTCAGGAGTTTGGCCTTGCTCTTGCCGAAGGACATGGCCTTGTTGCCGCCCATCTGCATATTGCGCATGATGAACAGGAACCAGAGCGCCATGAGGATGAGCGGGGCCCAGACCACGAGGAAATTGTACCAGGCCGACTCCTTTACCGGTTCGGCGTTGATCTTCACGCCCTTGGCGCGGAGGTCCTTGACAAGGTCGGGGTATTCCGGCAGATTCGTTTTAAAGGACTTGCCGGTCTTGTAATTGCCGAACATCTCGGCTCCCTTGAGCGTCACGTCGTTCACTTCTCCGTTGGAGATCTTGTCCATGACATCGCTGAAGGGTATCTGCACCGCGGTCTGGCTGACCGGGTTGAAAAGATTGAAAATAAGCACCGATACCACGACGAACAGCAGTATAAGTGCCATGTTTTTATAGAATGTGCTCACTGATTGAACCTCCTGAAGAAGAACGGACGCGAAGTCCGATATACGCTGATTTCTTTTAATAGTAACATATTACCGGGGAGGTGACAACAGATTTATCCTGTGTCTGAGTGCGGTCGTTCTGCCCGGGAGGCCGTTGCTGACGGCGCTGGTTGGCGTTACGAAGACTGCCGTTCCTCCATGGGAAGCACGGCGATATAGGGCAGATTTCTGTAGCGGTCCTTGTAGTCCAGACCATAGCCGACCACGTACTTGTTCGGGATGAGAAATCCAACATAATCCGCTTCGATCTGGACCTGACGACGGTCGGCCTTGTCCAGGAGCACGCAAACCTTGAGCGAAGCCGGTCCGCGGTCCAGAAGCATCTGTTTGAGGTGCTGGAGCGTAACGCCGGAGTCCACGATGTCCTCGATCAGGAGGACATGTTTGCCGCGGATGTCCTCTTTCATGTCGCACAGCATCTGCACGGGGTTGCCTCCCTTGCCTTTGGAGGAGGAACTGGTGCAGTGGATGAAGTCCATGCGCACGGAAATCTTGAGCGAGCGGAGCACATCGGACATGAAAAAGATCGCGCCCTTGAGCACCCCAACAACGAGCAGGTCCTTATCAGCGTAGTCTGCTGATATTCTGGAGCCGAGCTCCTGGATCTTCCGCTGGATCTCTTCCCTGGTGAACAGCGGTTTGCCGAAATCGATCCCTACCATTGATGCCCTCCGTGTGGAAATAGTTTCTTGAGTACGACTAAAGAGTCGGGATACATGAACATGCGTGACCGGGAGAATTTCTCCCCGTTATTCCTCTTTCCGTATATTGACGACTAAGATGTTCCTGGTATCGCGGGACGGCAGGAACCGCTCATCCGTCCGCAGCCCGCCGACCCACAGGATGTCCTCCCCCGAGCAGAGCAGGGGAACCGTATCGCGCTTCCGGCGGGGGACCTTCTCGTCCACAAAATAATCCTGGAGTTTTTTGCTCTTGCCACCCATGCCCGCGGGTTGGAACCAGTCGCCGGTACGCCTGCTCCTGAACTCCAAACGCGGGCCTATCTTATCATAATCAAACTCGGCCTGCCAGAAATAATTTGTATCCTCCGTTGCAGACGTCCGGCGGGCCGCTATCGCCGTCTGAACCGCAACTCCCAGTTCGGGAATTATTGTTGTTCCCGGAACTGCAAGCGTATGCGAGAACCCGGCAGGGGAGGCCTGTGCGGTAACGATGAACAGGTTGTATTCGCGCGTGATCGTCAGGCCGTGAGGAAGGCTCAGGGTCCTGCCGGTCTGGGCCGTGGCCATGAAAGAGAGGGCGTCGTCGATCCGGGCCAGGGACAGCATGGAGGGGTCCGCGTCAATGCGATCGACGATCTTCCGAAGCAATCTGCGCCGGAACGCCGGGGGCAGCGTATCGAAGGCATCACGTTTGATGGAGATGCTGTCGTTGTTCTGCTGGGACATGCTGTTCGCGATAGAATCCAGGTAGGCTTCCACAGCCTCGTCCTCGTCGCGGAGCAGAGCAGCCTCCATTGCGAGCGTTTCCACGATCCGGGGGTTGAACGTTTTCAGGACAGGCAGCACCTCAAGCCTGATCCGGTTCCGCGTGTAGATTGGCTTTAAGTTGGACGGATCGGTCTTGAATTCCTGTCCCGCTGTCCGAAGTTGCTCCAGGACCTCGTCCCGTGTGCAGTCGATCAGCGGGCGGATGATGGTGTCCCGGACCGGAGGGATGGCGGAAAGGCCAGAGACCCCGGCGCCTCGTATGAGCCGCATGAGAAAGGTCTCTGCCTGGTCATCGGCAGTATGGCCCGTGGCAATGCGGTCGGCTTCATTGTCATGAGCGACCTGCTGCAGGAACCCGTATCGTACTGAGCGTGCGCCTTCCTGCGGAGAAAGACCTCGCTCACGGCAGAAGGCTGGCACGTCGAACTGCTCGATGGTCGCCGGGATGCCGAGCTTCTTTGCGAGGTCCCGGACGAACAGCGCCTCGTCGGCGGATTCCTCGCCGCGGAACATATGGTCCAGATGCGCGATATGCAGGGTGATGTCGAGTTCAGCGGAAAGGGCATGAAGGGCTGACAGCAGGCAGACCGAGTCCGGCCCGCCCGACACAGCAACGATCACCCGGTCCCCGGGGTTCAGCATGGAGTGTTTCTGTATGGTTTTTTTGACCTTGGTCAGCAGCATAATTATGAGGGTTTCATGATTGTCAGGTGGCAATCATACGGTACGTGAAGAGAGCGCTTTGATGAGACAGGAAAGGGAGAAAAGAAATGGTGGCGGTGCAGGGACTCGAACCCCGGACACAGGGATTATGATTCCCCTGCTCTACCAGCTGAGCTACACCGCCCCAAAATTAGAGGCATAAGATACTGGATTGTGGCCGTTTTGTCAAGAAAAACTGACAGCGATCTGCAAGCCGTCTTCTGAACGGCCAAACGGGCTGTTATTCCTTGAACCGCGTCTCTTCCTTCTGGATCTTTTCCATCTCCTCTTTGCTCGTTTTGCAGGGGATGCAGTATCGGGCCAGGGGATTCACTGCCAGCCGCTTGATGTCGATCTCCTGTTCGCACTCCTCACACTTGCCGTACGTGTTGCTCTGGAGCTTGCGGAAGGCGTCGGCAATGTCCTTGTACTGTTCGTACTTCATTTCCAGAAGGGAATAGTCGATGCCCTGGTCCATATCCATCGCGGACTGATCTGCGCTGTCCATGGCAGAGTCGAACTTCTGACCTGGTTCTCTGGTCAGTTTGCGTCCCATCTGCGCTTCCAGGCCGTTCACGACCTCGTTTCGTTTTTTGAGCAGAAGCTTTTTCAGCATCTCGTTCCGCTTCTTATCTGCGGCGGAGATTCGCGGTTGGGAGGCAACTGCGGGCGTTGCTACGGGCTTGACCGCTTTTGTTGCGCTCTTGTTGACAACCTTCTTTGCCGCTTTTTTTACGGTTTTCTTTTTGGGCGTGCTTTTTGCCTTGGCCGGGGCTTTCTTCGCACGGTGTGCGGTTTTTGCGGCTTTTGGCTTTGCAGCCTTGGCAGCTTTTTTCTTTTTTGCGACCTTCTTGACCGCCATGTTCTCGTACCCTCCTGAACTGCATGAATAACTCAGGGACACATTATAGATGTCTATTCTAGCAAATTCAAGTCAATAAATGGGGTCAGAGGAGAATAAAATCGCTGTTTCTGCGCCCGGTCCAGGGTGCTGCGGCAGCGCGATGGTGGCCAATCCCGCGTTTTTCTGGTACTATGGAGGCATCGATCGCTCGGGAAAAAGGAATATATGAAAAAGAGCTATGCAATGATGCTGTTCACGGCAGTGGTGACGGTTGCTGTGCCGGTTGCTCATCACCAGCCCGCGTATGCGGGGACCGGCCCCATCCCTTCTGCAGAAGCGCGGGCCGGATTGAGCGCATACGCTTTGGTTGAGGAACAGGCCGGCGAACACTGGGAGAGCAGAAAACACAAAATGCTGGTCTACAGCGCCCTGGTCAATACGCGAAACGACCTCCCGCTCCGGGAGATCGGGAGTGTCGGAGACGCAGGTGCCAGTGCGCTCCGGCAAGAGAAAACAGCCCTGGTCGTTCATGCATTGCGGAGAATGGCCGGGGACGAGGCTTTTTCGCGTATCGTGGCCAGGCTCAGAGCAGGGGCAGCAGGAAACTCCTGGGACGAGCTTAGAAGACTGTTCGAGCGTGAGTTGGGAAAGGACCTTGGCTGGTTCTTCAGCCAATGGGTGGACCGGAACAGCCTCCCTGACCTGGGTCTGGAAAACGTCGCAGTCAGGCGGGCGGGCAGCAGGTTCGAGGTAAGTTTTGACCTGGTTCAGAAAGACGCGGTCTATGTCCTGGAAGTCCCTCTCGTTATTTCATTCATGCGCGGAGGCTGCACGACCGAACGGATCACGATCGATGCCGAGCGGAAGCAGGTGAATCTCCTGGTAGATGAGGAGCCGTCCCTGCTCTTGATCGATCCGGATTACGATGTTCCGCGGATGCTGACAGAAGCGGAAACGCCGCCGCTTCTCACGAAGCTTCTCTCCGAAGACAGCCTGCTGCTGGTCCCTCCGGTGAAGCGGAGCGACGAGCATGCTGAATTCATCAATGCCTGGAAAAAGCGGGGCGCAATCGAACATTCGGCGGCCGAGCTCAAGGATGCGGACCTCAAAGGGGCTTCGCTGCTCGTGATCGGAGCAGACAACCCAGTGGTCGGACGGCTTTATGGCACGACCAAGGCCGGGGAGGGAGCGGTCAGCATCCTGGGGCGGAAGAACCCCTGGAACACGGACAGGATCGTTGCCGTGGTCCAGGCACGGTCCGGTCAGCTGATGACGGAAGCCCTGCAAGCGATCATGGAGCACGGGGAGTGCAGTGCTCTGTCGATCGACGGCAAGGGGCGGGTCTCGCAACACACGGAGCGATCCGAGAGGGGAATCAGGATGGAACTGAGGGCGGAAGCAGCGGTCATTGAGGTCTCGGCGATCAAGACGTTGTCCGACGTGATCGAGAAAACATCGGACAAACGGATCGTGTACGTGGGAGAATACCACGACCGGTTCGCGCATCACACAGTGCAGCTCCAGGTCATCCAGGCGCTGCATCGGAAGGACCCGAAGCTGGCCATCGGCATGGAGATGTTCCAGACGCCGTTCCAGAAGGTGCTGGACGACTATATCAGCGGAGCGATCAACGAGCGGGAGTTCCTGAAGCGGTCCGAGTATTTCAAGCGGTGGAGCTTTGATTTTAATCTGTACAAACCGATCCTCGATTTTGCGCGCGCCAACAAGGTCCCGGTCATTGCGCTGAACCTCAACAGGGAGATCGTCGAAAAGGTGTCCCGGAGCGGCATGGATTCCCTTACTGACGAGGACCGGAAGGAGATCCCAGCGCAGCTGGACTTTTCCGATGCGGAATACCGCGACCGTCTCAGGCAGGCATTCAGCCAGCATAAGAGCTCCGGGGAAAGGGATTTCGACAATTTCTTTCAGGCGCAGGTGCTTTGGGATGAAACCATGTCCAGGAGTATTGACGAGTACCTGCAGAAGAATGCGGGTCAGCGGATGGTCGTACTCGCCGGTCTCGGACATCTGGCCTACGGATCCGGTATTCCCGGCCGGGTGGCCCGGCGGAATGCGTTTACGCATGCGACGATCCTGAACGACGGCGACGTTGAGCGGGGCATCGCCGACTATCTGGTGTTCCCCCAGCAACTGGAGGGCGATATTGCGCCGAAGCTCATGGTCGTGCTCAAGGATGACCAGGGAAAGACGCGCATCGCCGACTTCCCCGAAGGAAGCGTGGCAAAGCAAGCGGGCATCAGGGTTGGCGATGTTGTGCTTGCGATCGATGGGGTGCCGGTCCATGGGACGGATGATCTCAAACTGGAGCTTTTTTACAAGAAGCACGATGAGGTCGTCAGGGTCAGGGTGCTGCGCAAACGGTTCCTGCTGGGTGATGCGGAGATGGAGTTCGAGGTGAAACTTCCGTAAAACCTTGGACAGATGAAAACCGATATGCTATCATGGCTGGGCTCGCGTCAGACACAGCGGTTATTGCCGCATTGAAGCTACCTCTTGTAGTGCGCTATCGGTTTTACTGCAGATCCGCAGAGGCAGAGGAAACGTCCTGGTCTTCAGAAGCTTTATTCGGCGTCTCCGCGTTACGGTGGTGGATCGTCGATCTTTATTGTTCCGGCCTGTCCGGGGTGGGAGGAATCATGAAACGATACACAGCACTTTTCTTCGCATTTGCCGTTGTCCTGTCCGGATGTTCGAACGTGGTAACAAAGAGCTTCAAAGTATTCGCGGACCCGCATGATGCATCTATCCGGGTTGTCTCGGGCATTGACCTGAAAGAGGTGCGATACCGCTCGCCTGCGGGCATCGTCGTTGAGGTGCCGAAAGACCCTGCACTTGCCGCCAAAGCCATCCTGGAGGTGCGCAAGGACAAATATAAACCGATGGTCATGGCACTGAGCGACATCAAGGACGGGGACGTTCTCAATGTCAAGCTTGAAAGGCTCATGCAGGACATTGTTAAATACCGGCTGAAGTACCGGTTGATCTCTCCGGCGGTGTCGCCCGAGCTCCAGTTCCGGGATCGGGTCGTGTCAGTCTCTTTCAGTGTTGCCGAACAGTCATTTCAGGTGAATTTCAAGAACACCAGCATGCATGACGTAAGAATCCTGTGGGAACGCGCGGAGTATACGGATGTGAACAGGCAGCCTCATCGCCTCATGCCCGCAGGCATTGTCCGTTATCAGGACAGGAACAATCCTTTGCCCGATCAGATCGTGCTTGCGAACACCTCGGCCCAGCTTACCCTGGTCCCGGTCCACAACGTGTTCATGAACCAGCAGAAGAAGAGCTACGAGACCCGCCCTCTGTTCCAGCTCGAGGGCGATGCCGCTGCAGGACTCAAGGGGAAATCGGTCAATCTGTTCATCCCGGTGGAGATCGACCGTCAGATCATTCCCTACAATTTCAAGATCGAGATTGCGGATGCGGTGAGAGAGATCGCGAAGGAATAGAACGCTGCCGGACCCTATGATGCAGATCATAGCAACACAATGCAGGACGTGGTATCATAAGATCATGTTAAAGGAAGGTTGCCCAGGAAGCGTAGAGATCCGCACCCCGAAGCCCGAGGACATCAGGTGCCAGAGCTGCGGCGAAAAGATCGAGATCTGGAGCGATGAACCGGAGACCGCATGCAAAAAATGCGGCCACCTGAACATCCGGCCGATCGGCACGTCCTGCATCGAGTGGTGCGCCTATGCCAAAGAGTGCGTGGGCGCAGAAAAGTACGAAAAGCTCATGAAGGCCGCGAAAGGCTGAGATCTCCCTTCTTTCTCCCGGTCCGGGTCCTTTGCTTCGGCTTACGGCGGGGAGATTCCCTGGTTCCCGGACCCCCTTCTGTCCTTTATCCCGCAATGCCACCTTCCGGCAAAGTCATTGACACGTTCCCGTGTTCTGCTATAGTAACCATCGTTATGCACGTGTGTCGCGAAGAGACGGTCCAGGAGGATCATGAAGCTTCTGATCGTTGATGATGAGAAAAACCTCAGGCAAGTACTGAAGAACGAGCTGTCCACGGAGACGATCGCGGTGGACGAGGCGGAACACGGGCAACGCGCCCTTGAGCTGCTTGAGCAGGATGAATACGATGTCGT
>Ga0315268_10005950_pt1 | contig 13032 bp, 10 predicted proteins | sample C1_top_MG_FD_204535 | JGI IMG/M metagenome (GOLD analysis project Ga0315268, IMG submission 204535) | Sediment microbial communities from Yellowstone Lake, YNP, Wyoming, USA - C1_top | ecosystem: Environmental > Aquatic > Freshwater > Lake > Sediment | place: USA: Wyoming | collected 2017-08-01 | reverse complement strand
TATTGGCGAGTGCGAACAGCGGCAGCACGCCGAACGCGACGGGTCGGTGCAACCAGTGCTCGAGCCGGTGCGACGGAGAGTGCGTATCTGCATCCCGCGACGAGTACGGAATGGCAAACGCCAGGGCGACACCAGCAAGCGTCGCGTGCACCCCAGAATGATGCAGTAGCCACCACATCGCCACGCCACCCACCAGGTACGGCGGGAGCGCCATGACCCGATATCGCCGGTTCAGCAGTCCAAGCAGCAACCAGACGCCGACGGCGGCGCCCAGATAGCCGAACGAGAGCTTCGCCGTGTAGAACGCCGCAATCACCACCATCGCGCCCAGGTCATCCATTACCGCATACGCCACTACGAACACCTTCAGCGACGCCGGGACCCGCTGGCCGAGCATCGACAAGGCACCCATCGCAAACGCGATATCGGTCGCCATCGGGATGCCAACCCCGCCCTGCGCGGGCGTGCCCTCATTGAACGCGAAGTGCATCGCCGCCGGGGCCACCATGCCGCCAAGAGCCGCGAAGATGGGCAGCATCGCCTGGCGCACGTCGGAGAGTTCTCCGCTGTACAGCTCCCGCTCCAGTTCAAGCCCGATGTGCAGGAAGAAGACGGCCATCAGGCCGTCGTTGATCCAGTCCACCAGCCGCAGGCCGGCGACCCCGCGTTCCCAGATCGCCGTGTACGAGAGGCCAACCATCGAGTTGGCGAGCGCGAGCGACACCACGGTGGCGACGGCGAGAAGCACACTCGATGCGCGCTCCGAGGAGAAGAACTCATCGAAGGCCGCAGTGACTCGGCCCTGCATGGGGGGCATGGCAGCGGGGGGCTGGAGGGTCTTTCGGAACTGGTTCAGCGCAACACCGTCACCGCCTCCGGCACGGTGGGACGCGCGGTCCTCGGCGTGGTTCCCGGATGGAATCCGAGCACCGCGAGCATCACGAAGAATGCGATGACGTATCCCGCCGCCACGAACCACCCCTCGCGCAGCCAGCGACCGGCGTTCTTTGCCTCGGGGAACATGTTGGAGAGGGCGACGCCCGCCGATGAACCGAACCAGATCATGGACCCGCCGAAGCCTACGGCGTAGGCGAGGAAGCCCCAGTCGTAGCCTCCCTGGTTCAGTGCCAGAGCCGTGAGCGGAATGTTGTCGAACACGGCCGACGTGAATCCGAGGCCAAACGCCGACTGCCACGATGCGATGGGGAGTTTCTCCACCGGCATCATCGAGGCGCAAAGCACCAGCGAGAGCAGAAAGATTGAACCCTTCAGGGCGTTCGGCATCAGGCTCCAGTCGGGCTTGCGCAGCCCGGCCGTTCCGAGGAGCGCGACCCAGACGGCCGCCCCGAGAAACGGGAAGCGATCCGACACTTCCGTGAAGCGGGTGTTGATGGTGATGTTCACGATGACTGCCGACGCCAGGATCGTGCCGACCACGGCCACGCGGACCCAGTCGATGCTGGCGTTCGACTCGACGTCCTTCTGGATCGGCGAGTAGCGCTGTTGCAGGAGCGACGCCGGGACGCCGAAGACCGCCAGGGCAATGAAGGAGCCGACGTACGCGTGCAGGACCTGCGTCGGCGGCACGCCCGCTATCCACATCATGGTCGTGGTGGTGTCCCCCACCACGCTGCCGGCTCCACCGGCGTTCGACGCCGCGACGATGGCGGCGAGGTAGCCGATATGGACCTTGCCCTTGAAGACCGTGTGGGCGATGGCGCCGCCAATCATCGCCGCGGCAATGTTGTCCAGGAAGCTCGAGAGGATGAAGACGAGAATCAGCAGCACTAGGCTGCCCTTCCAGTCGTCCGGAAGGAACCGCGGCAGGACGGCCGGCACCTCGCTGTCCTCGAAATGCTTGGCCAGCAGCGCAAAGCCGACGAGCAGCATGAGCAGGTTGGTGAGGATCACCCACTCATGCCCGAGGTGCAGGGCGAATCCACCCACGCCCGATCCCGTCTCAAACGGCGAGCCGACGATCTTGTACAGAGCAATGACAATGGCGCCCGTCAGCGCGATGCGCAGGGTGTGAAGGTGGGAAATCGCCACGCCGAGCAGGACGAGCCCGAACAGAATGAACTCGACGGGGACCGGCCCGACGGAGGGACCGGAGAAACGTGTCTCCGCCGCCGATGCCGAAAAGGGGAAGACCGGAACCAGCAACACCGCATATCGCAAAGCCCGCATGATTTCCTCGAAGGTTGGTCAAGCCGCCGCTTAGCGTCTCGTTCGTGCGGCGGCTCGACGCTGAAAAATGCGGGCGCGCGCGCCCCCCGGCAACGCGAGGACCGACCGGACGATCCGGGTGGCGGTTGCTGCGGTGTGCGATCGGATTCCGGCTGGCGGTGACAAGGCTTGCGCTGCGTTGCCCAAGTAGAATGATTTGAGCGGCGCGCAAAGCCTCGGCTTCGGAGTCGACGGTCAACCTCTACTTGAATGACGGGAGGGTGCCATGGATGACTCGTTTCACGGGAAGGTTCATGCCGCGGCGGTCGCCGCATGGTGGACGCTCCTCATCGGAGCCGCGTTCCTGACGCTCCAGTGGCTTGCGTACCTCGGGATCATGGCCGCACGTCCGGCCTGGGTTGTGTCCCTCTGGGGCCCCGGAGAGACCTGGGAGAGCATTCGCACGGTCTGGTTCCAGGCGCTCATTTTCCTCAAGGTCACGCTGTGGCCGCTCGTACTCGCGGCCCTGTGGCTCACGTTTTGGGCGAGACAACTGCGCAAGTCGCCGCGCAGCGCATGAGAAGGCACGGCCGCGTCGTTCGCCTGGTGCTGGCGGGCACCGTAGTGCTCCCCTTGCTCGGTTGCAACGCACGCCCAGCCGCGCTCACGGTCAACAACGCCGCCGCCCTGGGCCCTACGTTCCGCGCCCTCGGCGACGCGTTGGTGCGCGCGGGAGAAGTCCCAGCCTTCCAGCAGGAGAACGCACCAAGCCTCGAGGTCGTACGCGGCCTGACCGAACTCGGCAAGGTGCCCGACGTGCTCGCGGTTGCCGATGTGAGCCTGCTGGACAGCCTGGTGGTCCCGACACACAGCAGTTGGTACCTCGTCTTCGCCAGCAATGCGCTGGTGCTCGCCTACGGGCTGCACTCCAGGTTCCAAACCGATGTCGAGCGTGTGCCGTGGTACGAACTCCTGCAGCGTCCCGGCGTCCGGGTTGGCCGATCCGACCCCCGGGTGGACCCGAGCGGCTATCGGGCCCTGCTCGCCGTGCAGCTAGCCGAGAAGCACTACAAGCGCCCTGGACTGGCGGCGGCCCTGCTGCGCGCCATGCCCGAACGCGAGATTCGCCGCGCGGAAGCCGACTTGAGTGCGCTCGTGGAGACCGGCGACCTCGACTACATCTGGACGTACCGGAACCTCGCGAAGTCGCACGGCCTGCAGTGGATCGAGCTGCCACCGGAGGTCAACCTCGAGTCAGCGGAACTCGCCGAGTGGTACTCGACGGTGAGCATTCAGGTGCCCGGGCCGAAGGGCAAGCTGCGGGTGCGTGGCGCACCGATACTGTTCGCGCTGACGATTCCGCGGAACGCCCCCTCCCCCACGCTCGGCGAGGCCTTCGTTCGCGCGCTGCTGTCGGCACCAGGGTGGCAGGCGGCGAGGATCGGCGGGCTGAACTTGATGGCGGTTCCGCGACTGGTGGGCAGCGGCGCCCCGACGGGAGTGGTTGAGGCGTTGCGGCGCCGATGAGAGCGCACCACCGTTGTCGTGGTCGCTGACGTTCGGCCGTTTGGCGCTCTCGTGGTCCTATCTGTCACGAGAGAACCCTCGCAGTACCGCATTCGAAGAGTCACTGGCTATTTCGCCACGCGCACCGCCTTCTTCAAAATCACACCGTCAATCCTCTCCGTGGGCTGGATGCCGAGGATGGCCGCCAGCGTCGGCGCGATGTCCACCGTCCGTACCTCGTCAGAGTACACGCCACTCCGGACCCCCGCACCCCAGAACAGCACCGGCACTCCGGCATCCGCGTCATGGGGCATTCCATGCGTCGCGTAGTTCGTTGATTCCCAGTAGCTATACGGCGTCAGTGTCACGGCCATCCGTGCGGCGCCCCCCGCGTCGAACATGTGTAGCCATCGGCGGGCAATCTTGTCCTTGACCTGGTCTGCCTTCGCAAAGTCACTGAACTGGTCGGCGCGCAGCACGCCGTGCACCTTCCGCAACGCGGCAGCAAAGGCGCGCGCCACCGAGTCGGCGTTCACCCTGGCGCTGTCAAAGGCCGCGGCATCGCGCACGAAGAACACCCCTTCGTCGAACGCCCACGCCTTGTCAGGTACCCTGGCCGCTGCCAGCGCGGCCTTCAGTGCCGCCACCTGAGGCGCCAGGTCGACGCGCTTGGCGTCTTGGTTGGGATACCGCCCCGAGTGCACCTCGGGATACGGCGTCACGCCGTGGTCTCCAGTCAATGCAATCACGACGCGCTGCCGGTTCCGGAGCTTGAACAGCGAATCGAGGAATGCCCCGAGATAGCGGTCGACACGCAGGATCTGGTCGTGGATTTCTCGCGAGTCGGGACCGTACTTGTGCCCGATGGCATCCGTCGTGGAGAGCGAGATGGCCAGCAAGTCGGTGCGATTGGGATCCGTTCCGAGCTGTTTTTCCTGCAGTCCCTGCAGGGCGAAGGCCAGTGTCAGCGAGTCCATCATCGGATAGTTGGCAAATCCCTTCGCTACCCCCGCCGCCTCGGAGGGAAACGGATGCGGGAACACGAAGTCCGAGCCACCGGACTCCTCCCACACCGTGTCGGGTTCCACGTACTTGCCGGCCGGCAGCAGCAGGTCCCACGACTTTCCCGCGTACCCCGCGTAGCCCTTCAGCGCGTTGAAGCGCCGCACCCACGCCGGCAGCGTGTCGGCGTAGTACGTGCTGGTGGTGAAAATGCCCGCATTTCCGCTCCACCAGTAGACGTCCCCCTTCGACTTGCCGATGGGGAGGATCGAGCCGCGGTCCTTGCGTGACACCGACAGGAAGCGCATGGAGGGATCGGCGGCGCGCATCCAGTCGGTCAGCGTCGTCCCTCGGAACCGGAAGGGCGATGCTCCCTGCTCGGTGGCCCCGCCAATGAGCGGCGCATCCGGCGTGACCACGCCCTGCGCGTTGGCCGTGATTCCGGTGTGCACCGGGAAACGTCCCGACATCACCGTCGCGTGCCCGGGTGCCGTCTCGGTGATCGCATGATCCTGAAAGCCGTTCTTGAAAAACGCGCTGCCCTCGGCAAGCCGCTTGAGGCCCGCGGTCAGTTGGGGCCTGAAACGCGCAAAGTAGTCTGCACGCAACTGGTCCACCGTCAGGAAGACGACCAGCGTCGGATGGTCGGCAACGATGGGCTTCTGGGCCCCGGCAGGCAGCGGAATGACGCTCGCCACAGCGAAACCGACCACCAGACGGCGGAGCGAGCTGCAGGTGCTGGAACTCAAGACGAATGGTCGCATCGTAACTCCGGTTTGACGGTCAAAACGAGGTCGTGCCGTTGACGGAATGAGACGCACTTCGGGCATCAGCAGAACAGAGGCGGGTTCGCCCACCCGGCACGCCCACGCTGCTCCCGGGCGCGGTGCACTGCAGCCACACGACGACAGTGGGATTCACGGGTCCAGCGGGGCGCGCACCACCTCAATGGCGGCAAGCACGCGCTCCCGTGGCGCACGCGACGAAGAAGCTGAACGCGATCACGCAGCCGGCCGCCGGCCGCCGTCGGCCGTCCGCCGAACACGATCGACGCGCGCAGCAACCTCGCACCTGTGCTGACGAAGAGCCCTCCAAGCGCGCCAGCTGCCATTGCACGCACATCATTCTATCGCGCTTTCCTTTCCCTCGGTGCGCTGAATGTCGTCGCGCTCGGACCGGGCCTGATCCCCACGATCGGCCCCGTGTGCGTGCTCAAGCGCAGCCAACTCGTCCTGCAGTCTATCGAGTCGCGTGAGTTCAGCCCGGACGGCGTCTTGCCCCTCGGCGTGCAATCGTCGGGCCGTCGCGACACCACGTTCAGATGCGACGTACACGTCGTGCAGCGTCCGCTGAATCTCGGCCTCCAGGTGATGCCGACCCTCGGTGACGCGTTCATGCAGGTCCCTCGCCACGTGGGTGCTGTTCATGGAAAGGAGCCCCTTGAGATACGGCGTCATCTGCCCCTCCAGCGACTGGCGCAGCGCGGCGCGGGACCGGAACCAGTCCATCGCCGACTGCCAGCCCGAATCGTACACCAGCGGATCCAGCGGCGGAAAGCCGGAGCGACCTTCCGCGCGCCGCGGCATAGGCAAGGCGAATTCACGCGTTAACCGGCCGAACGCTTCCGCGTCCGCCGCGGCGACTCGCCTCATGAACGTGTTGGCGTGCGCGATGAAGCGCGCGGCGATGGCGCCATAGGCACGATCCGCAGCCTCGCACTCGATGGCGGACCACGGGTCGAAGCGCGCCCATGCGATATGTCGAGCCGCCTCCCGAACGGCCTGGCGCATGCGGACTCCACGGCGCCCAGCATATCCTGCAATCACCTCGCGCAGTTCGCTCGTTGCCTCAGCAAGACTCGCATCCACGAATGCCTCGCCACGCGCGGTGAACTCGCGCGACACGCGCTGCTCGTCATCAGTGATGAGATGGGTCAGCGCGACGGCCTCTCGCGCAGCGTCGGAGAGTGTGTCGCGCAGCACCTTCAACCGGCGTTCCGATTCCGAGACTGGCCGGAGCAGCGCCGCCCGCTGCGCCGCAAGTTCCGCGCGCACGGCCCGGAGGACACGGTCGAACCCTCTGCGAGAGGCGGCCCCTACGAGAGCCACCCGGCCATTCGCCGCGAGCCGCCTCAGGCGCCCCACGAGCTCCGGCCAGTCGCGCTCGTCACGTGCGCCGGCCAGATGCTCCGTGGCGCTCACCTGAAGCACCGGGCCCACGTCGCGTCGCAGCCGCTCGGCCAACGTACGCGTCGTGAATCGGCTCGCCTCGGCGCGCTCGGCTTCGGTGTACCGATCGGCCTTGTTCAGCAGGACGATAACGTCCGGGACCTGCTGCGCGACCGTCTCCACCAGCGAGCACTCGTCTCCGGAGAGTGGCGGATCGACCCCCACGACGACCAGCGCTACGTCGATTCGGGGGATGAACGCGCGTGTCGCCGCGGTGTTCCCGGCGAAGACCGAACCAATGCCCGGCGTATCCACGAGGCACAATCCCTCCTCGAGTACCGGCGCCGGCAAGCCAATCTCGACAGCGCGCACGCCAAGCCGGTTCTCCGGATTCCGCTCCTCGGTCACGTAGTCGGCGACCGTCTCGAGGGGCACCGTTACCCATCCGCCGTCGCCGACGTCGACTCGCAGGACGGGCTCCGCAGCAAACCGGACGATGGTTGCCACAGAAGTCACCGGAGCCACACCCGTGGGAAGCACCACCGCGCCGACCAGGGCATTCACGATGGAGGACTTGCCGCGCTTGAACTGACCCACGCACACCACATGGAAGCGCCCAGCGGCCACTTGGTCGACGAGGTCGGCGGCCTCGTGCGCGAGCCAACCGGCCTCCAGTGCCCGCGCAATCACAATGAGCCGCTGCAGCGCGGCCTCGCTCGGCATGCCGGCGACGCCCGCGCGCACCGTGACGACTCCCGGCAACCGCGGACTAGCTGCCGAGATCGATCGGCCAGCTCCCCGTGCGCTCGGCTTCGGGGATGTCGGCACGATACATGATGACCCGGACCTTCTCCAGCGTGATCAGGCCGCCGCCGAGCATCTCATCGAGCGTCGGGAGGATCGCCTCGACCTTCTCGTCGGTCTCGACGCACTCGATCACGATGGGCAGGTCGGCGCTCAACCGGAACAACGAGCCCTTGTGCACCTTGGCGGACGCGCCGAAGCCGAGCACCCCGCGGAAGGCCGTGGCGCCGGCAAAGTGCTGCGTCCGGAACAGCTCGATGATGACCTCGTACAGCGGGCGGCCTTCCCATCGGTCGTCGGAGCCGATGTGAATGCGCATCAGCGTGCGCTCCCCCTTGAATCCGTGCATCAGCCCTCCGGCGTTGTCTGGGGGTCGCGGTGGGCCCGGTAGGCAATGACCTTGGCGCGCTCCAGCGTAATCAGGCCCGCCGGAATCATCCCGTCGAGGTCGGGAAGCACCGACTGCACCCGTTCCTCGGTGTCCACGCACTCGACGACGATCGGCAGGTCGAGCGCCGGCACGTCGCTCATCGTGTGGTGCAGCCGGCGCGTGGCGCCGTATCCCATGATGCACTGGGTCGACGTCGCGCCCGCCAGGCCCTTGCGACGCAACAGCTCGACAATGGCGCGGTGCAGCGGCTGCCCGCCAAAATGGTCACCCTCACCGACGTAGATGCGCATCAGCGTGCGCTCGCCGACGAGCTGGTGCGACGGATCATGCGGCATCAAGAGCTCCGAGGTCCTCAGGGTATCGCGGCGCGGTCGCGCACCGCCTCGATCAGCGTGCGGGCGGCGGTGACGCCGACACCGACGGCGAACAGCGACAGCGTGACACTGGCAAGCGCGTACGAAGCGGCCCGCTTCCAGTCTCCCGCCGTGAAGAGCGTCACCGTTTCGTAGGAGAAGGTGGAGAAGGTCGTGTAGCCACCACAAACACCGACGGTCAGGAGCGCACGAACCTGGGCGCTGACCGCGACCCCCTCTCCGAGATAACGCATCAGGAAGCCGAGCGCGAGAGACCCGGTGACGTTGATGACGAGCGTCCAGAGGGGAAAGGTGGTGCCCGAGGCCCGCTGCAGGACTCCGCTGAGGAGGAAGCGGACCACGCCGCCGAAGGCGCTTCCGATGGCCACGGCCCAGATCATCATGACCCGCCCAGGCGGCTGCTGGCCAGGAGGGGCGTCGTTCGCATCGGCGTCGAGCTCATTGAATAGTCACGCGGGTGTGGGTGGAAACAACGAGACTCCTGCGCGGCCAAGGCCGGGCAGGAGTCATCAGCGGCGACGGGCGCCGCGCTCATGGCGAACTCCATCGCCATCCAACACCAAGTTGTACCACAGGATACGGAGGAAACGGACCGCGGTCAAGCACCCGCTGCCCGCGTTGACGCCGGCTTCCCTCCGGTGTTATCCATATGGGGAAGATGAGGTGATGGAGTTCACCTGAACCGCGGTTGTGCGCAAGCCGCTGATGACTCCTGCCCTGCCAACCGGCGGTGCAGGATTTTTTTCTGCCCCGTTCCACCTTCGCTCATGGGGTGCTGACCGTGGACACGAACGTCTGGCTCGTGGCAAGCGCCTGGATGGCCCTCGCGCTGCTCGCCAGCCTCCTCTCGATCCGGCTCGGCATTTCGGTGGCCCTCGTCGAGATCCTCATCGGAGTCTTCGCCGGCAACGTCTTCCACATGCAGTCCACGCAGTGGATCGATTTTCTCGCCACGTTCGGCGCGGGCCTGCTAACCTTCCTCGCCGGCGCGGAGATCGAACCTGAGGCCCTGCGCAGGCACTGGAAACCAGCCACGGTCATTGGCGTGGCGAGCTTCATCCTCCCGTTCGTGCTCGCGGCAGCGTTCGCTCGATGGATCGCCCAGTGGGACCGGCAGGCCGCGTTCATCGCCGGCATCTCCCTCTCCACGACCTCGGTGGCCGTGGTGTACGCAACCATGGTGGAGACCGGCCTGAACCGCACGGACCTGGGCAAGCTCATTCTCGCCGCCTGCTTCGTCACGGATTTCGGCACGGTGCTGGCCCTCGGCATCATCTTCGCGAACTTCAACGGGTGGCTCGCCCTGTTCGTCGGCGTGACCGCCGTGGTGCTCTGGTACCTGCCCCGCTTGACCCGCTTCGTCATTGCCAGTGTCGGGCAGCGCGTGAGCGAGCCGGAACTGAAGTTCGTCTTCCTCGTGCTCTTTGTCCTCGGCGGCCTGGCGAAGGTCGCCAACAGCGAGGCGGTGCTGCCGGCCTACCTCGTCGGCCTGGTGATTGCCGGCGTATTCGTCCGCGACAAGATGCTCATCGACCGGATGCGCGCCATCGCGTTCACCATCCTCACGCCGTTCTATTTCATCAAGGCCGGGCTGTTCGTGAAGGCCTCGGCGGTGGTGGGAGGCCTCGGCCTGATTCTCGCGTTCCTGGTGGTGAAGGTCGCCGCGAAGTTCCTCGGCGTCATGCCGGTGACGAAGGTCTTCGCCTTCGCGCGGCGCGACGCCATGTACACCACGCTGCTGATGTCCACCGGGCTGACCTTCGGCACGATCTCTGCGCTCTTCGGACTGACCAACCACCTGATCAGCCAGAACCAGTACACGATCCTGGTGACGACGGTCATCGGCAGCGCCGTCATCCCGACGCTCTTCGCACAGCGGTTCTTCGCACCCGCCCCAGTGGCCGTGCCGGCCGCCGTGGCGATCCCGGCCATCGAGGAAGCGTCGGAGATTCCGTGACGGCGTCGCGCCGCAGGATCCGTCTCAGGTGTCTGCCATCGGCGCGCCAGGAGCGGCAGCCTGCACATCCACTTCCTGGAGCAAGCTGACGAGCGGAATGAGCGCTGGCGACACCGCCGACGCGTCGTCGTCGCCGAGGGCCTCGGCCCGGTCGAAGTTTGCATGCAGCCGTTCGAGCGCCTAGGCGCGGACGCGCTGCGCGTACGTGCCGAAGGCGCTTTGGAGCGGTTGGTCGAGGGGCGCCAGACGCCGCCGCGCACGAGCACGCGGGGCCAGCCGATCCAGCAGGCTCGGCGGGCCGTCGATTGGAAGTGCATCGAGGAACGCCGGATCGAACAGCGGGGGCATGCGTGCGCCACCCTCAGGACCGCTGTCGGGTGCGACCGTCGCCCGTCGATCCGCGATTCGGCGCACAGTCGCGAGCGCCGAGGACGCGTGGTCGCGCAGCACCTGCCGCACGGCGTCGACGGCGTCGCCATGCTCCCGCCAGGCGCTCGCCGCCGCGTCCGCCGCACGCGCGACCGTGGCCGCAGTGCTTGCCTCGAGAGCGTCCACGGTTTCCGCGATCTCCTTGGCGGCCTCGAGTCTGGCTTGCTGGCGGTCCATCGTGCCGGCCGCGGCGGCACCGGGGCTGCGGAGTCCGAGGTTCAACAACTGAAGCAGCGCCTCGAGACGCCGCTTCAGCGCCGCGTCCGCAAACATGCGCCGCTCCGCGATGCGCGGCCTGAGCACGCGGTCTCGCCACGCCTCGAAGAGCGGACGTCCGGCGCCCGCGACCGCGACGGCCTGCACCGGTGGCGCTGACGTCCCTACGGCGCGCTGCAACTCGCGCGCGATGTATTCGAGCGAAGATGCGCGCTCTTCGGGGGTGAGCGTGTCGCTCTTGCTGAGCAGCACCTCGGCCGCGATGCCGGCATCACGGAACCCTCTCACAAGTGCGATCTCATCGCGGCTGAGCGGCGTCCCAGCCGGCACGAGGACGACGCCGAGGTCACATCGCGGCAGGCTCGCGAACGCCAGCGCCGGGCCGCTCTGACTCAACGATCCGACGCCGGGAGTGTCCAGCAGCGCGAGGCCCTCAGGCACCAGCGGCGTGGCAACCCGAAGGGACTCCACGCCCTTGCGGTTCTCCGGGTTGCCTGCCTCGGTCGCGAACGCCGCGAGTTGCTCCAGCGGCAGGCGCTCGGTGCGCCCATCCAGGAACTGCGCCGTCACACCGGGATCGCCGTGCACGACGTGCAGCGGTACGGCGGTGACGGGGGTTGCCCCGACCGGGAGCACGGGCGCGCCGATCAGGGCGTTGATGAGCGAGGACTTGCCGGCACTCACGCGGCCGAACACCCCGACCTCCACCGTCGCCGCGGTCGCCCGTTCCGCGGCCGAGGCGATCAAGTGACGCGCCTCCACCAAGCCGTGGTCCCGGCTGACCTCCTCGGCCGCGCGCAGGAACGCGCCGACGGCGCCCGGCACCGCCGCGAGGCGATCGCGCAGTCCCTCGCCCTCGCGCGGGTGCAGCAATGACTGCCCCTGCGCAATCACGTCGCGCAGGTCGCCTGCGAGCATCGCGACTTGAGTGGCGCTCCCGGCACTGACCGGGCCGTACCCGCGCAGGCTGCGTTCGTCCAGTTCAAGAAGCGAGATGTCAATGAAGCGGAGGGTCGTCTCGATGCTCCAGCGCGCGGAGAGGCGCCCTTCCGGACGGGGAATCCCGAGCCGATCGAGAGCCGCCAGCATGCGATCGCGCGCCCGGATCACCAGGGCACGCAGGAGCGCCGCCTCAGTCTCCGTGATGTCGCTGCGCTCCTGGGCGAACGGCGAGGCGCGCGGTCCAACGAGCCGCTCGATGCCCTGCAGCAGCCCATCCACGTGGGTGAACGTGCTCACGACCCATCGAACCTGGGACGGATTCAGCGGGGCGTCGGTCATGCGCGCTGCCACAGAGCTAGCGGAAGGCGCGGGTACCCCGGAACTCGGCCCGCCCCCCGAGCGAGTCGGCAATGCGCAGCAACTGATTGTACTTCGCAAGTCGTTCGCCGCGGGCCGGTGCCCCCGCCTTGATCTGCCCAGTTCCCAAGGCGACCGCGAGGTCGGCGATGAATGCATCGTCGGTTTCTCCCGACCGATGGCTCATCATGAGGCGATAGTTGGCGCCTCGCGCCACCTGTACCGTCTCGAAGAGCTCGCTGACCGTGCCAATCTGGTTGGGCTTGAGCAGTACGGCGTTCGCAATCCCCTGCTCAATGGCCCAGCGGATGCGAGCCGGATCAGAAACGAAGATATCGTCGCCCACGATCTGCACCTCCTCGCCGAGGCGCTCGGTCAGCAGCTTCCAGCCTTCGGTATCCTCTTCCGCCAAGCCATCCTCGATGGAGATGATGGGATAGCGCTTCAGCCAGCCGCCATACATCTCGGTCATCTCGACCGCATCGAGCGACGAGTCCGCAAATCGGTAGCGCCCATCCGAGAAGAAGGCGCTCGCGGCCGGGTCGATCGCAATGAACATCTCCTCTCCGGGGCGGCGTTCGGTGGCCTCGATGGCGCGCACGATCCAATCAAGCGCTTCTGTCGGATGCGTGATGGCTGGCGCGAATCCGCCTTCATCCCCCACCGCCGTGGACAATCCGGCCGCGGCCAGCAGCTTGGCCAGCGCATGGTAGGTCTCGG
>Ga0315268_10005949_pt1 | contig 13033 bp, 9 predicted proteins | sample C1_top_MG_FD_204535 | JGI IMG/M metagenome (GOLD analysis project Ga0315268, IMG submission 204535) | Sediment microbial communities from Yellowstone Lake, YNP, Wyoming, USA - C1_top | ecosystem: Environmental > Aquatic > Freshwater > Lake > Sediment | place: USA: Wyoming | collected 2017-08-01 | reverse complement strand
GCGCCTGCGGTTCCTGGCCGGCGCGGGCATCGTCGTGGCCGTGGCCCTGGCCGCCTTCCTGGCCGATTATGTCAACATGAACGTCATCCGCCAGCGCTACAGGAGCCTGACCAGGGAAACGGCCGAGCAGAAGACCAAGATCGCCAACTACGAGAGGTCCATCGGGGAGCTCCAGGCGGCCATCGCCAACTTCGAGACTTATGCCAAGAAGCTCAACGTTATGGCCGGCCTCAAGTCGCCCGACGTGCTCAAGGCCCCGGCCGGGCTCGGCGGCGGCCCCTCGGAGGGCGACCCGCCCGACCCGGGGACCGTCGTTCCGGCGTCCGGGCCGCAGGGCCTTCCCCAGGGCTCGATCCAGGGGCTGGCCCAGAAGGCCCAGAGCGTCGAGAGCAACCTCAACAGCCTGGTCAACTTCTTCGAGAGCCAGAGCCTCCGCCTGGCCACGACGCCGTCCATCATGCCCGCGGCCGGATGGCTCAGCTCCCAGTACGGCACCCGGCCCGACCCCTTCACGGGCCGTGAACAGATGCACTGGGGGGTCGATATCTCCACCAATACCGGGAACCCCATCGTGGCCACGGCGGACGGGATCGTCCTCCAGATCCTCAACGACAAGTATCTGGGGAAACACCTCATCCTCAGCCACGGCAACGGGGTCACGACCCTTTACGGCCACATGAGCGGATTCGCCGTCCGGGCCGGCCAGCAGGTCCGGCGGGGCGACGTCATCGGCTACGTGGGCCAGACGGGCAAGGCCGTCGGGCCGCACGTTCACTACGAGGTCCACAAGGACGGAAAGCCCGTCAACCCCTACTGGTATCTCCTGGACGAATGAGACGCTCGCGCGGGCCCAGGCCGCGCCGCCCTCAGCTATTTCCCAATGAGTCTCCGGGGCGGAATTTCGCCCCGAGAGAAAAGCCGTAGGCCGTCATCTCGGCCTTCCCTTCGGGCCGAAGCGTCTCGATAAGGTAGGCGGTCTCGCCGCCGCAGGCGACGGCCAGGCCGTCCCGTCCGACCTCCAGGACTTGGCCGGGCTTCAGGCCCTCGCGGCGGCCCCCCAGCGGATGTCCCCGGTGGACCTGAAGGCGCCGCCCGCGGAAGAACGTGTACGTCCCCGGCCTGTCAGCGAGGGCCCGGACCCTGCGGCCGACCTTGTCCGCGTCCTCCGACCAGTCGATGAGGCCGTCCTCCTTCCGGACTTTTGGCGCCAGCGTGGCCCGGGCGTGGTCCTGGGGCTCGGGCACGAGGGTGCCGAGCCGGCCCAACGTTTCGAGGAGGAGGCCGGCGCCGAGGACGGCCAGCCGCGCCTCCAGCCCGCCGGCCGTCTCGCCCGGGCCGACCGCCGTCACGGACCGGGCCAGGATGTCGCCTTCGTCCATCCTCTCGTTGAGTTCGATGATGGTGACGCCGCTTTCCGTTTCGCCGTTGAGCACGGTCCACTGGACCGGGGCCGCCCCCCGGTATTTGGGAAGAAGGGAGAAATGGACGTTGAGGGAGTGGTGGCGAGGATGATAGATGACCGGGCCGGGGATGATCTGGCCATAGGCGACGACGACTTGGACGTCGGGCCGGACCTCTTCGATCCTCGGCAGCACGGACTCGTCTTTTCGGATCCGGGCCGGCTCGATGACGGGCAGGCCCCGCTCGAGGGCCAAGGCCTTGACGGCGCTCGGCGTCAGCCGGCGCCCCCGGCCGGCCGGCTTGTCCGGCTGGGTGACGATGAGGCCAACCTCGTGCCCGGCGTCGAGGAGCCCGCGAAGGGAAGGAAGGGCTGAAGGCGGGCTGCCGAAAAAGACGATCCTCATAAGTTCGGCCCGCTCGGCCCCGACTTCTTCAGCTTTTTCCGGAGTAGCGCCTTCTTGAGGGGGGAGAGCCTGTCGGTGAAGAGCTTGCCGTCCAGGTGGTCGATCTCGTGGCAGAAGACCCGGGCCAGCATGTCCTCCCCCTCGATCTCGATCTCCCGCCCTTCGAGGTCCAGGCCCCGGACGGTCACGCGGTAGGGCCGGGCGACCTTCTCCCGGATGTCCGGGACGGACAGGCAGCCCTCCTCGAACACGGCTTCCCCTTCCTGCCGCACGATCTCGGGGTTGACGAGGACGATCAGGTCGTCCTCGTTCTCGCCGACGGAGAGGTCGACCGTGATCAGCCGTTTGCTGACGTCGACCTGCGGGGCGGCCAGGCCGATCCCGGGCGCCCGGTGCATGGTCTCGACCATGTCCCGGGCTAGGCGGACGAGCTCGGGGTCGATCCTCGCGACCCGCTCCGCCTTCCGGGCGAGCGTCGGGTGCCCGATGGTGAGGATCTCGAGGACGGCCATGTGTCTTTCCTGCGGACTTATTTTACGCGATTCTTGCCCTGTCTTCCAGTCACCAAGTTGGGCGGACGGGCGGCTAGGTGCCAGTCACCGCCGGAGGCGTGGAGAGGCCGGAGCGGGCACGGATCCGAGCCCTTCATGGCGAGGAGAGGGTAGGCCTATCCCCGAGCGGGTTGGCCTCGCCGGGGCCAACCCGCGTCCGAACGAAGGGAACACCCCGAGCTCGACATCCATAAAGCGAAGCCGGACGGCGACACACCGTGACAGGACCCGTCCGACCTCCCGATGAAACGCCTAAATGACGGCCGAGGGGGGCGGCGGTTCGTCCGCGGCCCCGGCGTTGCGGAGCGGCACCCGGACAAGGTAGATGGCGATGAGGACGAGCACGGCCAGCCCCCCGACGTAAAGGTCGATGATGCCGAAGTACTTTCCGCTCTTGAAGATCGTCGGGATATCGGAGTGAAAGATGTTCTGGAGGAAGAGGAACTTCCAAAGGGCGCGGAGCAGGGCCGTCAGCCCCTCGCCGGCGATGAGCCCGGCGGCCAGGAGAATGCCGACGTTCGTGGCCCGGGCCGTCTGGGCCGGATTGAACTTCTTTTTGGCCATGAACTTATCGGCCAGGCCCTTGATCATGCCGCCGACGAAGATCGCGAACGTCGTTTCGAGGGGCAGGTACATCCCGACGGCGACGAGCATGGGGGAGCGGACCTGGACGAGGATCAGGGCGAAACCCATGAGCATGCCGACGATGACCAGGGGCCAGGCCATCTCGCCGCCGACGATGCCGCGGGACAGTGCGGCCATGAGCCCGGCCTGGGGCGCCGCCAGCTCCTTGCTGCCGAAGGTGAACGCGCCGTGGAGGAGCATGAGGGGAAAGTACATGACGAGGGAGGCGATGAGGATGCCGAAGACATTGCCCGCCTGCATCTTCCAGGGCGTGCCGCCCAGGATGTGACCGACCTTGAGGTCCTGGAGCATCTCGCCGGCCACGGCCGAGGAGACGCAGACGACGGCGGCGACGCCGAGGACGGCGGCGACCCCGCTCGTCCCGGTCGCGCCCACGAGGACCATGAGAAGGGCGGCGATGATGAGCGTGGAGAGGGTCAGCCCGGAGATCGGGTTGTTCGAGGCGCCGATCGTGCCGACCAGGTTCCCGGACACGGCGGCGAAGAAGAAGCCGGCGATGGCCATGACGACCGCGGCCAGCACGGCCGGCGGCCAGGTGCCGGCGAAGATCTTGTAGACGAAGACCATCAGGACGAACGTCGCGGCCAGCCCGGCCAGGACGACCTTGATGTTGAGGTCCTTCTCGAGCCGGCCCGAGGCCTCGGCCTGGCCCGCGGCTTTCTTCACGTCGCCGAGCGAGCGCCTGATGCCCGAGGCCAGGTTCTTCCTCATCCGGTAGAGCGTGTACCCGGCGCCGACGAGCATGCCCCCGACGGCGATCGGCCGGATGATGAACTTCCAGACGTTGGTCACCATGTCCGGCCAGCTGGCGTCGGCGGCCGTCGCCCCGGCGCCGTAAAAGGTCTCGATGAGCTGCGGCCCAAGGAAGAACATCAGCAGCGGCGCGAAGAGCCCCCAGGCCAGAACGCCCCCGGCGAAGTTGAGAGCGGCCAGGCGGGGCCCGATGATGTAGCCGACGCCGATGTACGCCGGGAAGATGCCGGGGCCGGAGACGGCCACCGTGCCTCCGGCGCCGATCTTGGGCGCATCGCCGGCGGCGCCGAGACGGACAAAGCTCGCACCCAGCTTGCCGACCCTAACGATGAAGTCCTTGCTGGCGCTAAAGATCTGGATCTGGCCGAGGGCATAGAGGAGAGAGCCGAGGCCCATGGCCTGGAAGAGGAATTTCGAGCCCTGACTGCCCTTCTGGCCGGCCTTGTGGATCTCGGCCGCGGCCACGGATTCGGGGAAGACGAGGTCGGGGTCGGAGACCATGACCCGCCGGAGGAAGGTCACGAACATGATGCCCAGAAGGCCGCCCACGAACATCAGGGCGGAGGACTTGAGGTAGGCCTCGAGGGTGTTGAACTTCGTCCAGGCGCCCGAGATGAGGAAGGCGGGGATGGTGAAGATGGCCCCGGCGGCGATGGACTCGCCGATGGAGCCGACCGTCCGGGCGATGTTTTCCTCGAGGATGGAGCCCTTCATGAGCCGGAGGACGGCCATGCCGATGACGGCCGCCGGGTACGTGGCCGCGATGGTCATGCCCGCCCGGAGGCCAAGGTAGGCGTTGGCCGCCCCGAGGATGACGGTCATGACCAGGCCGATGAGGATGGCCCGGAGGGTGAATTCCCTCTGGTCGGTTTTTTCTGGGACATACGGTTGATGGCTCATCACACGCTCCTTGTCCGGAATGACCTAATGTATATGTGAAGTCCGGAAATAATGTCAAGGGAAACGCCGCCCCAGGGGGCGGCGGATTTGCTTCAAGAGGGGAATTGTGCTAAAAAAGACCAGGTGGAAAGAGAGCGCCTATGAACATCATCAGCTGGGTCAAGGACCGGCTCTTCTGCGACCTCGCCGTCGACCTGGGCACGGCCAACACGCTGGTCTTTCTCAAGGGCAAGGGGATCATCGTCCAGGAACCCTCCATCTGTGTCATCAACAAGCAGACGGGCAAGGTCGAAGCCGTCGGCTCGAGAGCCAAGGAGATGCTGGGGAAGACGCCGACGAGCATCGTCGCCATCAAGCCGATGCGCGACGGCGTCATCGCCGACTTCGAGGTCGCCGAGAAGATGCTGGACTTCTTCATCAAGAAGGCCATGAACAACCGCGGCTTCCTGCTCCGGCCGCGCATCGTCATCGGCATCCCGACCGGGATCACCCAGGTCGAGCGGCGGGCCGTCAAGGACGTCGCCCTGCGGGCCAAGGCCTCGGAGGTCTACCTCATCGAGCAGCCCATGTCGGCCGCGATCGGCGCGGGGCTGCCCATCTCCGACCCGACCGGGAACATGATCGTCGACATCGGCGGCGGCACCACGGACATCGCCGTCATCTCGCTGAACGGCATCGTCTTCAACCACTCCATCCGGATCGCGGGCAACGAGATGGACGAGGCGATCATCCATTACCTCAAGAAGAAATACAATCTCCTCATCGGGGAGCGGACGGCCGAGACCGTCAAGATGCAGATCGGCTCGGCCTATCCTCTGGACGAGCCTATGACGATGGAGATCAAGGGCCGCGACCTCCGGGAGGGCATCCCGAGGACCATCGTCGTCGACGACCAGGAGGTCCGCGAGGCCATCGAGGACACCGTGGCCGCCATCATCAACGCCATCCGGATCGCCCTGGAGCGGACGCCGCCCGAGCTCTCGGCGGACATCATCGACCGGGGCATCATCCTGACCGGGGGCGGGGCCCTGCTCAAGAACCTCGACAAGCGGATCCGGGAGGAGACCCAGCTGCCCGTCTTCATCACCGAGGATCCCCTGACGACGGTCGTCCTGGGGGCGGGCAAGATGCTCGACGACCTGGACCTGCTGAAGAAGATCTCTCTCGTCTAGATACCACGGCCCGGCGGCTTCGAGAGGTTGCATGCCCCTTTGGGAGAAACGGAAGAACTTCCTCCTCCTCGGCGGCCTCGTCGTCTTTCATCTCGTCCTCATCTCCATCCAGGTCCCGATCGGCAGCGATAAGAAGTTCTTGGAGAAGGCCGTGTTCTTCGTCTTTTCGCCCGTCCAGAAGGCCGCGGTTTCGGGAATCCGGGGGCTCCAGGCGGCCTGGAAGGACTATTTCGACCTGCGCGGGGTCAGGAAGGAGAACCAGGACCTCAAGCGGGAGCTCTTTTTCCTCGGCCAGGAGAAACGCTTCCTCGAGGACCGGCTGCTGGGGTTCAGGTCCGAGGCGGACCTCCGGGCCAGCCTGGCCGGGTTCCGCGACTCCCTGATCACGGCCCGGGTCATCGGGTCTGACGCGGCGAACTACTTCCGGTCCGTCATCCTGGACAAGGGCAGCCTGGCCGGCGTCCAGCCCGACATGGCGGTCTGCGACCGGTCCGGCAACCTCGTCGGACGGACCATCCTCCCGGTGTCGCTGAACGAAGCGGTGGTCCAGCTCATCACCGACCAGGACAGCAGCGTTAGCGTCAGCGTCATCACCGGGGAGGCCGGGGCCGGGGTTGTCGCCATCCTGTCCGGGGCCAAACAGGCCGGCTACTGCACTCTGAAATACATCCTGACCACGGCCCAGGGCGGCAAGGAGAACGAGGAGCTGGTCACGACGGGGTTCGACAAGATCTACCCGCCGGGCCTCCGCGTCGGGCGCATCGTGTCCGTCAAGCCTACGTCGACCGTTTTCAAGTCTATCGTCGTCCGGCCCAACTTCAGTTACGCGACCCTGGACGCCGTCGCCGTCCTCCCCAGGGTCTCGGGAGGGAAAGGATGAGGGAGACCGCCCTTCGCGACGCCGGCAGGGCCGGCCTGGCGGTCGTGGCCGCGTTCCTCTTTTACTCGCTCCTCGGGGGCCTCCGCCCGTCCGTGCTAGTCGTCTTCAACGCCTTTTCCCTGGTCGTCGTGGTGTTCTCCATCGGCCGGAAGGAGGTCTTCGGCGCCTTCCTGGGCGCGGCCTGCGGCCTCATCCAGGACTCCTTCTCTCTCGGCATCTTCGGGGTGGCCGGGCTGACCAAGACCCTCCTCGGCTTCTGGACGGGCTATGTTTCGCAGCGCCTGGACGTCGCGCCGGTCTCCCGGAACGCCCTCTTCCTGATGGTCATGTCGACGATCGAGCTCCTGCTTTGGGCCCTGCTCAACGCCTTCGTCCTCCGGGAGCAGGTGGACTTCCGCCGCGGACTGCTCTTCCTTCAACCCTTGGTCACGGCCCTCCTCGGGAGCCTCATTCTCCAGATCGTCCGGCGGCGCCAGGCCCGCCGCGCCAGAGCCTGACCATGCCCGGCGACAAGATCTACGAGGACTTGAGCGTCATCGTCCGGCGGGCCAACACCGTCTTCGGCGTCCTGGCCGTCGTGGTCCTGCTGACGCTCGGCTATTACTGGAAGGTCCAGATCTTGGATTACCAGAAGTACTGGTCCCTGGCCGAGGCCAACCGGACGCGGACCCGGGCCCTGGGTGCCCCGCGGGGGCTCATCAGGGACCGGGAAGGGAAGATCCTGGCCGACAACCGGGCCAGTTTCAACGTTTCGCTCATCCGCGAGAACATCAAGGACCCCGCCTCCGTCTACTCCGACATCAGCCGTCTCGTCGGGATCAGCGAAGAGGAGCTTCGGAGCCGGCTCGAGCGATACAAGAATGTCCCGTCTTTCGAACCCGTGGTCATCAAGGACGGCCTGGAGCCCGAGGAGATCGCCCCGATCGAGGCCCGGCGCCTGGAGTTCCCGATGCTCGACGTTCAGGCCGAGCCCAAGCGCTTCTATCCTAATAAAGGCCTGGGGGCCCACATCCTGGGCTACCTCCAGGAGCGGTCCCCCGAAGAGCTCCGCGCTGGCGCCGGCCGGAACTTCCGGGTGGGCGAGATGGGCGGTCGGGCGGGCGTCGAACGCGAGTACGACGACCGGCTGACGGGGCAGGACGGGTCCGTCGTCGAGGTCGTCGACAGCTTCGGGCGCAAGCGCGACGAGCTGGACACGGCACCGCCGGTCCAGGGGCGGGAGGTCAAGCTCTCGATCAGCGCCGTTCTCCAGGACAAAGCCGAGAAGCTCCTGGGCGAGCGGGAGGGGGCCATCGTCGCCCTCGACCCGGCCACGGGAGAGGTCTTGGCCATGGCCAGCTATCCTAACTTCGACCCGAACCGTTTCATCTCCCGGTTCACGCCGGAAGAATGGACCGGGCTGGTCAACGACCCTGCGTCCCCTCTGGAGAACAGGGCCGTCCGGGGGCTCTACGCGCCGGGGTCCATCTTTAAACTGGTCATGGCCCTGGCCGGGCTCGACCAGGGCTACGTCACCGAGCAGACCTCGGTGTATTGCAACGGTTCGATCTCGATTTACGGGACGCCGCGGGCCTGCTGGTTCCCGCAAGGCCACGGCAGCATGGACCTGGCCAACGCCATCAAGAATTCCTGCAACATCTATTTCTATACCCTAGGCCGCCAGATGGGCATCGACGCCATCGCGGCGGCGGCGGACCGCATGGGGCTCGGCCGCAAGACGGGCCTCGACCTGCCGGGGGAGAAGGAGGGGCTCGTCCCGAGCTCGGACTGGAAGATGAAGACGCTCAAGACACCCTGGTTCCCGGGCGAGACCATCTCCGTGGCCATCGGCCAGGGCCAGCTCCAGGTGACGCCTCTCCAGATCGCCGCGATGACGGCCATCGTCGCCAACCGGGGCCGCCGGGTCGTGCCCCACCTCGTCCTCGAGGACCGGGGACATCCGGCCGCGGCCCGGCCGGAAGCCGCAGGCCCGCCCCCGTTCCGGGCGTCGACCTTTGAAAGCGTCATCGAGGGCATGTGGCGTTCGGTCAACGACGGCGGCACGGGGCAGGGGGCCCGGGTCGAAGGCCTGAACGCCTGCGGGAAGACGGGGTCGACCCAGGTCGTGAGCCGGGAACGGGCGGAGATGATGGCCCGGGCCGGAAAGCCCATCAAGACCCATTCCTGGTTCTCGGGATTCGCGCCGCGGGACAACCCGCGCATTGTCGTCACGGTCCTGGTCGAGTTCGGCGGCGGGGGCGGGGCGACCGCCGGGCCCCTGGCCCGCGAGATGTTCAGCTGCTGGAAGGAGATCCTGGGCCGATGATGATCGACCGCCGGCTCTTCGAGGAGATCGACTGGGTCCTGATCGGGCTTCTCCTCCTTCTCTCGCTCATCGGCGTCTTCTTCATCTACAGCTCGTCCCATTTCCTGTCGGGGAATTACTATCTGAGGCAGCTCGTCTGGATCGGCGTCAGCCTTCTGGCGGCGTTCCTGATCGTCATTGTGGACTACAAGTTCCTGGTCTCGTTCTCCATCTACTTCTACGCCTTCGTCATCGCGGTCCTGGCCGGGAGCCTGGCCTTCGCCCGCCTCGTCGCCGGCACGCGGAGCTGGCTCAAGTTCGGCCTTTTCCAGATCCAGCCGTCGGAGCTGGCCAAGATCGTCATGATCCTCGTCTTCGCCCGTCTCTTCGCCGAGTACAAGGGCCGTTACCTGAACGGCCAGTCCACGGCCCTAGCCCTGCTCCTGGCGGGCGTACCGCTCATCCTGATCGTCCTCCAGCCGGACCTGGGGACGGCCCTGACCTTTTTGGCCATCGTGGGCGGGGGCTTCATCCTGGGCGGGATGAAGAAGAAGACCATTATCCTGCTCCTCGTCGTTTCGGTGGCCGTGGGCGCGGGAGGCTGGAACTTCGTCCTCAAACCCTACCAGAAGAGGCGGCTGACGACGCTCCTCAACCCCGCCGGCGATCCGCGGGGCGCGGGCTACCAGATCAACCAGTCCAAGATCGCCATTGGCTCGGGGGGCCTGACGGGGAAAGGCTTCATGAAAGGGTCGCAGAGCCAGCTCCGGTTCCTGCCGGCGCGCCACACGGATTTCATCTTCTCCGTGATCGGCGAGGAGGCGGGCTTCCTGGGCGTCTTCCTGGTCATCCTGGTCTACGTCCTGACGCTCGCGCGCATGTTCCTGTCCGTGGCCAAAGCCCGGGACCGGGCGGGGGTTTACATCATCTTCATGGCCTCGCTGCTCATCGCCTTTCAGTTCCTGATCAACGTCCTGATGATCATCGGGCTCTTCCCGGTGACGGGCGTCCCCCTGCCGTTCCTGAGCTACGGCGGCTCCTCGCTCGTCTCGAATTTCATCGCCGCCGGCCTCGTCCTCAACGTAAAGATGAGACGTTTCGCGAATGTCTGACGACGCCCTGAAAAAGATCCTCTCCCGGGTCGAGAAGCCGGGCCGCTACGTTGGCGGGGAGTGGAACGAGATCAAAAAGAGGCCCGGCGCCCCGCGGTACCGGGTCGCCCTGGCCTTTCCCGACGTCTACGAAATCGGCATGTCCTACCTGGGCCAGAAGATCCTCTATGGACTTCTCAACCGGGACTCGGGAGTCCAGGCCGAGCGCGTCTTCGCCCCCTGGCCCGACCTCGAGCAGGAGCTCCGCCGGTTGCGCGTCCCCCTGGCTTCGCTCGAGAACGGCGTCCCGTTGCGGGACTTCGATGCGGTCGGCTTCTCGCTCCTCTACGAGCTCAATTACACCAACGTCCTGACCATCTTGGACCTCGGCGGGATCCCGCTCCGGAGCGCTGACCGGGGCGATGGGCACCCCCTGGTCATGGCCGGCGGGCCGGCCGCCTTCAATCCCGAGCCCGTGGCCGAGTTCTTCGACCTCTTCCTCGTCGGCGACGGCGAGGAGGCCTTCCCCGAGATCATCGCCGCCCACCGGGCCCTCAAGGCGAAAGGCCTCGGACGAGCCTCCGTCCTCAGAGAAATGGCCGGCATTAAGGGGGTGTATGTCCCGTCCCTCTACGTCGCCGAGCGCCGGCCCGGCTCGCCCCTCCTCGTCCCGAGGCCCGTCGGCGACGCCCCGCCGCGGATCGAGAAGAGGCGGGTCGACAACCTGGGACGGGCCTTCTTTCCGGAGAAGATCATCGTCCCCAGCCTCAAGGTGGTCTTTGACCGGGTGGCCATGGAAGCGGCCCGGGGATGCCCGCAGAACTGCCGGTTCTGCCAGGCCGCGAGCCTGTATTTCCCCCATCGGACGAGAGACCCTGAGGTGGTGCTCAAGACCATGGTCCGGAGCCTCCGCCAGACCGGGTACGAGGCCAGCTCGCTCTCGGCCCTCTCCATCAGCGACTACCCGCATCTCGAGGAGACCGTCCGCTGCCTCATGGACGAGCTGGCCCGGGACAAGATCTCCCTGTCGCTGTCGTCCCTCCGGCCCCGGGGCCTGTCGCCCGACCTCGTGGAGAGCATCCTCCGGGTCCGGAAAACGGGCTTCACGCTCGTCCCGGAGGCAGGCACGGAGCGGCTTCGGGCGGTCATCAACAAGAAGCTTACGGACGAGGAGATCGGGGAAGCCTTGGCGCTCGCTTTCCGGGGCGGCTGGAAGCTCGTCAAGTTCTATTTCATGGCCGGGCTGCCGACCGAAACGGAAGAGGACCTGCAGGGGATCGTCGACCTGGTCCGCCGGAGCCTCGAGCTCGGCCGGTCCATCCTCGGCGGCCCCCCGCGCATCCATGTCAGCCTGTCCTCTTTCATCCCCAAACCCCACACGCCCTTCCAATGGGTGGGCATGGACGACGAGACGACCCTGGCCGAGAAGCAACGATTCGTCCGGATCGGGCTGGGCCGGGCGAAATCGGTGGAGTTCAAGGACCACCCGGTCCGGACCTCGGTGCTCGAGGCGGTCTTCTCGCGGGGCGACAGGCGTCTCAACCGGGTCCTGCTCAAAGCCTGGGAGAACGGCGCCCGGTTCGACAGTTGGGGTGACCGGCTTGACCACACCGCCTGGGCGCGGGCCTTCGCCGACGAGGGCGTCGACCCCGGGGATTATCTTGGCCCCTTCGATCCGTCGGCGGTGCTGCCATGGGACCACATCGGGAGCGGTCTCAAGCCCGCCCATCTCCGCCGCGAGCTCGAGCGGGCCTTAAGGGCCGAGCCGTCCCCGACCTGCCTGGAGAGGTCCTGCTCCGAGTGTGACGGCTGCGAAACCCGGTCGTGGAAGAAGAAGCCGCGGCCTTTCAAGAAGCCGGTCTTGCCGTCCGCGGGGCCGCCGCTCGGCCAGGCGACCGACGCGACGCTCAGGTACCGCGTCGTCTATGCCAAGCAGGGCAAGGCGCGATACCTCTCCCACATCGACCTCATCCATGTCCTGCAGAGGGGGTTCCGGCGGGCGGGCTTGGAGGTGCGGAAGACCCAGGGCTTCCACCCGAAGATGGACCTTTCCTACGGCCCGGCGCTTCCGCTCGGCATGGAAGGCCTGCGCGAGGTCCTCGAATTCAGGTCCTCGTTCCGGCTGGACGAGAAGGAAATCCTGGCCCGGATGGGACGGTCGCTTCCCGCGGGGATCCGCGTCCGGAGCCTGGCCCTCCTCGGGCCGGGCGAGCCGTCGCTCCAAGCCGCTATCGCGGGTCTGGTCTATTCCGCGGACTGGACGAGCGACGATTTCCGCGAGGCCTGGGTGGGATCGCGCGGGGGAGGGGAGGCCGGGCCGGATAGGGCCGCTCTCCGGAAGGGCTTTGCCGACTATCTGCGCCGTCGGCCCGAGGCCGCGGCCGTTGCCGTCAGCTTTACGGGGCGGAGGCTCAAACTGGTCCTTCCTCCGGAACCCCGCAAGGGCTTTCGGGCGCAGGACATCGTGGCCGAGGCGTTCGGGATCGGCGAGCCGGTCCCCCTGATCCGAAGGGACGCGGTCGTCCTCCGGCCCGGCCTTTCGGAGAACTGAAACTACGCGGACTCACGTCCGCGGATCACCCCAAACGGGATTGACAGCCCGACGGGAATCCGGTAAACTGCGCATGCCTTTTGCACAAATTCTATAGAATCCCTAAGGATTCCGAGGAGGCCCCGTGATCGACTTCACCCTAACGGAGGACCAGATCGCCCTTCAGGATATGGCCCGCGAATTCGCGGAGAAGGAAATGAGGCCCAAGGCGGCCCGGTACGACCAGGGCCACGATTTTCCCGAGGACGTCATGAAGAAGGCCTTCGAGGTCGGGTTCCTGTCCTGCACGGTGCCTTCGGAGTACGGCGGCGGCGGGCTGGCCGACCTCGAGACGGCCATCGTCAGCGAGGAACTGGCCCGAGGCTGCGCGGGGATGTACACGACGATGATGGCCAATTCGC
>Ga0315268_10005948_pt1 | contig 13034 bp, 11 predicted proteins | sample C1_top_MG_FD_204535 | JGI IMG/M metagenome (GOLD analysis project Ga0315268, IMG submission 204535) | Sediment microbial communities from Yellowstone Lake, YNP, Wyoming, USA - C1_top | ecosystem: Environmental > Aquatic > Freshwater > Lake > Sediment | place: USA: Wyoming | collected 2017-08-01 | reverse complement strand
AGTCCGAGTGCACAAGCAAGTCGAATTGCAGCCGCAACTCGCCACAGGCAGGGCGATGATTGAAGTTATGCGCCATATCTACCAACTGAACGGTTACGTCCCCCAACGACTGCAGCTCAGGTACAATGATGGGCTTGCCATCCTGATCCGCATGTGCTATCCCCGAATGCGATATGTACGATGCCATCGTCAAGGCCTGAACTTCAAGGTCATACTCGGCGCTTTCGGTGGCGGTCTTGGCGAACAGACTGCCTGCCCACCCCGTCATAATCGCAGCACTAACCAGGAAGACAATCAGATAAGTTAGGACCATTCGGGCCTTGAGGCCCGACCGACGAGTCTGCATCACTCGTCCTCCACCTCGTCTGCCGTGGCAAACCGATATCCTATTCCACGCACGGTCAAAATGTAGCGTGGCGTTGCCGGATCGCGCTCCAATTTGTGTCGCAGCCAACGAATATGGACATCCAGGGTGCGCGTATCGCCCACCCAGCCCGGCCCCCACACCGCATCCAGCAGCACATTGCGCTCGAACGCGTGACCGGGTTGCGTCATCAGAACGGCCAACAAATCGAATTCTTTGGGACGTAAATCTATTGGCCGTCCATACCTGGTGACCGAATGCTGGTCATGATTCAGAGTTATAGCACCTACCCGTGTTGAGGCCGCCGTGAGAGATTGAGGTTGCATCTCTATTCTGCGCAACTGCGCCCGGATGCGCGCAACCAATTCGCGCATGCCGAACGGTTTGACGACGTAAGCGTCGGCGCCGAGTTCCAGGCCGAGAACTCGGTCCACCTCTTCGCCACGCGCGGTCAGCATAATGATGGGCAAAGTCGTTTCAGCTCTCAGCATGCGGCAGACCTGCAATCCGTCGAGGGCCGGTATCATCACATCCAGCAGCATTAGGTCTGGCGCTTCGGCGCGGGCGACAGCCAATCCAGACGCCCCGTCGTATGCGGCATATCATCCTTGGCAAATACTGAAAATCCCTAATTGATTATAGCATCACCCTGACTCCGGTGCCTTAAAGTGAAGTTAGAAACAGATTATCAACAGGTTAACGAAATGTGGATGCTGTGTGCCGTCGAGGGCAAAGCCGTATGGTCGGCGTAAGTACCCAGTGCTTCCACTGTTTTGCGTCAAAGAAAATTGCGGCGTTAACAATCAGGTAGACATCCTTTCACTGCAAGATGTCCCTCGCGTTGAATACGGCGAGATACGACTGTCGTCCATGTCTTTCAAGCTGCCTGAACTCAAAGAACGCTTTCGCTCTTACGACCTAATCAGCTTGCACGGTCCCGTGCCGACCTTTAGTGATGTGTTCTTGTTATGGGGACTCCGTGGCTTGGGTCCCAATCGTCCCCAGCTAGTTTACACCTATCACGCGCCTGTAGACCTGCACAACTTCCTATACCATTTTGTCTGGACCTACAACCACCTCCAGGAGCGATTGGCTTGTCTGGCCAATCATGTTGTTGCGACCACGCCAAGTTATGGCCAGTTTCTGTCCCGCTACATTTCACCCAAGAAATTGTCGGTGATTCCTTGGGGCGTGGATCATGAACGCTTCGCTACACCAGTTCGCAAGGCCGATCCCTTTACCGTCGTCTACCTGGGACAGATTCGTCCTTACAAGGGCCTGCCGGTACTACTGGAGGCTGCGGCGGGCATCCAGAACATGCAGGTATGGGTCATCGGCAACGGTCACTACTCTGATGTCCAATCAAGCGACTGATGCTCTGACCAATGATCTGCGGGGCGACGGGTGGAGTGAAAAGAGCAGCACTCTTTACGAGGCGACTGCTTATGATCGGCATGTGGCCGGCCTGCCCTCGACTCGTAATATCGCCCTCTATTTGACGGGGGTTGAAGACCCGTCCATTCATTTGGTCAATGACGCCTCCCCCTACGCTTGTCACTGGAGCGGCTCTCGATGGATGGCTCATCTGGCACGCAGCCGGGGAATGCCAGTCTGGGGTGAGAACAGCGGCCAAGACGATCCTGCCAGCCTCAGGTTGTCCGTGCAGCGCATGCACGACAATGGCTTCCTGGGCTTGATGTGGGGCTTTGAATCGGAATTGTATGCCACCCCTCACCCCGGCAGTTACGCCAGTATTGATGACTACAGCGCAGTCCTCGCTGCCCACTCCAGACCAGCAAACTGAGCAACTCGGCGCGATTGCAGCCAATCGCGCAACCACATCCCGACCAGTCTACGCTTGCCGGGATGCTATGCAATCATGCTGCGCCCCGTGTGACCACGGTGGCGCGCATGGCCCAGAGAGCACACACGTCGAGTTGCTCGCGTCCTCCCGACATGACTAAAGTCACAGACGCAGCCTCCGTCCTCATATTAGAATAAGTGCAATCTCTGCAAGTTTGGCGTGCACTCGCTTGCCAATTGACTATCCATTTTTCGTGTGCCATAATAGTTGCATCAATTCTGGGAGGCAGACGCTATGAAACGCGAGACGGCCAAGGCGTTTGGTTGGGCCGCGTTGATCACCGGCATCCTCGCCGTGCTGATCGTCGTCGGGTCGCGCAACCTGACGCACTTTGACGCGGCGCTCGTGGCCTATACGTTCGCCACGCTATTCGCGGTGGGCGGCATCACCTACCGGTATGCCCTGTGGCTGCAGCGGCCGCCGACCGCGCTGTTTTGGCGGCGCGGCTGGCAAGTGTTCGTCCGTCCCCGCCACATCGCGCGCAACCTCGTCACGTGGGTCAAGCGTGTTACCGGCGAGTTTGCGCTCAACAACTTTATCTACTCGCGCAATCGCACTCGCTGGGCCGCTCACTGGGTGCTGATGTGGGGTTGCGTCCTCGCCGTCGCCATCACCTTCCCGCTCGTGTACGGCTGGCTCTCCTTCGCCTCGACGCCCGACAATCTTGATCGTTATCGTGTTGTCGTCTTTGGCTTTCCAACGGTCACTTTTCCCGCCGATTCGATTTTGGCTTTTCTCGCCTTTCACGGCCTCGATATCTCGGCGGTGCTGGTCATCGCGGGTGTGATGCTGGCGATGCGTCGCCGCATGCGCGATGAAGCCGCTTCGGCGTTGCAGACTTTCACCGAAGATTTCATGCCGCTCATTCTGCTCTTTGCTGTCAGTCTGTCGGGCCTGATGCTCACCGTCAGTTACACGTGGATGCTGGCGTTGGGGTATGACTTTATCAAAATATTTCACGCCACGGCGGTAATCTTGACGCTGGCGTGGCTGCCGTTCGGCAAATTCTTTCACATCTTTCAACGGCCCGCGCAGCTCGGCGTTGAATTTTACAAAGACGTGGCCCAGCGCGAAGAACCGGCGCATTGCCGGCGCTGCGGACATGCCTTTGCATCCAGGATGCACATCGGCGACCTCGTCCAGACCGAGCGCGAACTCGGTTATCGTTACGAGGTCAGCGGCGATGGCGTCGAGCATTACCAGTGGATTTGCCCGCGTTGCCGCCGCGCGATGGTGGCGCTGGCGCAAGACCGTTTGAAGGTGGGCGGCGCGGCTGTTCCCGCGCCGTTGCCCGTGCCGATGCCGGCGTATGCCAATCCCAGCCTCGGCCAAGGGCCTCTGAGCCTTGAAGATCAAAACAATTATCATCCGTAACCTTACGATAGCCTGACCTTACCCTCTCCCCCAGCCCCTCTCCCAAAGAGGCGAGGGGAGTAGCTCCCTTCTCCCCTTGGGACGCCGTAGGCGGGATGGGGATGAGGGAAAAACGGAGTTGACACGATGGCAACCTTACCTGCATCGCTCAAAGATATTGATCAAAAATTCGGGCCGCACCTTTCCGCTTCGACTGGCATGCGGCTCGATACCGGCGCGGTGCCCGACAAAATAGTGGACACGCACTGTTGCTTCTGCGGCCAGCAATGCGGCATCCGGCTGCTCGTCAAGGATGAGCAAGTGATCGGCTTTGAGCCGTGGATGGAGTATCCGTTCAATCGCGGCAAGTTGTGCCCCAAAGGCGTCAAGCGTTACTTGCAGGGCGCGCACCCTGACCGCTTGCTGCATGCACTTGCGCGCGATCCCAGCGCGCCCGGCGGGTTTAGAGCCCTCGGCTACGATGAAGCCATCTCACGTGTCGCGTCAGAGATTCAACGTATCCAATCGCAATATGGCCCGCAAGCGTTCGGGCTGCTCAGCGGCGCGAGCCTCACGACTGAAAAAGCGTACCTCATGGGCAAATTTGCGCGCGTGTGCCTGCGGACGCCGTACATTGATTACAACGGTCGCCTGTGCATGGTGAGCGCAGCCGCGGGCAACAAGAAAGCGTTTGGCATTGACCGCGCGGCGAATCCGTGGAACGACATCCTCAAGGCCGAGCTGATCTGGATCAGCGGCGCGAACATTGCCGAGTGCGCGCCAATCACCACCGATTACGTCTGGCAAGCTCGCGACGCTTCGCGCGGCGCGAAAATCATCGTGGTGGATCCGCGCATCACACCCATCGCACGCACGGCCGACTTGTTCCTGCCGGTCAAGCCCGGTCGGGATGTGGCGTTGTTCAACGGCATCCTGCATCTGATGATCGAAAACGATTGGCTCGATCACGACTTTATTGCCAACTACACCGTCGGATTTGACGAGGTCGCTGCCCACGTCAAAGAGTGGACGCCGCAGCGCACAGCGCAGGTTACCGGCATCGCCGAAAAAGCGATCCGGCAGGCTGCCGAGTGGTGGGGCACAGCCAAAACCAGTTTTCTTATGCACGCGCGCGGCATCGAGCATCACAGTCACGGCGTGCAGAACGTCTTGAGCGCGATCAACATCGTGCTGGCGTCGGGGCGCATTGGCCGCGAGAACTGCGGTTACGCGACGATCACCGGACAGGGCAACGGGCAAGGCGGGCGCGAGCACGGGCAAAAGTTCGATCAACTCCCCGGCGCGCGTGACATTTCAAACCTGGAGCATCGCGCCTACGTGGCGCAGGTGTGGGGCGTTGCGCCCGACGACTTGCCCGGCGCGGGCGTGGACGCTTACGAAATGTTCCGCAAGATTGATCGAGGCGAGATCAAGGGCTTGTTGTCCATCTGCTTCAACCCGGTCGTGTCGCTGCCCGATAACACCTTCGTGCGTCGCGCGTTGGAGAAATTGGAATTCTACGTGGCGATTGATTTCTTTCTCAACGACAGCGCGCGCCACGCCGATATTGTGTTGCCCGGTTCACTGCAAGAAGAAGACGAAGGCATCGTCGCCAGCACCGAGGGCCGCGTGATCAAGATCAACAAAGCGATTGATTGCCCCGGCGATGCAAAGCAAGATTGGCGCATCATTCAAGACATCGCCAGGGCGATGGGCCGCCCGCGCGGGTTCACGTTCAACGCGCCGCGCGAAATCCTCGAAGAGTTGCGACTCGCGTCGAAAGGCGGCGTCGCCGACTATTCAGGCATCACGTATGAAAAGATCGAAAAGCAGTATGGTGTGTTCTGGCCGTGCCCAGCCGACGATCATCCCGGCACCCTGCGCCTGTTCGAGAAAGGCTCGTGGAACCCCGTCGCCAAAGGCGCAGGGCCGTTCTATTTTCCCGATGGCAAGGCGCGCTTCAACGTCGCCCAATACACGCCGCCGGCAGAAGACACCGACGATGAGTATCCGCTGATCCTGACGACGGGCCGCGTGGTCAGCCACTTTTTGTCGGGCACGCAGACGCGCCGCATCGGACCACTCGTCAATCACAGCCCGGAGCCGTTCATCGAGGTGCATCCGCAGCTCGCAAGCAAATTGGGCCTTGCGGATGGCGATTGGGCCACTGCCGAAACGCGGCGAGGCCACTGCACCCTGCAGGTGCACGTCGTCAAGACAATTCGCCCGGATACGATTTTCATTCCGTATCACTGGCCCGACGAAAAAAGCGCGAATCAACTCACGATTGCGGCTCAAGACCCGATCTCCAAGATCCCCGAATACAAGGTCTGCGCCGTGCGGCTCAACAAGGCCGTACCCAGTTCTCATTAGGAGGCGCGTGCGATGCCTGTATCCGAACTGCAAGAATTCTTTATTGACCCAAGCCGTTGCATCGGCTGCAATGCATGCGTGCAGGCGTGCGGCGAGTGCGGCACGCACAAAGGCAACTCGATGATCCAGCTCGACTTTATTGACAGGGCCGCGTCGCTGCAGACGATCCCGATCGTGTGCATGCACTGCGAGTCGCCCACTTGCGCCGAAGTCTGCCCTGCCGACGCGATCAAGCGCACGGCGGATGGCGTGGTGCATTCCGCGCGCAAGCCGCGCTGCATCGCGTGCAGCAATTGCGTGCTGGCCTGTCCGTTCGGCGTGCCCAAGATGCACACCGACATGCACCTGATGATGAAATGCGATCTATGCTACGACCGCACCTCGGTCGGCAAAAAGCCGATGTGCGCTTCGGTCTGTCCCAGCCAGGCGTTGTACTTTGGCACGCGAGGAGAGATCGAAGAGTTACGACCCAACTCGCGGCCTGTCAATGCGTGGAAATTCGGTGATCAGATCATCAAGACCAGAGCAAAGATCATGATTCCCAGGACCGCGCCTGCCGAGCACCTGGATGTCGTTGCGGCATTGCACGAGCCGACGATTGGCAACGAACTTGAAGAGGATTTGTTCCTGAGCAGTATGAGCTTGGAGGTGGCCGTATGAGCGCCGACGATCCTGAACATGTGACGGTTGCGCCCGATGGCCGACCGCTCGAAGAACAACCCGTGTGGCGGCAGGAATTCCCAATTGACTGGCCGCAGAGCGAGTACGTCTCGCGCCGTGAATTCACGCGCCTGCTGCTGGTAACGAGTTTTGCGTTCGTCGTCGGCCAGACCTATATCGTCGTATCGAGCCTGTTGCGCCAACACCAGAGCGCACTGCCGGTTGCAGAAATTGCCGCCACGAACGAACTGCCCATCAATGGCGTCAAGCTGTTCGCGTATCCCGCCGCTAAAGACCCGTGCGTGTTGATTCACTTGTCCAGCGGCGAGTACGTGGCCTATGGCCAAAAGTGCACGCACCTTTCGTGTCCGGTCATTCCGCAGCCGGAGAAGGGCATCATTCAGTGCCCATGTCACGAAGGCAAGTTCAATGTGACGACAGGGAGTGTCATCTCCGGCCCGCCCAATCGTCCGCTGCCGCGCATCACGCTGGACGTCCGCGATGGCCGCATCTATGCGACCGGCATTGAGGGAGGCTTGCTATGAAGCGTTCGCGCTTTGTGTACAGCCAGCGCACGACCATCGCGCTGGGCATCCTGTGTATCGTGCTGGTGATTGTCGTTGTGCAGCTCTGGCTCTTTATGGCGACGATGGAAGCTTTTCTGGGCGGCAACGCTGCGATTCCAATTCCAGCGTGGATAGCCAGCATTGTGTGCTTGCTGTTGAACCTCGGTTTGTTCTACTACTTGCGCAATCTCGACCGGTGAGGCTAAGACGATGAATCCCATGGGCATTACTGCAACTCGACCTTCCTCGCTTGCTACCTTGTTCCCCGGCTATTTTGCGCTGGTGATGGCAACCGGCATCGTCTCGCTCGCGGCGCACTTTCTCGGCATGGAACTGATTGCTCAGTTGCTCTTGTGGATCAACGTGATTGCCTACGTCGTGCTGTGGGTGCTCACGCTTGCGCGGCTGGCGCGCTACCGTTCGGAATTCATAGACGATCTCACGCATCACGCGCGCGGCGTGACATTCCTCACGGTGGTCGCGGGCACGTGTGTGCTGGGGAGCCAGTTTGCAATTCTCACACCATTGATGCCGGTGGCAGGAGGTTTGTGGTTGTTGGGTCTTGCCTTGTGGCTGTTGCTCACCTACACGTTCTTTACCGTTGTGACGGTGCGCGAGCAAAAGCCAGCTTTGGAGAATGGCATCAATGGCGCGTGGCTGCTCATCATCGTTTCAACGGAATCGCTGTGTGTGCTGGGCACCAGTGTGGCGACGGCGTTGGGCGCAGCTCAACTTGTTTTGTTGATTTCACTGGGCGCGTATTTGGCCGGCGGGATGTTGTACTTTTCTTTCATCACGCTGATCTTGCATCGCTGGATATTCTTTGACCTCAAACCTGAAAAACTCATGCCGTCGTACTGGATCAATATGGGTGCGGTGGCAATTGCCACGCTGGCCGGTTCGCGCCTGTTGCTGTCGGCAAATCAGTGGGGTTTTTTGCAGGGCCTTGCTCCGTTCCTCACGGGGTTGACGTTCTTCTTTTGGGCCACGGCCACATGGTGGATTCCCCTGCTTTTTATCGTCGGCATCTGGCGACATGGCGCGGGGCGTGTGCCGCTGACTTATGATCCGCAATACTGGTCAATGGTCTTTCCTCTGGGCATGTACACCGCCGCCACGTTTATGCTCGCCAAAGCGACGGGCGTAACGCTCCTCAACGCGATTCCGGCAATCTTTATCTACGTCGCGCTGGCGGCGTGGGGTATCACGTTCGTCGCGATGATCGCGCATCTCGTGCGACTAATCGCGCATCCGGCGACACGGCGCCTGCCTCAGATTAAAATGGCGGAAGAGCAGTCAAAAGAATAGCGATTTGCGCTTTTCGCCATATTGTTGATCGCCCTCTGCCAAAGGATTCAGGGTCATCGGGATTTGCTGTGGCGAACCTGCGTGCCGAAGGGCCCAGGGCAGACACCCAGGTCTGCCCCAACGTCACGGCAATTCCCAGAGAACCGGGATTCAACCTGTCTCAACTGGCGCAGTTCTTTTATTCTGGAACGTACCTGCTCACCAAGTCAATCACGGCGTGCCCGTATTGTTCAAGTTTGCGTGGGCCGATCCCGTTGAGACGTGACAGTGCCTCTAAAGTCATGGGCAGTTGTGTGGCAATTGCACCCAATACACTGTCAGGCAAGATGACGTAAGCTGGCACCTTTTGAATGCGAGCCTGTTCCGAGCGCCACGCACGCAATGCCTGAAACAGCGTCTCGTTCATTGCTGTCGTTGACTGCGGTGGCTCGGACGACGGCGATTCGCCGGACGAGTTGGCAAGTCTGTCCAGGATAGTAGAGTCCCGCAAAGCTGAATGCCCTGTCGGCGTCAATTCCAGCATCGCGCCACCATGGTCGAGCTGCCTGGCTCGCAGCAACCCGCCGCTTTCGAGACGGTCAAACATCTGGCCGATAGCCGTCTTGGATCGAAAAGCCAACGCGCCCCAGACAGGATTGTTGCGCGCACCGGTCGGCGCTTCAGCCTCGCCGCGCAAGATGCGCGTCAGGTTGATGCGCCCCCACGACTTGATCTCGACGCAGCGCAAGATGGTCAGCAGTTGTTCGCGCTCTTCGGGGAGTGAGTTGACTGCTGCCTGCGGCAATTCAACGCAATTGTCGCACGCAGTGCAACGTTCGATCACGCGACCGCCCAGGTAGGCGTTGAGATAGCCGTGTCGGCAGCGTCCCGTCTGGGCATAGGCCGTGATCTCGTCTACGCGCTGCTCCTGCGCCGTTTCGTATCGCTCCAACAGCGCGGCCACTTGATCCGAAGCATCACGCACCGGCAGCAGCTCCAAGAGCAAATCGCGCCCAGACGGCTGATAGGTCAGCCAACCTCGGTCGGCCCCCTCCAGCAGCAGGTGCTCGACTTTTCTCAACGGCAGGCTGGCGCGGCGAGCCACCTCCATCACGTCGAGCGTCAACGCTTGACCCTGACGCAAACAGGCGATTCGGCAAAACTCGGCCAACGCGCCGGTCATGGCAGCTTCAGCCGTCAAGCAAACAATTGCGGCGCGCGGGGCATCAGGGCCGCGCCGCAAAAGGCCCGCCTCTTCCAGCAGACTGGTTGCCACGCGCACGCGCACCTCGTCATCGGTTTGCAAATCGCGCTGCAAATCGGCAATCGCAATCCTTCCGATAGACGCATCCTTCAAGCGAGTCTTGATCGCTTTGTACACCTGGCGCAAAAACTCGACGGGGATCACATCCTGTCGAGCGCGGCGAGTCAACGTGGCGCGGTCTGAAGTGCAATACATCAGCAGACAACGGGCAGGTTTGCCATCGCGTCCGGCGCGGCCTACTTCCTGATAATAGGCTTCCAGCGAAGGCGGCGGGACGACGTGCACGATGAAACGGATGTCGGGCTTGTCAATTCCCAGGCCAAACGCGACGGTCGCCACGACGACGCGCACTCGCCCTGCCATGAAATCATCCTGTACGCGATCTCGGTCAGTCAGGCCGGCGTGATAGTGAGCGGCGGACACGCCTTGCTGGCGCAAGAGCGCGGCCAGCTCTTCGCAGCGGTCGCGCGTATCGCCATACACAATGCCGCTGCCCTCTTGCGCCTTGCAGAAATTGACCAGGTAGCCTAGTTTGTCATCGGCATTGCGCGCATGGAACACCTCAAGGCGCAACTTGGGACGGGTCACATCGCCCGCGATGATGCGCATCTGGCCGAGGCGATGCAGAATGTCGCGGCGGACGCGCGTGGGCGCGGTCGCCGTCAACGCCAGAAGCGGCGGATGGCCCAACGCTTCGCGCGCCTGCGCGATGTAAAAATAATCCGGGCGAAAGTCGTGCCCCCACAGGCTGACGCAGTGCGCTTCGTCAATCACCAGACGATTGAGACCGGCGCGCTTGAGCGCGTGAGGGAACGGCGGCTGGCGCAATCGTTCGGGCGCGGCATAGACCAGGCGATAGTCGCCCGCCGTGATGCGTTCCAATCGCGCGTGCAACTCGTCGCCTTGCAAGCTGCTGTTAAGCGTGGTCGCCTTGCGCTGCACATCCGGCGGCAGGGAATCCAACTGGTCTTTCATCAACGCGATGAGGGGCGAGATAACGAGCGTCACGCCGCGTTCGGCGAGCAGCGCCGGGAGCTGGTAGCACAGCGACTTGCCGCCGCCCGTCGGCAAGATGGTCAACACATCCTCGCCGCGCAGAGCGCAGGCCATCGTCTCCAGTTGGCCGGGCAATAGGGCATCGAATCCAAAGAGCCGCTTGACGGCGTGCAGAAGGTGCGCGCGTTCCTCATCGGAAACAGGCACGCTCTCAAACGCGGGCAATGGCTCCGCTTCAACGGGCTCGGCCTGGGGTTCCACCGCGCGAGATGTCCGCGCGCGAGGTCTGGTTGTTGCAGATAGCGCAGCCTTGAGTTCTGCCAGTTCGTCGGCACAGCGGCGCGCAAGTTCGCCGTCCAAGTCCGCAACGCGCGTTACCTCGCCGCTGGAGCGGAAATAGTCGCACAGGCGGCGCAGATAGTTGACGGGCAGTTCTCCTTCTTCGACGCCGCTTCGCAGCAGCCGCACCGCATACGCGCTGGCGCTCACCCAGTCGCCGCGCGCCTGATAGATGGCGACCATGCCCAGGAGATAAGCGCGGCTCTGCGAGTTGATGTCGCTCACGCGGCGATTGGCAGCCAGGGCCGCGTCCACCTCGCCGCGCGCCAACTCGATTTCCACGAGCGTCTCCCATGCGGTAATGCTCGCCGGCTGTTCCTGCGTGAGCGATTGCGCGAGTTGATGTGCCAGGTCCAACTTGCCCTGCGCCACATAAATTCGCAGCAGTTGCAGTTGGGCGGTATGTGAGGTTTTGAGATCGAGCCGTTGCTGCATGACCGTCAGTGCATCGTCGGGACTGTTCTGCGCGAGGTAGGCGCGCACGCGCAAATCCAACAGCGAGACAAGCGCGGGTTGGTTGCGGAGAAGAAAGTCAAGGCAGGCGTGCAACGCCTCGATGTATTCCCAGCGCAAGAGAAAGTTGAGCAGGCGGCTGCGATTGTGACTATTTAGTTCGCCGGCTCGCGCCGGGTCGAAATCAAGTTCGGAGAAGACGTTGGCTATCATAATTTTCCTCTACGAAGACACACGAAGGGACACAAAGAAAAATGAGTGCGCCTTCGTGGATAAGAGGCAAGTGCTACAAGTGGTTCGCGTCAATTGCCGCGTCGTAATCGGGGACGACATGGACGCCGACGACCAGCGGCCAGTATTGTCCCTGGTAGTTGCGGCTCAGACCAAGTGTTAAGTAAATCGCATCGGCGCGCAATCGCTCCTTCAGCGGCGCATGTTCCAGCGCGAGTTGGCCGCCGCTCTCCAGCCAGGTTCTTCCCAGCGCACGCCACTTCAGGTCGGTTACGGAGACGTTCACTCTGGTGATGTCACCGGGCAAGGTCAGGCTCATGCGCGCTTCATATTTGCCCGAGTAGGCGTCCAAAGAAAAACTCGCCTGCATATAGTCTGGCCTGACCAGGCATAGCGAGCGCGCGTGATGAACCAACACATCTTCCGGCGCGCAGTCGAGATGGCGAGCGAAAAAGCTGGCGCGGCGCTTGCCTTCCAACCGGCGGGCCAGGCGAGGACGGCAGCAAATGAAATCCGCCACCCAATCTTCGACGTGCGGCACGTCAACCGCAGGGCGAGGAGAAACCAGATTCAGTTCGACCACATCGCTGCATTGCAAGAGGCGGCCATTCGCATCAGTCATGTCGCCAGGCAAGAGGGTGTCAAACTCGCGCACGGGGCGCACCCAGCGCAGACCAGTCACAGCATCGCGATCAGTCGTCATGCCAGCCATGCAGATGCCGCTGCGCATTCGGCTCATGGCAAGAATCAAAACCTCTCGCACGGGCATAATATCTCTCCGTCGGAGTACAGACTTTAGCCGGTCTGCTGAGGAGGCCAAAGCCCGCACTCCAGAACTACAAGTGAACGATGGTCAACTCAGGTATGTGTGCGGCCCAACATTCGGCCACCAGGCGGCGATGGCAACGGTCAGCCGTCGGTTCGGCGCACAGCAAACACGGCGCACGATAACGCGCCAGGATTTCACGGCCCACCATTTCGGCGGCGCGTTCCGTAAGCAGTGGAATGAATTGCGCTTCATAAGCCGACCAGTCGCCATCAGCCTGGTAAGCATCGAGAATCTCTGGTGTAGGTGCAAGTTCAGGATGATGCTCGTAGGCGATGCCGAATCCTTCGGTGAGCAAGAAGGCCAGATCGTCGCGCTTGGTGTAACCGGCCAAGTGCGAGGTGTTACGCAGGCGAATGTCAATCACCACATCTACGCCGGCCGCGCGCAACTCGCTGATGAATTTGGAGAGTGGCTTTTCCTTGTAGCCAATCGTGTAGACGGTGGGCATGGGTTTG
>Ga0315268_10005947_pt1 | contig 13035 bp, 15 predicted proteins | sample C1_top_MG_FD_204535 | JGI IMG/M metagenome (GOLD analysis project Ga0315268, IMG submission 204535) | Sediment microbial communities from Yellowstone Lake, YNP, Wyoming, USA - C1_top | ecosystem: Environmental > Aquatic > Freshwater > Lake > Sediment | place: USA: Wyoming | collected 2017-08-01 | reverse complement strand
CCTTCAAGCGCGCGCGGTCTACGAGCTTCGTCGCCTCTCCGTAGAGCGTGTGGACCCCCCTGTGGATGTTCGCGTTGTGAAGGCCGTAGAAGTGGGCCAGCAGCTCGACGACGTGCCGCGGCTTCTGGGTCGTCGCGGCGTTGTCCAGGTACACGAGAGGCTTGCCGCGCACCACCCGGCCGAGGATCGGGAAATCCCTTCGGATCTTGTCCGGATCAAGAGGCATCGTCCACCTCCACGAGCAGGGTCTCGCCCTCGAGGCGCACGGGGAATACGCGCACGGGCGCGGCGGCCGGCAGGCGCACGGCGGCTCCCGTCGCCGGGTCGAAGAGCGCGCCGTGGCGGGGACAACGGATGAGGCCGTTCTCCATCGCGCCCTCGCCCAGCGAGCCGTCGTCGTGCGTGCACCGGTTCTCCACGGCGTAGAAGCGTCCCCCCACGTTGCACACCGCCACGCGCACGCCGCCCGCCTCGAGAACGCGCAGGCGGCCCTCGGAGAGGTCGCCGGCCTTCCCCGCGTTGAGGATCATAGGGCCGCCTCGATGAGGGGTCTCAGGCGCTCGGCGGAGCTCTTGGGCAGGTCCGCCAAGGCCGGCTCGAAGAAGCCCAGGATCAGCGAGCGGGCCGCCTCCTTGGGCTCGAAGCCCCGGGAGGCCAGGTAGAAGAGCGCTTCGCTGTCCAGCGGCCCGGCGGTGGCGCCGTGCTTGCAGCGGACCGCGTTCGTCAGGATCTCCAGGATCGGGGTCGTGTCCGCCCTGGCCGTCTCCGAAAGGAGCAGATTATGGTTCGATTGGTAAGCCTCGGATTCCGCCGCCGGGCCCTCGATCCGGATGAGGCCCGTGTAGACGGAGCGCGCTCGCTCGCGAAGGGCGGTCCGGTAGAGGAGGTCGCTCGTGGTGCGGGGAGCGCAATGGTGCTGGGCCGTATAGGCGTCGAAATGCTGGCGGCCCGAGCCCAGAAGGACCGCGCGGATCTCGCTTCGCGCGCCGGGCTCCTGGAGCTCGACGTCGAGCGCGCTCTTGTGCTTGGCCCCGCCCAGGAGGATCCCCGTGTGCAGAAGAGAGGCCCCGCGCTTGAGCTCCGCGCGCTGGTGAAAGAAATGCACCGCGTCCTTCGGGAGCTCCTGGGTGTAGAAGTACTGCAGGCGCGCATCCTGCGCCGCGACGGCGCGCGAGAACGCGGCGGACACCTGCCCTTTCGCCCCATCCGAGACGTGCTCCTCCACCACGGAGGCCTCCGCGCCCTCTTCGAGGACGACGAGACAACGCGGGAAGAAATGGCCCGGGCCGGCCTGGCGGAAGGTAAGGACCACCGGCTCCTGCAGGCGCACGCCGCGCGCGATGCGCAGGAAGACGCCGCCCCGCCAGGAGGCCAGATTCGCCATCTCCAGCCGGCGGTAGTCCGGTCCGGAGCACGGCGCGAGGCATTCGGCGACGAGGCCCGGGTGCCTGGAGGCGGCCTCCTCGAGGGTCAGCAGCTCCGCTCCGGCGGAGGCGAGCCTCTGCGCCTCCTGCGCGGAGAAGGGCGCGGCAGGCGGGATGGGGGAAGCACCGGGAAACTCGAGCTCCTCGAGGCGCCAGGCGGCGAGATCCGTGCGGCGCCAGGTCTCGGAGGCGGGCGGCGGCGGCCCCGCCCGCTTGAATTCCTCCCAGGCGGCGCTGCGGACGGCGATCCTTTCAGCGCTCATCCTACCGAGCCCTCCATCTCAAGCTGGATCAGGCGGTTGAGCTCGACCGCGTACTCCAGCGGCAGCTCTTTGGCAAAAGCCTCGAAGAAGCCGTTGACCACCATGGCGACCGCGTCGTTCTCCTTGAGGCCGCGGCTCATCAGGTAGAAGAGCTGCTCGTCGCCGATCTTCGAGACCGAGGCCTCGTGGCCGACCTGCACGCGCTCGCCGTCGATCTCCATCGTCGGGTAGGTGTCCGAGCGTGACTGCTCGTCGAGCAGGAGGGCGTCGCAGCGCACGCTCACCTTGACGTCCTTGGCCTGGGGATAGACCTTGACCAAGCCGCGGTAGGCGACCCGGCCCCCGCCCTTCGAGATGGATTTCGAGATGAGTGTCCCGGAGGTGTTCGGGGCGGCGAAGATGAGCTTGCCCCCCGTGTCCTGGAGTTGGCCCTTCCCGGCGAAAGCGCAGGAGAGGATATCCGCCCGCGCGCCCCGGCCCACGAGGTAGACCGACGGGAACTTCATGGTGATCTTGGAGCCGATGTTGCCGTCCACCCACTCCACGAAAGCCCCCTCGTGCGCCTGGGCGCGCTTGGTGACGAGGTTGTAGACGTTGTTCGACCAGTTCTGGATCGTCGTGTAGCGGATGTGCGCGCCCTTGAGGGCGATGAGCTCGACGACGGCGGCGTGCAGGGAATCGGCGGCGTAGACCGGGGCCGTGCAGCCCTCGATGTAATGGACGCTCGAGTCCTCGTCGGCGATGATGAGCGTGCGCTCGAACTGGCCCGAGCGCTCCGCGTTGATGCGGAAATAGGCCTGCAAGGGCATCGTCACCTTCGCCCCCTTGGGGACGTAGATGAAGGAGCCTCCGGACCAGACCGCCGAGTTCAAGGCCGCGAACTTGTTGTCCTGCGGCGGAACCACGGTGCTGAAGTAGCGCCGGACGATGTCCGGATGCTCCCGCAGACCGCTGTCCATGTCCAGGAAGATGACGCCCTGGTCGGTGAGCTGCTTCTGGACGTGGTGGTAGACCGCCTCGGACTCGTACTGCGCGGTGACTCCCGCGAGGAACTTGCGCTCGGCTTCCGGTATGCCGAGCTTCTCGAAGGTGTTCTTGATGTACTCGGGCACGTCGTCCCAGCTCTTCGCGGAGCCCTCGGAGGGCTTGAGGTAATAGTAGAGGTTGGCGAAGTCGATCTGGCCGAGGGCGGGGCAGTTCCCCCACTGGGGCATGGGCTTGGCGAGGAAGGTGTCCAGGGCCTTGAGGCGGAAGTCCCTCATCCATTCCGGCTCACCCTTCATCCGGGAGATGTCGGAGACGATGTCGCGGTCGAGCCCCTTGCGCGCCTTGAAGACGCACTGCTCGGGGTCCTTGAAGCCGTACTTGGTACGGTAGTCGTCCTTGAGGTCCGCGATCTCTTTTGCAGACATGGGAATATCAGGCCGCCGCTCGGACGGCGTCCCCCTCGCGATGCAGGTAGCCCGTCCTCTCGAGCTCGGCAGGGAGATCCGGCCCGCCGGAGCGCACGATGCGCCCGTCCGAGAGCACGTGGACGAACTGGGGCTTGACGTAGTCCAGGATGCGCTGGTAGTGGGTGATCAGGAGCAGGCCCTTCGCGGGGCTCATCACCTTGTTGATCCCCTCCGAGACGACGCGCAGCGCGTCTATGTCCAGGCCGGAGTCCGTCTCGTCCAGGACCGCGAATCTCGGGTCCAAGAGCGCCATCTGGAGGATCTCCAAACGCTTCTTCTCGCCGCCCGAAAAGCCGTCGTTCACGTACCGCGAAGCGAACTTTTCGTCGGTGCCCAACAGCTCCATCTTCTCGCGCAGGAGCTTCCGGAAGGATTTGACGGCCTGAGCCTCCCCGTGCACGGACTTCAGGGCTGTTCGGAGGAAATTGGCTACGCTGACCCCCGGGATGGCGACCGGGTACTGAAAAGCAAGGAACATCCCGCGCCGGGCGCGCTCGTAGGTCTTCAAGGCGGAGATGTCCTCCCCTTGATAGAGGATCCGACCTCCGGTGACCTTGTACTTCGGATGCCCGAAGATCACGTTCGAGAGAGTGCTCTTCCCGGAACCGTTGGGCCCCATGAGGGCGTGTATCTCTCCCTCGCCTATCCTGAGAGTCACCCCCTTCAAGATGGGTTTGCCGTCCACTTCGGCGCACAAGTCCTCTATCTCGAGCAGCGCGGGCATCATGCCTCCGGTCCGGGGCCGCTTTCGGGCTCCCACAAGAATATATCATAGTTGACTAAGCAGGTCAAGATTGACTATGACAGACCAGCCGGGCGGTTGTCACCCGACGCGCTATATTCCATAATGAAACGTCCCCGGGAAGACGCGATGAACTCAGGCGAAGCCCTCGGCAGGGATCGGAGAAGGAGGAAGCTCGGCCTTTGGCTCCTGGCGCTGGGGGCGTTCTGCCTCCTCGCGTCCGCGGGGCTGCTGATAGCGGCCCGCATCCTGACCGGAATGGCCCCCCGCTAAATTTAGTATCTTCTTGGCCTGAGGAGGGAACTTCCATGCTTCTCGATCCGCTACTGAGCCTGACGGATTTTCGCTTCTACCGGGGCCTTTCGCGGAAGTCTGTGGCGGCCACGGTCGGCTACCTCGCTTACCTGGGCCTTTTCTTCGCGCTTCTCTACACCCTGATGTTCTTCGTCCGGTACGGCCCAAAGATAGACGAGAGCATCGAATGGGCCGCCTCCAACATCCCCGCCATGACTCTTTCGCAAGGGAAGCTCTCCAGCCCCCTGACGGAGCCCCGCCGCATCCAGTATCCGGACTACCCGCAGCTGGCCTTCATGATCGACACCAACCGCACCGCGCCCGTCTCCCCCTACGAGATGCGCGCCAGCACGGTCGCGGCATACATCACGCAGAACGCCGTCAACTATTTCGCGGCGGATGGAAGGCTCACCGTCTCCGATCTTTCCGTGGTCCAGCCTGCGGAGCCCCTCGTGATAGACGCGACCTTCTACCGGCGCGTCGGCGGCGTCCTCAAGAAAGCGCAGTACCCGGTGGCCTTCCTGCTGGCCTGGCTGCTCTTCATGGTTTCGACCCATCTCGCCGCCCTCTTCTATTCGCTCGTGGCGCTCCTCATGAATTCGTTCCTCGGCTCCGGGCTGAGGTACGGCGAGCTCTACCGCACCGCGGTCTACGCCCAGACCCCCGCCGTCGCGCTGCAGGCCATCGCTCTCTTCCTGCCCAAGCCCGTGCCCCTGTTCCCTCTGCTCCTGCTCGTCGTGGTGACGGCCTATCTCTGGCAGGCGCTGCGCCAGACGAAAGGCGCCGCTCCTGACCATCCGGGGGCCGGCGAACCTTCTTGAACGCGCCCGGAAGATCGGCGCTCCGCGCCCGTTCGGCGGGGTTCTTGGCGCTCGTATGCCTGGCAGGCGCCTGCAGGCCCGTCTTCGAGAGCCACTTCCGCCTCCAAGGCGTCATCACGGCCTCCCCTCAGCTCCAGAGGAAGCTGGAGAGGCCGGACACAGTCCTGTTCATCGTCGCCATGAACGCGGGAGGGGTTCCGGTGGCCGTCAAGCGGATCCTCAATCCGAGGCTTCCGCTCGCGTACCAGCTCACCGAAGAGGACATGGTACTGCCGGGACCGGTCTGGCGCGGGCCCCTGACCGTCAGGGTTCACGTCAACACCCACGGCCAGGCCGGGATCATCGTCCATGGAGACCTGATAGGGACAAACCCGGGGCCCGTCTATTCCGAGGACAAGAACGTCAACATCGTCGTAGACCGCGAAGTCTGACCGGAGCCTTCCGCCCCTACGCCACCATCAGGTCCGCGACCCGGAAGGTCGGCGCGGCGACGCTGCCGTAGAAGGTCAGGTCGTCGGCGACGGCGTCGACGCGGGAAAGGAGGTCGAGGATGTTGCCGGACACCATCGCGTTCTTGATGCCGTGCGCGAGCTGCCCTCGCTCCACGGCCACCCCGGAGAGCCCGATGGAGAACTCCCCGGAGATCGGGTCCGCCGTGTGCATCCCAAGCAGCTCGAAGGCCAGGATGCCGTCCTCCGTGCCGCCGAGGAGCTCCGCCCGGCTCGAAGAGCCGGGCTCCATGTAGAAATTGGAGCAGCTGGGCCCCGGCAGGCCTTTGTAGCCTGAGCGCCCGGCGCAGCCATTGGAGACACGGCCGGCCTTGCGGGCCGTGTAGGCGTCGTAGAAGTACTCCTTCAGGAGCCCCGCCTCGACCATGCGCTTGCGCTGGGTCGGCGTGCCCTCATCGTCGTAGAGGGCGCTCGCGATGCCGCCCGGCCGCCGGGCGTCGTCCGTGAAGCTCACCAAAGGGCTCGCGACCGTCCGTCCGATCTTCCCCGCGAAGAGGGATTTGCCGCGCTGGACGGCCTCCGCGGACAGGGCCCCCGCGATGAGGTCCAGGATCTCCCCGGCTATCCACGGGTCGAAGATCACGCTGCGGCGCCGGCTGGGAACCTTCCGCGCTCCGAGCAGGGAGACCGCGCGGAAAACGGCCTCCGGGACCGTCCCGTCGAGGTCCAGGCCCCGGCCGAAGCGGGCCGTGCGCGACGCCGAACCCACCTGGACCTCGCCGTCCTGTTCGGCGACCACGGCGAGGGCGCCGCTGCAGCTCGTGCCCCGCTCGAAGGCGCGGACACCCGAGGAGCTCGCGATCGCGACCTCCGAGCGGCCTTCGCCGTAGTCTATCTGGAGGACTTTCTTGACCCTCGCGTCGGCCGTCCTCGCGCGCGCCTCGAGTTCGAGCAGCCTGGGCTCCCATTGCGAGAGCGGCGCGGCGAGAAGCGATGGATCGCAAAGCGTCCTCGCGAGCTCCGAGCCCGGCGCGTCCGGCGCGGGGGGCGGCAAGGCCCGGTGCTCGTCCGGCGGCAGGTAGGCCATCTGGGCGCGCACCAAGGCGTAGAGCCGGGGCAGGACGTCGTCGTCCAAGCCTCCGGCCGAAGCGAAGCCCATGCGGCCGCCCTCGAATATGCGCAGGCCCATTCCGGCCTCGGAGCTTTGCTGGCGCGTCTCGACCCGGCCGCCGCGCAGCTCGAGCCCGCGGCTTTCCCCCCGGTAGAGGTAGACCTCGGCTCCCGACGGCGGCGCAGGCGCCGGAGAGCCGGCCTGGCGCTCTATCCATCCGATCGCGCGCTCGGCGATCTCGCTCAAGGCCCGCATCATGGAGCCCTGTACAAGGCGGCGTAGCCCATGTAGAGGAACAGCACGGACAACAGCAGGAAGAAGACTCCCCACTTCCTGCGTTCGAGGGCGATGTGGGCGTCGTTGAGGACCACGTCGCGCAGGAAGGTGTTGATGCGTTCGATCAGGCCCGGCCGGTAGAGATAGCCCAATCCCAGCAGGAAGAACAGGATTCCGGCCGACACCTTGCTCCAGGGGCTCACTCCTCCTCCTTGGCCGCCGCGTTGAAGACGTTCATCGCCGCTTCCAGGCCGCGCTCGCAAGCCGTGCGGACTGCCTCGCACGCCTCCGCGATCATTCCCGAGGCGGCCTCCCTCTCCTCGTTCAGGAAGCGTTCGAGCACGAAGTCCGCCGCGTCCAGCCAGGGCGGCCGAGGCCCGATGCCCAGGCGCAGGCGCGGCACCTCCTGCGTCCCGAGGCCTTCAAGGATCGACTCGAGCCCCTTCTGGCCTCCCGAGGAGCCGCGCAGGCGGATGCGGATGCGGCCCAGCGGAAGGGAGAAATCGTCGGAGACGACGAGGACGGAGCCGGGGCCGACCTTCCAGTAGCGCGCAAGCGCGCCCACGAATTCCCCCGAGGCGTTCATGTAGGTGCGCGGCTTGGCCAGGCGCACCGCGCCGGAGCCGAAGGACGCCTCGGAGACGTCCCCCTCCCCGGCGGGAGCGCTCCGCCACGCGGGCCCCCCCGCCCTCTCGCGCAGGAGGTCCAGCGTCCGGAACCCGACGTTGTGCCGCGTCGCCGCGTACTGGAGGCCGGGGTTGCCGAGCCCCACCACGAGGCGAATAGCTTCGCCCTCCGCCACGGGCTACTTCTTGGGCTCTTCCTTCTTGCCGGGGGCGCTCTTGCCGGCCTCGGGCTTGGCGCCCGGCTTGCCGGCCTCGGGCTTGGCGCCCGGCTTGCCGGCCTCGGGCTTGGCGCCCGGCTTCGCTTCCTCGCCCTCCTCCTCGCCCTTCTCCTTGCCCTTGGCGATGACCTCGGGCTCCGCGAGAGCGCCTTCCGCCGGCACCTCCTCGGCCGGCTTCTCCTCTTCGGCCGCCGGAACCAGGATGTTGACGACGATCTGCTTCGGATCGTTGAGGACCTCGACGTCCGGAGGCGCCTTCAGCGCCGAGACGAAGAGCTGCTCGCCGATGTTGAGTCCGGACACGTCGGCCTCGATCTTCTGCGGGATGGCGTTGGGCAGGCAGCGGACTTCGAGGTCGCGCAGCACGTGCTCGAGGATGCCGGCCTGCAGCTTGACGCCGGGGGCCTCGCCCACGAGGACGATCGGCACCTTGACCTCGATCTTCTCGGTCAGGGAGATGCGCTGGAAGTCGGCGTGGATGGGGCGGCTCGTGACGACATGGCGCTGGAGCTCCTTGACGATGACGGTGTCCTCGCCTTTCTCGTGCTTGAGCTTGAGCAGCGCATTCGCCCCGCCGGCCTTGAGGGCGCTCAACAGCTCCTTTTCACCCACGGTGACGGCCAGGTTCTCGCCTTCCCCGCCGTACACCACAGCGGGGATCGTCTTGGCCTGCCGCATCCCGGAGAGGGCCTTCTTGGTGCTCTTCCCGGGCCGGATCTCAACCTTCAATTCTATCTCTGCCATTTGTTATCTCCTGATGATAGCGGGGGTCTCCTTCATACGAACAGCTCGCTGATGGATTCGCCGCAGTAGTTGCGCCGTATGGCCTCCGCGACCAGCGGCGCGATGGTAAGCTGTGTGATCCTGCTGCCCGGCTCCTGCGCGAGCGGGATCGTGTCGGTGATGAGCAGCTCCTCTATTTCGGAGCGCTCAACGAGCTCCCGGGCGTTGCCCGAGAGGACCCCGTGCACGCACGCGGCGACGATCTTGAGAGCTCCGTGCTCCCGGACCTTGGCCGCGACCTTGGTCAGGGTGCCTCCCGTGTCGATCATGTCGTCGAAGAGCACCGCCGTCTTGCCCGCGACGTCGCCGATGACGTTGTAGACGGAGGCGACGTTGGGCCGCGGGCGGCGCTTGTCGATGATGACCAGGCCGGCGGAGAGGCGCTTGGCGAAGGCGCGCGCCCGCTCCACCCCCCCGACGTCCGGCGACACGCAGACGACGTCGCGGAGGTTCTTCCTGCGCAGGTAGTCGAGAAAGACCGGAGCCGCGATGAGGTGGTCCACGGGGATGTCGAAGAATCCCTGGATCTGGCCGGCGTGCAGGTCCACGGTGATGATCCGCTGCGCGCCCGCCTCCGTGATGAGGTTGGCGACCAGCTTCGCGGAGATCGGCACCCGCGGCTGGGTCTTGCGGTCCGCGCGCGCGTAGCCGAAATAGGGGATCACCGCCGTGATCCGCCCGGCGCTCGCCCGGCGCAGCGCGTCGGTCATGATCAGGAGCTCCATGAGGTTCTCGTTGACCGGCCGGCAGGTCGACTGCACCACGTAGCAGTCGCGTCCCCGAACGTTCTCCTGGACGTGCACGTTGATCTCGCCGTCCGCGAACCGGCCCACCTCGGCCTTGCCTAGCGGCACGTTGAGGTGCCCCGCGATCTTGTCGGCGAGCGGCCGGTTCGCGTTGCAGCAGAATAGCTTGATCCCCAGCGCGGACTTGGGCGCCGTCTGCGCGGCATTCGTCCTGCGGGCGGGGGCCCGTTCCGCCGATGCGTCCGATGCGCCTACGCTCTTGGGGGGCACGATGCTCTCCTGGTCACTTGCGTATCTTGTTCACCTGCTGGGCCCTGGCCAGGGCGAGGGCGCCCTCCGGCACGTCCTCGGTGACCGTGGAGCCGGCGGCGATCCTCGCCCCGCGCCCGACCTTGACGGGCGCGACGAGGTTCACATTGGAGCCGATGAACGCCTTTGGACCGATGACGGTCTTGTGCTTCTCGACGCCGTCGTAGTTGCAGGTGATGGTGCCGGCGCCGACGTTGACGTCCTCCGCGATCTCGGCGTCCCCGATGTAGCTGAGGTGCGGCACCTTGGAGCCGAACCCGATCTTCGAGGCCTTGATCTCGCTGAAATTGCCGACCTTCGCCCGCGGGCCCAGGACGCTGCCCGGCCGGATGTTCGAGAAGGGCCCCACCGAGCATTTCTCCAGGATCCTGGCGTCGACGACCTGCGAGAATGCGACGGAGGACTCGTTGCCGATCGAGGAGTTCTCGATGCAGGCGTAGGGGCCGATGCGGCAGCGGCTGCCGATTTTCGTGGCCCCGCGCAGCACGGTGCCCGGCAGCAGCACGCTGTCCTGGCCTACCTCGACGTCCGAGTCCGCGTAGGTGTGGGCGGGGTCCGTGACGCTCACGCCGGAGAGCATCAGGCGTTCGAGCGCGCGCCGGTTGAGGACCCGTTCCGCCTGCGCGAGGTGGACGCGGCTGTTGATGCCGAGGACCTCTTCGTGGCTGGGCGCGAGGTAGGCGCCGGCGCGGCCCCCCTGCCGCTGGATGATCTCCAGGCAGTCGGTCAGATAGCGCTCCTGCTTGGGCCCCTGCGGCCTGAGCTGCTTGAGCGCGCTGACGAGCAGGGCGGTCTCGAAGCAGTAGGTGCCGGAGTTGACCTCCGTGATGGCGGCCTCCTTCGGGGTGGCGCTGGTCTCCTCCACCACGCGGAGCACTTCGCCGTGCGGGCCCCGGACGATGCGGCCGTAGCCCTTCGGGTTGGGCATGCGCGCGGTGAGCATGGTCACCTGCGCCTTGTCGCGCTGGTGCGCACCCAGAAGCGAGTAGACCGTGTCGAAAGTCAGCAGGGGGGAATCGCCGCACATCACCAGCGCCGTGCGGTACTTCTTGAGGAACGGAAGAGCCTCGACGACCGCCGAGCCCGAGCCGGTGAGCTCCTTCTGGCGGATGAACGCGACCGGCCGCGTCAGACCCCAGGCCTTGGCTGACCCCGCGACTTCCTTGCGGATCAGCTCCTCCTGGTGGCCCACGACCAAGCCGATGGCCGAGGGCTTGAGCGCATTGGCCAGGCGCAGGAGATAGGCAATCATCGGACGCCCGCCCAGCGGATGCAGGACCTTGGGCGTCGCCGACACCATGCGCGTGCCCTGGCCCGCCGCCAGGACGAGCACGGCGAAGGGGCTCCCGGTCTTGCCCTGCTCGCGAGCGATCATCGTCTGCCCCTACTCATGGCGGCCGGAGTTCCCGGGCCAGGACTCGAACCTGGAAAACCAGCTCCAAAGGCTGGCGTGTTACCGTTACACCACCCGGGAGTAATCATTCCGCCGCAGCCGCCGGGTTCGGATTCTTGAGCTCCTCTTCGTAAGCCGCCAAGATCTTGTCCTCCAGCACTTTGCGGAACTCCATAGAGATGGGATGCGCTATGTCCTTGTAGGTCCCGTTCGGCAGCTTCCGGGAAGGCATGCACAGGATCAAACCCTTGTTCCCCTCCACGATCTTCATGTTGCGCACCACGAAGCAGTTGTCAAAGGTGACCGTCACGAAAGCCTTCAGCTTGTCCTCGTTGCGGATGTGCACCCGGATCTCGGTGATGTCCATAGCGAGCCGCTTCACCCCAGGAAGCAAGCGCGATACGCTTTCCAGGGATAGACTTGAAGCCGCTTAAGGGCCAGATCTCCCTCCGCCTGAGACGAAACGAACCCGAAAACCGCCGAGCCGGAACCGGACATCAGGACACCCCGCAGTCCAAGCCGTTGCAGGAGGCGCTTCGCCTGGGCCACCTCCGGGCGTCCGGACAGCACTCTGGATTCCAGACGGTTGAACAGCAAGCCCGCCCATTCCGAAATAGGCTTGCCTTTTTCTAGCTTTTTTATGAGTGTACCAAGCTGGGAAAGACTTGTCAAGACGGACTTCGGCGTCGGCAGCTGCAGCTGGGAGAAAATCTCCCTCGTGGAGACCGGCGCCCCAGGGTAAAGGAGCACGATGTCGGGCAGTGACCTCGCGAGCCGAAGGGGCCTCAGACGTTCCCCGATGCCGCGGCCCTCGCAGAAAGGCGACTTGTGCAGGAACAGCGGGACGTCCGCCCCCAGGCGCAGCGCGAGCCGCCGAAGGGCGGGCATCAGTCCGGGCCGCCGCTCCATCCGGTAGAGGCGCGAGAGCCCCAGCAAGGTCCCTGCCGCGTCGGAGGAGCCGCCCCCCAGCCCCGCCCCGAGGGGAATGCGCTTGATGAGCCGGATGCGCGCCCCGGCGCCGGTGCGAAAGGCCTTCCTGAAGGCCTCCGCGGCCCTCAGCACGAGATTGTCCGGGCCCGCAGAAAGGCTCTGACCGCTCTCGCACTCCACTTCCAGCTCGAATCGGGCCTGCGGCTCGAATTTCAGCACGTCGAAGAGGGCGATCTTCGCGAAGAGCGTGGCCAGAGTGTGGTAGCCGTCGCGGCGGCGCCCCGTCACCTCCAGGAAGAGGTTGACCTTGGCCGGGCATGGGACCTGGATCATCGGTCATTGAACCGGATGGCGGGTTCGGAAAGCCGGAACTCGATTGAGAACCCCTTGCCTTCGAAGCGGAAGGTCGTCGGGACGGAATGCGCCTCGTGGCGCCTGAACCCGCCAAGGATCATCTTGAGCTGAGCCCCGGGCCCGTCGCTGGGCTTGAGCGCGGCCAGCTGGGTCAGGGTTTCGTCCGGGTAGAGGGCCGCCGAAGCGGTCTCGACCCATTGCGAGCGCCAGGTCTTGCGGTATACGGCGTCCGGCTGGGCGAACACTTTGCCCGAAAGATAGTCCCGGACCATGCGCAGCGACGCGTAGAGGTTCTCCCGCAGCAGTTCCGGAGGGATGCCCTCGATCGCCGGCATGTCCATCTCGAAGCCGTCCTCGCCCGTCAGTACGGCGCGGAAGATGGGGACGAAGAGCGGGCCCAGGACATCCACGCCCATCTCGCCCGAGGCGCGGTAGTGCAGAAGGCCCCGGAACTGCATGGTCCTCCCGCCGACCGTCCCCTCGATGAGGCAGGCGGCTCCCAGCGTCTGGATGCCCCCTTCCATGCGCCGGAAGAGCTTCAGGTAGAGCGGCCCCAACTCCTGCGCCGCCAGACGGGATTCGGCCTTCTCGACCTTCTTGACTATCTCGGGCTTCTTCGGAGCGAGGGAGAGGGCGGCCTTCCACGACATCCATGCCGTGGCGGTGTCGCCGAGCACCATGTAGGCGTCCCCGAGATGGCCCCAAATCGCCTCGTCCTCGGGCATCAGCTTGGCGGAGGCTTCCAGCTCGGAGACGGCCTCCCTGACTTTTCCCTCCTTGAAGAATACCCAGCCCAAGGAGTCGCGGTAGGCGCCGTTCTTGGGGTCGATCTCGACCGCCCT
>Ga0315268_10005946_pt1 | contig 13036 bp, 7 predicted proteins | sample C1_top_MG_FD_204535 | JGI IMG/M metagenome (GOLD analysis project Ga0315268, IMG submission 204535) | Sediment microbial communities from Yellowstone Lake, YNP, Wyoming, USA - C1_top | ecosystem: Environmental > Aquatic > Freshwater > Lake > Sediment | place: USA: Wyoming | collected 2017-08-01 | reverse complement strand
CTCGGCCCACACCTTCGTCTTAACCTTTGCCGATAATGCCTCGCCACCCAACAGCTTCACCAACCAAGGCGCCTTCACCGTGGGCGTGTGGCGCAACGTTGTGCTGCCGGCCCCGCTGTTCTTTGAGGACTTCGACAACACCCCGGAAGGCCAACTGCCGACCGGGTGGACCGAGCAGAACTATACCGACATCCAAAACCCCGAATTTGATCTTGGCAACCTGGACTCGGCCAGCTACGCCACCTGGACGGTGGTGAATGCGGAGCGCTTCACGGGATCGTTTGTGACTTACAGCAATCCGGATACCCCGCCGAACGAGGCAGAAGACTATCACCGGGTCTTGTCCATCAATCGGCTCAACGTCGTGGATGGCAAGATTTACGATCAGCCCCTGGCAAAAGGCCGATTTGTCTTTGGCGACTCTGGCTATCGGAACGGCCGCAGCCAGGTGCTCTACCTGTTTACGCCCGACTTCAATCTGACTGGCCAGAAAGACATCTATCTGTCTTTTCACAGCTTGTGGGAACAGAACCAAGACAGCATCGGCGCGGTGGAATACTCGGTGGACGGCGGCACCACCTGGCTGCCGATTGTCTATATGCTTGAGGTGCCGGACGTCCTGCTGGACGCCAAAGGCAACGTGGATGCGGTGGCTACGCTGACGACGCCCTACACCAACGATCCCCTTAACAACGTGGCCGTTTACACCGACCCGGATACTGGCCTGGATGTAGGCGGCTGCTATGGGGCGTTCATTGGCGCCGTGATCAGTCAGGACTTGGCGCCGTATATCAGCCCGCGCGTCAACGACGACCCCGTGGAATCCAAGCGCATCGAATTGTTCCGCCTGCCCGCCGCCGATAATCAGGCCAAGGTCCGCTTCCGCTTCGCCCATGCCGGCACCGACAGTTGGTATTTCGGGATTGACGACTTTGGCCTTTACAGCATTCCCACCGTCGAACCGCCCACCATTGACGTTCAGCCGGCTGACCTGACAGTCACGGCCGGGGATGCCGCCACCCTCTCGGTTCAAGTCTCCGGCACGCCGCCCTTCCAATACCAATGGTTCCGCGGCGACCAGCCGGTAACGGACGGCACCAACGCCTCCTTGAAGTTCCTCAGCGTCAAACTGGCCGACTGGGGCCGTTACTTTGTCCGCGTTGCCAACACCGCCGGCTCGGTGGATAGTCTCGGCGCCACTCTGACTGTGAAGCCGCGCCCGCCGGCGGTCAGCGGGGCGTGGGATTTTGACCGTGGCGACCTTTCCATCACGGCGGGCGTGGGCAGCCTTGAATACGCCGATGGCGCGGCTACTGCGGCGCTTACTTCCTTCGGCACGACCGACGATGTGACGGTGCCTTACATCAACGGCCTGCCGGCCAGGTTCATGCGCGTGCCTGCCTTCACTCAAGCCGCCAACGGCTATGCGTTGACCATGCCCACCGCTCCCAACGGCGGCGGCGGTTACGTCAACCGCTACACGATGGTCTTTGACCTTCTCATCCCCGGCTCTGTGAATTGGACGCCGTTGTTCAATACCAACCCCGGCAACGCCAACGATGCTGATTTCTACGTCTCTGACACAGGCGCCTTGGGCATCGCCGCCTTGGGGTACTCTGCCGACGGCGCGATCGCTCCCGACACGTGGTATCGCATCGCCTTCGTGGCCGACTTGGGTGCTGGTCTGGTCACCTACTACGTGAACGGCGACGCCGTGCACTCCCGCACCGGCGCTTCATTGCTGAATGGCCGCTTTTCCCTCTACTCTGGCCAAGACGCCGGGCCAGACGTGCGGCTGTTCAACGAGCCGAGCGGCAGCTACACTCATGAGCTGCTCCTCAACAGCTTCATGTTCACCGACCGCGCCATGTCCGCCGAAGAGCTCAAGGCCCTGGGTGGGCCCTCGGCCACCGGCATCCCGGCGGACATCACCATCACGGAGCCCCTGAAACTGACCATCAGCATGCAAGCGGCCACGGTTGTCTTGTCCTGGTCAGGCGGGGCCGGCCCGTATCAACTCCAGCGGACTGCCAGCCTTGCCAATCCCTCCTGGGAAAACGCCGGCCCGCCAACCACTGCCAACACGTTCTCCGAGACAGTTGGCAGCGTCGCCGCTTTCTACCGGGTGCTCGGCCAGTAACAGCGGGCGACGCCACAAAGAATCAGAATCAAGGGCGAGGACGAGAACGAGGCCGAGAACGATCCTCGGCCAGGGGGGCCCCCGTCCGTGTTTGCCCGTGTTCGTCCGTGGCAGGAGCCCATTCTCCGGTCCGCTCAGTCCTCGGAGAACAAGTACTCCAGGTCGGCTTGGGTGAGGCTCCGGGCGAAGCCTTCCTCGCCAAGCACGTCCGAGATGGTCTGGGCCTTGCGCTGCTGGAGGTCGTAGATTTTTTCCTCGACGGTTCCGGGGGCGATCAGGCGATACGCGTTCACCGTGCGGGTCTGGCCAATCCGGTGAGTGCGGTCAATCGCCTGGGCCTCGACCGCCGGGTTCCACCACGGGTCGTAGAGCACAACATAGCTTGCCGTAGTGAGGTTCAGCCCGGTGCCGGCGGCCCGCAGGCTGAGCAGGAAAACGCACGGCCGCTCGTCACTCTGAAAAGCCTCCACCACATCGGCGCGGTTCCTGGTGTCGCCGGTGAGCATGTGGGTGGGCATGCTCCGCTCTTTGCACTCGGCTTCCAGCAGCAGGAGCATCTGGACAAACTGGCTGAAGACCAGCACCTTCTGGCCCCCCTCCAGGAGCGGTTCGACCAGCTCAAACAAGGTCTCCGTCTTGCCGGAGACCGAGTCGTTGCCGACCAGCGCCGGGTGGCAGCAAATCTGCCGCAAGCGGGTCAGCGCCGCCAAGACGTGGATTTTGCTGCGGGCCAGGCCCTTCTCCTGGATGGTCTGCTGGATGCGCTCGCGGCTGCGGCGAAGTTCGGCCAGGTAGAGCTTGCGCTGGGGCTCGCCCAATTCGCAGTCGCGCCGCTCCTCAATGCGATCGGGCAGGTCCTTGGCCACCTGGCGCTTGAGCCGCCGCAGCAGCAGCGGGCGCAGCTTGGCCGAGAGCTTGCGCCGGGCCAGTCGCTGCGCGAACTGAGCCTCTTCGCTGGCCCCGGTTGGCTCGTAGTGCTGGTGGAATTGCTCCTGGTTGCCCAGGTAGCTGGGCTGCACGAAGTCCACGATGCTCCACAAGTCAAGCAGGCGGTTCTCCAGCGGCGTGCCCGTGAGCGCCAGCCGGTGCTCGGCCCGAAGCTGCTTCACTGACTGGCTCACTTGGGCGGTCGGATTCTTGATGAACTGCGCCTCGTCAAGGATCACCGCCCGAAATTCGAATTTCTTCAACGCCTCCAGGTCGCGCCGGAGCAGGGCATAATTGGTCACGATCAGATCGTGTTGCGGTATCTGCTGGCGCAAGTTGTGCCGGGCCGGGCCGCTTTCGAGCACCAGCACTTTGAGCGTCGGCGTGAACCGCTCCGACTCCCGCCGCCAGTTGTGCAGGACGGAGGCAGGGCAGATCACCAGGGTCGGCTTGGTTTTACGCGGGGTCTGCCCCTGGAGCCAGACCAGCCAGGCGAGGGCCTGCAGCGTTTTGCCCAGGCCCATGTCGTCGGCCAGGATGCCGCCGAGCTTGATGCTGGCCAGGTGGCAGAGGAAGTTGAAACCGTCCACCTGGTAGGGGCGCATGTCGGCTTTGACGCTGGCCGGCACCGGCAGGCGGTTGATGCCCTTGAAATTGGCCAACCGCTCGCGCAGGGCTTGGGCCTGGGGCGAATCGCCAAACCGTTGCAGACCGGCCGCATCCAAGTGAGCCGCCTGGCGCATGTCCACCTGCTGCGGCAGCGCGCAGAGGCCATCCACGCCCAACTCCGCCATCGTTTCGTGAGCCGACTGGACGGCGTTGAGGTCCAACTCAACCCAGCCGCTGTCGGGCAGCTTCACAAAGCGCGACGTGGCCGCCGTGAGGCAGGCCAAGTCGGCCGGGGTCAGCCGCAGGCCTTCCTGCTCCCATTCGGCAGAGACCGAAAACCAATCAATGCCGCTGCCCTGGACGACAATCCTGGGCTTGAGTTGCCGCGGGGCCATGAACAGCCGCTGGAACGCCACGTTGGCCAGGTAGTCGGCGTCCTTGGGGCGGTGGGGCCAGGCCTGGGCCAGCGTGCCCAGGAACTCGTCGTTGGCGTCGCCGACCCAGACGCCCGGCTCGGTGGTGAACCAATCCAGACGCCGGAGCCATTGGGTGGCCGCTTCGATCCGCTCGTCGTCGAGAACCTCCGGTTTGTCCAGCTTGTGCTGGAGCGGTTCAGTGCGCTGCCATTCGTGGCCCGTCCACCGCCAACGGCTCTGGTCGCGTTCACTCGTCGCCAACAGCCGCAACCGCACCGTCTCCTCTTCCAACTCAAAGGTGAATTGCGGCTTGGCGGCGTGCGCGATGCACAGCTCCTCCCACCCCGCCCCGTTGCGCGCCCCAATCTTGCGCAAGTGCGCCAGCAACCGGTGGCTGAGCTTGCGCACGGGCACCGCCGGCTGTTGCACCAGCGCGCTCAACAACGCCGGCGGCGGCGGGTTCCGCACCAGATAGATCGTCTGCTGGACGGCGACCAGCGCCGGCTGGCCGGCGAAAAACTGAGCGGCGCTTAGCGGGTAGTCCCGGTCGGCGGGCACTTTCAAACGATGCAGAAAGGCCGGTTCGGACTCGCCGTTGTCCAAGTGCGGGATGAACTCGGCCAACTGGCCCAGGAAAAGAACGTTGTCGGGCTGGCCGAACCACTCCAGCCGCGGCGGATTGCCCCAGCGGGCCAGCCACTGTAGCAATTCGGCCCCAGTCAGACTCAGCCCGGGCGATTCGCCGTCGCGTTTGGCATAAGTTGCCGCCAGCCATTCGATGAATTCCCAGTCGGCCGGCGCGAGCAGCTCCTGCTCGTGCGCCGCGCGCGTGCTCAATTCAATCATCTCGGCCAGCGTGCGCGGCTTTTCGCCGCTGCGTGGCCGAAACAAGCTGAATTCAAGCTTCAGACAGTGGAGGCCGGGCTGGTCTTCGAGCGGCGCCGCGCGCGCAATGATGCGCACGCGCGCGCGCGGCGCGTCCAGGTGAGCAGGCGCCGGCGGCAAGACCCACCGCTCCAACTCCTCCAGCCGCTTGCGCTCTGCCTCGGCGCGCTCGGCTTCAGCCAGGCGCTCGAAATTGGCGTAACCAGTCAGCTCCGTCGGCAGCGGGCGTTTGGCGCGCAAAAACAGCAAGGCGGTTTCCTCCAGCCGCGCCTGGCCTTGGGCGGCGAGCAATCGCGGCCACCATTCTTTGCCCGCGAAATCCCGCCGCGCCAGCGACAGCTTCTCGAAGTAATCCTCCAACAAAAGCCAGGCCCGCTGGGGATCGCTGCAACTGGCGAAGAGCCGCAACAGCTCGGTGCGCTCAGCAACCTCGGCCTTGGAGTCCGCCAATTCGCGGCGCAGGTCGGCCAACGCCCCGTAAGCGTGCTCGAGCACCGAATGGTGCGCGTCGTACTTGCTGGTCGGCGCCGAGCGCGGCCCGTTTCCGTTTTTGCCTTTTGCCATCGGTCCAGTAACTGCCAAAATACAAACTATCCTATGAGGGCATGAGTTGGCCACTCTGGTCAATAGGAAAAATGCAAAGCGGGGCAAGGGGTCACTCATGGCGGGAATTCCGCAGTTGCCCAATGGCTGGGCGCCTCAATCGCGCCCGTGCGTAGCGCAGGCATCTTGGCCTGCTGGTTATGGGAGCATCCTGCTCCGCAAACGTCCTTTGTCCGCGCGGCTGGAAGCCGCTCTAACCAGCAGGCTGGAAGCCTGCGCTACCCGCTCGCTCGCCGTCACTGACCGATTACCAAAGCGGCGCTTGGTTGCTGCCCACTCCAGGGCCGGTTTCGAGGCCCCGATTCGCCTATCGCCTCAGTGTACTACCGCAAACCGCCCGCGTTGACAACAGTAACAAGAGGCTGGGATTGACAAACTTGGCGCTTGCCAAATCGGGGGAGTTGTGAGTGGACACCCACCCTGTGCCGCTGCTCCGGCCCCGTCCGTGTCTCGTCCGTGGCGGTCCGTATCCGTCCGTGGCTGCACACCTTTCGGCGCCCCGACTACGGCGCGCGTTGCACCCACTTATAGACCGCCAAGGCGTTCTTCCAAAACACCCGCTCCAGGGCCGCTTGGCCCTTGGCTCCAAAACAGTCGGCGACCAGTTGCTGCACGGTGGCCAGCGGGGCGAACCGCTCGCTCACGGGCCAGTTGCTCCCATAGATCAGCCGTTCCGGGCCGAAACTTTCCCAGATCGCCTCCAGCACCGGGCGGTAGAATTCGGCCGCCCGCGGCGCGGTGCCGTCGGCGCGACCGCTGCCCTCGACCAAGCCCGACACTTTGCAGTGGACGTTCTGGCGCTGTGCCGCCGCGCGCATTCCCGCCAACCACTGGGCGTCAGGCGCCCGCCCGTCAATCCTAACGCCCGCCACGTGGTCAATCACGATCCGCAAGCCGGGAATCGCGCCGGCCAGCCGGGCGGTGTCCGGGAGCAGCTCGGGCCCGCCCACCACGTCCAGGCTCAGGTCCTTGGCGGCCAGCCGCCGCAGATCGTCCACAAACTGCGCCTGGCCCAAACCCTCCTTGAGCCGCGCCGCGTTGACGCGCAGCCCGCGAAAGAGCACGTTCACGGCGAAGCGCTCCAGCAGCGCCGCGAATCCTTCCTGGCCGACCGGCAGATTGCCCACCAGCCCGACGATGAATGGCTCTCCGGCGGCCAGGTCCAGCACCCATTGGTTGTCCTCGACCCACCTGCTGGCTTCGACGACCACCGTGCCAGCGACCGGCTGGGGCTTGGGCAGCGCCAAGTAGTGCTCCGGCAATACCGTCCGATAGAGCAGCTTGTCCTCTTTTGGCGGCCAAGGCGCCCCTTGCGGGCGCGCTGGATCGTAGAAGTGGGTGTGGGTGTCAATAATGTCTCCGGCGGGCGGCCCGGCCCGGCCTGACTTCGCGTCAGTTCCGGCGGCACCCAGGCAGGCATGGCTGGCGATGGCCGCCACACCAACGGCTGACTCCCGCAAAAACTGTCTGCGGCTCCTTCTGGTCTTCATGCTGCGCGGCCTGGTTACAGGTTAAGAACGAGCGGCTTTTGGGGTTGTGGGGGAGAAGTCCAACTCTGCTCAACTTCCCGGAGTGAAAACGCCTTTGGGGGATCGACCTGCCGTTACCTTGTCTTCGGCCTCTATTTCACACTCGGCTTAAGGTGGCCTGCGGCCCCACCGTCCGGTCGCAATCAACTCGGACCGCAGCGCCAAACGGTCCTCGCAGTTCATCTGCAACAACCAGACTGTAGCGCGCCCGGTTGGGCTCAGACCAGCAATGCGCTCCCCGTCCAGCGCGAAGTGGTCGGCCCAGCAATCGGTGCGCGGGTTGAATAGTCGGACAACCTGCGCTGAGTCTGGGTCAACTGCTGTGAGGTTGCTGCCTTTGCAAAGGTTGCAGCGTTGACGTGCCCAAGCGAGGTTTTCCGGATCGTCAGTGCCGAAGTGCTGCCCTGCCACGATGTGGTCAAGGTGGAACGGCCAGAGCGGCAAGTCGTCTTCGTGGAGATGACAGTATTCGCAGCGGCGCCCGGCACGCTCGCGAACGAGCTGGCGAATGTCCGTGAGCGTCACGCCCCGGATTCCTCGGCAAGATAACGGCGGGCCTTGGCCTGGAGGATGGCGACCAGATCGCCAACCTCGACGAAGAGCTGGTACTCAGCGCCTTCGTCCGGCGTAAGTGTCCCGGCATCGCACTTGGAGGCGAGTTCTTCAACGCGCTGGCGCGCAGCTTGATCCGCTTGAAGTGAGAGAATCTCCCTGGCAGAAGCCGGTGTGAGGCATCGGCCCAGCGGTTCGATCACGCAGCCCAGCAGGCCGGTCGCAGTAGTTCCTGTCCGCATGGCAGCACTCTAGCGGACGATCGGGCGCGTAGTCAAGCGGACTCTACGGAGCCCAAGTGACCGGCGGACCGGGCCATGGTGGGCGCGGAGCCAAAAGGGCCGCCCAGCCGGAAGCATTCCTCAGGTATCACGTTTTCACGTTTCACCTTTCACGTTTCACGACTTGAGCTTCCCCAACCGCTTATGCACCCACTGCGCTTCGTCGGCAAAGCCCGCCGCTTGGTAGAATTTCACCAACGCTTCGTAGCGTTTGACCACGTCAAAGCCAATGCTGGACTGGAGCTTGCGCAGGCACACCGGACAAAGGCGCAGGGGCCGGCGGTCGCTCTCGCGCAGATTGTTCGAGCCGTTGATGACGCAGTCGAAATAGATGCAGTGCTGGAGGCCGAAGAGGTGGGCGGTCTCGTGGGCCAGCACCTTGCAACTGCGCCGCAGCAGCAGCGCCGCGTAATCGTCCGTCCGCGCTTGCCCATAGAAAGCCGGGTCGTAGCGGGCAAAGCTATAAACGCCCACCCGCTCCCGCAGTGAGGCCTGCCCAAAAACAAAGTTCCACGACGGCTCCGGGTAGAGGTCCGCCATCGTTATGCCCAGCAGACAAAAAGCGTCGGCGGGCAGCTTCTGCTTGAGCAGGTCCATCACGTCCGGGGCCAGCAGTTGCCGCTTGTGGGTTGCCGGATGGATGCGGGTGGTGACCTCACGGGCGCCGACCTCCATCGGCGCCAGCGTCTTGACCTCCAGCTGGAAATACGCCGCCGCGAACTGGCGCAACTGCGCCAGAGACGGACTTTGGTTGGTGGGGAACTCGCCCAAGGGCTGGAGATAAATAATTCGCCGCTGCGCGTACGGCCGGTTCGGCGCCGAAGCGGCGAACTGCGCGAAAGTCTGGCCAGGCTCCGCGTGCACGGCCAGCCAGTCAATCGGACTGGGCGCCGGGATGGGCCGGAAGTCCTCGTCCGGTGCCAGCGCCCGGCGCATGACTTCCGGCAGCGATTCGGTCGAGCCGATCGCCCGGCGGCGCTCGGCTGCTCCTGGTGGTTCAAAGGCCATGGCTACGCAGCCGCTGCCCAGCGCCAGGGCTACGGCCAGCAAACTCAACGGCGGCTTCACGATGCTCGTCTCGGCCCTCAACTTAACCTCGCGCCGCCGGGTTTTCCAGCCAGATGTCGTGCCACGCCCCCTGGCGCGACGGACGATGAAAATGCGGCGGACGAACTGCGGGGGGCGGAGTGCCGACTTCCAGCCGGCTTCGAACCAACGAGAGAACACGGCCCAGCATCAAGTCAGCGCTCCCTTCGGGGCATAGATTCGTTGAATCGCCCGCGATGCCCCCCCGGAGACTCCGCTTGACGGCTTGACACCGTGGTTGACGCCGGGGCGAACATGTGGTATGGTTACTTGGCCGATGAGGCCGTGTGGAGTGCAAATTCAGAACGTTGAACATTAGGCCTGCGCGAATATGCCGGGCGAAACCCGCTACATTTACGACGGGATGCTGGTGGTGCAGGAGCGCAACGGCAGCAACGTGCCCACGGTGAGCTACACCCGCGGCCTTGACCTGAGCGGGTCCCTGCCGGACGGGCCAACTGCCGCCGGTGGCATCGGCGCCCTGCTGGCGGGAAGGACCGGAGCAAGGGTCCAATGCTTTGGCGCGGAGGCGGATTACTTGAGGCTGCTGGAGCGCTCCTGGATCCAGGCCACGTCGGGATTGTTTGCCGAAAGAACGTCGAGTTGGATCGGCGAGCCAAGCTTGAGCGGGGGCGTGGTGCGCGGGTCGAGCCAGCGCTTGACCTCAGCGTGGCCATCGGCAAAGGAAATCCCTGCGGCGCGGTTGTGATAGCTGGCCGGATAGTCCACGATGCGGGCGGTGGCGCCGCGGTTCTTGAGGTTCGTTTGGAAGAGGCCGTCGTTGATGCTGTCCTCGCGCTCGTCAATCAAGACCCAGGCCTGCGCCGGGGGCGGGATCACGATGTCGGTGTACTTGCGGAAGATGATGTACTTGTCCTGGCCGATGTCCACGTTGAGGATGTAATTCATCCAGCAGTTCATGGACATGCTGCGGACGCGGGGCAGGAGCTTGCCGGTGAACTTGGCCATGCTTCTATCCGCGGGGCACCGAAAGACCGCGGGCGTCTTCAGATAGGGGCCGATCTGCGTGTACTTGGCCTCGGTCAGGTACAGGGTGTTGGTGTTGTCGGGGTTGTTGACCGCGAAGTCGAGCCATCCGGAGACCCAAGTGTCGGGCCCGGCGTAGGCACCGCCGGTGACGCCCGGGAGCTTTTCCTGGTTGTCGCCGGCGTATTGGTACCAGGCAAGCTGGAGCTGCTTGAGGTTGTTGATGCAGGCGATGCCGTGCGCCTTGGTCTTCGCTTTGGCCAGCGCGGGCAGCAGCATGCCCGCCAGGATCGCGATGATGGCGATGACCACCAGCAGTTCAATCAACGTGAAGGCGCCCCGCCAACCACGGCACCGGAGCCGGCCTGAACGCCGGTGCCACGCCGGGCCAATCTCCTTACCACGGCTCATTGGCACTCCCTTTCCCACACGGCCAAATATGCCCCTCCGAGAGCGACAATGCAAGCCGGCGATGGTTCAGCGCGCCGGCTTGGGTAGTGCAAAGACCAGCTTCACGTCGCCCAGCAGGGTGCGCACGCGCTCAAAGGTTTCCCATTGGGCCAAGTCTTCGGCGCGGAGGCCAGTGATGAATTGCACCAAGGGCGGATAATCCAAAAACGGACTCAGGGTCAGGGGTTGATAGCCGGGCGCGTTGGCGCGCAACCGCGTCAGGCCGGGGACGGTCAGCACGCCTCGCCCGCCGCGCACCTCATGCTTGCGCCCGTCACGCGGGAGGATGGCGTGGTAGTCCACCTCGGTCAGCGTTCCCGTCAACGGCTCGCCCCTGTCGGCGGCCACGATGGTGACCTGAACTCGCGCCGGCACCGGCGGCGGCGGGCGATAATCGCCGGATTGGAAGAAGAAGGCGCCGCTGATGGCTCGTTGGCGCTGGGCATCGCCGCCGTAAACCCGGACGCAATACCAGGCGTCCTGTGACTCACTCACCAACAGGTTGGTCGTGAACGACGGCGACGGCGGAGAGAAGTTGAAAGTGTGTGCCGGCTGGCCGTTGCGCCGCACCTCGACGCGGGTCAGACCCTTGGCGTCAGTGCCGCCAGCCCACGCGGCGAGGGCCAGGCGACGTGGCCGGCCATCCGCCGCAAAAGCACACCCTGGCGGTTGGTTGTCGAGGGTCACCACTAACAGCGGGCCAGTCGTCGCCACGGTTCGTCCTTTGGCCGTCGCGCGCGCAACCGCGGCCAAAGAGAAAGGTTCATCGAGAAAGGTGTAGGTTCGGGCAACGCCCGGCGTGGCGCCGCCTGGCCGGTCAAAGCAAGCGTCCGACGACGCCGTGGCGGCGACGCGGTAGCCGTGGTTGAGCAGCAGGCACCACAACTCAAAGGCCACGGCGTCCGCCCCGTATTCGCGGGCGCCGGTGATCACGTCCACGCCGTCGAAGGTCGGCCCCAGCAGAGTGTCCAGGGGGAGTTCGACGGCCAGGTTGGAAATCCGCATCCGCTCCTGCTTCGGGTAGCCCCCTTGCCCGCCCCAAGCGCCCATCCACCACCGCGCCGGGTGCGTGTAAAACGCCGCGCCGCCTTGGGCGTGGATGAGTTGATGCGATTCAAAGTTCGCGAAGCTGGGCTTGTCCGATTCGTAATCGTGCGCGCTGGCCTGCTGGAGCAAGCGGATCACATCCTGGCCGTCAGGCGTTCGGCCCCGGACGGCGAGCATCCAGCAGTGGCCCAGGCACCGGCCGGCGTCGCCGCGATAATAGTTCTTGGGCGCCTCCATGTTCCAAGTCAGCACGCAATTGGTTTTGGAGCGGGGGACAAACTCCGCCTCCAGCTTTTCGGGTGAGGGTTCTTGGAGCGGCCACCCCTGGGCGAGGGAGAGGTATTGCAGGCCCTCGGCCTGGGCAGCCAGCGCCGCGTCGTCAAAACTCACGGGCACGGTCCTCTCACCGTGGAGCATGTGGGCGTGGCTGTCGCCCGCATACCAGCCCAAACGGCGCAGATCAACGATGCGCGCGAGCCGGAATTCCACGGCGGTCCGCCGGCCAGCTTCCAGGACGACTTCCTTTTCCTCGGCCTTCGTCTCAAAGCCCCGCGAAACTCGGATGCGGGTGCGGCCCGCCGGCAATTGCTTGCTGAAACTGCCCGTGGAGCGGAATCCCGCGCTGAATGCCGCGCTTTCGACCACGACACGCCCGGCGGCGTCAGTGATGGTCACGGCGCACGCCGTCGGCTGTCCGGTTTGGGCATCCAGGACGGTCCCTTCGAGCGTGGCGGGCAGTGGCGACGCGGCGGACTCCTCGCCCGCAAGTAAAGCAGCGTTTCCAATGGCCAGCCAAAGGGCGCCCAGCAGGGAGATGCGAATTGTAAACCGTAAATTGGAGATTGAAGATTTCAAATTGAGTTGAACTGCCGCCGAGCCTCACGCGATGCGAAAGGTGCCTGCGTCACTCAGCCCCGCCGCCAGGCACGGCCGGTCCGCGCCAGACGCTGCCGCCAAAGGTGGTGACGCGGATGCGGATGTCGTCCGCCGGGTCGAACTCGACGCGCTGGATGTTCGCAAAGGGCAGACCGTCAAAGGCCTGCCAGGTTTGCCCGTTGTCGCGCGTGAGCCAGAGGCCGGCGCCGGGCGCATCCTCGGTGAGCGTCATGTAAATCCAGCCGTCGTTCTTCGGGTGGAAATAGCCGCCGAAGGTCTGCGGCCCTTGGCGGCCGATGCGCTGCCAGGTCTGGCCGCCGTCCTCGCTGCGGTACAAGCCGCCGGACTTGTCCTCCCAACTTGAATCGCAGGCGCCGACCAGGATGCGGTTGCTGTCTCGCGGATGGACCGCGAAGTCCTTGGGGTAGAGCAGAAGCCGGGAGGCATTGACTTTTTCCCACGTCTCCGCGCCGTCTCTGGAGCGGTACAAGCCGACGCCCTCACTCTGGAGCGGTCTGCCAGGCGCGGCTCGCTTGGCGCAGATCATGGCGAAAAGCGTGCCGTCCCGGTGCAACATCACGCGGGACACGCGCATGTTCTGCGGATGGCCCAAGCCGTTTTTCTTGAGCGTCCAAGTCTTGGCGGAGT
>Ga0315268_10005945_pt1 | contig 13036 bp, 15 predicted proteins | sample C1_top_MG_FD_204535 | JGI IMG/M metagenome (GOLD analysis project Ga0315268, IMG submission 204535) | Sediment microbial communities from Yellowstone Lake, YNP, Wyoming, USA - C1_top | ecosystem: Environmental > Aquatic > Freshwater > Lake > Sediment | place: USA: Wyoming | collected 2017-08-01 | reverse complement strand
CGCATTCCACACCCGGCAACACAGAGCCACATCCTGATCGGCGCACCCGGTGTCGCACGCAACGATGCGGATTATTTTCCGCTGTATGTGGGTAACTACATTCTGGGCGGTGGCGGATTCGTATCGCGTCTGATGCAGGAAGTGCGCGAGAAGCGCGGCATGGCTTACAGCGTATATAGTTACTTTATCCCGATGCAGCAGCCCGGCGCCTTCCAGATTGGCTTGCAAACCAGAAAGGATCAGGCTGATGAGGCGATACAATTAGTAAATAAAACCTTGCGTGATTTTATTGATCGCGGTGTCAGCGAAAAAGAGTTGCTTGCTGCAAAACAGAATATCATTAATGGCTTTCCATTGCGTATCGACAGCAACAAGAAAATTCTCGAATATCTTAGCGTGATAGGTTTCTATCACTTGCCACTGACCTATCTGGATGATTTCCCTTCCAGAATAAGTAAGGTCACAGTCGCGGATATTAGTGCAGCCTTCAGGCGCAAGGTGAATCCGGATATATTGGCAACGGTGATCGTTGGCGCACCTGAAGAAAAAGTCAAAGCGGAAAAAATTGAAGGAGCCGAAAAATAAATCGCATTCGCATAATAGGTGGCACGCACCGTAGCCGCATCATTGAATTCCCGGATGCCGAGGGACTTCGTCCCACCCCTGACAGGGTGCGCGAAACACTGTTCAACTGGCTAGGGCAGGATATGACAGGCACACGCTGCCTCGACCTGTTTGCCGGGAGTGGTGCGCTGGGCATGGAGGCGGCCTCGCGTGGCGCGGCAGAGGTAGTGATGGTGGAAAAGAACCGCGTGGTGTACCACGTCTTGCAGGAAAATATCAGGAAACTGAAATTCCTCAACATAACACTGCGCAATGACGATGGGCTAAACTTCGCAAAACGCAGCAATGAGCAATTTGATGTGATATTTCTCGATCCGCCATTTCAAAGCGACTACCTGGGAAAATTGTTGCCATTATTGGCTGCGCAACTGACACCAACAGGTATGCTGTACATTGAAAGCGGCACATTATTTGAAGCCGGCGAACCATGGCAAGTCGTCAAACGCGGCAAAGCCGGCGCAGTACATTATCAACTATTGCAATACGGACAACATGAGCACCTCTAAAAATCCAAACTTCGTCGCGATACGGTGTTGCTCAAAAAATTTAATCGCTTACATATCATCCATATGCTGCGCTCTTAAATTGTTATCGCGCCTTGTCTCGCTTAAAACTTTGAATTTTTAGAGGTGCTCATATGATTAAAGTAATTTATCCCGGAACATTTGACCCCATCACACGTGGCCATGAAGATGTGGTGCGCCGCGCCGCAGGCCTGTTCGGAGAGGTGGTGGTTGCGGTCGCGACCAGCCGTAGCGCGACACTTTTTACCCTGGATGAGCGCGTCAACATGGCACGTGAAATATTCGCAGATTATGCCAATGTGCGCGTTGAAGGTTTTGACGGCTTGCTGATGAACTACGTGCGCGATCAACATGCACGCGTGGTGTTGCGGGGTTTGCGTGCCGTCTCGGATTTTGAATATGAATTTCAGATGGCGGGCATGAACCGCAGCCTGCATCCTGATGTCGAAACCTTGTTTTTGACACCCGCAGAGCAATACACTTTTATTTCGGCCAGCATAGTGCGCGAGATTGCACGCTTCGGCGGCGACGTAAGCAAGTTTGTATCGCCTTTGGTGGCGAAGAAATTGACAGAAAAGAAAATGGTTTAAGGAATTCAACATGGCATTAATGATCACCGACGAATGTATCAATTGCGACGTATGCGAGCCCGAGTGCCCCAATGACGCCATTTCTCAAGGCGACACGATATACGTGATCGACCCTGACAAATGCACCGAGTGCGTGGGTCATTACGACACCCCCCAGTGCGTGGTAGTCTGCCCGGTAGACTGCATTCCATTCAATCCGGATGTGGTTGAAACCAAGGAGCAGTTGCAGGCAAAATATGAAAGACTGATGGCAGCGAAGGCGAAGAAATAATTTTTCTTGTTGTCGATTGTTTGGCAGGCTAAATAGGCTGCGGGTATTGGCACCTTGAGTCTCTATCTTTGCTAGTCCTGACACGATTTACGCTGAAGGACTTTGGTAAGTTTGGATAAATAAATCTGTCCCCTTATTTTTACTGTCCCGGTGATCTTAGTCTGACTATGTAATCGTACTGTTTTCCTTTGCCGGGGGTAGCCCGGCGGCTAGTTACTTTTGGCTACGACTAACCTGAAGGTAAGTCTACACCGCAACTTCGTTGTCTTGCTTCGCCAAGAAAAGTAACCAAAAGAAGGCGATCCCCAATCCACCACCTCTTCGAGGTTCCCTGCGTTGCTCGACTGGTCAGGCGGCTGCGGAACTCGCACTGCGTGCTCAGACAGTCCTCGCCGACTACCCCTGACCAGTCTCCGCTACTCGGTGGCGGATGAGGGGAGCGCAAAGCGAAGATCAAAAGCAACAGCAAATTCAAAATCTACTTCAAAAGCGAAATTCGAGTGTGGGCACTTTGTGCCCACACGTTTTGGGTTTTGGCTTTGGTGTGTGCATAGCGCACACTGCTTTTGCTTCTTTGTTTTACCTTCCCCCGCTTGTTGCTGATGAATCAAGGGAACCCAGCAGGGGCGGTAAACCGGGGATCGCCTTCTTTGGCTTACTTTTCTTGGCGAAGCAAGAAAGGTAAGCAGCTGCCGGGCGGCCCCCGGCGGTTTCTGTTCTAGTTACGTAAAATGCTCATAATCAGCGCCACATGTTCGAGGTTCTCTGCATGTTTATTACTTAACCCCCCCCATAAATATAGGGATTTTTCTTATATAAATTAAAAATCATTGGGTGTATTTTTGTTCAGTATTTTTCCTGAGGAGAATTAGCATGAATTTGAAAAAGAACTTATTCAGTTTGCCTTTGATCGCAGCGGCCACTTGTGTCTCAGTGCTCGCCTTCGCCGCTGACAAAGTTGACATTGGCAAGCAGGAATATGAAACCAGCTGTGCCAACTGTCACGGAATGAAGGGAGAAGGAAATGGTCCATATGCACAGTTCCTGAAAGCGAGCGTCCCGAGTTTGACCGCCCTATCCAAAAATAACGGCGGCGTATTCCCCTATGAGCATGTGTATGACACCATCGACGGCAGGTATCTGATCAGCGGCCATGGCAAGGACATGCCAATATGGGGCAACCGCTACTGCACCGATGCGAATAAACGCCTTTGGGATGATTACCCGGCTGACGCCGAGTCATTCGTGCGCAGCCGTATACTCGCTGTGATTGACTATATAAACCGCCTTCAGCGGAAGTAAGCGAAATTTGCGAAGGACAGGACTTGCATTTGACATTCTCGGCAGCCAAGCAAAGACGTACTCCTGTCCAGCTATTCTGAATCTGATCACGTAAGCAAGCTGCTCTCAATTTGCCGGGGGTAGCCCGGCAACCTACCAGGTTTAACCGCATAGTGTTTGTTTCAGACCAAACTCAGAATGCAAGTGATCCAGGCTGGATATCAGCGCGCTGCCCTGACTACCAGACTCACGCCAAATGCAGTAAGCGCAGTCCCCAGTATAGTCACAACTGTAATAGGCTCTGAAAACAGCACCCATGCCATCAGCGCAGTAGTAGGCGGCACGAGATAGAGCAGGCTGGTTACTGCGGTGGCAGCGCCGCGCTGGATGAGGATGTAGAGCAGGGAACTGCCGCCGATGGTGAGTGCCAGTACCGACCAGGCCATTGCGGCGATGAATTCTGATGTCCACTGGATGGCTTCTGTTTCAAACAGTGCAAACGGCAGTGTCACCGCGAGGGCTGCCATCAGTTGCACGGTATTGGCGCTACGCACATCGCAGGGTTTAACAAATCGTTTCTGGTACAGCGTTCCGGCGGTAATGCTCAACAGCGCGAAGATGGCAAACGAAAGATTGAACACATCCGCCTCGCCGCCCGCTCCGAATTTTCGCGATACCACCAGTACCAGACCTGCAAACCCCAGCGTTAGTCCAAGCCACTGTCGGCGCGTGACATGACCGCCGGTGGAGGAGAGCCAGAAAGCCGTGAGCACCGGCTGCAGTCCCACGATCAGCGCAACCAGCCCCGAACCCATTCCGGCCTTGACCGCGATCCAGACCCCGCCCAGATAGCCGCCATGCATCAGCACACCGGTGATCGAGAGATGCAGCCATTGAGCGCGCGTGCGCGGCCAGGCCACACGGGCCAGCATGATCCAGGGCAGGAAGCAGAGTATGGAAAAGGTATAGCGTAACGCCAGAAATGTCATGGGCGGCGCAAGTGGCATGCCATAACGTGCGACGATGAAGCCCGTGCTCCAGATCAGCACAAACACCAGCGGCATCGCCCGGATCAGGACGTCATCATCGGCACGATTAATCATATGGCAGGGTGAGTTAGGATTAAAAGCGGCAAGTTTGAGTTATGACTAAATCACGTTTTGCTTTGATCGTGAAGTGGAAAATCACAATAGGTTAAGCCAATTACTTCTCATGCGCCAACGCAAAAAACTCGGCTCGCATCGCTTGATTGGGCTGCAGTTCGCCAAGCATCGCAGAGGTTAATGTTTCTTCTCCCTGGGTGCGTATGCCACGGCTTTCCATGCACAGGTGGCGGCAGCGGATAACTACGCCAACCGCCTTGGCTTCAAGCTGCTTCATTAATGCATCGGCAATCTGAATGGTGAGACGTTCCTGCACTTGCAGGCGGTGCGCAAAACAGTCGACCAGTCGTGTGAGTTTTGACAGGCCTACTATTTTTCCATTGGGTATATAGCCTATCGTGACGGTGCCAAAGAATGGCGCCAGATGGTGCTCGCAATGGCTATATACGGGGATGTTTTTTACCACGATCAGTTCGTCGTATTGTTCGGCACCATCTTCAAAAACTTTCAGGACATTGGAGGGGTCCTGAGCGTATCCGGAAGTCCAGTGCTTCCATGCGCTTGCAACACGGGCAGGCGTTTCAGCCAGACCGGGTCTGTCGGGATCTTCGCCTATGCTGATCAGAAATCTGCGCCAGTCCTGTTCGGTGAAATGTTCTTTTGCTTTTGACATGACTATTCTCTCTTTTGTGGTTTGCTACTTCGCAGCAATGCATTCACATCTTTTACTTGGAGCACCCACCGCTCCCACAGCCACCACCAGCGCTGGCTGCCGTTAATAAGTTAAGCGCAGGCTCGCGTTTGGCACCCGCCTGTTCCATGCGCTGCAGGTATTCCTGCCACATTTTTTCCTGGTTGATGCCCATGCTATGCAGGTATTCCCACGAGTAAAGCCCGCTATCGTGGCCGTCGGAAAAAACGAGCTGCATTGCATAAGTGCCAACGGGTTCTGCGGCAGTGATCTCGACATTTTTTTTGCCGACTTGCAGAGTTTCCTGCCCGGGGCCATGGCCGCGCACTTCCGCCGATGGTGAATATACCCGCAAGAACTCGTAAGGCAGGCTGAAGTGCTTGCCGTCGGAGAACTCTATTTCCAGTACGCGCGACTTCTGGTGTAGCTCGATTAGAGTCGGGGTGGGTTTGTCTTTATCTGCCATTGCGTCTGCCATCGGAATTCCTTTATTGTTACAGCTAAAATTTGAGGCTTAGTCCCAGCGATTGTCGCGTACCTGTATTTCGCCATTTTCGATGCGCACGGGGAAAGTGGCGGTTGGCTCATAAGCCGGAGCGGTCAAGGCTGCACCGGTGCGTATGCAGAAACGTGCACCGTGGCGCGGGCAGATGATCTGGTCGCCTTCGACTTCGCCTCCGGTGAGTTGTCCACCATCGTGGGTGCAAACATCCTCGATGGCGTAATATTTGCCATCCAGGTTAAACACGACAAGCTGGGAGCCATCCACATCGACAAGCCGCCGTGCGCCTGGCACGAGCTCGTCGACTCGCGCTACTGTTACCCAATCACTCATGCCATATCCTTAATTTTATTCACTGAGGATGGATGTTAGACGGCCAGGACTTCGATATCCGGTTCGATAGACCGCACCAGATTGACAATGGCATTGAGCGTGCCCGAGAGCGAGCTCGGGCAGCTGCCGCATGCGCCCTGGTAATGCACGCTGAGCTGATTGCCGGACAGGCCGATCACGTTGAGGTCGCCGCCGTCGCTTTTCAGATAGGGGCGTATCTGTGCGTCAAGCAGGGCGGTGATTCTGTTCAGGCGCTGCTGGTCTTCCGGGCTCAGATTGGCGATTGCCGCAGTTGCCGCCGCGATGGTTGCTTCAGACTGAGATTCCGCCGCGGCAGCAAAGCGTATCGGTTCGGCAACTTTGCGCACTAATTCTTTCCAGTCGGCGCCGCCATCCTGCGTGACCGTAATCCACCGATCAACGTAAAACACGTTGCTCACATGGGGAATTTCAAACAGCCGTGACGCGAGCACGTCGTCTTTTGCCTGCTCGGCGTTGTCGTACGAACAGGTTATCCCGTATGTCAGTGGTTCCTTGAGGATGAACTTCATCGCATTCGGATTGGGCGTGCTTTCTATTTCAGCAATTTTTGGCATTTCTATCTCTTAACAATTATTTTTCATGCGCTGCCCACAGGGCTGTTCATGGGATCAGCATCCGCCTCGGTTGATACCTCGTTCACCGAGTTGAATGCTGCATGCAGCGTGTGCCACGGCAGAATCGCGCATTTGACGCGTGTTGGCAGGTCGCGCACGCCGGCAAATACGGCGAGTCGTCCAATATTATTCGGTTGGTTCATATCCAGTTTGCCGGTAGCCATCGCCAGAAATTCCTGGGTCAGTGCTTCCGCATCAGCGCGGGTCTTGCCCTTGACCGCAACCGTCATCATCGATGCCGACGCCTTGCACACCGCGCATGCTTCACCTTCAAACGCAATAGCGTCTACCTTCTCGCCATCAAGGTTACCAGAGAGATTCATGGACACGCTGATGTGGTCACCGCACAGGGGATTATGTCCTTCCGCATGATGAGTAGCCGGGGACAGTTTGCCGAAATTTCGCGGTTTTTTGTTGTGGTCGAGGATGACCTCCTGATATAGGGCTTTAAGGTCGGCCATTATCCTGGACTCCTTGGTTGAACGCGCGCTAGTGTGCGACTCGCGGGATGAATGGCAAGGCGCGACGAAGCGGCGGGGCCGTACCCCGCAAGGAGGAGCAACACCGCCAGGCATTCCGTGAGGCGTGCAATAGGGTGCGTAGCCAACTCACTTGGAAAGTGATTATTGATGCTGAAAATATTTTCAAATGGCATAAAAATCTCCTGAGCATATTCGGCGGTCAACTGAGGAGTCTAGGATCATGTAAATACCTTTTGCACAGTGCGTATGCCCGCGATCAGTGCATCGACTTCGGCCATGGTGTTGTAGAAAGCAAACGACGCACGCGAAGTTGCCGGCACACGAAAACGCTGCATCACCGGCTGCGCGCAATGGTGTCCGGTGCGCACCGCGACGCCCTCCTGGTTGAGCAGGGAGCCGATGTCATGCGGATGCACGCCGTCGATTGCAAAAGAAATGACTGACGCTTTGTTTTTGGCGGTGCCGATAATGCGCACGCCCGGCGTGTCATTTATTTGTGCGCTTGCGTATTCGAGCAGCGCGTGTTCGTGCGCGGCAATTCTGTCCATGCCTATCGCCAGCAGATAGTCGACTGCAGCACCCAGCCCGATGGCGGCTGCTATCGGCGGGGTGCCTGCTTCAAATTTGAAGGGAATGGTGTTGTAGGTGGTCTTTTCAAACGTCACCGACAGAATCATATCGCCGCCGCCCTTGAATGGCTGCATGCGTTCCAGATGCTCTGCTTTGCCGTAAAGGATGCCGATCCCGGTAGGCCCGCATAATTTGTGGCCGGAGAATGCATAGAAGTCGCAGTCCAGATCCTGCACGTCGACCTTCAGGTGCGGCACGGCCTGTGCACCATCCACCAGCACAGGCACACCGCGGGCATGCGCGAACGCGATCATCTGCTTGACCGGATTGATGGTGCCCAGCGCATTGGATATATGCACCACGCCGACGAATTTGGTACGCTCGTTGAACAGGCTCTCGTACTCTTCGATGATCAGTTCGCCTGCATCATTGATCGGCACCACACGAATTTTTGCACCCGTTTCCTCGGCCAGCATCTGCCACGGCACGATGTTGGAATGGTGTTCGAGCGTGGTCAGGATGATCTCGTCACCGGCCTTGATGAACTTGCGTCCGTAGCCGTGCATCACCAGATTGATCGCTTCGGTGGTACCGCTCGTGAAGATGACTTCGCGATCTTCACGCGCATTGATGAAGTGCTGCAACTTGCGCCGCGCCACCTCGTATTCATAGGTCGCGGTCTCGGATAAATAATGCACCGCACGATGAATGTTCGCATGCTGCGTGGTCTGATAGCGCACCAGGCGGTCGATTACTTGCTGCGGCATCTGGCTCGACGCAGCGTTGTCGAGATACACCAGAGGCTTGTGTTCCACCTTCAGTTTCAGGATAGGAAAGTCGGCGCGGATGCGCTCGACATCCAGTGTGTCTGCGTAATCTGGCGCGGAAGTTGAGTTGAAAGTAGGAGCGTTCATAGCCGGTGTATTTATAATTGGGTTGAAGTTTGTTCCAGCACGGTCTGTTCAAGACTGCGCTTGAGTGAGGTAACGGGGATGCGCTCGATGATTTCTGCACCAAATGCATAGGTAAGCATGTTGCGCGCAACGGTCTCGGATAGTCCGCGACTCTGCAGATAAAAAACTTCCTCGCTGTCGAGCTGGCCGATGGTCGCGCCATGCGTGCACTTGACATCATCCGCGAAAATTTCCAGCTGCGGCTTGGTATCCACATGGGCTTTTTCAGTGAGCAGCAGGGTGCGGTTTGATTGCTGCGAATCGGTTTTTTGCGCGCCATGGCGCACCATGATTTTGCCGTTGAAGACTGCATGCGCTGCGCCGCCAACGATGCATTTGTGCAGTTGACGACTGGTGCCGTGCGCCTGTGCATGGTCGATGCAGGTGTGCGTGTCGGCCAGCTGGCGCGCTGAAATCAGCGCCAGTCCATCGGCTGAACACTCGGCCCCCTCGGCCATTTTAACGCTCAGGTTATAGCGCGAGATGCGTGCGCCCATTGCCACACTCACCGACTGATAGTTGCTGGCACGCGACAGGATGGCTGAGCAGTTGGCAATGTGAAATGCCTTTGCACCCTCACGCTGCACACGAATATGATTGACATGAGCATTGTCGGCCAGCACAAACTCGGTGACCGCATTGGTGAAATAGGCTTCATCCTGCATCGAAACATAATCTTCAATCACCGTTACTGCACAGCCGTTATCGGCAAGCACAAGAGTGCGCGGATAACTCACCACTTCTTTTTGCGTGGCGATAAACAGCAAATGTATCGGTGCGCTAACGGCTACGTTACGCGGCAGCAAAATCAGCGCAGCATCATGCAGAAATGCAGTATTTAACGCGGCAAATACATTGTCTTTGGTCGAAGCGTGCTGGCCCAGGTGCTGTTTGAGCACGTCTGCATTTTTGGCGAGCGCAGATGCCAGGTTGCCGACAACAATACCGTTCGCAGCAACAGTGGAAAGTTTGGGTGCATATATCCCATCGACAAACACCAGGCGCGTGTCAGCCTCTTCAATACAGAAACGCTGAATATCGGCGCTGGCCAGATTGATCGCAGCGTGAGCTGGCTGCAACGAGATTTTGGTGAGCAGCGAAATATCGGTGAAGCGCCATTCCTCATCGCGTGTGGTGGGGATGGTCAGCTCGCTGACAGTTTCCACCGCGCTGCTGCGCAGCTGGTTAAGCCACGCCTGCCGGGCTGCTGCCGGCCGTGGCTGACCGGCCAGCAGGCCTTGCAGATAGGCTGAAGCAGCTTGGGTTGTTGCTGTACTCATGCCGCCACCCGCGTAGCCGCTTTGTACTCTTCGCTGACCCAGTCATATCCGCGCGTTTCCAGTTCAAGCGCCAATTCCTTGCCGCCGGATTTGATGATGCGGCCGGCTTCCATCACGTGCACAAAGTCCGGCACGATATAGTTAAGCAGACGCTGGTAATGCGTTACCAGCACGATTGCATTATCTTTGTTGGCAAGCTGATTGACGCCGTTTGAGACTATACGCAGCGCATCGATATCCAGGCCGGAATCAGTTTCGTCGAGGATGGCGAGGCTGGGCTCAAGCAAGGCCATCTGCAATATTTCATTGCGCTTTTTCTCGCCGCCGGAGAAACCTGCATTGACGCTGCGATCCAGAAAATCCGGATTCATTTCCAGCAGCTTCATCTTCTCGCGCACAAAGTCGTCAAATTCCAGCGGATCCAGTTCTTCCTTGCCGCGATGCGTCTGTACTGTGTTGTAAGTCAGACGCAGGAACTGGCTGTTGCCCACGCCGGGTATTTCGATGGGGTACTGAAAGGCAAGAAATACACCGGCGCGCGCGCGTTCTTCCGGTGCCAGTTCCAGCAGGTTTTTGCCCTCGAACAGCACGGTTCCGCTGGTGATTTCATAATCCGTGTGCCCTGCGAGGACTTTGGAGAAGGTGCTTTTTCCGGAACCGTTAGGTCCCATGATGGCGTGAACCTCACCGCTCTTGACGGTGAAATTCATGTTTTTAAGAATAGGGGTGCCGCTCACGCTTGCGCACAGATTGCGAACTTCTAATATGGTTTTGCTATTCGGGTAAATCATCCGACACTTCCTTCTAATTTAAAGCTGAGCAAGTTGGTCGCCTCGACCGCAAACTCAAGTGGTAGTTGTTGAAATACGTCTTTGCAGAATCCATTGATAATCATCGATACCGCAGCTTCTGCGTCGATGCCGCGCTGTGCAAAATAGAACATCTGGTCTTCACCAATCTTTGAGGTCGACGCCTCATGTTCGACTTGCGCAGTGTTGTTTCCCACCTGAATGTACGGGAAAGTATGGGCGCCGGATTCCTGGCCTATCAGCATGGAATCGCATTGTGAGTAGTTGCGTGCGCCGCTGGCGCTGGGCGAAATCTTCACCAGACCGCGGTAGCTGTTGTTGGAGTGCCCCGCCGAGATACCCTTGCTGACGATCGTGCTGCGCGTGTTTTTGCCGATATGGATCATCTTGGTGCCGGTATCGGCCTGCTGATAGTGGTTGGTGAGCGCTACCGAATAAAACTCGCCTACCGAATTGTCGCCCAGCAAAACTACCGAAGGATATTTCCAGGTGATGGCCGAGCCGGTTTCAACCTGTGTCCAGGAAATGCGCGAGTTGACGCCTTTGGCCAGGCCGCGCTTGGTCACGAAGTTATAGATGCCGCCGACACCGTTTTCGTCACCCGCATACCAGTTTTGTACCGTCGAGTATTTGATGTCGGCGTTGTCCAGTGCGACCAGTTCGACCACTGCAGCATGCAGCTGGTTGCTGCTGAATGCGGGTGCGGTGCAGCCTTCGAGATAGGACACTGATGCGCCTTCTTCGGCAATAATCAGGGTGCGCTCGAATTGTCCCGACTCTTCGGTGTTGATGCGGAAATAGGTCGACAAATCCATCGGGCATTTGACGCCCTTGGGGATAAAGCAGAACGAGCCGTCAGTGAATACCGCAGAGTTGAGCGCAGCGTAAAAGTTGTCGCCGGTGGGAATGACCGTGCCCAGGTATTTTTGCACCAGTTCGGGATGCTCTTTTACCGCTTCTGAAAACGAGCAGAAAATCACGCCGACTTCGGCCAGCTTTGCCTTGTAGGTGGTTGCCACCGACACGCTGTCGAAAATAACATCTACCGCTACTCCAGCAAGCGCCATGCGCTCGTGCAACGGTACGCCCAGCTTCTCAAAGGTGCGCAGCAGTTCCGGATCAACCTCGTCCATGCTGCTTAACTTGGGCTTCTGCTTCGGCGCCGAGTAGTAGCTGATCGCCTGGAAATCGATTTTCGGGTGATGGGCATTTTGCCATGTCGGCTCGGTCATCTTGAGCCATGCCGCGTAAGATTTGAGACGAAAATCCAGCAGCCACTCAGGCTCGCCACGTTTGGCCGAAATCATCCGTATGGTGCCCTCATCAAGACCCTTCGCCGCAACATCAGACTCGATGTCGGTGACGAAGCCGTGCTTGTAGGGCTGATTGATGATGTTCTGCAGTGCTGCACTCATTATTTATAGACTCCGAATTAATCTGGGTCGAAGGATTGGCCTGTTTTGTCAGTACTTGGTGTGAAACGCCCAGATTGACATTTTGTTATTCAGTTTTCAGGCTAAAGCTCTCACCGCAACCGCACATAGCAGAGACCTTGGGATTGTCGACCTTGAACATTTGTTTGAGCCCTTCTGTGACGAAGTCCAGTTTTGATCCGTCGATATACTGCAGGGTGTCGTCATTCAATAAAACTTTGGCGTCATACCCCTCAAATATGTGGTCTCCCGCCATCACTTCATCGGCATAATCGTAAGTGTATGCATAGCCAGAACAGCCGACCTGCTTGACACCGATGCGCAATCCAAGCCCGGAACCGCGTTTAGTGAGCTGGTTCTTGATCTGTTTTGCCGCACTTTCAGTTAAGGTAATAGTCATTATTCAAACTCCTGAATTTCAATTTCCAGCCAAAATTTAACAATAAGCTCTAATCATACCGGAGCCAGTGCCGGTTTGGCACTACTCTTGCTGAGAGTGATGGTCACCGGCATCGCTTCCGTCTTCAATTGCGAGTGATTGTCGACTAATTGTTGCAAGCTGACTTCTGCCATATATTTGTGCAATATTTCGTTCAGCCCCATCCATAAGTCATGTGTTGAACACTGCTTGTTGTCATCGCAGTTTCCTTTGCCGCCGCACTTGGTAGCATCCATCTGCTCGTCCACTGCCACGATAATGTCGGCGACCGAAATCTGATTGGCGGGGCGTGCCAGATAGTAACCGCCACCGGGGCCGCGCACGGCTATCACGATGTTGTGTTTGCGCAATTTGCCGAACAGCTGCTCAAGGTATGACAGCGAGATTTTTTGGCGCTCGCTAATACTGGCCAGCGTAACCGGTCCACGCCCGTGCCGCGCTGCAAGATCCGCCATCGCAGTCACGGCAAAACGCCCTTTGGTAGTTAAACGCATC
>Ga0315268_10005944_pt1 | contig 13039 bp, 4 predicted proteins | sample C1_top_MG_FD_204535 | JGI IMG/M metagenome (GOLD analysis project Ga0315268, IMG submission 204535) | Sediment microbial communities from Yellowstone Lake, YNP, Wyoming, USA - C1_top | ecosystem: Environmental > Aquatic > Freshwater > Lake > Sediment | place: USA: Wyoming | collected 2017-08-01 | reverse complement strand
CGAGAAAGTCGTACCACAGCCCGTCAATGCCATACTGGGTGAACAGGTGCTCCCAAGAGGCCAGCAAAAAGTCATGCACTTTTTTCAGGCGCGGGTCCAGGTAGAACGCATGGGGCTTGCCGTCCACCATGATCAGGCAGTCTTTCATCCGCTCCCGGGTCTTGGAGTCCTTGCCCATCACGAGCGGGGCGACGTGGAGGACGACGCGCTGGCCAGCGGCGTGCATCGCGTCAATCATCCCCTTGGGGTTGGGGAAACGACCGGAGTCGAAAGTGTAGTCGCCCTCGTTATCAAAGGAGTAGCCGGCCTCACGCGGGATGTTCCAGCCGGCATCAAGCTCCATTGTCGTTGCGCCGAGGGCGCTGGCGTGGCGGGCGTCGTCACGGATCTGCGCCTCGTCAATTTTGTCACCGTGGGCGTACCAGGAGTGCCACATCGGGTTCAAGGCCCAACTGCTCACCGGCCGCGCCTTGAAGTCGCGCGCCGCGTCAACGGCCGCGCTGTAACCTTCGAGCGCCTCGAACCAAGTGAGGTCCGGGTCGGCGTTGACATAAAGAGCGTCCTTGAAGACGAGCGCGGCCGCGCCATTGGGCAAGGCTCGTTTCAGAACGATGCGCACATAGCTGTTGGCGATGCCGGGCGCTTCGCCGCCATTGCCGGGGTCGTAGGTCGAACCTTCGTCGCTGCTGGCGGACACCTGGTCCAGCAGACCCAAGGTCAGTGTGTTGCGGCCGTCAGTCTGCTGCATCCAGACCACCGGTTGATCAATCTCGGCGCGCGCGCCACCGTTGATGCGGAACGGCAGATCAATCTTGTAGTTCTGCTGGCTGAACGCCCCGGGATCAAAAATCTTGTAAACGCCCGAATAGCTGGTCTTGCACTCCACTTGGTACCCGCGAAGCTTAAACGCCTGGCCATCCGTCCGCCGGATGCGCCAGCGAATAATCTGCGCGGCGGGTCCGGGAGAGGATTGCTCCATCACCATTTCATAGAGTTCGTTGGTGTAATTCCCGCAAGGGGCGGGTTGGTTGCCGGTTGGGTGCCCGTACCAGGGCGGCGCGGGCGGATCGAGGTCGAAACTCAACTTGAACAGGCCGCGCAAGGTTCGCCAATTGATGAACGGGGACACCGAGGTGAAAGGGGGCTGACGATCCTCCGGCAGCGCCGCCATCAACTCCACCTCTCCCAGCCCGCAGGTCTGGATTTTCGTGTATGAACTGAGAATGACGATGCGGATCGCGCGCAGGATGCCGTTTGACAGCGGTTGCGTCCATTCCGCCTCGGCGCTGTCCGCCAGCGTTCCGCTGGCGATGGGCTGAAATGTTTTTCCGTCCGCCGATCCCTCCACCCGAAAGTCTTTCGTGCGATACATGGATCCTACCCACTGGACTTGGCGGACCCGGGCAAGGGTAAGGCGAAACGGTTCGGCAAAAGTGAGCGTGAGGGTTTGCGGCAGCGGCGCATTGTCCGCGCTGAGCCAGCCGTGGCCGCTTTCGACCGATCCGTCGGCGACGTTGAAGGCGCTGTGAGCGTCGGAAAAGGCGGAAGTCGCCGTTATCCGCGTGCCCCAGGCGGGGGAGGCGACATTGACCGCTCGCTCCGCTCCCGCCGCGCAAAGAACCAGGCCCAGCAGGATCGCTCCAGCGGTAAATTCTGTTAGCACGCGCATTGGGGCCGCGCCCTTACCGCCATTGCATCCAATGGTTTTCCCCAAGTCCGCGACATGTTGAGTTTTCAGCATAACTGGTTTTGTAATGGCGGATTGGTGAAACGTTCTTTGACGGAATTTACTTTTCCGACGGATTGAATCTCACCTTGAGTCCCAGGTCGCGCACTTGCATCTCCACGTCGAAGATGCCTGGCACTTCCCAGCCGAGGTTGAGACTGGTGATACGGTAGTCGCCCACCGCCCGCGATTCGGTGAGGAACCCGCGCGCCCACGCGGTTTCGAGTGCCTCGCGCATCAACGGAAGAATGTCTTTGTCCACCGTGAGCCAGCCGCCGTCGTGCGCGCTCGCGGTGGTGAAGGTGACACCGGCGGGCGTGAAGATGAACATCTCCGACCCGGCGGTGTCTTTCGACTTGTGCCCGACCGGAATGCGATGCCGGTCGTCATACAGCGGAATGCCGAACCAAAGCAAACGCCCAAAGCCCGGCGACTGGCGGTTGCGGTTTTGCACCGTGAAGAAAACCTGGAACTGCGCCGCATGCAGGCCCGGAGAGTAATCCGGTGTCTTCACTGCGCGCGAGCGCAGCAGGCGAGCGGCGACGTGAAACTGCGCGGCGCCGAGTTCGGCGAGCGACGGCGGCTCGCCGATTTCCTGCTGGACCAGCAAATGAACCCAGGGTTCGCCCTCCTGGCGCGCGCGGTTGCCGTATTCGACGCTGGCGTTCACCCCGAGCACAAGATCGGCTTTGTCGCCGCCGAGCTCTCCGACCACGACTTGCTTGGCGGCGTTCGTGAAGCACAGCGCGCCGTTCGTTTGGCGCTGCGCGGGCGCGGCCGCCAACGGAAACTTGCTCGACCACTGCGCCAGATCCCAGACCGGCTTGAAGCTTGGCTCGCCTCCGGCGAGTTCGCCATTAATGACCCGCTGCCCTGGCTTTGGATTGAGCAGAAGAAAACCGCCGCGGAAATGCGGGTCCCGGATCAACTCGTGCTCGGCCACATTTGTGCCCGCGTCCTTCAAATCGGCGGATTTGCTTTCCCCGGCTGATAAAATTGTTCCTGCGACCACCGCCGTAAAGGTGGCCAGCCGAGTAATAATAATCCTCCAGGTAGGGTTCGTAATTTTTCCCATTGGCAGTTTTTTCAAAAACTCGTTCCTTCTTGGGGAAATACTTTTACAGCGCCGCCAGCACTTTGTTGATCGCCTCGGCGATGGCTGCGCAATCGGCCTTTGAGTATTCCCAATGAATGTCAATCATGATAGCCCGCGACAGATAGTCCGTACACTGCGGGCACATCGTCCTTGAGTAACGCGGCAGTTCCTCCGCCGGCACGCCCGACCACGGCAGTCCGTCGCGGGCCACGGATTTCTTGTCCAGAATGTGCTCCCAGTAAGTGTAGATGTGCCAGTCCTTGACCTTGCTATCGTAAATGCCGCCCGCCGGGACGCCGGCGGCCTGCATCGCGGCGAGCGCTTGCTTGGTCTTCTCAACACTCGGCATGAAGAGAATCAGATTGGAACACGCATCGCCGGTCGGATCCGACACGCGCTGGAGTGTCAATCCCGCTGGCAGCTTCAGTTGGCCCACGATCCGTGTGAACGCCGCGCGATAGCCCGCAATAAACTTCCGCGCCTTCCGGATTTGTGCCAGCGCCACCGCGCCCTGCAATTCGCTCATGCGATAATTCTCGCCGCAGAACAATTCGCCCTCGCGCCGCTCGGAAGCGTAGCGGTTCGGACGCCAGCACGCGGCGGCGTCGTGCCACGATTGCGCGCGGGTGTGCAGCCACTCGTCGTTGGTCACGACGAAGCCGCCTTCGCCGGAATTAAGAATCTTGTAATAGTCGAAACTGAAGCAACCCATCGTCCCGATGGATCCGAGCATACGCCCCTTGTAAGAGCCACCGGCGGCCTGCGCCACGTCCTCGATCACCGCGAGCTTGTGCCGCGCAGCAATCGCCATCAATTCATCCATCTGCGCCGGTTTGCCGCGCATGTGAACGACGATAATGGCCTTCGTGCGCGGCGTGATCCTGCGCTCCACGTCTTTCGGATCCAGTGTGAGCGTGTCGTCCACGTCCGCGATGACCGGGATCGCGTTGCACGTGCCAATCACGGCGGCGGACGCGAAGAACGTGTAGGCCGGCACGATCACCTCGTCGCCCGCGCCTATACCCAGCGCCCGCAACGCCGCGATGAGCGCCGACGTGCAGGAGTTTACCGCCAGTACGTGTTTAACGCCCAGCAATTCCGCAAACGCCTGCTCCGCCGCCGCGACCTTGCTCGGTCGCGGATTGTAGTAGCGGAAAAGGTGCGGCCCCTTCAACTCGTCCGCTTGGTCGTGGATTAGTCCGGCGATCTTCTCCTTGATCCCCGGCGCGAACTCCCAAAGGTCGAGGAGTTCGATCAGCTCCTCCTCGTGAATTTTCGTCGCATACGGTCCCAGCGTGATTTTGGTATTTGTTTCAGCCGTCATAGAATGGTTTCTCCGATTTGAATTTTAGCGCACGACCCCAAGGCGCGATGCCCTGCGTCCGTCGCGGCGAGTGTTCGCTGCGGGCCGTGCATTTTGGATCACGAACTCAATGATGGCCCGGCCATCGTCGTAGCTCGTCGAGTGGCCGGATTCCTCGCGATGGACCAACAGAACGTCAAGCCCACGAGCTTTCAGCGCGCCGGCCAGCCGTACGACGCTTTGCGGCGGCACGATGGTGTCTTTGCCGCTTGCCGTAATGCCCACCGACATCGTGAAGCGCTCCGGCCAGAACTCGGCGCTGCGCTTTTTGTATTCCTCGGGGATCGCCGTCTTGCTGCCGCCGAACGACGCCGCTATCGCGTCCGGAAAACCAGCATACTCGACCAGATTGGCCGTGCCGTTCATCGAAGCCACGCCGTCCACGAGTTCCGGATGCAACGCCGCGAACGTCAGGCTCGCGGTGCCGCCCATCGAAGCGCCGCACAGGAAAACGCGCGACACCCGGTGTATCTTTTTCAACTCGCCGATGATCTGAACGAGATCGGCTTCCGCCTTTGGGCCCATCCATGAAGTTTTCGCGCGATAATCCGGCGAGACGTAGATCATCCCGTGTGCCGCGGCCACGTCCCGCGCCGCGCGGCACTCGTCGCGCGAGTCGCGGACAAACTGCCAGCGGTCCGCGCCATGTCCGTGCAACGCGATCAGCATATCGTACGGTTGTCCAAGCTTGAAGTCGGTCGGTAGCATCAACACATAACGCTGCTCTGTACCGTCACACGCCGCAGTGAAGGCGACATCCGTGGTCTGGGCGTCGTTCGTCCCGCCCCAAGCCGCATCTAGGTTGGCGAGCAGGAGCAGCAGCGCGAAGATCGTCCGTTTCATGGCTCAATAGCTGGCTCGCACAACGATGGGTTTGGCCGCATCGGGGATGATCCGGACGGTTTCCTCCTTCGGGTCGAACTTGTGGTGTGCCTTCCCATTCACCGTCACCGTGCGCATCGGTTTGCCGTCGGGGTGACGCAATCGCAGCACCAAAAGTTTCGGCGTCTGCCGGGCTGACGGGTTGATTGTGGCTTCAATGTAGCCCTGGTCCGCGCGCGACTTGATCTCGTAACTGACCTCGCCGAATCGCGTCGGAGCGTTCTTCACCGAGACGCGCTGCCCGTCGCGCAGCCAGTTGCTCGTCACGAACGGCGCGAGCCAGAGTTCGTTGTCCCGCTCCTGCACCAGCATCGTGCGCGTCTGGTGGAGAAAGTAGCCCGTCTCGTGGGTCTTGTCCCAGGCGCCGCTGCGATTGAAATGTTCCCAAAGCGTGAGCACCTCGGGGTTGAGCATCGCGGCGAGCGTGTTGAAGTAGGAGCGCACGAACGGCTTCACGTCGTCGCGCAGCGCAGAGACTTCGCAGTTGCGCGTGTAGTAGGGCTGCACTTTCGAGAAGCCGCCGAGGTTGAACCAGTCGCTGTGGTTCGTCGTCGCGGGATAATCAAACCATCCATCGGCGAGGAATTGCACGTCTTCCATGTGGTCCATCATGCGATCCACCTCGCGCGAGTTCGGATCGAGAATCCCCGCGGGCACGAGTTGATGCGCGCCGATCTCCACGTCGTAGCACCAACTGCGACCTCCGTCCTGGCCGGGAAAAAAGTCGGCGAGCTTGCCTGGGCTGTGGACTTGCGAGGGGTAATGCGGAATCCAGGTGCCGTCGCGCAGCGCCAGCGCCGGAGCGCGCGATTGCGTCCAGGCATACGCGCGCAGCGTGTTGGCCCGCAGCTCCGCGGCGTGACGCTTGAAGCTGGCCGCGTCGGGATGGCCGAGATCGCCAAGCGCATCGCCCAACCCGCGCAACGCGGCGGCGTAGTAAGCGTTCATGGCGTAGTGGTAGGCGAAGGAATTCCAATCCGCCAAAACGCCCGGCGGCATCAGGCCGAATTCCGGCACCGGCTGGCCATGCGCATCGCGCTTCTTCGTCTTCTCCGTCTGCCGGATGATCCAGTGGCCGACGCGCGCTAGATCCGGCGCTGCTTGCCGCAGCCAGTTTTTGTCGCGTGAGAGTTGGTAATGCTCGCCCAGCGTCCACAAATGCCACGCCGTGCCGAACGTCGTGTAGCCAGTTGTCAGGAAGCCGTTCGTGTTGTAGCGGTGAACGAAGAAGTCGAGACTGCGACGTGCGAAATCCGAGTGGCCCATGAAATCCATTCCGCGAATGACCGAATGCGACTCGCTCTCCAGCGGGCCGTAGCTCATCGCGGCGATCCACGCGGCGACGCGTGTGCCGTCGGCTTCATTGCGCGCGGCGATGAGGCATCGCACTTGCGACGAGCGGATGACGTCGTTGAGCAACGGATCAGGGGTTTCGATTTGCATGGCCGGTGCGAGCGCGGCGTTCCAATGCGACTCGAAGGCGGCGCGGAGAATTGCGACCGGAGGCAGACTCAACAAATCTTCATCGCGGGCGCGCAGGAAAACCACGCAACGCGCGGTGCCTTGCGGTGGCAGCGTGCCGGTAAACGAGATCGTGCCGCCCTCTGCGGTCGCCGTCAGCCCGTTGTCCGCTGCGCTCGTGACCAGCGCGAGCGGCCCGTTTTCGCCCGCCACGAGCCAGCCTTGAGGACACTTTGCCACGCTCGCCGAGGTTTTCTCGCGGCTGTTGACGAGGAAATTTAACGCCAGCCGGGCCGGGGCCGCGACCGGTTGCGCGTTGGTCAGCGTGAACTCGCTCACGCAAACGGAACGGCGATTGAGCCGTGCGGGATCGGCGCCGGGTTCGTCGCACGGCGCTACGAAGGAACGCTCGGCATACGTCACGCCTGCGTTGCGAAACGTCAGTAACGGAGATGGTAGCCAGCCGCCCTCGAGTTGGCGCGTGACCAGTTCTGCGGGGCCCTGGCCAAACTCGGGCCGCAGTTCGCCCGCGTTCTTGAGCCAGACGGTGTCGGTGACAATGGCCGTCTGAAAACGCACGACGCCGTCCCGCTCGACGACAAACTTCGCGTTGTCGCAGGTCAGCGACAGCATCACCGGTCCCTCGCTTTGCGCGGCGTGATGCGTCTTCGCCATCGCCTGCGCAAACGTTTGATCGGGCAGGGCGCGAACCTCTTCGAGGATGGTCTTCCGGCCGGCAATGCGGCGTTTGTAATCGGCGAGCGTGACCGGCAGTGGCTCGCGGGCAACGAACAAACCGTGGTCGGGCAAATAAACGCAGTCGTTTGCCAGCACGTCCTCAACCGCGACTCCGACATTGCCCGTCGGGAGACGGAACTGGAGCACCGTGGGATCGGACTTGAATGACGAGGGCCGGCTGTAGCGGACACTCAAGCCAAGCAGCTGCGACAGGGGCCATGAAATCTCTGGCTTCGGATGTGTGATAGACGATCGGTTGATGGATTCACCATTCCAAACCGTCACTTCTCCGCGCGCTCCCGCTTTTGGCTGCTCGATCTGCACGAAAAGATTCGTCGTGGCCCAAACCGAGCGCGTGAAGGCCGAGAGGCGCACCAACTGGGGCCGCGAAACCGCCGGCAGAACCCACCGAATCTTTTGCGTCTGAACCGCGCCGGCTTTTGGTGCGAGCTTGAAGATCAATCGTCGCTCCTCCGACCGACATTCGTTGGTCAGCGGCTTCCAGTTGCCCTGCCATGCCGACTCACCAAACCAGCCTTCGAGACGCACGGAGTCCGGCGATGGGACGCGCGCCCCGTCGGCGAACTCCAAGGCCAGTTCCCGGAGCGTCCGGCGATTCAGCCATTGCAGGCCGATGCAGCTCGCGCCGTTCGTCCACGCGGGCACGGTGTAATTGCCGTCCCGGTCCGGTTTGAGTTCCCTTTCGGTGAAGAGATCGTCCGCCCGGAATTCCTGAATCCGGTCCGCCCGCGCACCCTTGCTGCGGTTCGGGTCCCACGTCGCGACGCGCGCGAATCGGGCCATGTCCACGGAGTGTTCTGCGGGGCGGATCCTGGCGGCGTTGGACGCGGGCGTGAGTCGGGCGTTCGCCCAGTTGGCCATGTCACAGCCGATGCCATCGCCCGCATCGTTGGCTTCAAGCCGGACTTCCTGGGCGCCGGACAAAGGAACGTGAACGGGCTTGGGCGCGTCTCCGCTGTGCATCACGCCGCTGTCAAAGCGTGGCTGCCCGTCCACGCTGACGCGAAAGATGACGCTGCCGCCGGGGCACGGCTGGAGACCAATCTCCGCATCGAAGCTCTCGTACTGACCGTCCGCCATCAGCGTGATGACGCCATTGGCGTGATGGCCAAGACCCTTGTCAAAGCGCTTCTCGCCGATCTGCAAGGGCGCGCCGCCAGCGGCGACATCAATCCCCAACGTGCCCCAACTCTGCGTGCTGGAGATGATCAGTTCGGGATGATCGGAGAGATAATCCGGTTGGGCCGTCGCTGCCGCCTCAGCCATTCCGCTCGCGCCCATCGCCAGCAGCACCGGAACGGCAAGCGTCCCCGCTCGAATGATCCGCCCGATCCTACCCCGGAGCGTGCGGTTGAAGTTCGTTTGGCCAAACGGCTGACTTGCTTTGTTATTCATGGATTTTTCAAGGTTGCACATCTCATCAACGGTCGGGTTTGATTGTGGGGTAATTCTAGCCATGCTCGCAACCTGGCAAATAGCTGAAGCTGCAACTTTCATATCAATTTCTGCGAGGCAACAAATGGAACCCGGTGGAACCATCAAACGCGGTCAACAAACCGTGGAGGCGCGGCTGCTCCTGGCCTACACCGGTCGAACGCAGTTTGCGCGGATCATTCGGCGTGCCCTCGGAGTGCACCAAGCTCCTTTGGTTACGGCTTCGCCGCGGCAGGAAACCTGCCTGTTCATCCGCATCCAAGGCAGCCGCGGAAGAGAAATCATTCCCGCGGATGCCGCTACTCGATCTCGATTCCCTGCAGGATGGCGTCATTCTCACCGGCGGCAGTGATTTGGATATTAATCCTGCCGTCCCGGTCAGGGGTGATGTCCTCCGCGCGAATGTCCGCAGCCATGCCGAGCTGGCCGGCGGCCGTTGCCGGGTCCCACCCACTCCAGAAACGTTGCCCGTTTATGTCAATGTTCATGGGCCGCTTGCCCGGCTCTTTCAGCCACAGTTCCGCAAACTTCAAATGAACCGTGTATAGGCCCGCCGGAACCGAGAAATGGTAACTGAAGCTCTTGCCGGACCGGGCCGTCCGGTAGAGTTCCTGGTCGTAAAGCGTCGGCGACGCCTGGGTGACCGAAGCCTCGGAACGAAGGACACCGCCATTGTTGTAACCCGAGTCCGCCGCCCAAACAAAGCTGTTCCAGTCGATGAACTCCCGGTCCGAACCCGCGTCAATACGCACGACCGGCTTCAGCTCGGGCAACACCTCAATGGCTTGGACGAGCGCCTCCGGAGACTTCGCCAGCGGCTCCCAACCGCTGGTGAATCGCAACACCAGCCGCCCATCCCTGTCTGGAACCAAGGCGTGGAATACCCGCTCAAAGGCCCGCCTGGGCCCGCGTGCAGCCTGGCAAATGTCAAAGTTCCTGAGAACCCGCCGGCCGTTGATGTCCAGGTTGAACGGGCGCAGGAAAAACCAATCATGTTCCGGCTCGGCAAACTTCAGCCGTATCGAGTAAATCCCCTCGGCAACAGGAATGGAATAGACAAAATCTTTCCCGGACCGCCCTCTCCGATACAACGCCTGATCCGCCAACGTCGGCAGGGCTCCATCAATTCGGGCGCTCGTGGCCACGGCCCTGCCGCCTTTGTAATAGCGATCGGCCAGCCATTCGTTACCCGACGAATCAACGTACGCCGCCCGGGCGCCGCATAGGATGCGGACTTCGCTGGCGCTTTTGGAGATAGCCGTCCCATCGGTGTAAATCAGCATCGGCATCCACCCGATAATGTCGTTGTCGGGAGCCGTGCCTTTGTCCAGTACGAAGTGAATAGCGTCACCCGCTTTCACCGGAATCGTGATGTCGTGCGATTCTCCCGTGAGATCTCCCACTCGCACCGTGGCCCATCCTTCCCGCGGCCAGACTTGGTTGTCGTTTAGTTGAATGCGCACACGGAGCGGTCCGCCATCTTTCCGGTGGTAGTATTCCTTCATCACCCGGCCCAATACCCGGACGTTGCCCGACCGCGGCGCAGTCCAGGTTCGCAGGCACATGGCACCAGTCGAAGCCTGCTGCCAGCCGCGGCCGACCCGAGCTGTGCCCGCGCCTTCCCAATAGCCTTCCGCACCGCCGGGCTGGTTGGCCGTGCCTCCGGCGTCGCCGGCACTGTACTTGGCTGGCGCAAGCCACGTCATCGGCACTAAAGTGTGACCATCGGCAGTCGTTTCGGCCCGCCAGCCATCACGGCCCATCTCCGCGAAGTGTCCCCCCAGCGCCGAGGCCGTGAGCGGCTGGTCGGTGTAAGCATTGGCAACCGTCCAATGGCTCTGGTTGCCGTCACCATCCACGGTCCTGACGGAATATGCCGCGCGCGGGTCCCAACCCGGGGAGTGGTCGAAGTAATAGGTTCCCCAGCTCACTTTGCCGAGAATACTTTCGCCGCGGCGAACCTCATAGTAACTAATCCAGTTCTCATCGGATCCGGGCGACCAGTAAACGCCCACCCCGCTGTGCCCGATGTTCATCTCGTGCCGCGTCAACGCGCGGCCCGGCGCCGTCGGCGCGGTTCGGTCAGTTCCGCCGCGCGGACGCTTCGGCAGTCCCAGGTAGATGAGTTCGCCCGGAACCTGGTTTCGGATCACGATCCCCTCCGCCATCAGGTTGGCTCCCTTCCGGGTAACGACCTCTTTCTGCGAGTCAAATCCCACGGTATAATTGTGCCTGGGCAGCAGGCCGCGCGGATAGACGGTAACCTCCCCCGGGGCCCGATGTTTCAGGATGATGCAGGCCCGCTGGCAGTCGAAACTCGTGCGCTGGAAATATTGATGCTCCACGTCTCCTTTCACGCCCGGATGGAACACATGGGACCATCGCCCCGCTACTCCCGCTTGAGTCAGGTAATGGTAAATCTCGCCGGTGAGCCGGAGCCCCTCCAGGCCCTCTGGGGTCGTGTGCATGCCCCAGGTCGGCACCATCGTCAGTATCTGGCGGGCCGTGTCCCGGTCATACACCCTCGGCCCCTTGCTGAAGGCGGTGATGTAGTCCAGCCATTTATCCGGTGGATCGAGATAGGAGAAATAGCCGTTGGACTGCTCACCGCGGCCGCCGTCGGAAAAGTAGTTGACGTCGGTGTAGCGTTGAATTTCGAACGTGTGCGAGTAAGTGCTGCCGCCGTTACAGGTGTGGAACGAACACCGCGGGTGTTTCCGGAGGAACCCCGTGATCTGTTCGCGAAAGGAGCTGTCGGTTGGCAGGTCAAAGCCGCCCACCCCATCGGTGCGCCACTGGAAGTTGCCCCAGGCGCCCACCTTGCTGTCCATGACGCCCGTTGTCGGCCGGCCGCAGAACCAGAGCAGCCATTTCATCCCGGTCTTATCGAGATAGCGCAAGGTCTGGGCAAAGTCGGGGCCTTCACGGGACGGGGTCCAGATGTTCGGGCTCTCTGACCACCCGGCATCGTCCCAAAGCATCTCCCAGCCCATGCCGCGCATCATGTCCGTAAACTCCATATCGAGCAGACCCAGCCGGCCGGCGAAGTTCTCGTGCAGATTGCGACTGTCGGGCCACCAGGCCGACAGGTACGACATCAGCCCATACCATTCGTCGTGGGTATAATCCCAAAGGTATTCGTACTGCCAGTTGTAGAGCCGCGCCGCCATGTCGTCCAGGTTGTCACGGAACACGCCCAGGGTCGCCAGCGGAAGCTCCAATCGCTCGCCGGCCTTAAGCTCCCTCGCGTTGAGCTCTGGAATCGCGGCCATCACGGTTGTCGGGCCTTTGCCCTCATGGTTCACCGCCAACTGCCAGCCGCCCAGGTACTCCAAGGCCACGAACGAACCATCGCCCGGACCCGCCTTCCGCTGGAGCGCCAGCCACGGGACATAGTTGGCGGTCATCTGCCCGTCCAGGTTCTGATGATATGACGCAGAGATCGGCGCGCTTTGCAGCATGCCGTGCGTAGGCCCGCTGTTGCCCCCGATCATCCAGTAATGGGTCAGCGATTCAGCATCGTCACCGCGCAAGCTGAGAGATAGGCAAGTCGGGGACTTGAGCGCCAGGGTACCAGCTCCGGCGTTCTCAAGTTCCACCCACTGGCGGAGGACGGGAGTTCCCGGATAGGCGAGCACGTGGAAATTGGCTTTGAGCGGGCCACTCATAAGGGTCAGGTCCAACTGCACCGCCGGCCTGCCGCCCGCGTTGATTTGGCGAACCGAGCCGGCCTTCAGGTCCCATCGATCGTCAACCCGGGGAGGGACATATCCCGCCGGCTTCTCGGAGATGCGAAGCACCTTGACATCGGTGTCACCGCCGCCTTTGAAATGTTTGGCCACTCCCCGGATCGCAACCGTGCCATCTCTTGGCGCCCGCCACACGCGCACGGCGTCGAAAGCGGGAGAAGGATGGAGTTTCGTCGCACCGACATGCGGCGTGTCGCCGGGAGCACGGTAATTGCCGGCGGCGTTCGGTATTCGGACCTGTTCCTCGGCGTAGGGCATCATCAGGACGCTGTCGATCGGCTCCAGCCAGCCAGTGCCGGGACGCTGGATGTAATAGAACCAGATCGGGCCCTGCTCCAGCTTGGTGTCCTGGGAAGAGGCATAGCTCTCACCGTCTTCGTAATCCACGGTCGTGACCCACTCGGTCTCGTCGCCGGTGTAGTCGCCATGCGGACCGACCGAGAAGCCGATCAAGTTACCGGTCTTGACCTGAATCCGCAAATTCTCCGTGGCGGGGTCGGCTGTGGCGGGCGCGACTTGACACCTCCGCCATAATTGGAGGGGTAAGCGGTTCCTCAACCGAGCAACAC
>Ga0315268_10005943_pt1 | contig 13039 bp, 9 predicted proteins | sample C1_top_MG_FD_204535 | JGI IMG/M metagenome (GOLD analysis project Ga0315268, IMG submission 204535) | Sediment microbial communities from Yellowstone Lake, YNP, Wyoming, USA - C1_top | ecosystem: Environmental > Aquatic > Freshwater > Lake > Sediment | place: USA: Wyoming | collected 2017-08-01 | reverse complement strand
TCCCCAAGCACGATTGGTAACGCCGGACCGGTGACTCTTGATCTGCACGGCGGTCAACTTCAGGGTACCTTCACATACGAAATCGTTGATTCCAATGGTACTGCGTACGTCTCAACGACGAACACCGTCATCGATTCAACCGAGGTTCTGGCGACATTTGACACCACAGGTCTTGCCAGCGGCATTTATGACGTTCGTGTTAACAATGGCGTGGCAACTGCAGCGTTAGCGCATTCCGTTACGGTCGTGAATGGCGGAGGAGGCAATATTTCGGCCAGCATTGTTGGTCCAAGCAGACTTCGCATAGGACGCCCGAGTCAATACCAAATTGTCTATTCCAATACTGGTTTGTGTGATGGGGTGGCTTCTATTGCAATCTCCTTTTTAGGTTTGACGACAAACAATGCGACGATCAGCCTCGGTCCTGAGTTCCCTGCTCTTCCGTCCGATATGCCTTCGCCTAACGCGGGCAGACGGTTTCTTCAACTATCAGACGGAATAGTTACTACATCATTGATCATAACAGGGCTGCGTCCGGGAGAGTCGGGTACAGTCAGCTTCTCGCTTGTTGTTAATGACGACACGCCGTTCGAGATAGATCTTATCCAGTGGCCGACGGGGCCGATAGGTATAGACCCGTCTGGCTTACAGTCGCAAGCTCTGCATATGACGAAAACCATGATGAATTCAACGGTCCACATACAGAATGATTCCACAGCAGTAGAAGTCACTTATACCATCCCACCGGAGTCGGACATTCCAGCGCTACAGGATGCAGTCAATGTGATGAATGCGGACGCTTCTGCTGGTAATACTATTCGTTGGCGGGTGAACCATGGAGGATGCGGCGGACATGCCGATCAACTGAAAGATGCGATAGTTCAAGCAGCATCCTCCGGGGATGCGTATAATCTGAATGGATGGTCGATCCGTGCTGTTGAAAGATACGGTTGGTATGATTCAAATTCTAATCCTCCCGCATTACCAACTGGGATAAACGGGCATAGTGTGCTTTTGTTGACATCCCCGGATGGTTATCGGAATTACATCTTTGACAATTATGACGGAACCCCTTGTATATCACCAATGATTCATGTAAAAGGTAGTAACGGCCAAGAAGGATGGAGTACGGAAGATAGTGCGTGGGTGCGCGCGCATCAAGGAGCCAAGACGCCGGGTTCTTCATTTGCTGGTTGGGACATGTTTTTTGCGGCTGCAGGTATAGGGAGAGAGGGGATAACGATTGGCGAATTTGGTCAGTTGTGGACAGAACGAAATTTTGCTCTCGGCAGAACACTTACGGTACTTGGGCCACCACATCTCCCAGCGCCTGTGCAGTCATGCCCAGTCAAGCCGCCGGTTGCTAGTCTGCCTGGCAAAGGGGCTGGCGCAATTGATCCAAATGGTAAAATGGGAATAACAGGCGTCGGCCCACAAGGGTTTGTAGCCAGCGGCCAAGCGTTTGCTTACATAGTCTTTTTCGAGAACCAAGCAAGCGCAACATTGCCAGCCCAGCAAGTTGTGGTAACCGATGAATTGGATGCCAATCTGGATTGGAGCACCTTGCAAATTCAGCAGATCGGCTTCAACAACGTGACAGTGCCGGTTCCGTCGGGCCTGCAGTCCTTCACGACCAGTGTTTATGTGACCACGGACCCCAGTCCGGTGCAAGTGACCGCCTCCCTGAATCCAGCCAACGGCCTGCTCACTTGGACGATGCAGTCAGTGGATCCGGTCACCGGTGGTGTGCCTGCTGACCCTCTCGCAGGATTCCTGCCGCCCAATGACGCAACCAACAGGGGCGACGGTTATGTCTCGTTTACAGTAATGCCGAAGAAAGGTTTGGCCAACGGCACAACGATAACAAACCAGGCGAGCATCGTCTTTGACGTAAATGCACCTATTGCAACCAACACCGTTATAAACACGATCGATTCCGCCATTCCTACAAGCACTGTCGCTTCACTTCCGACAATTAGTAGTACACCTTCGTTCACTGTAAGCTGGGGTGGCAATGATCCCGGCGGTGCGGGTATCGCTTATTATGATATTTACGTATCGACCGATGGCGGGCCGTTTACCGTATGGCTTGCCGGCACAACGCAGACCTCGGCAACCTTTGACGGAGCGGATGGCTACACTTATAGTTTCTTCAGCGTAGCAACCGATAACATTGGCAATAGACAGAATGCTCCCGCTGGCGCACAGGCATCCACGACTACGGCCACTATACCAGGTGCTCCCACGGGGTTAACAGCGGTAGCGGGCAACGCACAGGCAACCGTAAGTTTCACTGCACCGGCTTCAGATGGCGGTAGTGCGATTACATCCTATACTGTTACCTCAAGTCCAGGCAGCATTACCGCATCAGGGGCATCAAGTCGGATAACCATACCAGGACTGACAAACGGAACAGCATATACATTTACAGTGACCGCAACCAATGCTATTGGCACAGGTCCGGCATCAGCACCATCTAACAGCGTAACGCCGACCAGCCCCCCGATATCAGTGAATCTGTCCAACGGGATTACTTTAATAGCAAGCAATTTATCTGGTTGTTCAGATACCAAAGTTAATGCACCATCTTCTGCCCCTGCTGGGTACAACTTCGTAGGCTCTATTTATAATATTACCTGTGCAACTTACACGGGCCCAATTACAGTTACCATTTCATATAATCAATCATTAGTGCCTTACGGAAAAGAAGGAACCCTAAGGATGTTTCACTGGAACGGTAGCAGTTGGAATTATGTACCGAGCTCTGTTGATACGACAAATCACACAATAACAGGTCAGGTGAATTCTCTTTCACCTTTTGGAATTGGTTATTACAGTTCCAGTGGTGGAGGTACAGGAGGCGGAGGTACTGGGGGTGGAGGTACATATACAACGGGAGCTAATGAGGATATGATAGCGTTAATTACCATTTTGGCTATTTCAGCGGGAGTATTTATCCTTAGAAAAAATAGATGGCTTAGAAAAGTATAAGGAGAAATAGAAGGAATATAGTTTAGAGAAGTGGAAGCAGTCAGTTTTCCAGCACAGATAAGAGCAACCATAAGAAGATATCTCAAGTGGTATGCCTATCCTCTCATTTATTTTTTGCTAACAAGTCTTATTTGTACTTACGCATGGTATTCCAGACCCATTCCTTACAGAGCTGGCATTAAGGCAGTATTTAAGAAAATTTCCCTTATTCCGACCCTCATACTGACAGGAGCTATAACAATCTGGATTATTATTGCTATTATTCTCATTCCGATATTACTATGGTTGAGAAAAAGAATTTCCTAACCTTTCTGTCCATATAAAGCCAGAAGAGTACTCGCAAAAAGATATACTCCGAGACCCATCATCAAATACAACCCCAATGGGTTTTTGGAAAAAAACTCTCAATGTTTCCTTCTCTGTTTTAGGAGTTATCCTTATCATTGCTGGATTAAGTATTGCTGTATGGAATTATCGACCATATATCACCTTCCTGTTTTCAACATCTAAGATTGAGACATTAGAGAAAAAAGCAGAATTACTTGGACAGGCTCAAGGGGATGTGATAAAGAAAAGTGAAGTATTGCAGAAAAAGGCAGAATTACCCATACAGATACGGAGTGATGAGACAAAAGAAAGAGGGGTATTAGAGGAAAGGTCAGACCCCCCAGGAAAAGTTCAAAGGGCTGAGATTAAGATGAACGTAACAGTAGATACAAAGGCAGAAGTCCCTGAGCAGGTTCAACGGGATGAGAGCAAGAATAGTGGAGATTTGAGGAACATGGCTAATCCCATGCTAAATGATGTAATAAGGAAAAGTGAGGCATTGAAGAAAGCAGCAGAGGGAAGTGCACAGTCCAGAGAGAATAGGATAATCATCCCCACAGCCTTAGTGGATGCACCGATTTTGGAAGGTATAGATATGGAGAAACTGTCAGAGGGTGTGTGCCATATTTCAAAGTCAGCAGTTCCAGGTAAGGGAGGCAATTGCATAATAGAAGGACATAATCTTGGTGAATTTGGCTGGTGGAGACCCCAGGGTCCCTTCAAGATGCTTGAAATCATTGAGAATGGCGTACGTATTTATGTTTTTTACAACGGAAAGAAGTATGTTTACAAAGTGAAAGAGAAGATTTATACAGATGTGAATGACCCGAAACTTTATGATTTTAGGTCAGGGGAACGTCTGACACTTATAACTTGTACTTCAAGTTTGAATCCGACTCTTTACACCGACAAACGGACTGTAATTACTGCTTATCCTGAGCAGATGAAATAAAAGCTTCATCGCTTTCATGCGAGAGATTTCGAATAATAATCCTCAAAATTAAGCGATTTTGGTTTCCAAGATTAGCAGATGTACTATGCACTAAACAAAGGGTCTTCAGAGAGTTGACTTGATGAAGAAGCTAACAGATAACCTGACACTGTATGATGGGTCAAAGAGTGGTTGTTGCAAATAAAGATGCATATTCACTTTTTTCCATGAACCCTGAGTTTGCACTGAGTTTGCAATTCCGGGGACACCATACTTATTTGCTCCTCCTCTTTTAACATAAAACTGAATATGATACCCCGGAATTCAAAAACCGCCTCTGAATTCAGTAAGGTGTCCCCCGAATACCGCGAATACCGATACTGAACATAAGCCACAGGGTATCGTCTTTAAGGATAATATCTACTATTATTTTATGGTTGAAATTCATCCACTGAATGGTTAATAATATGGCATGATCTATCGGAACATCACTGCCCATATTAAAGCTGCTCTGTCAGACAGCCCTGTTGTGCTGCTTAATGGCGCCAGGCAATCAGGGAAGAGCACCCTTGTAAAGAAGATAGCCTCTGATATCCATCCTGCACGGTATTTGACTCTGGATGATGCCGGGGTACTGGCAGCCGCAAAATATGATCCTGCAGAGTTCATTGCCGGATTGGATGGGAATATCGTCATAGACGAGGTTCAGAGGGCACCTGAACTGTTTCTCGCAATCAAGGCAGAGGTTGACCGAAACCGCAAGCCAGGTCGCTTTCTACTTACCGGATCTGCAAATGTAATGCTTTTGCCTAAGCTCTCAGAATCCCTGGCCGGACGGATGGAGATGCTGACCTTGTGGCCTTTATCACAGGGAGAAATAGAAGGGGTGAGGGAAGGCTTTATTGATGCAGTCTTTGGTGATAAGCTGCTTTCTTTTTCAAAAACCACTGAAGACAGGACTCAGACCATAAAAAGATTATTGTTCGGCGGATACCCCGAGGTTATCGGAAGGGCCACACTCTCGCGGAGAAAGGCATGGTTTGGCTCATATATAACCACTATCCTCCAGAGGGACGTACGGGACCTTGCCCATATTGAGGGACTGACTATTCTGCCAAGGGTACTATCGCTTATAGCTGTTAGGGCTGCCTCTCTTCTTAATTTTTCAGAGCTTTCAAGAAGCATCGCAATACCACAAACTACTTTAAAGCGGTATATGAGCCTCCTTGAGACGACCTTTCTTTTACAGCCTCTTCCCGCTTGGTCAGGCAACCTTGGCAAGAGACTTGTGAAGGCCCCTAAGGTCATGCTCAACGACACAGGCCTTGTATCAAATCTTATTGGTTTATATGAGGATGGGGTGGAAACTTATCAAGGAATCATCGGTGCGGTTCTTGAAAACTTTGTTGCAATGGAGTTGAGGAAGCAGGAGGCTTGGTCTAAAATGCAGCCACAGGTTTTTCACTTCCGGACTCAGACCGGGCAGGAAGTTGATATCGCACTTGAAAACGCCGCGGGAAAAGTAGTTGGTATCGAGACAAAGGCCAGCAAGTCAGTGAATGCCCAGGACTTCAAGGGGCTTCAGACTATGTCAGAATCACTGGGCACACGTTTTCACAGGGGCATAATCCTTTACACCGGCAGTGAAGGCATCCCCTTTGGCAAAAACATGCAGGCTTTGCCTGTCAGCGCGCTTTGGACGCTTGGCGCCTTGAAAAATACGAAATGGTAGAGCTAATTTACAGGAGTATAGGTAGGGACATATGACAAACCTTTCGGTTGGCGCTGACATGGCATGGCAGATAGCTGCTCATGAAGCTGCAGCCTCAGGATATCGGTGCATTGAGAAAGAGCACCTTCTTTCTGTTATGTGGAGCTGCACACTTGATGAAGAAGCTAACAGATCACCTGACACTGTATGATGGGTCAAAGAGTGGTTGTTGCAATTAAAGATGCATACGAAAGAAATATTATTATCTCCGAGATAATGTCAAGGACTTATGCTTCATGAAAAAATCCTTGAGGAGAGAAACGCTTTCAATGGGTTCGTAACATACATTCTGAACACATGGAATAACAGAGCCTTTATCTTCTCCATAAACTATGCTCATATAGGGGCTAAAGGTTGAAAGGGTTATGTCGGTTAGCTCACTATTGGGCGCTGTGTGTAAGAGGAGTTTCAGCGTATGAAAGTATGCATCCATTGCACAAAAATAGTATCCTGAATGAATATTCATATCATTTGCAATCGATAGAAAAACTTTTAAAGCAGCCTCTGCATAGTGGTGATATTTTTCCTTTTCGGTCATAAGATAAAGTTTCAATAAAAGTATGATGCCGAGTGAATTTGCAGATGGGTGAGGAATATCTTCTATTATTTTGAGTCTTATCCCAAGAATTTCACTGTCTGTATCAAAAAATCCCCCTTCATCTTTATCCCAGAATTTTTCTATACATAAATCCATAAGACTCTCTGCCTGATTTAGATAAGATATATTACCTGTAACTTCATATGCAGCGATCAATGCCTCTATCAGATGGATATAGTCATCTATAACTGCCTTTATACCTTCTGTGTGAAAAAGTTCGTTATTTATAAAATGAGTTTTCATTATCCTCTTGAGGGTTTTAAGGGAAAAGTCTTTCAGGCTCTTATCTTTCAATATTCTGAAAGCCCTTAGGAATGCTGTAATAAGCATCCCATTTATTGATGTATAAAATGTTCTATCAATAAATGGCGATTTTCTTCGACTTCTTTCCTTGAGTAATTTTTCTTTACCCTGATGTATTATTTCAGAAACTATTTGCACGTCCATACCGATCTTCTGAGCAATTTCTCCTGCATCTATCGAAACAAATAATACTTTTTTTGATGAATCATGGTGCATGGAACTCCTCTCATGACAAAGGTAAAGGGATAATACCTTGTTTTCTTCATCATTCAGTACTCTCCTGAAATCCTCATCTTTCCATGTAAAATATCCACCTTCATCATCAGGAGTAACATCTGCATCCTGGCTTGTATAAAATCCACTTTCGGGATCAGAAAGCACATGACGGATAAAATTGATAATTCCTTCCGCGACCTCTCTGAAATATTCGTATTGAAAGACAGAATATGCATCAATGTAATTTCTTAAAAGCCAAGCATTGTCATCTGCCATCTTCTCAAAGTGAGGAACAATCCATGCCTCATCAACAGAATATCTGTGAAAGCCACCTCCAATCTGGTCATGAAATCCACCTTTTGCCATGGACTCAAGGGTCTTTTTTACTGCAAATCCAATAGATTCTTTTGTGGTCAGGAAAAACCTGTTTATCAGAAATTCAATAGCTCCTGGCATTGGAAACTTGGGGGAATTACCAAAGCCACCATTCTGATGGTCAAATTGAGATAGAATATTCTTTACAGCATCGGCGAGCAAAGATTCGTTTATTTCTCCCTGCGATAAGGGTTTTGACTTCAGAGCGTTTATAAGCCTCTGGCTATATTCTGAAATCTCTTTTCTGTCAGTTTTATAAAAGTCAGCCACTGCCCTTAACACCTTCTTAAATCCAGGCCTGCCAAGGCTATCCTCTGGTGGGAAATATGTCCCTCCCCAAAAAGGTTTTTTATCCGTTGTTAGGAATACACTAAGGGGCCAACCACCTCCAAAACCCATAGCAGCAACTGATTGCTGATATCTCCTGTCTATATCAGGTCTTTCATCCCTGTCAATTTTTATGCTTATGAAATTTTTGTTAAGAAGCTCTACTATCTCTTCATCTTCAAAACATTCCTTTGCCATTACATGACACCAGTGGCACCAAATGGCACCTGAGCTGAGAAATACAGGCTTATCTTCTTCCCTTGCCCTGTTAAATGCCTCATAAGACCATGGATACCAGTCAATACTCTGAGATGCTGAATGCTTAAGATAGGGGGATTTTTCTTTAGAGAGTCTATTCAATTACTATGAAAACCTCTCTTCTTTCCAGGGGTCTGCAGAATTACTGTATCCTCTTGTTTCCCAGAACCCTTTTTTATCTTCTTTTATAAACTCGATACCTCTTACCCATTTGGCGCTCTTATAGGCATACTTCTTTGGAACGATTAGTCTTAAGGGAAAGCCATGCTCTGGGGATAATGGTTTCCCATTATATTCGTATGCAAAAAATACATCGCTACCCAAAGCAATATCTATAGGTAGATTTGTGGTATATCCTTGCTCTGCAATAATGATAACAAATTTCGCTTCTTTGAGTGGTTCTGCCATTGAAGCTAAGGTTTTAAAAAGGATTCCTTTCCATCTTAAGTCGAATTTGCTCCAGCCTGTTACACAATGAAAGTCAGCAGTTAGCTCGATAGCCGGTAAAGAGAGTAAATCTTTATAGGAAAATTTCAAAGGTTTTTTTACAAGCCCTTTGACGGTGAAATCCCATGTTTTCTCATTAAATGGAGGGATATCTCCGTAATGAAGTACTGGGAAGTCTTCTCTTAATCTTTGACCTGGCGGGAGTCTGTCTTTTTTCATCGCTTTTGTTACTTTTTGAGCAACTTCATCATCTCTCTCCTTTTTTATTTCAGCCTTGCCTCAACTGCTGACCAATCAATATTTTTAAAGAATGCCCCTATGTAATCGGCCCTCTTAAGGCCGTAATCGAGCATGAAGGCATGTTCAAAGACATCTATTATCAATAGAGGATTGCAACCAGCCGGATGAGAAACGTCATGTTCGTTTATCCAAAAATTCATAAGCTTCCCATTAATAATGTCTTGATAAAGAATAACCCAACCGATCCCCCTCATTGCCCCTGTTGCCTTAAAGTCTTTCTCCCATGCCTCATAACTGCCAAAACCCTCAGCAATCTTCTTTGCAAGTCGCCCATTTTTATCAAGCGGGGCATTGCCTCCAAGGTTTTCAAAATAGTACTCATGAAGCCTCATACCATTGAATTCCCACCCGAGCCTCCTCTTAAGCTCAGCAAATTCTGGAGTCCCTGCCTTATCACTCTTTAGCAACTGTTCAGTGGTATCTAAAACCTTATTAGTGTTGGTCACATATCCCTGATAAAGAGTGAAATGATTCTTCAGGAGTGTTTCGCTGAATCCCTCCATGCCTATGAGTTTTGAATAATCCTTTGCAGTGTAAGCCATTGTCTTGTCCTCCTTCCTTTTTTGTATGCGACTATTTATTTTCTTCTTTGAAACCTGACTGTATAAGCCTCATCCGCCTTGCCAACTCTCTCAAGGCATCGGCAAGACTCATTCCAGTATTCATCAAATCTCTTATAACCTCCGCTTTTGAAAGCTCGTTTATTATCTTTTCACTATTGTTATCCGTTAAACAAATATTCTTACCGGTCTGTATCTGCATAGTAATACAGCCTTCTATCTGCTCGGGGGTGAATCTATTTGCAAGATCCTTTATCTGCTTTACATCCATGATAGTAAAGTTTTTAAAAAAGGACCTCCTGTTGTAAGATTTTAGAAAGAACTTTGATATAATTCTTAATGACTATTATAAAGAATTTAGGGATAATGGGAAAGGTTAGAGTGTAATTTTATGGAAGAGCTTAATCTCCAGGTTTTTGAACCGAAAGAAAAGGTTGGTCTTATTATTGTTATAACAGGGCATGGAAAGGGAAAGACCACTTCAGCGTTAGGCATAGCACTGAGGGCTGTGGGCTACGATATGAGGATATGTATCATAGAGTTTATGAAGGGGGATATGTATTCAGGTGAGATTGAGGGTATAAAAAGACTGTCTCCAAATGTTGAACTTTATCTCACGGGCAAGGGGTTTTGTGGGATAATGGGTAACCAATACCCATTTGAGGAACACAGAGCAAACGCCCAGGATGCACTAAAATTTGCAAAGGAGAAGATGTTTTCTAAAAATTACGACATTTTAATTCTCGATGAAATCAATAACGCGCTAAAATTGAAACTTCTTGATCTCCCTCAGGTACTTGAATTGATAGAAAATAAGCCTCCCCTTATGCACCTAATTCTGACAGGCAGGGATGCCCATCCCGATGTGATCAAAAAAGCTCATACCGTTACAGAAGTGAAAGAGATAAAACATGCTTATAGGCATGGTATAGAGCCACAGAAGGGAATAGATTACTGAAGTTATGTCAGAAGTTTCAAAAGATGGATAATAATGATAAAAGAAGCCATCCCGGATTTATTTTTTAAAAAAGCAAATGAATATAAAAATAAGATCGCTTTCAACTACTTTGATCAGGTATGGAAAACCATCACATACAATGAGCTTCTCAATAATACAAAAGGCCTCGCAGCATATCTCTTACAGAATGGTATAGAAAAGGGCGACAAGATTGCAATCATCTCTGAAAACAGGCCCGAATGGTGTACTGCATACCTTGCAATATCTCTATCAGGCGGGATTGCAGTTCCGATAGATACCCAGCTTGGATCTGACGAGATAAGAACCTTACTTGATGACTCTGAGACAAAGGTAGTATTCCATAGTGCAAAGACAGAAGAAAATGTCAGGAAAGCTGTCGACGAAATAGTTACTCATTACTCGTTAATTGTTAATCTGATAAATTTCGATTTATCTGAATATCGAGAAATCTGCAGGACCAGTCATATAAGAAATTATCCCGATATCTTGGAGGAAGACCTTGCTTCCATCATATATACATCCGGTACGACAGGCATACCGAAAGGCGTAATGCTCACACATAAAAACTTCTGTTCAGATGCAGAAGCACTTATAAAAGCAGGGATCCTCTCACATGATGACAGCGTCCTTGGAGTACTTCCGTTACATCATACCTATCCGTTTATGGGTAATTTCCTTATACCAGTATTTCTCGGGATACCGATTACGTATCCACAGAGCTTAAAAGGTCCGGATATCATGACAGCAATGAGAGATAAGGGCGTAACCATTCTTGTCAGCGTGCCTCAACTGCTTGAATTAATCCGGAACGGGGTAATCAATAAAATAAAGCAATTACATGGACCTTTACCAAAAATAATGCTGAGGATTTTAAAAATATGTGGAAGTCTCAGGCGAAACTTCAATGTTAATCTTGGCAAAATTGTCTTCAAATCAGTTCACAGGGCACTCGGTAAGAAGTTCAGGTTCTTCGCATGTGGTGGTGCAAAGCTTGATCCCCAGCTCATGAAAGATATTGAGGCGCTTGGATTTACAGTCCTTGAAGGATATGGCCTTACTGAAACCGCACCTGTTATTACTTTTAATCCTCTTGAAAAAAGAAAGCCTGGCTCCTGCGGCATACCCTTGCCTTCTGTTGATATCAAAATAATAGACCCGGAAAAGCATGAAGAGCTAAGTGTAATGAAAGAAGGCGAGATTACTGTAAAAGGGCCCATGGTCATGAAAGGCTATTACAAAAACCCTCAAGCGACAGAGCAGGTTCTCGAAGATGGATGGTTTTACAGCGGGGATCTCGGTTACCTGGATGAGGAGGGCTATCTGTTCATAACAGGTCGACTGAAAGAAGTAATTATCCTGAGTTCCGGGAAGAATATTTATCCGGATGAAGTGGAAAAGCAGTATTTAAAAATCCCTCTTATAAAAGAGATATGTGTCACGGGGGTACAAGAAGGGGGTATTGTTGAATCTCTTCAGGCATTAATCGTTCCTGATTTCGAGTATGCGAAAAAAGCGCAGATCGGAAATCTGCAGGAGGCTATAAAATGGGAGATAAATAATGTCTCTGTTCATCTTCCTCAATATATGAGGATAAAAGGATATACTGTTTACCCCGATCCTTTGCCGAGAACCCCTCTTGGAAAACTAAGAAGGTTCATGGTCAATGACCTGATAAAAGGGAAGATCAAAGAGCCAAGAGCAAAGGGTGAAGACAAAAAGCTTATTGAAGATGAGATAGGGAAGAAAATTGTTGAATGTATAAAACCATTACTAAAGGAACAATTTCCTATACGAAATAAAGACAATCTTGAACTTGATCTGGGGCTTGACTCATTGGCCAGGATAGAACTTGTTGTGGCACTCGAAAAGGCATTCTCAATGAAACTCCCTGAGACCTTTACTTCAGAGATACAGACTGTTGAAGAACTTGTTACAAAAATAAAGGAATACGGGGCTGTCGGAGTCAGTGAAGTTAAAAAAATGCCGATGTGGAAAGACATACTAAAGACAGAACCTGATTTTGATGACAGAAAAAAGGTTGGGCTTTACCACTCTTTTCTGGACTGGCTGATCATCCTTACCGGTCTTAGACTGATAAAGATCATAACGAAAATATTTTTCAGGCTGAAGGTCAAGGGTCTTGAGAATTTACCTGAAAAAGGACCATATATCATAACGCCAAATCACGCAAGCTATCTTGATGCATTTTGTGTTGTTGCAACTCTACCATCAATATTATTCAGGGATTTATATACCTTGGGCATCCAAAAATATTTTATAGGCAGATTTGGAGAGTCTTTTGCAAGGCTTGCACACGTTATTCCGATAGACCCTGAAACATATGTTAATAAGGCACTACAAATGTCTTCCTTTGTTTTAAGCAATGGGAAATCACTCTTGATTTTCCCTGAAGGAGGGAGGTCTTTTGATGGTGGGTTAATGGAGTTTAAAAAGGGTGTTGGCATCCTTTCCATAGAATTGAATGTCCCTGTTGTTCCGACCTGCATCAAAGGTTCATTTGAAGCCTTATCACGTTTCTCTAAGTGGCCAAAATTTACAGAAATAGAGATCTTGTTCGGGAAGCCCCTTTATCCATCTGATATAGATATGTCAAAAAAACCAGAGGGCAAAGATAACTATCAGTTCTTTGTCGATG
>Ga0315268_10005941_pt1 | contig 13040 bp, 18 predicted proteins | sample C1_top_MG_FD_204535 | JGI IMG/M metagenome (GOLD analysis project Ga0315268, IMG submission 204535) | Sediment microbial communities from Yellowstone Lake, YNP, Wyoming, USA - C1_top | ecosystem: Environmental > Aquatic > Freshwater > Lake > Sediment | place: USA: Wyoming | collected 2017-08-01 | reverse complement strand
TGCCTTTTTCCAGTATTCCTTTAATTTTGCAGGATCATTTTCTTCGCTATAGCAGTTCCCTAGTTCCCAGCCGTTAATGCGCGGCTCGAATCTTTCAGCGAGCCTAGGGTCATCATCTTTCATTTTGGCTAATCCTGAAACAGAAGCAGGAAAATCATAAATGATTGTTGGCTGAATCAGATGTTGCTCGACTTTTTCCTCAAATACTTTGTTAATAATCTCGCCCCAGTCTTTGCAGTCAGAAACATCTATCTTGAGCTTCATGGCAAGCTTTTTCGCATGATTCTCATTTTCTGTATCAAAATCTTCGCCAGTATATTTTTTAATAGCATCCAAGAAGCTTAGTCTTTGCCACTTTCCCAAGTCAATCTTCACGCCCTGGTATTCTATCTTTGTCGTTCCAAGGACTTTCTTTGCAATGTACTGGAACATCTCTTCGCACAAGTCCATGTTGTCCTTATAGTTAGCATATGTCCACATGGTTTCCATCAGCAAGAACTCGGGATTATGCGTCTTGTCTATGCCCTCGTTCCTGAAATCAGTCGAGAACTCAAAAATCTTCTCATAACCGCCTACAAGCAACCTTTTCAAGTAAAGCTCGTTGCTTATTCTCATGTAAAGTTTCATGTCCAATGCGTTTAACTTGGTTTCAAAAGGTCGCGCGTTAGTGCCACCGTATATTGGCTGTAAAATAGGAGTTTCAACTTCTATGAAATCTTTATGCATCAAGAACTCGCGCATCGCCTCTATTATCTTGCTCCTTTTCAAAAAAACTTGCTTTACTTCTGGATTCATGATCAAGTCAACATACCTTTGTCGATAGCGTTCTTCCTTGTCCTGCAGGCCATGCCATTTGTCAGGCAATGGTGCTATGCTTTTTGTCAATAACTCGAGCTTTTTGACCAAGACTGTTAACTCGCCCCTTTGCGTCTTAAGCACAATGCCCTCGATTCCAATAACATCGCCAGAATCAACATATTTTTTCAGAAAATCGCAGAGCTCTTTGCCTGATTCTTGCTCTTCGAAGGCAATCTGTATCTTGCCAGTCGAATCCTGAAGCGAGGCAAAATTAATCTTTCCATGTATCCTTACCGCAACCACTCTACCAGCCATAGAAACCTTGTCATTTGTCTTTTCTCCGGGCTTTAGCTTTTCATATTTCTGCTGCAAATTAAGAGCATGATTCTTAACCTCGAATCTATGCTTGTAAGGCTCGTTCCCTTGCTTCTTCAACTCGCCTATCTTTTTCACACGCTCTTTTCTTATCTCTTCTTCTCGAGTCATGAATTATCCAAGTTTATAAGATTTAAAAATTTAATTAAAATCATAATCCAAAGGTCTTCTGGAATTCCTTCATCTGGGAAATCTGCAACAAGAAGCTTCGGCCCTTTTTCGTTATAACTATCTTTTTCTTGCTCTCTTTGTCTTGTTGCTCTTCTATCAAGCCTTTTTGCACAAGTTCTGATAAATAAGTCTTCATCTGAATATGAGATAAGTTAGACTTGTACATAAGATGGGTCGGCTTTATCCCCCCGCCTTTCTCAACTATTGTCCTTAAGATATCCATTATGATGTCTATCTTACTTCTTTTTAATGCGTTTGCCATGTCTATAAATCCTTATAATTAAATATAACAGGCTAACATAAGCTGCTAGCTGCAAGATATTGGCTAGAATATATATTGCGCTGTTTATTGCCACAAATATCATTGTTATATAGCTAATCAAAAGTATAAGGAAAGCTATAGTCAAAACCCTTGTATTCTCTGATTTTGTATCTTTGTATATCCTAGAATAGTTCAAGAATGTAAGTGCAACAAACATAGCAACAACCATGTGGAAAAAGTGATAAGCATTGCTAGTAATAATCGCAATAACTAATATTAAGAATAACATTAGGACATTGTCTGCTTTGTTCCTATCTTTCTTTGTTGTATAATATAGGAAGTAAAAACCGAGCATAATAAAAAGTCTATGGAAGAAAAAGCCGATATAGTTTATAATCTCCAATGGTTTTATAACATGTGAAGTTACTATGATCTGTCCTAAATTATAAGTGCTAGCAAAGTCATAATACAAGTTAAGATTCATAATTATTTCAAAAAACTCTCCTAGACAGATTAGCAAGAAGGAAAGTCCGAGATACTTGAAATTCTTATTTTTGCTTATTTTATAATATCTAAGACTGATTATAGTGAACGTAAGTAATACTAAGAAACTGAATATGTCTATAAAAATATCTGGTGTAAGGAACCATTGCGGTGAGAGAACTAATCTCAACATCTTCGATAAAATCTCTTTCCATTTAAAAATCTTGTGAAATAACGTTCTATACTATTGTTCTTTAACTTTTTTTCACAACCGATTTATAAACAAAAGTTCTAGGATTTTTGGAGGTGATAAACGATGCAAACTCAAAACTTAACTTATGACCCGCAAATTCAAGGAACATCAGACAAAGTTTTAAGATATTTACAGAACAACTCTTCTGATGTTCCTGAACTTGTTCCAAAGCTTACACAAAAAGAGAGAAAAGAAGCAACCATGTTAAAAGAGATTGGCTTGAACGGCTACGAAATCAGCTATCTCATACATCTTCGAGTTAAAGAAAGGCTAAGAGAAAAGTGGGCAAAAGACAAACACTAAAGAACTCGTTCAGGTTTTAAAACATAACCTTTTTGCCTTTTGATATCTTTTGAATCAAAAAAGACTTTTGCCAAGGCAATTACTTGACTATCACAAAAAGCCGCGAGGACCTTGTCTTTATCAAACTTGCCTTTAATCTTTAAAATATCAATAGCTGTTAAAAACTTTCCTTGTTTCAGCTTCTCACTTGCCTCTTTTGAAATATAAATTATAGCCGAGACTTTTGGCACTATCTTTTCAGCCTCAATAATGTCCTTTGAACTTAATTTATCCAACGTTATTGCCTTACTTACTGCAAAAGGCCCTTGCTTCACTCTTCGAAGCTGGGTCATGTGCGAGCCATGAAGTTCTTGGCCCAAGTCATGAATCAATTTTCTAATGTATGTGCCTTTCTGGCAAGACACTCTGAAAGAGAAATCTTTATCTTTTTTTTTCAAGATTTTAAATTCATAAATCTCGCGCTCTCTCTTAACGCGGGCGACTCTTGATTTTCTCGGCGGCAATTGCACTATCTTCCCAATAAACTTGTCCCTGATAGTTTTCTTTAATTCTTCAAGCGAGATATCCTGATGCAAATGTGCCTTGCCTTCATATGTTTTGTCAAGAGAATCAAACAAAGGCATAAGCTTTGTTGCTTTGTTTAATGCAATAATCAAGACACCAGTCACCATAGGATCAAGTGTGCCGGCATGTCCTGCTTTCTCTGCCCCAAGTTTCTCGCGGCAAGCATCACAAGCCTCGAAACTCGTCATTCCTTGAGGCTTGTCCAATATCACAAAACCGTTTTCTATCATCAGAACAACATAATATTTATATATATTAAATCTTTTCTCAACACAGTTATAATTAAACAAAAAATAAAAAGAAGTGATTGAAAGGAGGTTAATTAATTGATTTATGGAAAATAGAAATTTTTGGGTTTTTCTCATAATCGCTTTTGTTCTAGGAATGCTTTTAGGTTTTGTCTATACTAATTCAAGTATAACAGGAAAAGCAGCCATACAAAATTCACCAACTATCTTGCCTGTAACTTGTACAGACAGCGACGGCGGATGGAACCTTATTGTTAAAGGAACTTGCATAGATGCAAATTCAACGAGAAACAATACAGATTACTGCTTTACACAGGGCAATACAACTTTCTTGAGCGAGTACTACTGCATGTCGGGCGTTTGCCAGTCAACACCATACAACTGCGCAGCTCTTGGCAGCGGCTCAAAATGTTTCAACGGAGCTTGTACTGGAAATGTGACGAACGCTGCCCTAACTACTGGAGTTGGACAGACTGTAGGAACATGCGGCGGAGGAGTAATACCAGAAACAATGGATATTTCACAAGTTCCACCAGGAGCGCCGGTGAAGACAACAGGAGAGTGGACAATAGAAAATTATGGGAATTTAAATGAAGAAAGCAAATATGAATCAGCTGCAGTTAAAATAAATGACCCTAGTTTAACTTTGAGCACATTATGCGGTGACTTAATTTTTAGGGGTATCAAGAAAGCAGCAGAATATACCCAAGCTACAGGAAAACCATGTTGGCCTGCATGTTATGGTTCTAACAAAGAGATATTATGTAATGAACAGTGCTCTCCAACTTCAATAACTGGAAAGAGAGTTGTAAGAATGGGATGTATGATATATTTCCCACCAAGGAGTCCTGGAGTATGCATACCTAATGACCAAGATCATCAATGTGATACATGTACTGGCTATGAACTGATAGGATCTTAAAAATATTTTTTCTTTTTCTTTTATTTTTTATTTATACCTACTATCAAGTGACAAAAATAGAAAGATTTAAATAAGCTTTTCTCCTATATATTTAATGAAAAATGGAACTAAACATGCTATATTAGGAATAGGTGTTTTAGCAGCTCTGACAGCATCAGTATTCTTAACACCTTATATTAGAAGAACTGCATGCGAGAAGAAGTATCAAGGTTATCATGACAAAATAGATTATGCTGGCATGTTGTCAAATAAATATCCAGAAAAGGCATTGACAATTCTAGATTCTTTAAACATCTCTAGCGATAATTTATGTAAAAATGAGGCAAGAGAAATAGAATTTTTAAAATATTATAAAAAAGCCAAATGCTTTAAGAGTCTTTTAATGAAAAATAAAAATCCCTCTAACTTAGACAGCATGCTACAATATTGCGATAAGGCTATCGCTGCTGGAAACAATGTTATAGTATATGATGATTATCTAGGTATTGGTGATATCTATTTTTTAATTGGATTAACATATCAAGAGCTTGGACAAAATCAAACAGCATTGCCCTATTTAGACAAAGCTATCGAAGAGTCTGACAAACATAAAAAACGTATTCTCACTCAAATTAATTCTCGGAGAATAAAAACGAGATGTCTAGAGGCCTTAGGCAGGACAGAAGAAGCAGATTTACTTGAAAAAGAAACAGCTCCTCTTGATAAAATATTATTCCAAGAAATATCTAAACAAAAGCATTAATTATTTCTCGAGCGCCTTTCTTCTTATATCTTTGCTCTCTTTGTGCTGTTGTGTTTTCATTATTCTCGGCTGCTCAACTTCTATTGTCTTGTGCAGCATCTTTTCCTTTTCTTTCTTTTCTTCTTCTGATAGCTTTTCTTCCTCTGTCTTCTCTTTTTCTTCTGGCTTAACTTCTGGCTTGGGCTTTTCCTTTTTCTTCTTCTCTCTTTCTGTCTCTTTCTTTCTCGCTTTTTCCAGTTTTTTCTTTAATTTCTCTTCCTCTGCCTTGAACTTTGGAGGCAATCCTAGAAATTCGGCCTTGACACTGCCGTCTGAGAATTTTACAACGCGAACACTTATTTTCTGAGGCGGCCTTTTAATTCCCCTTGACCATATAGCCTCGTTAATGCCCTTGTCCAATGCTATTTTGCTTACATCGCGATTCTCGACTTTCATATGCCTTGCCAGAAACTCGCGAACAGCCTTAATAGCTTTCTTGCCTCGCTTATACTGAGGAACCTTTAACCATTCTCGTCTTAATGGAATTACATAGTTTCTTTCTACCAAGATTTTAATTTCTTCTTGTTTTGCTTTTGCCATCGTTCTTTAATATTTCTTCCTTATGTATCCTGATTTTCTTATTTTGAACTCTTTTCTTTTTATCCTGTTCTTGATTTTTGTCCTGCGCCATGTTCTCTTGATTCGCGTTAGTCTTGAAGGATGAACTCGCTTGCCCTTACCATATGTCTTAGGTACGACCCAGAAAGGCGCCCATTTTACTCGCCCGCCCTGTTTTCCTAGCCTAATTTTTTTTGCGTTTGTCTTGTATCTTGCCATGGTTATGTGTTATTTTTTTGTTATTTGTTTATCTTACACGTGGAATGACGTCATCCGCGTGAATTTTTATTATTTATTTATCTCCTGAAACTATAATTTGTCTTTCCTTTTTGTATCTCGATTAATAATGCCCTGAAATCATTATCATTCAAGGGCTGGGAAATTTGATTTAGTTGCGAGGCTTGAGCGATAAGCGCTATTGCCTTGATAGCTATTTCAGGATGCGCCATTTTCAAGTTTCCGTATCTTGCTATAGCCTCTTTTGTCATATTCTTTTTTGCCATAGATTCTAGCATTGTTATCTGCTGTAAAAGCTCGTCGTTATTTTCTTTTTCAGCCATTTTATTCCACCTTTTCCTTTTTCTCTTGTTTGATTTTTACTGCCAATTCTTCTAGCATTTCCTTGCCCTTGCGCGTTAGTCTTCTTCCTGTCTTCTTTTCTTTTATATGCTCTACTAAGTTTGCCTTTGTGGCTTGCTGCAAGATGACTCTGATTATTTTGCCGCTTGATCTGAAAAATTTCTCAGGAGCCATCCCTCGATTTTTTTTCGAGCCATACTTTGTCCTTAATCTTTCCACTCCGACAACGCCCTTGACATACAAGGTCCTTAAAATGCTTGCTGCCCTTACATACCACCAGTCATCATTTTCAGGAGGTCTTTGCTTGCTCGCGCCGGTCTTGACAAATAAAGTCCATTCAGGCGCTTCAAACTCTTTAATATTTTTGAGCTCAACAGCTAATGCCTTTATGAACTTCTCTGGTTCTATGTCTCTTGGATTTATCTTGCCTTGCGCCATTTTTTAACATAAATTGTAAAGCCGACGATTTTCGCCGTGAAATCCTTGCCTTGTTTGCCTTTCAAGCTCGAACATATCTCGTTTGCCAAGTTTTTTATGGCAATTCTGTCGCGGCAAGCGCTTTTTAAAACGATTATTTTCACGAGGTCATGGTTTTTAAATGTTTTTTCTAAACTTTCGATGAAACCATTTGTCAAGCCAGCCTTGCCGAGATGTATCATGGACATAGTGCTTCTCATAGCTTGAAGCCTCCTGCTGGCAATGCTTGCATTATGTCCTCTATTGTCACATTAACATCATGCTCCTGGAGTTTTTCTTTTAGTATAATAACTGCCTTTTTCTTATCCACTTTGCCTGGCTCAAGCTTGATTAATGGTTCTTTTAAACATGATTTAGGCGCTGCTCTCAGCTTGCCATTTTGCATTCCAAGCCACAGTTCAAGTTTGACTTTTGCTTTCGCTACTCTGCCAAAGACAGCAAATGTCCCCATTTTCATGCCCTTGCCTTTTGTCAGCTGCTCACCCTTGAAGATATGAACTTCCATCGCTTTCCTTTGTTTTTTCCATCCTTGGCTGAAACATGCGCAGAATACAGCTGCTTCCTTGATATCTTTTTCATTGGCTTTGCCTTTTATTATACAGAAAGGACTTCCTGGCGATTTTGTATGCAAAACAATGTCATTGCAATCAAGATGTTCTTTCAAAATAATTTCATTCTGCTCTGCACTTTTGCCGCCTATGACTAGCTTATTGTTTGAAGTAAGAAACCATTTGAACTTTTCATAACCTTTTATCATATCTTCCTCAGCCTAGGGCCTTGCGCTGTGTCGTCTATCTGCCATCCTTGTTTCTTTATCTTTTCCCTTATTTCGTCAGCAAGCTTGAAATTTTTCTTTTTTCTCGCTTCCTCACGCTCTTGCACAAGCTTCTTTATTTCTGCAGGTACAAGAACCTCGGCTTTTTTCAGCAAATCTAAGCCGAATATAGAATCCATCTTCTCTACTGCCTTGAGTTTGCCTTCTGCCTTGGCATCTCGCAACATGTTCCATAGAACTTGCAATGCTTTAGGCATATCCAAGTCATCATTCATAGCTTCTTGAAATTCTTTCAGATATTTTTCATTAGCTTTGCCGTCATTTTTTAGCTCAGAGATTATGTTTTTCAATCTATCGTAAGAGTTTTTGGCTGCATCTAATTTTTCCAGACTAAAGTCAAGCTGCGCATTATACTTGGCTGTTAATGTGAAATATCTATACACTAGGGGATGATAGCCCATTTTCCCAAGCTCTTCGACAGTGTACAAGCCGCCTGTGCTTTTGCTTACTTTCTCGCCTTTGTACAAAAGCCATCTTGTATGCAGCCAATAATTCACGAACTTCTTGCCTGTTGCAGCCTCGCTTTGCGCTATCTCGTTTGTATGATGTATTGGTATATGTTCCTCGCCGCCTGTATGGATATCAAAATGTTCGCCAAGATATTTCATTGACATTGCTGAACATTCTATATGCCACCCGGGATATCCTATGCCCCAAGGGCTCGGCCATTCCTGTTGCCTTTTTCCAGGTGTCTCGGAAAATTTCCACAATGCAAAATCAGTGGCATGTTTTTTCTCTTTCAGGCTTATCCTTGCTCCTGCCTTTATTTTTTCTTTCTTCAAGCCAGCAAGTTTGCCATAATCCTTGAACTTGTCAGTGTCAAAATAAATCCCATCGCTTGTCTTGTATGTGTAGCCTTTTTGCTCCAGCTTTTTTATCAGTTCTATCTGTTCTTTGATATGTTCAGTAGCCTTGCACCATATATCTGGCTCTGCTATATTTAATCTCTTAAAATCATCGCGGAAGACTTGCCAATAATGTGCTGCTATCTCGCTAGCTGTTTTATGCTCTTTTCTCGCAGCAGCTTCCATCTTGTCTTCGCCTGTGTCAGCATCGCTTATCAAATGTCCGACGTCTGTAATGTTCATGACGTGCTTGACCTTGAAGCCATTGTACAGGAGAACCCGTCTCAATATGTCTGAAAATATGTAAGTCCTCAAGTTTCCTATATGCTGATACCAATAAACAGTAGGGCCGCAGCTATAGATAGAAACAAAGCCCGGCTTAATCGCCTTGAATTCCTCTTTTTTTCTTGTCAGTGTATTATATAATTTCAGCATATTATTGAATAGAAAAAGAAGTTTAAAAATTTAAGCCATTAGAATTAGCCGAATACTCCGCCGCGCACTATATTAATCGTGAATGACGTGCCACCTACTGTCTGGCCCTTGAAGGTTACATCTATATTTATTTTCTGACTGCAGACAGTTGTTCCCGTAGGCACTGTTATTATAATATCACTGAAACTCGTATCTGCTTCAAACTGGTCAACAGAGGTGATTTGTCCCAATGGTTGCAAAAACCAACTTTCTACACCCTCGCAATTCCCAGCACCTTTTGATAGTTTATATTGCATGTCGTTGCGACTTGTAATTCTTTCGCCTCTTGGTGTTTTAGCAGCAAAAGGAAAACTGAGTCCTTGCGTGCCTGCTTTTACGTCAACTGTTCTACTGTAAACCTGTATTAATCCAGCTTCTTCACCAAACATTGTCTGTAATTTGTTCTTGACTTGCTGGTCGACTATGCTGATGCTCTTGCTTGCAGTACCGAAAATCTGCCTCACGAACACAAGGCCTAGAATTAGTATGATGACTGCAATGACAATAACCACCAATGTAGTTATTGACATCTCAAAGCCGGCTTTCTTGTTCATCATTTCGCCTCTTTTTATTAACTATTTTTAATAATGCTTGGCTATTTTTAAATCTTATGTTTGTAAAGCCGATATTTTTTGTTTCCCTCTACTATTTTCAAGTTTTTTACTGGCCACTTGTATGAAACTATGGTTGATTCTTTCATTTCCTGTTTTAATTTAATTGCCAATTTTTCATTAGCTTCTTTTGACAAAAATACAAATATCTTTGCCCTTGGCTCTAGATGATGTTTGAAAATATTTCCCAGTATGATATTGACATTTTTTAGTTTTCTTGACTTTATTCTTGTTAGGCATATCAAGAATCTTAAGGGATCTATTTCAAAACCTATGGCTTTCCTGACCTTTGGCGCTGCGTCTATCAAGACTGTTCCGAATCCTGCGCCGAGGTCATAGAAAACATCTTTTTTGCCTAGCTTCAGCATCTTTACCATGATTTTTCTCTCCTCTTTTCCAGTGCCATAGAATTCCGCCCCGAAAATCCTCGTGTAAATAAACCACAGCCATATCATGAAAAGAATTACGATAATGATAATCAAAATATCAAGCCACATTTCTTTTTTGTATGGGAAGGCGGGGATTTGGACCCCGGACACCACGGTCTTCAGCCGTGTGCTCTCCCAGGCTGAGCTACCTTCCCATAAGCATATGACGAATAATTTATTTTTAAAACTTTGTGAGATGATAAGAAAAGATTTTTAAATTATAAAATCCTCTTATTGAAATGCAGGGTAAAAGAGGCCAGGTAACTTTGTTCATAATAATTGCTATCGTCGTAGTCGCAATTATTCTGATGGTAGTATTCTTGCGCGGCGGCATTATGGGCGGAAAATTAAGTGATACAGATTTAGTAAAAGTCCAAGGCTATATCACCTCTTGCCTCGAGGCTAAAACAAAGGAAGGCATTCTTGCTATAGGGAAACAAGGTGGCTACAATAAGTTGCCTGAAGCAAGTATTAATTTTCTTGACGAGAAAACTGCGTACTATTGGAAAAATAACCAAGATCTAGTGCCTAATGCCAATACAGTTAGCCAAGAGCTAGTCTCATGGATTAATGATCATACTGATGAGTGCTTGAAAATGCAAGGCTATGAACTTGTTACGACGACATGCAAAGCAAATGCTCAAATTCAAGAAAATCTTACAATAGTAGATTTTAACTGCCCTGTCAAAATAACAAAAGGGCTTGCAAGCTCGCAGCTTTCAAGTTTTAATGTCAAGATAAATGCGCCCATAACAAACTTGCTTGACGCTTCTGCCAAGGTTGTTGACGAGTATGCGAAGCAGCCAGGCAATTTTTGCATTAGCTGTTTTGATTCAATTGCCCAGGCCAATAATGTTACAATAAAAGCAGTGCCAATAACAAAAGAGATTTACGAGCCAGAGCACATATGGTTCTTAATCACAGATAAAAATATAAAGTTTGAAGACAAAAATATAACTTGGAGGTTTGTTGTCGAGATGTAAAATGAAAAAGCCAGTTATTTCTATTATGTTTATAGTAGTATTGATAGTTTCTATATTCTCAACTTCTATCCTTGTTTCTGCGGCATGCTCCCCTTCGCCCCATGCACAAGAAGGTGCAGACCATATAGAGATAAGGATGTGCGATAATAAACTGCAACTATGGCTTAATCCTGCTTTTGATCAGCAAAATATAGGGCTTCAATTAGGTGCAGTCGGCTTTTCATGGAATGAAGCTACAGGAGATTTAAATCTCCAAACCACAGTTAAAACAGAAGGTCAGGCAAGAACAATAAGCGGCCAAACATATCCTTACTATGTTGTTTATATAGGAAATGAAAAAATAGGGGCGGTAGCAGGAAGAGCTATGAACTATCGGCCAGATGCTGGCAATAACAGGCTAGTCCCCTTTGCAAATTCGCTTTACAGGCTCGAACAGCTCGCAAAGCAACAGCAGGCAAGTGGATTTTCTATAACAGAAAGCTTAGTAATAGACGACTTCGGACAGATAAGAACGGGTAATATATCAACTCCATCTGATAAAATAGTCTATATGGGCTCTATTATAGACAATCTCTATGACAGGCCAGAATCTTATCAAGTTAGAGATACTTTAATTACAGCCAAGGGCCCGCGAAGAGCAGAGCTCGAATTCTATAACAAAGGCCTTTACATTAGGGAAACTAAAAATGGTATAAAGAAATACACCGCCAGCGACACTATATTATCATATGACAGAGAAAGAGTAAACATAAAAAAAGGAGGTCTTTTTGATGAGAAAGGTAACTATATTAACAAAGTTTCTATTGACTTTACAAATCCTGATAAAATACGATACTGTTACAACGAAAAGAGCTGCATAGAAGAGGACACAGGACCCCAGAGCAGAGGACTTATTTTAGCACTAGCACCGGGGCTGTCCAGCTATAACATAGACTTCCATAAAATTTCTATAGGGAAATCTCCGAAAGGAGCAGAGTTTAGTATACTAACCCCCGCAAATATACAAGAAGCTAAAAATATGATAGTATAATAAAATCGCCCTATTCTTCTGTAATGCTTGTAATGGGCTTGGCTAATTCTTCTCTTAGTTCAGAAGCTTTTTTGCTGGCTTCATTTGCCTTGTTTGTACTGCCATGTTGGACGTAGAAGTAAACCATATTTTCATATATCGCTAAGATGAATTCTTTGTCAGGATCATATGAACTTTGTTCAGCCCCAAGCCCTTCTTCCAAATCTGAAATTATTTGTTTGAAATTTCCATCAGCCCCATTCAAGTTGGCCCTTGCATAAAATGACAAGGCCACGCCATGATGATCATTTATCTTTTTGCTAGACTTTAAGGCGTGATTCAAGTACTCTAAAGCAGCTACAGTATCCCCTTTTGATTCATGCACTTTTGCAATGTAATAATAAAGCATGCCCTCGGCACCCTTATAGTCTATTGTTTTTGACTCGCTTAATGCATCTTCCAAGTTTTGTATAGAGAAAGCATAGCAAGAGTCAACTAATGCTTGATTAATACGATGTTTAGAAGAGTCATCACCAACAAAATAATAACCTTTCCTATCTTTTTTTATTAGCCCATCGCTTACAAAATACTCCAAAGAATCAGATGAAAAAAACTCTGCTTCTGCCATGGACCCGCCAGCCATTACTACATAACCTTTAAATCGTTTAAGTTTTTCAGAGCAGCTAAATCCTTTTTGAACTTTTTCACCCCTTAAACTAGATTGAGAGTTATAGTAATAATTGTTAAAAAAGGTACGTGTCCCATTAGAGTTTTCTATCTCTTCTGTTGGCGCTTTTTTAATGACAAGTGCCCTGCCTTTGTCTTTACTCTTGCACCCAGAAAAAGCTAATATTGATGCTAAGAAAAGTCCTAGTCCTAATCCAAATATCTTGCCCCTTGACATTAAAACCCCAAGTATTTTATGTTTATAAATCTTTTCTTTTGTACCACTAATTAGTGACGATTAATATTAAATCAGGTGATGTCTCTGTTGAATATCCTTTAATTAAAGAAGCAATTAAAAAGTCAATAGCTTAATTTTATTTTTCTAGAGATATTCTTGACGGGCTTCTGAGTTTTC
>Ga0315268_10005939_pt1 | contig 13041 bp, 11 predicted proteins | sample C1_top_MG_FD_204535 | JGI IMG/M metagenome (GOLD analysis project Ga0315268, IMG submission 204535) | Sediment microbial communities from Yellowstone Lake, YNP, Wyoming, USA - C1_top | ecosystem: Environmental > Aquatic > Freshwater > Lake > Sediment | place: USA: Wyoming | collected 2017-08-01 | reverse complement strand
TCGACTTCGCGTAGGTTACTTCTATATTTTTAAAGTCGTTCCCCTGTCCCGAAAGACACGAAAACTTCCCAAAAACCAAGCACCTACACTCGTCGGTTGTTTGTTTTAACTTTTAAAGAACGGCTGAGGGTTGCGGGGACAGGATTTGAACCTATGACCTTCGGGTTATGAGCCCGACGAGCTACCGAGCTGCTCCACCCCGCGTCAGCGAAGACTGCAACTATAGCAAAGCATCCTTGCTCCGTCAAATACTATATGCGTTTTTTATTTTACCTGCATGACTGAAGCAACGCTCCGCTTGCCTACAACTGTTATTCATGCCCTGCACCAATTTTCAACAACGCTATAATCGCCGCCCAATGAAACAGCAGATAGCGCCCATGACCATTACTGACTGGATAGGCAGCGCCGCTGCCACACTCACCACCACAGCCTTTATCCCGCAGGCCTGGAAAGTATGGCGCAGCCGCCACACCGCTGACATCTCGTTGGGTATGTACGCCCTGTTCACGCTCGGTGTCGCGCTGTGGCTGGCCTACGGTATCATGCTCGAATCATGGCCGATCATTATCGCCAACTGCGTCACCTTACTGCTGGCCGGCATGGTGCTTGTGATGAAAATAAAATTCGGCTAGACGACAACCATGAACCTCATCCCCGAAATCAAACCCGGTCAATCCGTCGATCTGCTCAAGGAGTTGCATATCCTGACGCGCGACGGCAAGCTCAATCAGGACAGCCGGCGCAAGCTGAAGCAGGTGTATCACTTGTTTCATTTCATCGAACCGTTGCTGGATGAAGTGCTCGCCGCCAGGCAAAATCTGACGCTGGCGGATCACGGCGCGGGCAAGTCCTACCTGGGTTTCATCATCTACGACTTATTCCTGAAGGCGCGCGAGGTGGGGCATATTTACGGCATCGAAAGCCGCGAGGAATTGGTCAGCAAATCGCAACAGTTGGCGGCCAAACTGGGCTTTGCGCGCATGACGTTTCTGAAGCTGTCGGTGGAAGAATCCATCCATTCACCGCAACTGCCCGAGCAAATTGATGTGGTCACTGCACTACACGCCTGCGACACCGCCACCGACGATGCGATCAAATTCGCGCTGCACAAACAGGCTAAATTCATTGTGCTGGCACCGTGTTGCCAGGCCGAAGTGGCAGCGGTGTTGAATAAAAACAAAAACCAGTCGTTCGGCAAAACACCGCTCTCGGAAATCTGGCGGCATCCGATCCACACCCGCGAATTCGGCAGCCACCTCACCAACGTGCTGCGCTGCTTGCAACTGGAAGCGCATGGCTATCAGGTGACGGTGACAGAACTGGTCGGCTGGGAACATTCGATGAAGAATGAGCTGATCATCGCCAGTCGTAAAGACACGCCAAGTAAGAATGCAAAAACGAGGCTGGCACAAATTTTACGGGAATTAAATCTGGAAGAGTTGCGCGATAGATTCATCTATTAGTGTTGCAACAGCGCCCATTCAACGTGTTCCCGCACCAACTCTGATCCATGCTTGGCACGGAGTTTGAGTGCAGCTATCACTACAGCATTTTTAGTCGCATTACCCAATGCCACGGCAATATTGCGCAGCCATTGCTCATAGCCGATGCGATAGATGGCGCTGCCAGCGAGTTTGGATTTGAACTCGGCTTCGTCCCACGCGAACAACTCCGCGAGCGACACGTCATCCAGCCCGTGCCGCACCGCAAAATCCGGCTCGGCAGTGGTTTGTGCAAAACTATTCCACGGGCATACCAACTGGCAGTCGTCGCAGCCGTAGATGCGGTTGCCGATCAACGGGCGCAACTCGACCGGGATGCTGCCCTTGAGTTCGATGGTGAGATAGGAAATGCAGCGGCGCGCATCCAGCCGATACGGCGCGATGATCGCCCGGGTCGGGCACACATCGATGCAGCGTGTGCAGGTTCCGCAGTGCTCCTGCTGCGGAACATCTACCGGCAGCGGCAGGTTCAGGTAAATTTCGCCAAGAAAAAAATACGATCCGTGTTCGCGCGTTAACAGCAAAGTGTGTTTGCCGCGCCAACCCAAGCCGGCTTTGCGCGCCAGCTCCACTTCCATCACCGGCGCGCTGTCGGTGAAGACGCGCCCGTCGAATTCGGCGGCCCCGTCGAATTCCGACACCGCGCCACGGATTTTATCGGCCAGTTTCGCCAGGCGATTGCGCATCACCTTGTGGTAATCGCGCCCCAAGGCATAGCGCGAAATGAAGGCGCGTTCGCCCGCTGCCAACACCCGCCAACTGTCGCGCGCCTGATTTGGCAAATAGTTCATGCGCAGCGAAATCACGCGCAAGGTGCCGGGCAACAGTTCCGCCGGACGGCTGCGTTTGGCGCCATGATTTGCCATATAATCCAACTCGCCGTGCCAGCCGAGTGCAAGCCATTCCAGCAAACCGCTTTCCGCCGCAGCAAGATCGGTGTCGCTGATGCCCACGCCCTGGAAGCCAAGCTCATGCGCCCATGCGCGTATCTGCACGGCGAGAGCCGGATAATCAACCTGTCGAGGACTTTCTTTTTGCATAGTCACGATGATAGCCGAATCAGCATGAATCTAGCCGATGAAAGCGCAACCATCGCGCTGGCGCAACGCCTCGCGGCGCGACTCAAACCCGGCATGGTGATTTATCTGCATGGCGATCTGGGGGCGGGCAAAACCACCCTGGTGCGTGGCGTACTGAACGCGCTGGGTTATACGGGACGTGTAAAAAGTCCCACCTATACACTGGTTGAACCGTACCATATCGCCGGGTTAGACTTACGCCACTTCGATCTGTATCGTCTGCGCGACGAGGAAGAATGGGAGTCAGCCGGGTTCCGCGATGAGTTTGACGGACACAACATATTTTTCATCGAATGGCCGGAACACGCGCAGGGATTGATTCCGCAAGCCGATGTGGAAATTATGTTTGAAATTTTGCCAAGTGAGCGCAATATCGAGATCAGGGGCAACACACCAACGGGACGGGAATGCTTAAAGCAGCTTTAAAACTCGTTGCATTATCGTTTTTCCTCTGGCTGGATTTACTGTGGTTGCCGGGGGCGCACGCCGCGATCGCCATCAGTTCGGCGCGTGTCTGGCCGGCGCAGGATTACACGCGCCTGACGCTCGAATCCAAACAGGCCATCCGCCACAACATGTTCAATTTGAACAATCCGGAACGCCTGGTAATTGACCTGAAGGAAGTTGAACTCGGCAACGCGCTTAACGACCTGGCCAAGCTGATCGGCAACGACGATCCCTACATCAAGAGCGTGCGCGTGGGGCGTTTCAAGCCCGGAGTGGTGCGCCTGGTTCTGGACTTGAAAAGCGAGGTCAAGCCCCAGCTATTCATCCTGAAACCGGTCAGTGAATACGGCTATCGTCTGGTGCTGGACGTATACCCCGCCCATCCGCTTGACCCGCTGATGGCTTTGCTCGAGCAACCCAGAACCGGCATCCCCGAAGCTGCGGGCACACCCACCACAACCAATCAGCCCGCAGAAAAAGCACCTGCCGACGAAAAGCTTTTATCCGGGCATCCGGAAGACAAACTGCGGATGGCACAGAGTTTGAGTACCGACAAAAGCAATGAGCCGTCTCCAAGTGCAATTACAAAACCCAATCTGCCCGAGATGCGGGGACGCACCCTGATCATCGCGATCGATGCCGGACACGGCGGCGAAGACCCGGGTGCGCGGGGAAAATATGGATCCCGCGAGAAGAATGTGACACTGGCGATTGCACGCAAGGTAAAAGCCCTGGTCGATGCTGAGCCGAATATGCGCGGCATACTGATTCGCGACGGCGATTACTTCATCCCGCTGATCGGGCGCGTCGCCAAAGCGCGCAAGGTGAACGCAGATTTGTTCATCTCCATCCATGCCGATGCCTTCATCAAAGCGAATGCGCGCGGTTCATCGGTATTTGCCTTATCCGAGCACGGCGCGACCAGCACGGCCGCACGCTGGTTAGCGAAAAAGGAAAATGAGGCAGACTTGATCGGGGGCGTGAACATCGCGGTAAAAGACCCCTACCTCGCGCGCACCCTGTTCGACTTGACACAGACCGCCACCATCAACGACAGCATGAAACTCGCCAAAAATGTACTGACTGAACTGGGTGATATCAACGACCTGCATCGCGGGCGTGTCGAACAGGCCGGATTCGCCGTGCTGAAATCACCGGACATCCCGTCCATCCTGATTGAAACCGCCTTCATCAGCAACCCCAGCGAAGAACGTCGCTTGAATGACAAAAATTATCAGATGAAAATCGCCAATGCGATTTTGGGTGGCATCAAACGTTATTTCGCACAGAATCCCGCATTGTCCAAACCAAAAGTCGCACAGATCAATTAGCTATAAAGGCTTTGTATTCAAACCCCGATTTAAGGCTCATCTCCGCTGCCTTTGCCAAAGCCATTTTATCTCCCCCAACGGTTTCCGCTGCTGCGCAGTGCCTGTCAGGCCGGGAATACGCCCGTCGAAAGATAGCGGTCGCCGCGGTCGCACACAATGAACGCAATCACGGCATTTTCGACTTGCTGAGAGACACGCAGCGCAACGCTCAATGCACCGCCGGAAGAAATACCGCAGAAGATGCCTTCCTCGCGCGCCAGACGGCGCGTCATTTCTTCGGCGTCCGCCTGGCTCACATATTCCAGCCTATCCACATTCTTGCTGTTGTATATTTTCGGCAGATAGGCCTGCGGCCATTTTCGGATGCCGGGAATCTGCGCGCCCTCTTCCGGCTGCACGCCGATGATCTGGATGGCGCTATTCTTTTCCTTGAAGTAACGCGAGCAACCCATGATGGTGCCGGTGGTGCCCATGCTGCTGATGAAATGCGTGAGCTTGCCCTCCGTATCGCGCCAGATTTCCGGTGCGGTGCCTTCGTAGTGCGCCAGCGGATTATCCGGATTGGCGAATTGATCGAGGATGATGCCTTTGCCTGCCGCGCGCAAATTTTCCGCCGTATCGCGCGCCAGTTCCATGCTGCCTTCTTTTGCGGTCAGCACCAGTTCCGCGCCGAACGCGCGCATGGTCTGGCGGCGCTCCACGCTCTGATTTTCCGGCATCACCAGAATCATCTTGTAACCGCGCATCGCCGCCGCCATCGCCAGCGCGATGCCGGTGTTGCCGCTGGTCGCCTCGATCAACGTATCGCCCGGCCTGATCTCGCCGCGCTGCTCGGCGCGCGTAATCATGAAAAGCGCGGGCCTGTCCTTCACCGAACCGGCAGGATTATTGCCCTCCAGCTTGGCGAGCAGCACGTTGCCGGTGTTGCCCGGAATGCGCTTCAGACGCACCAGCGGGGTGTTGCCGACGAAATTTTCTATGGATGGATACACGTAAATTCTCTAATTGATTAAGCAACCGGATCTATGCCGCCGCCTTGAGCATCTGCTCCACATACCTTGCCACGCCCTGCTCCACGCTCAGAAACGGTTCGGCATAGCCGCTGTTGCGCAGCGCGCCGATGTCGGCCTGGGTGTAGCTCTGATACTTGCCGCGCAGTTGCTCGGGGAACGGGATGTAGCTGATCAGTCCCTGCTGTTGCATCTCGGCGAGGCTCAGCGCAGGCCTGGACTCGGCGATGCGCAGGGTATTGATGGCCGCCGCAGCCACGTCGTTAAAGCTTTGCGCCTGTCCGGTTCCCAGATTGAAGATGCCGGATTTGTGCGGATTGTCCAGGAAATACATGTTCACTTTTACCACATCTTCGACCGAGACGAAATCGCGCAGTTGCCCGCCGTTGGCGTAGCCGTCGCAGCCTTCGAATAATTTCACCCGGCCTTCGGCGCGATACTGGTTGAAGAAGTGATAGGCGACCGAGGCCATCCGACCCTTGTGTTGTTCGCGCGGACCGTACACGTTGAAGTAACGCAGCCCGACGATCTGCGCACTGCGCTTTTGCCAGCGGCGGCGCACGATCTGATCGAACAGAAACTTGGAATAGGCGTACACGTTTAACGGTGCTTCGCATTCGCGGCTTTCCTTGAACATGCTGCCGCCGCCGTACACAGAGGCGGACGAGGCATACAGGAACGGCACTTCTTCATTCTGGCAGTAATTCAGCAATTCCAGGGTGTACTGGTAATTGTTCTCCATCATGTAGCGGCCATCTGTTTCCATGGTGTCCGAACACGCGCCCTGATGCAGCACCGCGCTGACCAGCCCATCGAAAAAACCCTCCTGCAATTTTTTCAGGAAGACTTCCTTGTCGAGATAATCGGCGATTTCGCAAGCCACCAGATTTCTGAACTTGTCGGCGTTCTTGAGATTATCCACCGCGATGATGTTGTTCTCGCCGCGCTCGTTGAGTGCTTTGACCAGGTTGGAACCGATAAATCCGGCCGCGCCGGTAACGATGTAATACATGACACCCCCTCTAAAAATTTATTCACATACGGCGCATGGATAAAAAATTGAAGCCATGAAAAAAATGCATTCGCAATCCTTTTGCTGCTCAGCACAACAGCTTGCACAGGCACCAAAGTAGCGCCACCGACCATCCCGCCCATGGTGGAGCGGCCACCCGTAAAGATCGCGCTCGCATTGGGCGGCGGCGCAGCGCGCGTAGGATGGGTGGAGCGCAGCGATACCCATCGCCAATGTTGAATGAATGATGGGTATCGCTGCGCTCCACCCATCCTACATATCTTTTTTCAGCAACACTTAACCTTTCTCGAACTTCATCACCCCGCCCACACACCCCACTTTGATCGTGTCTTTCGCGGCGAAGCGCCCTTCCAGGATCAGCTTGGAAAGCGGGTTCTCCAGTTGCGACTGGATCGCGCGTTTCAACGGACGTGCGCCGTACACCGGATCGAAACCGGCGGTGGCGATCTCGGCCAGTGCGGCATCGCTGACCGCCAGCTTCATTTCCATCGCGGCCAAACGTGTTTCCAGATACTTCAACTGGATGCGCGCGATGGACTTGATATTCTTTTCGTCCAGCGCGTGGAACACCACTACCTCGTCGATGCGGTTGATGAATTCGGGACGAAAATAGCTTTTCACTTCGCCCATTACCGCCAGCTTGATCACCTGGTAATCGTCGCCGGACATCTGCTGGATCATCTGGCTGCCGAGATTGGAGGTCATCACGATCACGGTATTCTTGAAGTCCACGGTGCGGCCCTGTCCATCGGTCATGCGCCCGTCGTCCAGCGCCTGCAGCAGCACGTTGAACACGTCCGGGTGCGCCTTTTCCACTTCGTCGAGCAGGATGACGCTATAGGGTTTCCTGCGCACCGCCTCGGTCAAGCCGCCGCCCTCCTCGTAGCCGACATAGCCGGGGGGCGCCCCGATCAGGCGCGCGACAGAATGCTTCTCCATGTACTCGCTCATGTCGATGCGGATCAGGTGATCTTCGGAATCGAACATGAAACCGGCCAGCGCCTTGCACAGCTCGGTCTTGCCCACGCCGGTCGGGCCGAGGAACAGGAAGGAGCCATAGGGGCGATTCGGGTCGGACAGTCCTGAGCGCGAACGGCGTATCGCGTCGGACACCAGGCGCACGGCTTCGTCCTGGCCAACCACGCGCTCGTGCAGTTTGTCTTCCATCTTCAGCAATTTGTCGCGCTCGCCCTGCATCATCTTGGACACCGGAATGCCGGTGGCGCGCGAGACCACTTCTGCAATTTCTTCCGCGCCGACCTGGGTGCGCAGCAAACGGTTCTTGGGCTTGTTCTCCTCGACATGCACCGCTTCTTTCAGCCTGGCTTCGAGCTGCGGCAGCTTGCCGTATTGCAGTTCCGCCACCTGTTCCAGTTTGCCTTCGCGCTGCAGCCGTGTAATTTCGGCGCGCACCTTTTCCATCTCTTCCTTGAGATGCGCCGTGCCTTGTGCCGCGCCCTTTTCCGCCTTCCAGATTTCCTCCAGGTCGGCGTACTCGCGTTGCAGTTTTTTGATCTCGTCTTCGATCAGCGCGAAACGTTTTTTCGAAGCTTCATCTTTTTCCTTTTTCACCGCTTCGCGTTCGATCTTGAGCTGAATCAGGCGGCGATCCAGTTTGTCCATGACTTCCGGTTTGGAATCTATTTCCATTCTGACGCGCGCGGCGGCCTCGTCGATCAGGTCGATCGCCTTGTCCGGAAGAAAGCGGTCGGTGATGTAGCGGTGCGACAGTTCCGCTGCGGCGATGATGGCCGGGTCGGTGATGTCCACGCCGTGATGCAACTCATATCTTTCCTGCAAGCCGCGCAGGATGGCGATCGTGGATTCCACCGATGGCTCCTCCACCAGCACTTTCTGGAAGCGGCGTTCCAGCGCGGCATCCTTCTCGATGTATTTGCGGTATTCGTCCAGCGTGGTCGCGCCGACGCAATGCAGCTCGCCGCGCGCCAGCGCGGGCTTGAGCATGTTGCCCGCGTCCATCGCGCCTTCTGCCTTGCCCGCGCCGACCATCGTGTGCAGCTCGTCGATGAACACGATGATGCGCCCTTCTTCCTGGGCGATTTCCTTGAGCACGTTTTTCAGACGCTCTTCGAACTCGCCGCGATATTTCGTTCCCGCCAGCAGTGCCGCCATGTCCAGGCTCAGCACCTTCTTGCCCTTCAATGTCTCCGGCACTTCGCCGTTGACGATGCGCTGCGCCAGGCCTTCGACGATGGCGGTCTTGCCCACGCCGGGTTCGCCGATCAGCACCGGATTGTTCTTGGTGCGGCGCTGCAGAACCTGGATCGCGCGGCGGATTTCGTCATCGCGTCCGATCACCGGGTCGAGCTTGCCCTGGCGGGCGCGTTCGGTCAGGTCTATGGTGTATTTTTTCAGGGATTCACGCTGGCCTTCGGACTCGGCGCTGCCGACCGTCTCGCCACCGCGCACGGTGGTGATCGCCTGCTCCAGCGGCGCACGCGCCACGCCATGCTGTTTGAGCAGGCGGCCGGTTTCGCCCTTGTCATCGCAAGCCGCGAGCAAAAACATCTCCGAGGCTATGAACTCATCTCCGCGCTTCTGTGCCGCTTTGTCGGTTAAATTCAACAGATTGGACAAATCACGCCCGACCTGCACTTCACCGCCATGCCCTTCCACCTTGGTCAGGCGCTCCACCGCCTCTTTCAACGCGGCCTTTAACGGCGCGACATTGCCGCCGGCGCGCGCCAACAATGAGGCCGCGCCGCTATCGGAATCGTTAAGCAAAGCCAGCAGCAGATGTTGCGGCTCGATGAACTGGTTATCCGCACCCACTGCCAGACTCTGCGCATCGGACAGAGCTTGCTGGAACTTGGTCGTGAATTTGTCGAATCGCATGGCGCACTCCTTTATAGTCTCTTACAAACCAAATGATCTCAAAACATGACAAGAATTTTGTGTTTGCCAAGTATTGACGAGGGGCTTGGTAAGAAGCTGTCCTTTCGACCCCTCTGTCCTTTCGACCCCCTCTGTCCTTTCGACCCCTCTGTCATTTCGACCCCTTCGGCTTAGGTAATTGCTGTTGTAATGGAGGGAGTTACGTCCGATTTCAAGTGGCTGAAGAGAATTCGCCGGATATATACAACCCGGCAATAATCGTCCATTTATCGTACAATACCGCCTACTTAATCAATAATTTTCCTTGTCCTGGGTAATTAACAAGTGTGCTGGAGATTTATCGGGGTGCGTATAGCCGAGCATTCTGAATACAGGGAACATCCCAGCCGTTAACTGGTCATCAGGCAGTATGAAGGAGAACACAACATGAATAGCAAAATTTTAACAGTCTTGATGGCGGGCGCGTGCGGTATCGCGGCGGCGGGTGCCGGGGCGGCCTGGGCTGGCGATGAGAGATTCAGCCTGTCCAGCGGATTTGGCTACAATTCCAATAAATATGAAACCAGTCCCTGGGTGTTCAAATTGACTGTCCCTGCCGGCATTTCCGGTACAGGAAGCGTGGTTCCCGGGATTGGGCGTGGAATAGACGGCACTGCCGGCAGCACACAATCCGGCTTGGGTAACACCGAAGCAGCGGCCAGCTATAACCTCTATGCGGGCAGTGCATCCACCCCCGAGATCAATCTGACCGGCAAAGTCAAAGTCAATATGGCGGATAAAAGCAAAGTTTTTGGCTTAAGCCAAAACGACTACGCGGCGCAGATGGATGTTTATCAAAGCCTGGACAAATTCACCGCAAAGGGCTCGCTGGGCTCCAAAGTTCTGGGCAGCCCGAATGGAATTACGCTGAACCCGGTACTCTATGGATCCTTCGGTGGAATCTACCAATTCAACGAACAAACCAGCACGGGGGTCGACATGAGCTTGTCCCAGGACCCGTCTTCAACGGGAGTAAAGCAACAGGAGATCAGTGCTTATGTAAGTTACAAGCTCGACAAGAACTTCAAAGCCCGGGGCTACATGCTCAGGGGATTTTCTAACGGCAACCCGAATAACGCCCTTGGCGGACAAGTTTATTACGGGTTCTAGCAGCCGCCACAAATTTACCAAAGTCCAGCCTGGGTTAACAGTCTGTTGAAATTCTCAATAGCTGCTGAAAAACAGTGAATTTCTGGGGTCACTTTACCCCTCCCAGTGATCTAAAAATCGATTGTAGAGCTTCCTGAGAGGTCAAAGAATTTCTACATTTTCAAATACCGATAAATTCAACAAACTGTTAATGGGCGCCGCTAAAAATTCAGAGTTCGCCCAAATGCCCCACAAGGGGACGCCGATCCGCTACGGGCAAAAGCAGCCCGTGCGGAATCGTCAGCAAGGCGCGGCAGAGGGGTAAGCAGGCAAGCCGCATAGCGGCTGCTCGCAAAAAATTTTAGTTCCGACCAACCCAAGCCGGATGAGCCGGAGCCAAAAATGCAGGGTGGATAAAGCGCGCAGCGCGTATCCACCAATCCGCCGGGACCATCCATTGGTGGAAACGCTACGCTTTTTCCACCCTGCATTAACCCGATTCAGATTCACCTGGAAAGCCGCGCCAGTGCTTGATTTACGGTATATTCTTGTCACAAATTGCGAAGACTTAACCGATAAGAGACTAAAGGTTACCCTGCACTGAAACTTCGTTTTGCAGCGCCGCATATGATTTATGGGCACCTCTAAAAATTCGCCACACCGGCGAAGGCCGGTGTCCGGCCTATTGAAAATACTGGATTCCGGCCTTCGCCGGAATGACGAAATCTGAATTTTTAGAGGTGCCCTAGTCTGCGTCTCTTTCAATTCGCTCAGAGGAATACCCATGCTTGAGTCCGAGCTCGCCTCACACATCCACCGCAATGTCACCAACTCGCTCGATGAAGACATTTACACCGGCGACTTGAGCGCGCAACTTTTGCCCGCGACACTTATCTCAACCGCGCAGGTCGGCACGCGGCAACACGGTGTGTTATGCGGCACGCAATGGTTCGATGAATGCTTTCGCAGGCAGGACCCGAACTGTTCGATCAACTGGCTGGCAAAAGACGGCGACCGGATAAGCGCAGGGCAAACACTGTGCGAGGTTCAAGGTCGCGCGCGCGCGCTGCTCGGCGCCGAACGCAGCGCGCTGAACTTTCTGCAAACCCTGTCCGGCACAGCCACGCGCACCAGACTCTACGTGGATGCGGTGGCCGGCATCAACGTCAAAATCATGGATACGCGCAAGACTTTGCCCGGATTGCGGCAGGCGCAAAAATATGCGGTGCGGGTCGGCGGCGGACATAACCAGCGTGCCGGTTTGTTCGATGGGATATTGATCAAGGAAAACCACATCGCTGCGGCAGGGGGTATCAAGCCCGTGCTGGAGCAGGCATTCCGCATGGCCAAGCCGGGCGCCGGCATACAGATCGAAGTGGAAAACCTGGCGCAACTGGATGAGGCTTTGAATGCCGGGGCAACGCTGATACTGCTCGACAATTTTGATCTGGATAATTTGCGCGCCGCAGTGCAGCACACCGGCGAACGCGCCGAACTGGAAGCATCCGGCGGCATCACGATAGAAAATTTGCGCAAAGTCGCGCTCACCGGGGTAGCGCGCATCTCGATCGGCAGCCTGACCAAAGACGTGCAGACGATCGATCTGTCCATGCGGTTCGTATAATTCTGTTTCGCGATAGAAACAGAATTATTGAGTATTCCTTAAATGAAGACAGTTTCCACGATATGCCGGAAAAAGTTGTCATTCCGACTCCTTCGACTTCGCTCAGGACAGGCTCCGGGAGGAATCCGTTCAAAACAAGATCCCTCACGTCGTTCGGGATGACAATACATGGAGCCTGTCCTGAGCGAAAGTCGAAGGGGTCGAAATGACAGTTTGCAGGGTGGCAGACAGGGGTTTCGTCTGCCCACGCGGATACCATACCGCGCGTGGGCACACCCGCCGGGTGCGAGAACCTCTACGAGGCAAAATCGTGCCCACCCTCGGCTTCGGTTTGAATTTCCATGATGCGTCCCCATCTTCTATGGATTACAACCTGAAAGAAAAAAACCATGAGCGACTCACTGCACATAGTCTGTCCGCATTGCGACGGGGTCAATCGCGTACCTGCCGCCAAGCTGCCCGAACAACCCGTTTGCGGAAAGTGCAAGCGCCCCTTGTTTGAAGCGCATCCCGTGGAGTTGCGCAGCGATAATTTTACCCGGCACATCGACCGAAACGACATTCCGGTGCTGGTGGATTTCTGGGCGCCGTGGTGCGGTCCATGCCGCATGATGGCTCCAGCCTTCGTACAGGCCGCAGCACAGCTCGAACCCGGTATGCGCCTGGCGAAACTGAATACCGAAGAAGCGCAGGAACTGGGAGCACGCTACAACATCCGCAGCATCCCCACCCTCGCGCTGTTCGCGGGCGGGCGCGAGATCGCGCGGCAAGCCGGTGCGATGGACGCCGGCGGCATCGTGCGCTGGGCACGCAGCAAGGTTTGATTCCCACCGCAAGCGGCGCAAATAATTCCAATTTGCGTTGAACGATAATAATTTTGCCGGTGTCCGAAAAACTATTGGGGGTCTTCGCGTAATCGAGTGGGTAGAATTTAACATGAAAGCCTCTGCAAACCTTTTGGTATCGGGCAAAATGAGTCTTGTACTTGTTCCAGAAAATGGGAGGATTTACCGATGGCCATCTCACCC
>Ga0315268_10005938_pt1 | contig 13043 bp, 11 predicted proteins | sample C1_top_MG_FD_204535 | JGI IMG/M metagenome (GOLD analysis project Ga0315268, IMG submission 204535) | Sediment microbial communities from Yellowstone Lake, YNP, Wyoming, USA - C1_top | ecosystem: Environmental > Aquatic > Freshwater > Lake > Sediment | place: USA: Wyoming | collected 2017-08-01 | reverse complement strand
CCGCGGGGGAGCTATTTTATCCAGTATTTTGGAAATGGCTCAAGTGATAGCGGTTTCCCTGATTATAGTTTTTTTGGTAAGATCCTACTTGATCCAGCCTTTTTTGGTTAAAGGCGCCAGTATGGAACCGAATTTTTACGACGGCAATTATCTTATTATTGATGAGATAACCTACCGCGTGCGCCCCCCGCAGCGCGACGAAGTAATTGTGTTTAAATTCCCCCGCGACACCAAACAATACTTTATTAAAAGAATTGTCGGCCTGCCCAACGAGAGAGTGGAAATTAAAGACCAAAAAATTCGAATTTTCAGCAGCGAATTTCCCAATGGCCAAGAACTAAACGAAAATTATCTCCAGCCCGAGGACATCACTAAGGGCAACATCACCCTGCAGCTTGGACCTAATGAATATTTTGTTTTGGGCGATAACCGGCTTTTCAGTTCTGACTCCCGCTATTGGGGTCCGGTTTCTAAAGACTTAATTGTCGGCCGCGCCTGGATTCGCGCCTGGCCTCCGAATGAAATTTCAGTGTTCAAATAAGTCATATAAGACCTATTGAACCTATTAGACTTCAATTATCACCGGTAAAATCATCGGCCTTCTTTGGGTTTTGTTAAACAAATACTGCCCCACATCGTCACGAATAGAATTTCTGACATACTCCCAATTAATCGGATAACCCCCTCGGGTTTTCTGCTCGATGATTCTTTTTATTTCCATGCGGGCATCTTTCAAGAGCTCCTGGTTATTGCGCATATAAATAAATCCCCGGGAAATTAAGTCGGCATTGCCGATTTGCTTCCCGGTATTAGAATCGATTACCACAATAACAGTGAACATGCCGTCCTGAGCCAACTGCTGGCGTTCTCGCAGAACCACATTGCCTACATCGCCTACGCCTAATCCATCTACCATAACATAGTTGGCGGGAACTTTTTCCCGAGTCAGGTGGCCCCTTCCCTTGTCGTCAAATTCAATCACTTGGCCGTTCTCGGCTATCAGAACATGTGTGTCGTCTAACCTTAAACTTCTGGCTATATCACCGTGCTGCCGCAGCATGTAGTGGTTACCGTGGATGGGGATTAAATATTTCGGCTGGACAATGTTGAGCATCAATTTTAAATCCTCCTTCTTGCCGTGTCCACCAGAATGCACATCCATCATTTGATAATGGATCACATGCACACCTTTTTTAGACAGACCGTCCTTTAAATATTGCACGGTCCGTTCGTTTCCCGGAATAACCGAGGAAGAAAATATAATAGTGTCACCTTTTTCCAAATGGACGTGTTTATGCTCCTCGTTGGCAATTCGCATAAGTACGGCATTGTCTTCACCCTGCGCGCCGGTACACATAATGATCACTTTGTTGCGCGGGTAGTGGTTGACTTCCCGGATATCAATAAATGTTCCTTTCTGGGCCCGAATGTAACCCATACGGCGGGCAATTTCCACATTGGTTTTCATACTGTAACCGTCCACTGCCACCTTCCTGCCATGTTTCTCCGCGATTTCTACCATGTGGCGGATACGGGTAAGCAAGCTGGAAAAGGTTCCGGCAATCACCTTGCCTTCCGCTTTTTGGATAATTTCTTCAAAGTTATTTTTTACTTCCGATTCGGAAATAGAATAGCCCGGATGCCCGGCATCGGTTGAGTCTGACATCAGTACCAGTACTCCTTTTTCCGATAAGCGGGCAATCCGGCCAATGTCGGTCGGTTTGTCGCCGATCGGGTTTTGGTCAAACTTAAAATCGCCGGTGTGCATAACGAGGCCAACTGGGGTATGAATTGCCACTCCTACTGAATCAGGGACGCTGTGACAGACATGGAAAAATTCCACGCCAAATACACCTAGCTGCAAATAGTCTTCGTCATTAACAGCATGGATTTTTAGTCTTGGGCTGTCTTTAAAATCATCCTGTCTTTTTATAATAATTGCTTTAGTCATGGGCCCGGTGTAAATGGGTGGATTACCCAAAACTTTCATATGATGGGGAATCGCTCCGATGTGATCCATGTGTCCATGAGTAATAATGACTCCGCGGATGTTTTCGGTTTTATCCCGCAAATACCTTGAGTTGGGAATTATATAATCAATCCCGTGCATGTCCTCTTCAGGAAATTGCAACCCCATGTCAATGATTATAATGTCTTTCCCGTATTCAAACACGGTCATATTGCGCCCCACTTCTTCAAGACCTCCCAACGGAATTATGCGCAGTTTTTTTTCGTCTGTTTTTCTCTCCGGCACGGGAAAATTATTATAACTGTTCCCGTTGCCATTGTTCCCGTCAGACACGGGGATAATGTTTATTTCGGGTTCCCGACTTTTTTTGGGAGCGGCAGGCTTTTGCCTTACCCTTCTCCTTTTTGTTCGGCCCGATCCTTCACTTTCTTTCATTTTTTTTATTAAATTTAGTTAATTTACGAATAATCAGTAATCGGTAATTGTAAAATTCAGCTTCTTGGTAATAAATAACATATAGTTTTTCTGAAAACGGATTACCGATTGCTGTTTACTCGTAGGAGTTAGTTTGCGTAATTTGTAGTTCGGGGAAAATTTCGCATTTTAAATTAAAGCTCTTAATTTTTCCAAAATACAAACTACGAATTACAAAATACTTAAAATTAAGCGCTAGCGAAATTTTCGTGCCGGAGGGGAGAGTTGAACTCCCACCCCGCAAAGCGGGACAACGCCCTGAACGTTGCGTGTCTACCAATTTCACCACCCCGGCGAAAGATTAATTCAAATTTAAAAACTCAAAAAAATCAAATTTCCTAAAAATGTCATTTCTGCGTAAACAGGAATCCAGAAACAGAATAACTCTGGATCCCCGCCTGCGCAGGGAAGGCACATAACTAGTTTTGATTTTTAAGATGTAGTTTTGACATTTAATCTTTAATTCTTGAACTCGCCAGGATGTAACTAAATAACTAGTAATTGAAAGCAAAATAATAAACAGACCGTTTTCTTTCAAGATATTTATTTTACGAGCGCAAAGAAAATAAAAACAATAATCGCTAATGAATTTAGTTTAAATATTTAATAACATGGATTAATTATTTTGTAAAGGGCTGGCGGGGCTTTGTTAGTTTTCTGAGGTAGAATTTATTATTTTTTTATAAGTTTTTTATCTTTATTTGATATAATTGCTAAGCTAAACTTTTATTTATTGCGCTTACCGAAACAAGTCCTTGTCATCCTGAGCTTGTCTCAGGATCTCTAACTATTTAAACTCTAACTATTTAAAGATGTTGAAATAAATTCGGCATGACAATAACCAGTAATATTAATATTCAACAATGATCGATAAATCTTTTTACACATATATTATAACAAATAAACACAATACGACCTTATATATAGGAGTTACTAATGATTTGTTTAGAAGAATGTATGATCATAAAACTGGACTAAATAAAGGATTTAGTAAAAAATATAAATTAAAAAAACTAGTTTATTACGAGGAATACAGTGATGTAAGAGACGCAATAGCAAGAGAAAAACAATTAAAAAACTGGCACAGAGAATGGAAATACAATTTGATTAAAAAAGATAACCCCGGTTTTAAAGATTTATCTTGGAATTGGTACGAATGAGTACTATATACCTTTAATTATCCTACTTAATTTACTTCGAGATCCATACGAGATCCCGAAACAAGTTCGGGATGACAACTAAATTCCATTAGGGATAGCGAATTAAGTATGCACACTGTCTAAATGTATAAAAAAATATCCACCCTGATTCTTTCCTTCCTCTTTCCTATCCAGTGTATTGTTTGCGAGAATCCTGGCAGATACCTTTGCTGGGAGTGTTTGAGCCATATCCCTGTCAACCCAATTAATCTTTGTCCGATATGCCAAAAAGCAGAAACTTTTGCCGGCCGAGTTTGCAACGTCTGTGAAAATGAAAATAAAAAAATATATCTTGATGGAGTTATTGTTGCTTCATATTATAAGCATCCCGTTTTAAGAGAAGCTATATACCGTTTTAAATATAATTTCCTTAAGCAATTATCAAAACCCTTAGCCAAAATATTATTCAAAAAAATAATTTCTGTGCCGGGTTTTCCCACTGATCAATTCGTAATTATTCCCGTACCACTCCATCCCAAAAGGTTAGTTTGGCGGGGCTTTAACCAAGCGGAGTTGTTAGGCAAAAACCTGCAAAAAATCTTCTCTCAATATAATATAAATATGAATCTGATTACTGGCCTGCTAGTTCGACAAAAATATATCAGGCCGCAAATGAAAATTCATTCGACCGAGGACCGGAAGAAAAATATTATTGGCTGCTTTTTAATTAACAAAGAATCAACCATAAAACTGCCGGAAAAAATTATTCTATTAGATGACATTATAACAACAGGAGCTACTTTAGAAGAATGCGCTAAAACCCTTAAGCGCCGGGGAGTAAGGAAGGTGTGGGGACTAGTACTGGCTCGCCAAGGCCGTTAGGCCCTACTCTCCACATGTCATCCTGAACTTGCCTGCCCGTCCGGTCAGGCGGGTTTCAGGATCTATATAGAGATGCCGAAACAAGCATGCCATGGCGACATGCCGTGGTTCGGCATGACAGGGACCCTGGTCAGTGTCTAGTATTTCTAATTTCCTCCTCGCTCATTCCAAAATGGTGGGCGATTTCGTGCTTAACGGTATCTCTCACAATTCTTTTGACATCCTCCTCTGTGCTGGATAAATACTCGATCGGCCTTTTAAAAATAGTAATCTTGTCGGGCAGCATTCCTCCCCTACCCCATCTTTTAATTTGGGGCACGCCTTGATACAAACCTAATAACAATATTACTCTTTTCACGCCGAGTTTAAGTAATTGATCGCGGCTTGGAATGTCTTCAACCACAATCGCAACGTTGTCCAGCTTATCAAGAAATTTCTGGGGAACTTCCGCCACCGCTTCGTCCACTATTTTTTCAAATTGTTTTTGAGAAAGAAAAATCATATAGATGGTTACAAAACCGGATCTCAAAACTCTTTCTGAGAAGTTTTTTCTGCCTGTGGTGCCATGCGCCGCAAGAAAAAACTTTTCGGAAAGAGTTTTGTAACCATCTTACTTGTATCTTAAACAGTTTTAATCCTGTTTCTATCCTGCTACCTTAATCACAACATACATTACCGCCAAGCCCAATAAAGTCATAAAAGTGGTCCACTTCGTCGGGTGAGCGTGGTGGCTTTCGGGAAGCAGGTCGCTAGCCCCAATGTAAAGGAAAAAACCGCAAAAAACAGCTAACACTATGCCCAGCATACTCTCTGGAAGGGTAAAAAACATGGTGGCGATCACGCCTAATAATGGAGCCAGCGCATCCAGGGCCAGCCATTTAAAAGCTTCTTTTGATGTCCCCCCGTTTTTTAAAATAAAACTAACAGTATTTATCCCGTCGGAATAATCATGCACGAGCACCGCGATTGTCACTATCAAACCCACTGGTGGAGAAACTTGAAATGCCAACCCGATAGCTAATCCATCGAGAAAACTGTGAATCGAAAGGGTGCTTGCGCCTAATCTTCCCCGCCCTGTACCGTACGGTACAGGGCCTCGGTGCCCGGGATTTTTACAGTTTTCCCCTTGACAGAAATGGAGAGAGATGGCGCGATCAAGAAACAAATATACAATAAACCCCAATGCTATTGCCGTAGTAACCAAAGGAATGTCGTATTTAATTGTAGATAATTTTAGGGCCTCCGGCAGCAAATCAAAAAACGCTACCCCGATAACCGCGCCAGCGCTGAATCCCAAAATCAAATGCAATTTATCGTGGAATTTTAAAGCAAATATCCCGCCCAACAGAGTAGCGGCAAAGGCTGCTAGTCCTAAAAGAATGACCATAATAAATAAAATTATCTTTTTGAAACAATAAGCCGAGCCGTTAGGTACGCCAAGGTCGATTCGGCTCCTTGGTTTAAATTTACCTCCTTCTCGCCCACTCCATCATAACACCCCCCTGTTTTAAAATCACAAATTACTTGATTGAGGGTATTGTTTCCTAAAAACCAATTATATGCGCCGATCTCTAAGTCCCTATACTTTTTTTCTTTTGTCACCGCATAAGCCGTTTTTAACATTTCCACTAAAGAAGCTACTTCTTCTGGCTGCTGGTCAAAATACGCCCGCTTCTTCCCTTTCTGAAACCAATACTTTTGACCGATTGGTACGCAAAACTCTTTTTTAAACGAATGCCTAATAAGAAAATTGGCCGTCTCTTCCGCCACTTTTAAATATTTGTTTTCGTGTGTAGAGCGGTAAGTAAAAAAAAGGGATTCCGGTATAACTCCGTTGGAATAAGTAAGTGTGTTTTCAAACCAAATCCAATTTTTCGATCGTTCTTTAAGATAACGTGAGTGAAGTATATCGGCATATATTTTTAATTCTTCTTTTATTTTTTGCTTTTTCCATACAGAATAAAATAGAGAGAGAGATTTAAGATAAAAAGCAATCGAATGGGTATAAGTAAATTTGAGGTGATGATTCAAACTTTTTCTTAAGATGTTTTGCGCTTCGATACGAATCGTTTTTGGTAATTCATAGCTATTCATTACTTTTGCTAAAGCATACATCGCTCTGGATGTAGAATCTTCAAAACTTTCATTCCTATTTTTTTCTTCGTTAAACGAACGGTTATAATTCACGTAATTTCTGAAATGGCCTGTTGAATCATCCAGGGTGTACTTCAAAAAATCTAAATAGGTTTTTACGTATCGTAAGACTGACTTTTCCTGATGTTTTTTATAATACATGCTGGCAACAATCAGGGCTCTGGCATTATCATCTACTGTATACCCGCTCTTCTTCTGGGGTTTCGTTAATTTGGCAAATTGCAATAATCCAAACTCGTCAGTCATTTTAAACAAATGGGATAAAACAAGAGGGGGCAATATCATAATTCTTCCTACGTTTGGCACATATTCAGAAAAGATTCTTCCGTAAGAAAGCGCCACGTTCTGCCAGGTCATATTCCTGGTTTTAAAATAACAAGTCATTCCCATCGACCTTCTCATCTTGTCTTCCGCCAAGAGAATTTTAACGGCCTTTTCATATTCATGGGGATTTCTGGGCTTCACCAAAATTCCCATATTCCTTTTTAAACCCTCTCTGGAGTGGGAAAAGTCCGTAGATATAATTGGTCTTCCCGCACTTAAAGCATAGGCGAGTGTTCCTGATACAGCTTGGCCTGGATCAAGTGAGGTTGAAATATAAACATCACAGGCTTTCAAATAATTTATTAATTCCCGCGTACTGATATATCTATTAACAAATTTCACATTGCTACGGATGCCAAGTTTGTTGATTCTCTTTATGAGAGAATTGCGATAGTTTTCTCCTTCCTGTAGTTTTACATTGGGATGGGTTCGGCCGGCAAAAACATATAAAACTTTCGGAAATTTTTTAATCACTCCCGGGATAGCATCAATAACATATTCTATTCCTTTGTTGCGGCTTAAAAAACCGTGGGTGAAAAGTAGGATTTTATTTTTTATACCCAGGGTGCCTTTGATTTGCTGGCTGCTATCTTCATAGGAGAAGGACGGTACGCCGTGAGGGATTACAACGATTTTATTTTTTGAAAAATGGTAATTGTTCAATAGAATATTTTTTGATCTTTCGGTCATTACGACAACTTTCTTTGCTTTTGTCCCAATTTTTTTTACTAAAGATAATAATTCTTTGCTGGGTTCGGGAATAACTGAATGGAAAGTAACGAAAACCGGTTTTTTAATTTCTTCCAAAAAGGATAAAATATAAGAACCTAGTTCTCCTCCAAAAATCCCAAATTCATGTTGAATACTAATAAGTTTTATACTGGCGTCAAGATTAATAAATTCGGCGCATTTACGATAGTTGGATTCGCGGAATTTATCTATTGTATAAATGAATTCTTTGTTCAAAGAATTTTTTTTATCTCCTTTATCCATTATTGCCACTCTTCTAAAACTAACGGCTTTGCCAAAAAGATTTATTGAAGAACTCATTAAGTCCCGGGTGAATTTTGCTATTCCACATTTCTCGGGAGACAAAGTGGCTAAAAAAACTATTTGTGGCTTTAGAGTCTTTTGAATTGCTTTATCCTTTGCTTTTTTCAAACTCATCAAAGAGATCTGAAAGTTTAAAAGATTTAGCCGCAATCAATTGGTCAGCGGCTCCGTAATACACAGTTACTCTCCCTTCCCTTAAAAGAGCACTGGTAGGAAAAACTACATTATTAACAATCCCCTTTTTCTCCCACGGCTCTTGGGGGGAAAATAGAGGGTAACCCAATCGGCTTTTCAATTTTAAGGGGTTGTTTTTATCAAGGAGAGCTGCCGCTGCATGATATACTTTGCCCTTGCCGGAATCCTCCACTGCATGATATATAAGCAGCCACCCCCTCTCTGTTTCAATCGGGGTACATCCTCCTCCTATATTTCTTATTTCAAACCAATGTTTGGGATCAATCACAATACTCTTTCCCAAATTTTTTAAATATTTTTTCCAATATTCAACCGACTTAATTTCTTCGAAGTTTTTAAAATATACAATTTGAATCCCGGGTAAAATTCGATGGAACAGAACAAATTTACCTTTAATTTTTTTTGGCAGCAGAAAAGCGTCTTTCTCCCAAAGGAGCACATCCACTCCATGCTTTTCTTTATAAAATGATTCGAAAAGAAAATATTTTTCTTGCAGGCAGCAGGAATTTCGAAAAATATCTTCCGCTTTGTCATAGGTAATAGAAGGAGATATGAGCCCTTTTTTCTTAAACTTTTTTAAATCTTGGCTAACTGCATAGGCAATACGAGCGTTTTTCCCGTCATACGCCGTATAAAATAAATAATATTCATTATCCAGCTTTTCTATCCTGGGATCTTCAATACCGTGTTTTTCATAATCAAATTCGGGAACCATAAATGGTTTGTCCCACCTTTTTATTATTCTATTTCTCTTGTCTAGTTGGCAGTAACCTAAAGTAGAGAAGTTTCCTTTTGCAACCGCCCGGTAGAACATATGGGTTACTCCATCTTTTTCAATGCAAGCGGGATTTAATACAGCGTGATTTTCAAATGCTTTATTGGTTTTCTTTAAAATAATCCCTTCGTTTCTCACTTCAATCATTATAGTTTTATAAAAATATTTTAATCTTTTTTTGGCTTTAATTTTTCCTAAAACTTCTACAATTATAGTTCACTAAAACATATCCGCCAATATTTTTAAAAATCTTTCCCACAGATTTTCAACAAAAAAATATTTTGGCCTGTCTGGTTAAACCCTTCGCAGCTGATTATATCCAAAAAAATAGTTTTCCCCAGTTATGTGGAGCTCGACGGTCTATAAAATATCCAGAACACCAAACCGGAAAAAATGATAATAATAGAAGATGCTAAAATAGATGCCCCTGGGTTAAACTTCGCCGCGACAAATCCGGAAAAAATTGGTGGGAAAGAAAAAGCCAGCGCCTGGACACTCGCATTGATACCCATTACGCGGCCTTGGATTTTTTCATTTGCCGTTTTACTCAGAAGGGCAATTATATTGGTCCCGGCTAAACCGTTAAATATAGCAAATAAAGGAGTGATAAATAAAAGACAGGTCCAAACTGATGGAATAAAAAACAGTAAAACAAACAATCCGGTCATAATAATTCCGATCCTAATAACCGCCTGCTCTTTAAATTTTTTAGCAATAAATCCCACAATAACTGCTTGGGTGATTATTCCCCAAATTCCCAAGTAGGCAAAAAAGTCGCCAATATTTCTTTGGGTGAAGGAAAATTTTTCAATAAGATAAACATTAAACAGAGTTATAAAAAAAGCAAAACCACTGGTATATAAAAATATGGTTAAAAATATTGTTCGGTATTTGCTTAAAGAAAGGCCTTTTAAAATATTACCAACTGAACGCGCTAAATAAATTCGCGCGTTTTCTGAAAAAGATTTTAGTGTTTCGGGAAAGAAAAATATTATTGAAATCACATTTAAGAAACTCAGGATACCGGCAAACCAAAATGGAGTTGCGGCGTTAAACCAACTTACTAAAGTAGGGTCAGAAAGCCGGCCGCCGATAAACGGTCCCGCAATAAACCCTAAGCCGAACGCTGCGCTCATTAAACCGAAATTTTTCACTCTTTTTTCTGGAGGTGTGATATCGGCAATGGCCGCCTGCGCGGCTGCAATGGCGCCTGCGGTTATACCGTCAAAGCCACGGGAAATAAATAGTAAAGGAATGTTTTTGGTTATTATACCTATGGCAAAAACAAAATATGATATCGTAGTGCCAGACAAAGAAAAAGCGATAATTTTTTTGCGCCCCCAGCGGTCAGATAACTGTCCCAAAATCGGCGCCGCTAAAAATTGCATTATAGAAAAAATCGCCGTTAAAAACCCCAATAGAATATACCCTTGCGACAGGGGTACGCTTTTGGGAAGTAAATAATAAGAAGATTGGGGATCAGCCAAAAGCAGGGGGATGACTGGTACCAAGATCCCAAATCCTAAGAGGTCTACAAAAATTGTGAAAAATATTACCCAAAGAGGTTTGATTTTGAATTTCATTTTGAGCCGACGGGGAGATTCGAACTCCCGACCTGCGCGTTACGAATGCGCTGCTCTACCAACTGAGCTACATCGGCACTTCCCAACTAATAACATACAACCAATAACTTATAACTAACGCAAGCCGTTCTTTACATATTCAAACTAATCTGGCATAAAAAATATGCTTAAAGGAGGGCCAAGTATTGGTCCTTAAAAATTAGAGGAGGAAGGTTATGGATAAAGAGTCGTGGGCAAATAAGTTGATGGTGCCTCTATACGAGGCGAAACTGATTCAAACTCTCTGGAACGCCGAGAGGGTTAAAAATTCTCAAGAAGGGTGGACCCTTGTAAGCGGCGCAAAATCTCCTTGGTATTTTAACATCCGACCGCTGGGGTGTTTTCCAAGACTGTTCAGTGATGTCTCTCACGCAATGGCCGAATTGGTCAACGAACATCGCGGGATTGACCTTCTGGTCGGTATTGAGATGGCTGGGATTCCCCTAGTAGGCGCGGTCTCTCCAATCTTACTGGAGAAATATGGTCGTGAAATCAAGATCGGTTACACTCGTCCCCTACGCCACAAAGGCCTCAAACCTGAAGACATCGTACGCTACCTCGAGGAAGAAGGGATTGACGCTGCTTATGGGCAAAAAAGTCTTGTCGAAGTCCGATTCTCTCAAGGCGACAACGTTGCCATTTTTGATGATATGGCAACCAATCTGGGCAGCAAGATAGTAGCCCGATACATCGCCCTCTGGGATGCAGGCCAAAGGGGAATAAACTTGTCTTGCAAAACTATTCTCTATTTCCTGAACAGGGGAGCCAAAAACAAAGAACTGGGGCTAGCTTTCCGAGACAAAGCTCCGGAACTTTTCCCTGAAGAGCTTGAGGTGGACTACGTGCTTGAGTTCAACGAACACCTCCCGCTTCTTCGCAAAGCGATGCGTCCTCAAGAGTATGAGCTCATATCGCAGTACCAGAAAGACCCCGAGCAATTCCAAGATCAAACCGCCCAAAAAAAGGTCTTCGCTCAAGTCGCTAAAGACCTCGGTCTTGAAGCTTAACCACCACCTCCCAAATCATTTCCTAGAAAGGAGACAGAGCATGTCAAAAGGATTTAGACAAAGACTCGCTGAAAGGCAAGCAGCCGTACGCTCATTGGTGTGTGTGGGGCTGGATCCGCTAGACGAGAACCTGCCGGATTGTTTAAAAAGCGAATATCCGAGCGCTCATTTGGCGATGGATATTGTTACCTGGATGGAGCTAATTGTTGACCTGACCGCACCTTTTGCCTGCATGTACAAACCGCAAAAAGCTCACTGGGAAGCTTTTCCAAATGGAGCACTCGCGCTTCAAAAATTAGTCACCTACATCAGACGAAGATACCCTAATATTCCCATCTTCCTTGATTGCAAAAGAGGGGACATCGCTCGTACTCAAAAGTGTTACCGGATTGCCCAATTCGAGATTGATGGGGTCGATGGCATGAACTTCAGCCCCTATATGGGAAGCGAGTGTATGAGTTCGCTGGTTGACGAGAACCATGTGGAACGGGCTATCGTGGGACTTTGTTACACAAGCAACAAGTCTGCGCGGGAAGTGCAGGACGTTAAAATTTTTGACGGAAGACATTACTGGGAGTTCATTGCAGAAAGAACTCTCGAATGGGCTAACAATCTTGGCATCGTGGAAAATGCCGGCTTGGTCATGGCCGCGGCTTACGAATTGCCGCCCAAGGGGTCGGGGAATGTCTTCTCGTGGCACCTGAAAAGATGCCGGGAGACTGTTGGAAAGTCTCTTTGGTTCTTGATCCCAGGAGTAGGCACCCAGGAAGGTGCGGTTAAGCAAACTGTACAGTATGCGTATGCGGGACCTGGTTCTACGGCAATCAACTCTTCCTCGGCTATTATCTTTGCCAGTTCGGGAGAAGATTTCGCTAACGCCGCGGCTATCAAAGCCAAAAAACTCCGCGACGACATCGATGCGGCGATGAAAAACTTTTCCTATGAGTATTAATGGATCGAGATTCCAATAAATCTAACACCAGTCACGCGAAAGGAGGTGAACAACGCGTGACTTTTTTATTTGATCTGTTTTTTAGGCCTATTCTAAGTGTGCTCTGGGAGAGAGTCGAACTCTCATGGGTTGCCCCACACGATTTTGAGTCGTGCGCGTATACCAATTTCGCCACCAGAGCAATTTATTTACCACAATATTGTTCCTGCGTGCTTGCCCGCCGAAGTGTAAACGTAGGCGGGTCTGCCAATTCCACCACCGCGGCTTACTGTCATCCTGAACTAGTTTCAGGATCTTCTGAAGATTCCGAAACGAGTTCGGAATGACAACTCTCATTTTAACCTCTTCACTGCTTCGTTGAATTGATCTCCCCGATCAAATTCATTTTTAAATAATCCGAAGCTGGCGCAGCCGGGAGAAAGCAGAACAACATCTCCCGCGCCTGCCGATTTATACGCCAACTTTACCGCCTTGTCCATACTACTGGCCTCTGTTCG
>Ga0315268_10005937_pt1 | contig 13044 bp, 10 predicted proteins | sample C1_top_MG_FD_204535 | JGI IMG/M metagenome (GOLD analysis project Ga0315268, IMG submission 204535) | Sediment microbial communities from Yellowstone Lake, YNP, Wyoming, USA - C1_top | ecosystem: Environmental > Aquatic > Freshwater > Lake > Sediment | place: USA: Wyoming | collected 2017-08-01 | reverse complement strand
AAGAATGGCTGAATGTCTGTCACGTTCTAACATTATGACTGTGAAGTTTTCAAGGGGCAAACCCTTTTGTTTGGTAACGGTGCGCACAATTTCTTCAACAGACATGTCTAAGGAAATTTTGCCGATGGAATGGCTATCACTTGCTACTTTGAAGTAGTATCCATCGTCTGGAAGCACTTGAAAGCAGCCAGCAGGCGCACAGGCAAGGGCCGAAATGGCGTCTTTTCTGCCTTTAGAAGCGGCTGTGGTGCCATCTACAGGGTCGATGACGAACTCGACTTTTGGTCCTTTGCATGTTCCAACTTTTTCTTTGCGCAAAAAAGCTGGTGCACTATCTTTTGGTCCTTCACATGAGATTACTTCGCCTTCAATGTCTGTTTGAGCCAGCACTGCCCTTGAAAATTCCACAGCCTTCGCATCTACTAGGTCTGGGTTGCCTTGACCAATGTGCAGTGCTGCTCCAACTGCTGCTGCAACTGTGATTCTGGTTAAGGAAGGTGCTAAAGCCCTGAGAGAAACCATACATATATCTCCAATTGGCTAATTTGTGATAAGTTACTTGTAAATCTTTAATGGTTTTCCCAAAAGTTTGTTGTCTATTTGCTCTATGCCAAGTCCATGCTGTCGTGAGAAAGTTCGCATTGAATCTTTAACTTTCACGCCGCCTTTCTTGACAAGCTTATCTTTCAGTAGGATGTCGGAGTCTAGGTCTGCATATTGTATGTTTTTGACAGCAGCAGCTAAGTGAGCCCCAGCGGCTATTCCTATTTCTGATTCTCCCATGCACCCAATCATACAAGGTATTCCAGCAGCCTCTGCAATTGTGGCGATTTTTCTAGCTTTCAGTATTCCACCACTTTTCATGAGTTTGATATTTATCAAGTCTAGTGCCTCGGCTTGTATTAATCGCAAAGCATCTTCTGGAGAATGAACACTTTCATCAGCCATTACAGGTATTGGCGAGTTTTTTCTAACATTTATTACGCCTTTCAAATTTTCAGCGGGAATTGGTTGCTCGACAAACTGAATTTTAAATTTTACCATTTTGTTCAAGGCTTCTATGGCTTGTTGTGGTGTCCATCCCTGATTTGCATCAATTCTCAGCTGCGTATCATTGCCAACTGCTTCACGAATCAGCCTTATACGTTCAACATCCTCAGCTGGGTTGACTCCGACCTTAACTTTTAGGGCTTTAAAGCCTTTTTTAACGGCTTTAACAGCGTCTTCAGCCATTTCTTTCGGCGATTTTATGCTTAGAGTTATATCTGTCAAGGCTTCTGAGCGATAGCCTCCTAACAGCATGAATAGGGGTTTATGACAGGTTTTTCCGAGAATATCATGTAATGCGATGTCTATGGCTGCTTTTGCCGCTGGGTTTTGTTTAACAATAGAATCCATAACTTCAACGTCATGCTCGATTCTTAAAGGACAAAGACCAATAAGCTTCGGTGCAATCTTGTCGAGAGTTTTAAGAACAGTTTCAGCTGTCTCGCCTGTGACCCTATGTGACGGCGAAGATTCACCCCAGCCAACCGCGTCATAATCTGTGATAATTTTCACTATAACGTTATGGCTTTCGGTGCTTGCTCCTGGCGCAATTCTGAAAGGTTCTCTGTAACCTAATGTAACAGAATAGACTTCAATCTGTATGATACCCATGTTAGACACTGTAGACAAGTTAGCATTCTTAGTGGAAAAGTTTTACTGAAACTCTTCAGAAGGTGCTTTTGCACGTTTTCTTAATCCTCTGAATCTCAGTTTTGCTGTTAGGATTTTCTCTGTAGCAAACAACCGCGAAGCAGCGTAAAGGACAACTATTGTGAAGACGGAGACATAAATGATGCCAAATATAGCCGTAGTGTAATCGCCCATAATGACGGCTTTAGAGGCTATAATTGGATGGCTATAAGGAATTGCGTAAAGCAGAATTTTGATTGCAAAGGGCAAGGTGTTGATGTCTAAATACATCAAGGCAAATGACGGGATAAATATGAGCGGATAAATATAGCCAACAAGGGATTGAGCGCCTCGCACGTCTTCGGAAAAGGCTGACATGATGACTGCCAATGCCAAGGCTGAAAGCAACGCAGTAAAAAGTGATATTCCAAGAAGCAGATAACCGAAAAGTGAAGGAACAAGTCCCAAAGAAGCCAAATCGACATTCGCACCAGTAGAAATTCCTATGGCGAAAGAACCCAGCATGTAGTTGTAGCCAACCATATAAGCTAATGCGCCGAGAGCTGCAACAAGAATTGAGCTGGACAATTTTCCCGCAAGAATGGCAAGCCTATCCATAGGCAAAGTTAGCAATGTTTCCAATGTTTTCTCTTCTTTCTCCATGGCTACGGAGGTTGCGGCAATCTGCATCGAATAAGTCAGCAAAATCATAATTGTGATTGGCAAGGCTATTGCTTGAGACATCATCAGACTTGAAAGAGTTGATGGGTCAATGCCCTCTTTGATTTCTCCTTTTACAATAGATGATTTGCTGATAATCGCAACGTCTGGGGCAACTTGCCTATTAAATGTGGAAACTAAATTCTCAACCAGCGAAGAGCCTATTGTTTCGAAGACGCTTGTGCCGAGGAAAACTCCGTAAAAGTTTATGTAACCTCTTATACTTGAATTGCCCGCCATATGTTGGGTTATTTTTTCACTGAAGTTTTGTGGAATTTCTATGAATTGTGTCGTGTTATACTTTGCCAATAAGCCTTCGGCTAATGCGTTTTTTGGAGTTGTATCATTGACAACGAAGACGTTAACGTAAAGTGTAAGGTTTTGTATGAATCTGTCTGCCCAGATTCCTTTGTCATTATTTAGAACTAACAAGCCAGTTTTTGCGGCTTGTTCCTGTGCAGATTGAATAGAGAAGTTCATTATACCGCCAATAACTGGAAACATTATCAAAGGGAGAACTACCATTCCCAGCAGTACTTTAGGGTCTCTAGCCAGTTCTTTAAGCTCCTTAATCAAAAAGTTTCCGAATCCCTTAAGCAAGCTTAACCACCTTTGCGAAGACTTCTTCTAAATTTGTGCTTCCAAACTTTCTTTTCAGTTCCTTTGGCTCTCCTTCGGCAACAACTTGACCCTTATTGAGTAGGGCAACTCTGTTACAGAGGTATTCAACTTCAAGCATGTTGTGGCTGGAAAGCAAAACGGTAACATCATGTTCTTCTACATAGCGTTTTATTATTTCTCTAACATGAAAGGCATGCAAGACATCTAGCCCGCTCGTTGGTTCATCTAGAATGGCTAGCTTAGGCTTATTCATCAACGCCCTCGCAACAAGAAGCCTTCGTTTCATTCCCTTACTGTAGCCTTTAGTTCTATCCTTTAAACGTTCGCCTAACCCAGTGATTTCAGCGGCTTCTTTAACTGTTTCACGAATTTCATCTTTGCTTTTTGTGTTGAATTTAGCCATAAACTCGAGATACTCCCAGCCAGAAAGGTTCCTGTAAGCCCCAGCCTCTTCTGGGAGATAGGTTATTATCTTACGAATTTCAGTTGCATTGCTGACAGCGTCCAAATCGAAGACGCTTACTTTTCCAGAAGTTGGTATTAAGAGAGTTGAAATAATACGTAAGGCTGTAGTTTTTCCAGCACCGTTAGGACCTATAAGACCGAAAATTTCAAGAGGCATTACTTTTAGGTTTAAGCGGTCCAATGCTTTTACATTGCCAAAATCTTTGGTTAAGTCAACAGTTTCAACGGCAACATTCAATGGCAATAACCTCAATATTCGTGTATCATCAAAACACCAACACAAAAATCTTCCGATTAGAATCTCTTCTTTAAAAACAATACTAGGCTTTCCGCACTCTTTTTCTGCTTTAATAATCACACTATTAATCATAGACTAGGATGAGTGGTGTTGTTGAAAAGGGAATATGACTTGAGCCAGCATAGTCTTGTCATAAAAACCCTATTGGAATGCCCCTACTTACCCAGTCCGCTTGCGGTCATAGATGCCGCATTAGATATTGCTGATTTCCATAAAGGCGAAGTGTTTGCAGATTTAGGATGCGGAGACGGGACAGTGCTAATTAGAGCGGCTCAAAAATTTGAAGTTTTAAGTGTAGGTTTCGAAATTGATCGCAATCTGATTGAAATTGCTAAAAGAAATGTGAAAGCTGCTGGATTTGCGAACCTAATTGATGTGGTTCACGCAGACCTTTTCACCGTTGATTTTTCAAGGCTTAATGTAATTTACATCTACCTTTCTCCACTCATTAGAGAAAGACTTTCAGAAAAAATAATGAGTGAATGTTCAAACGGTGCTAGGATTCTGGTTCACGATTATCCTTTGCCGCCTCTTCACTTAGATAAGATAGCTCACGTACCCTGTGGAGAGTTTCACACGCACACGATATACCTCTATAAATTATGACACGTTGAAAATCAAGATATTGCATAAGTGTTTTAAAGTGAAATTTACAGTAAAGGCTCATGGGAATAACATGCCAGAGCCAAAAATTCTCGAAACGGTAGAAACGGTGTTAAGGATTCCAGATTTAATTCTTGTTGACCTTTCGAAAAATGGGAAATTCGCCCTCTTCCTTTCAAACATGTCTGGCTCCTATCAACTTTGGTCAAATGACATGCAAAAAGATAACATAAACCAGATTTCTCATGGTGATCAAAGAGTTGCATTTGCTGGAATCTCGCCAAATTCTGAAAGGATAGTCTTTTCAAGAGATTTTGGCGGTGCTGAAAGACATCAATTGTTCCTGGCGCCCATTACAGGTCAAGTGAAAGAGGAACAGATTTCAAAATTACAAGACATAAGAGTTTTTGACTTTGCATGGTCTCTGTCTGGAAGAGAAATTACTTTCACAGGCTCAACGGCTGAAGCCAATTTCCTCTGGCTATACAACGTTGAGTCTCGCAACTATAAACCGCTATACAAAAACAAGGACATGATAACCTCGCCAGATTGGAGTAAAGACTCTGAGAAAATAGTAGCCTCTGCAAAAACCACAGACAACCCCAGATCAGCAGAACTGCTCATCTTGAACATGGCAGATAAAAAGCCAAAAGTGTACACGCCTAAGCTAGGTAGCGAAAACACATCGCCAAAATGGCATCCCCAAAAAGATCAAATCCTATTTAAAACTAATGCGCAAGGCGTATATGATCTAGCTATTTATGATGAGGCATCCGAAGCCGTAACCTACTTGAATCTCTCTAAACTAGGAAGAGACTTTCCTTACCATGGCTGGACGCATGATGGGAAGGCTGTATGGTTTGTCGCAGCCAAAAACGGTAGAACAAAACTTTATTTGCAGAAACTTGGAGAAAAACCCACCGAGCTCCTAATACCCACTGGTACGATAAGCAACATTAAGCTTGACCAAGCTGATGAATTCTTTATATTCTCGTGGTCGTCCCTCTCGCAACCGTCTATGCTCTCTAAATTGAACCTAAAAGCGCGAAAGTTGACAACCATATACAAACATCAATATGACGAGAAAACACCATTAGGAAAAGCCAGATTCTTCACATACAAATCCTTCGATGGACTTAAGATACCTACATACATGGTTTTCCATCGTGGCTCAAAGAAACCGAAACCATGCATAATTTGGCCTCATGGAGGCCCATGGTGGGAAGTGGCAGATCAATGGAACCCAGCTATACAAGCTCTATGTGTCGGAGGGTTCCATGTGTTCTGTCCTAACTTTAGAGGAAGCACAGGCTACGGTTCTCAATTTGAGAGAATGAATATTAAGGATCCTGGCGGAGGAGATTTGCAGGATATTATTTTTGGGGTTAAATATTTGTTGGATAGTGGCTTTGTGGACGATGCTAAGATAGCCATTGCAGGTGCAAGTTATGGAGGTTTCATGACGTTTCTTGCCATGACAAAGTTTCCAGACATTTGGAAAGCAGGAGCAGCCATGGTTGGGGTTACGGATTGGAAAGAGATGTATGAGCTTTCGGATGCTGCATTCAGAAGCTTCATCGAAGAACTTCTTGGAAAACCAGAGGAGAATCAAAAGCTGTTTCGCGATAGATCGGCGATAAATTTTGTTAATCAAATCAAAAGCCCAATTCTTATTTGGCATAGGGCTAATGACTCTCGATGTCCACTAAAGCCAATAGAACGGTTTGTCGAGAAGTTGAAAGAGTTGGGAAAGGATTACGAGTTTCACGTGGTGAAGGATGAGGGGCATGGTTTTCAAAAAACCGATAATCTGGTTAGGCAGTATAAACACGTGGTTGCTTTCCTGCTGAAGCATTTAACCTAATGCTAACCCATGCCCATAATCTATTTCGCTTTTTATTATTTGTTGGCATTTTTTTATTCATATCTTAACGCATCTACTGGTTTGAGTTTAGAAGCGCGCCAAGCTGGGTACAGCGCAAAGATTATGCTGACGCCTATTCCAAAGACCAAAGCTCCTAGAAGCACTGTTGGAGTTAAAACTGGAGTTATCGTCATCCCACCTGCAGCTGCAGCTTGATCTCCTTGCAATTGCGTGAAGGCGCCTCTTCCACTAAAAAGTATCGCAACCATGTTTGCTAAAACCCAACCTGAACCTATGCCGATTGCCGCACCCAATAAGCCGATTATCGCTGCTTCGCTTAGGAAAATCAGAAGTACTGTTCGACTTTTCATGCCTAATGCTTTTAGTATGCCTATCTCTCTTGTACGTTCAATTAATGAAACAATCATGATATTCATTATTCCTATTCCCGCCACGAGAAGTGAGATGGCAGCAATTCCAGCTAAGAAAAGCTGTACGGTGGATATGACGCTGGAAAGAATGTCAAGCACTGCTGTGGCGGAAGTTACCGACGCTTGGTTGCTAAAAGCTTCTTTTATTGCTTTAGAAACACTGTTAATAACTGCCTTGTTATCGCTATTTAGCTTTACAATTATCATATCACATTCGTCGGTTCCAAAGAACTTCTGAGCCTGTGAAATTGGAATGTAGATGTAGAAATCCGAAGGCCCAACAATGCCGAAGCCTCCGATTTCTTTTAGCACACCCTCAATATGACCAGTATAATTTTCATTTTTTTGGGGGCGTGCGGTTGCATTAAGCCAAATGATTTCAACGGTATCACTTATATTGAAAAGTAACGTATTGTTTTTCCATGGGTCACTTACTCGTTTTCCAATAACAATCGTTTCATTATCTGGACTTTGAGGTATGACCCCACTTTCAGCTACAAAAGTGCTACTGTAGATGCTTGCATATTTGGCGAAATCCACACCCATTATTGTAGTATTCCAGACTGTTTCACCAAGTTTAATAGAGCCGAATCTTTCAATTATCGCTGTTGACATGGTAACATTGTCTATTTTATTAATTGTTTGTGTATCATTGACGAACAATTTGAAGCCAGAGTTAATTCCGCCTACTCCTCCCATTGCGCCAATACCGAAGCCTCTGCCTGTGGAAACAATTAATGTATCAGTTGCAAATCCTTTTTGAAGTTGTGCAGAAATAGTGTCTTGCAGACCCTGCGTAATTGAAAGCAAGGCAACAATGGCTGCGATGCCTATGACTACTCCTAAAGTCGTTAAACCTGCGCGGAGTTTCCTCAATTTTATTGCACTGAAGGAATAAGAAAAGACATCTCCAGTTTTCATCTCAGTTCACAATCTCCCCAGTTATTATACCGTCAAACATCTGAACCGTTCTCTTCGCTTGTGTGGCAAGATGCTGGTCGTGTGTAACCATGATTATGGTTACGCCTTTCTCCTCGTTTAGTCTTTTAATGAGCCCTATTATTTCGTTGGCTGTCTTGGAATCTATATTGCCTGTAGGTTCATCCATTAGAAGAAATCTTGGATTGTTCGCTAAAGCTCTGGCAATGGCTACACGTTGCTGTTCACCACCGCTCAGTTCCGTTGGTTTGTGATTCATTCGCTCTTTCAAGCCTACAGTTTCAAGAAGGTCTTCTGCATGTTTTTTCCTTTCAGCTTTGCTCATGTCGGCTATGGACATTGATAGTTCAACATTTTCTCTTGCCGTGAACCGTGGAATGAGGTTGAAAAATTGAAACACGAAGCCTATTCGACGTCTAAGATCTGCCAGTTGATTATCATTAAGCGTGGAAATGTCAACGTTTTCAATCAGCATCTTTCCTTCTGTTGGCTTGTCCAAAGCTCCAATTAGATTCAGCAGAGTGGATTTGCCGCTTCCTGAGGGCCCAAGAATGGCGAGGAAATCGCCATGCTCAACTTTCAAGTTTACGCCGCGAAGGGCTTCAACTGGAACTTTGCCTAGCAAGTAGGTTTTTTTGAGGTTGACTGCTTCGACAATTGCTGCCATGTTAACTCTTCCTCTTTTGCCTTAATCTGTTACTTGGTGAGGTATCTCCACGAGAGTGCTATGCCAATGAAAGAGAACACAGCTGCGAAGACGCCGAGAAAAGCAAAGTCGAACATCACTGATGACGCACTCAATTGATACACTGTGAGTTGTCTAATGGCATCTGTCAAGTAGCTGATTGGATTCACGCTTGCTATTGCTTGTATCCAAGATGGCATCTGAGATATTGGAAAGAATGTGTTGCTTGCAAACATCAACGGCAAATTAATAAGGTTCACGATTGCCATTTGCGTTTCCCATTTGGTTGACCTTAAAGCAAGTGCCAGAAACACTGATGACAGCCCAAGACAGAGAAGGAATATTGCAGCATATAATAGTAGTATGTTGATTGGACTGAATGTTGCGCTGACTTGCAAGCCAAATATTACGGCGAGTATAAGGATTATTGTGGCTTGGAACATTGCTCTAAAAGATGCGTTGAGAACCTTTGAAAATATTATCGCAGCCCGAGATACTGGAGTACTAAGCACTTTGTTCAGAAACCCTAAACGTCTATCCCAGACTATGGACATACCGCTGAACATTGTTGTAAACAACACGATGAAAGATATCATGCCTACAGACATATAGCTAAAGTAATCCGTAACGCCAAAGATGTTGCGCATTATGGTTGGACCAATGCTGGAAAACGTCTGTGAAAGTGCTGTGCTGTTAATATATATGTTTCCATATATATCTCCAGATTGAGGGGGAATAAGGAAACGGCCAGGAATAGGAATCACTGGAGTATTCAAGTTTATGTTGCTGCTTGAGAACATGTTGCCCAAATTCATTGCTTTTCCGAATAGTCCCATCCATATTATGGGCTGAAGGACTGCCATGAGAAGTATTATGGGTTCGTTCAGCCATTTTTTTAGCTCTCGTTTAGTCAAAGCCCAAATGCCATGAAACCTGCTTGGATGATACTCATTCATTTTGCTCATGCCCTCGCCCGCCTCATAGTCATTCTCTGCGTTCTAAATGCTTCTTGAGACTCTTCTGTATCACGCATGGACTTGCCAGTATATTCCAAGTAAACCTCGTTTAATGTAGGTTCTGTAAGCGAAAGCTTCGTCACAGTGTAACCTTTTCTACGCAAGGCTTCAATTACGAAGGGAGCAGTTACTTCTCCATACTCAGCCTTAACCCGATATGAGCCATCCTCATTCTTCACCTCTTTAACATGCTCAACAGAGAGAATGAGGTCACTCACGTCAGTATCCTCCTTAATGCTCAGAGTTATTATGTCGCCACCTAAGCTATGCTTCAGATCTTCAGGTGTGCCGACTACAACTATTTTTCCATGATCAATTATTGCAACTCGGTCACAAAGTGAATCCGCTTCTTCAAGATAATGCGTGGTCATGAAGAGAGTCATGCCAAATTCTTTCTTAAGCTTTCTAATGTACTCCCAAGTTGCGGTTCTAGTTTGAACATCTAACCCCAAAGTAGGCTCATCCAAAAAAAGCACATTCGGTCTATTAATCAATCCGCATGCAAGCTCAAGTCTGCGACGCATTCCACCAGAATAGGTTTGAACCTTCTTATCCTTAAAATCAGTCAACTCAACAAGCTTCAGCAAATCCATCGCACGCTCCTTCGCAATATTGCGGGGAATCCCGTATAGGTCAGCACATAAAAGGATGTTTTCTAAACCAGTCAAGTCTTCATCAGCAGTATATTCTTGCGGCACAACACCAATCACGTTCCTAACGGCATCTGGATGCTTAGCAATGTCGAAACCTAAAACAGAGGCTTTACCTTCTGTAGGCTTCAATATCGTTATCAACATATTAATTGTTGTAGTTTTGCCAGCGCCATTTGGTCCAAGGAAGCCGAAGACTTCGCCGTGCTTCACGCTGAAGTTTACATGATCTACGGCGGTCAAATGCTTGTTGAAAACTTTGGTTAACCCTTCAGCCTTAATTATTTCTTCACTCATTTCGCTTCACCTTCAATTTTTTGTTTAACTCCTCAAGCTTTTCCGCCGTCTCATTTAAGATTTTCTCAACATCCTCTATTGCTTGCTCTGAAAACTTTTTTTCTAAAGCGCTCCCAAGCTCAAAGAAGACGCTGAAAACTCTAAACATAGATTCCCGAAGTTTAATAGTTTTTTCTGGAGGAATTTGAAACCATAATGCCCCCAAGAAAGGAGGAGGCATAAATTTCGCCTCTTTCCTGAAATTCACTTTTATCTTCCTTTGTTCTTCTAAGAGTGCTTTACCTTTCTCCGTAAGTTCGTACCGCTTCATGCCGCCATCCTCGACGGATATTTCTTTTACAAAATTGTTATCTTGTAACCATGACAGCAGTGGATATATAGAGCCTGGACTGGGTCTCCAGCGTCCGCTTGTTCTCTTTTCAATTTCGTTCATTATTTCTGACCCAGACATGGGTTTCTCACTTAATAGTTCAAGCACTTGATAACGGATAAATCCTTTAGCAACGACAGCGGTATGTCTCATCCAATGTCTTCTTAAGGGGTGCATCTTATCACCATTGATATCGCCATTGATATCATCAGTGATATTTAAACCTATTGGGGACAACAATGAAAACTACACCATTACTCAAGACGCATGTTTAATAACAATACTAACACGCTCTGCGAAAAAGGTTAAAAAGTAGGCATCAACCACCAACAGTTTGGAAGCATAATTTGAAAATTTTAGTAATGTATGACACGAGTTCGGTGAACAGAAACACTGAGAAGGTTGCAAAAACAATTGCTGAAATTCTTATTCCCTTGTTTCAATTAGAGAAACCTATTGAAAATGTTTAGGAAACATTAAAAAACATGTATCGTGCATAGAATAGTGAAAAACTGCTTCTACTGTAAGAGGGAATTTCAGAGGATGGGCACTGAAAACCTTGACAAGATTTTCAATCCTAACAGAATCGCAGTCATCGGAGCAAGCGGCAGGGAAACATCAGTTGGCGCCAAACTACTCCGAAACATGATTGGAGTAGGAGGCAAGGCAGCAGTCTACCCAGTCAATCCATTCAGATCCACAGTTCAGGGCATAACTGCTTATCCAAGCGTTTCAAAAATACCTTGGAAAGTGGATCTCGCCGTCATAGCGACCCCAGCACACACAGTTCCGCAGATTGTCGAAGAATGCGGGAAAGCTGGCGTCTCAGGGATCATTATAATCTCTGCCGGATTCAGAGAGGCAGGGGAAGCAGGCGCTCTTCTTGAGAAGCAAATTCAAGAACTGAAGAATCAGTACAGCATGCGCATTATAGGACCAAATAGTTTTGGAGTAATGAGACCTAAGACAAAAGTTAACGCCACCTTCTCAAACAAAACAGCTTTGCCGGGAAAAATAGCGTTCATCTCTCAGAGTGCTGCTTTGTGCGCTTCGGTGTTAGATTGGGCTTTAGAAGCGCATATTGGATTCAGTGCAATAGTTTCAACTGGTTCAATGCTTGATGTAGATCTTGGAGATTTGATTGACTACTTCGGAACTGACGACCAGACGAGAAGCATTGTAGTCTATGTTGAATCAATTAAGAACACTCGCAAATTCATGAGCTCGGCAAGAGGAATCGCCAGAATTAAACCTATTGTTGTGGTGAAGGCAGGACGATGCCCAGAAAGTGTCAAGGCAACGATCTCTCATACCGGAGCACTTTGCGGAGAAGACGCAGTTCATGACGCCGCTTTCAGACGGGTAGGAGTCGTGCGTGTTGAGGCTATAAGCGACCTTTTCAGTTGTGCTGAAGCATTGGCAATGCAGCCAAACCCTAGAGGTCCGAATCTCACAATAATAACCAATGCCGGTGGACCGGGAATCATTGCTACCGATTATCTAGTCGCCAAAGGCGGTAAGCTTTCTCAGCTAAGCGATGAAACAGTTCAGGCGCTAAAGAGTGTTCTGCCTCCTTATTGTAGCACTGCAAACCCCATCGACATTGTAGAGGAAGCCGACCCAGACAGACTTAGAAAGGTCTTAGAAATCTGCTTTAAAGATATCGACACCGACGGATTCTTGCTCATACACACTCCACTTGGAGCAACTGACCCTAGAGCATTTGCAGGGATAGTAGTTGAGTGTTCCAAACAAACCACAAAACCCATACTTACTTCACTAATAGGTGAAAGCGAATGTCGAAAAGCTAGACAAATCCTACAGAAGAATGGGATTCCATCATTCGCAACCCCAGAGCAAGCTGTCTCCACTTTCATCTACATGTACAGCTACACTCAAAACCTAGAAGAACTTTACCAGATTCCAGAAGAACTTCCCATAGAAGTGTCAATTCCAAGTTTCCTTAAAGAAGTCCTAAGAAGGGCTTTCAATCATGGACAGAGAGTTTTGAATCTGCCTGAATCCCTACAATTCTTGTTCGCCTACGGAATTCCGACGGTTGACACTCTTGTCGCAAGATCTTCGGATGAGGCGGAAATCATTGCCTCAAACTTGGGTTGTCCAGTTGTAATGAAAGCGCTTTCGCCGCAGATAACCCACAAATCCAAAGTCGGAGGAGTCGTTCTGAACGTGTGGTCACCGTCGGAAGCCAAAGTCTTTTTCGAGGAACTTGCTCAGAAAGTCAGGAGTTATGATTCCAAAGCAGAATTTCAAGGTGTTGCCATTCAGCCTATGATCCGGAAAGAAGGAATAGAACTTCTGGTCGGTTCTAAGAAGGATCCTCAATTCGGCTCGGTGATCATTGTCGGAACGGGAGGTGTGACAACAGAGTTATTCAAGGACATAAG
>Ga0315268_10005934_pt1 | contig 13048 bp, 10 predicted proteins | sample C1_top_MG_FD_204535 | JGI IMG/M metagenome (GOLD analysis project Ga0315268, IMG submission 204535) | Sediment microbial communities from Yellowstone Lake, YNP, Wyoming, USA - C1_top | ecosystem: Environmental > Aquatic > Freshwater > Lake > Sediment | place: USA: Wyoming | collected 2017-08-01 | reverse complement strand
CGTCGCGGCGAGTCCGTTTGCGTTCGTCGGCAGCCTGGTCGGCGGCCTGCTGCTGCCCGGCGTGTGGGGACCGCTGGTCTTTGGAGGCGTGCCGCTCATCGCCGGCTGCTGCGTCGGGTTCGCCACGGGGAGGCTCAGGTCGGGTGACGGCCGCACGGGCGCCTCGACCTGATGTGGGGGTGACAGGGGCCGAAACAGGCCTCCCCACACCCGGGCGCCCCGCCCGGCTCGCCGCCGGACGGGGCGCCCCCTTCGTGTCGCCCAGGGTGACTACCTCCGGCTTCGATGCCCCTCGGTGTCGTCCTCGTCGTCCTCTGCGACCATGCGACGCTTGACCTCCTCCGGTCCCGGCTCGTCGGCGGCTCCCTCGGGTCCCCGGCGAAGCTTGTGGCCCTCGGCGTCCTCGCCCTCGAGATAGCCCCCACCAGGCGGTCTCCAGATCTCGGTCGGCTGCTCTGTCTTGTCACCCATCGTCCTGGCCTCCGCTGTCCGAACGGCCATGCGTTCGGTGTGCGCACCCTATGCAGCAGGGTCGGGAGGGTCAATCCGATAGAGGACGACGACACCGTCGGCGAGGCGACCATGAGCCTGCTAACTGCCGCAGTCCGCGCCCCTGGGCAAGACCTGGTCAGTGTCACCTTCGGGGGATGGGACGCGCGCCGCGTGTCCGCGGGTTGCGAGGTGAGATTGGCTGGCGAGGAAGGATTCGAACCTTCAATCCCCTGATCCAGAGGCACCCCTGTTCGAATCTCTCCCCTGATCCCCCGATCCTGGACGGCGACTGGTGTATCTCCCCGGTCCATCAGGGGAGACCATCGACCCCGCGGACTCTATGTCAAGGCACGGCGGCACTGCGCGTCGAGGTTCCTCCTGTTCCGTGTGTTCCGTCTTTCGACCACGGCCTCCGGCTCCGCACCGGACGCTCCGCTCCGCTCCGTTCGCGGGGTGGGACACGCACCGGACGCCCGGGGGCAATGCCGTTTGGCCCTCGTGTAACAGGGCGGGACAGCCCAGCGTCTACTCGGGCAGCGGGAGGGCTCCGACGCGGGGCCACACCCTGGCCGCCGGGACCGCGCCGAGATACCGGCGAGTCCGACCCGCCGCAGGCGTCCCGAGAGGCGTGCACACATGCGGAGCGAACTCGCTCGCCGGGTCATGGTGCTGGCGGCGGTCATCGCCCTCGTCGCCGGATGCAGCACCTCCTCGCCATCGTCCTCGCCGAGAGGAGGCTCGCCCGCGCCGAGCCAGGCCACGCTGCCGGCGACGCCCACGGCCGCCCCGTCCGCCTCGCCCGCCGCGACGTCCGCACCGACCCCCACCGCGACACCCGTCGCGCTCGATCCCTTCGTCGGCCAGGTCGTCGTCACGGTCTCCGACAACCTCGTGGTCCGCTCGGAGCCCCGGGTCAGCGACGACTCGGTCATGTACAAGCCCTGGCTGCCGACCGGGACCGAGCTCAAGGTCCTCGATGGTCCGGTCAGCGGCTCGGGCTTCACCTGGTATGAGGTCGAGCCGGTCTCGTTCACCGCGCTCTCCGGTCCCGGCCATGGCTGGGTCGCGATGGCCGGCAAGGACGGCGAACCGTGGATCGCCCTGCCAGACGCGGAGATCGCCGGCATCGAGCTGGCCAAGGCCGACGTCGCCCGGGCTCCGGCCGACCCCGCCGCCGCGAAGACCGCCGCCGCCTCGATCAACGCCTTCGGGCTCGATCTCCTCCGCGCCATGCTCGCCGACGGGACGCTCAAGCCAGACGAGAACGCCGTCTTCTCGCCGACGAGCATCGCCCTCGCCCTCGCCATGGCCCGCGCCGGGGCGAAGGGCGAAACCGCCAGCCAGATGGACGCCGTCCTTCACATGACCGGTTGGGACGAGCTCGGTCCCGGGCTCAACGCACTCGACCAGGCCCTCGCCTCGCGCAATGCCACCTGGCAGGACGAGTCCCTCGATCCGCCGACCCGCGAGCTGGCCCTGCGGATCGCCAACACGGCCTTCGCCCAGCAGGGCTGGAAGATCGAGCAGCCCTACCTCGAGCGGATCGCCGCGACCTTCGGGGCCGGCGCCCGCCTGGTCGACTACATCGCCGACTACGAGGCTGCCCGCAAGACGATCAACGCCTGGGTGAGCGACCAGACGAAGAAGCGCATCCCGGAGCTGATCCCCGAGGGCAGCCTAGACGAGCTCACTCGGTTCGTCCTCGTCAACGCGATCTACCTCAAGGGGGAGTGGGAGAAGGAGTTCGACCGGTCGGCGACGAAGCCCCTGTCGTTCACCCGCCTTGACGGCTCCCGTGTCGAAGTCGAGACGATGTCCCAAGGAGGCGGCCAGACCATCCCCTATGCCCGAGGAAACGGCTGGCAAGCGACCGAGCTTCGGTACCGGGGCGGGGACTGGACGACCCCGCTTGCCTTGACGCTGATCCTGCCCGACGACCTCCCATGGTTCGAGGATCGGCTGACCGCTTCGCAGTTGGAGCGGATCACGGCCACGCTGCAGAGCGAGCGGAAGCGGAACCAGGAAACCTGGGGGGACTTCGAGGCGGGCCCTCCCTGCGGGTGTGGCTGCTATCACTACTCCGTGGACCTGTTCATGCCCGGCTTCGGGATCGAGACGAAGGCAACCCTGGCCGCCGTGCTGAAGTCAATGGGGATGCCCCTCGCGCTGACCCGCGGAGTGGCCGACTTCAGCGCGATCCACGCGCCGAAGAGCGCCGAGGAGATCCTCTACATCTCGGACGTGATCCACCAGGCGAACATCGACGTCGACGAGAAGGGCGCCGAGGCAGCGGCGGCCACGGCCGTCACGATGTACGCAACGGGCGGAGGCTGTGTTGGCAGCGCCCCCGTCCCGCTCAAGACAATCACCCTTCGTCTCAACCGACCGTTCCTGTTCATCCTGCGCGATGTCGAGACGGGAGCCGTCCTCTTCATGGGCCGCGTGGTCGATCCAAGCGTCGGGCGCTGACGGCCGGTCGAGGAGACGGTCGCGATGGACCACCGCCGGGTCACCATCGTCATCGACGACGACCGGCGGCCACCAACGGCCCGCGTCAACCGTCTCACCGGCGGCTCAACCCGCAACACCAGCGGCGGCGACAGATGAACGCGAAACGCCATGCCGCGTCCCTCCTCCTCTTGGTCCTTCTCGCCGCGTGCGCGGGCACCCCGGTCACGACTACGACGCCCGGCCCGACAGCGACGCCTTCGTCGCCCACTGCCCCGCCCGCAGCGTCTGCATCGACCGCGACGCCGACGCCGGTGCCCACTCCCACGGCCAGGCCAGACCCGTCGCGATCCCCGACGACCGCCGCATCCGGCTTCCCGGCTGGGTGGCATCACGAACTGGCTTGCGGCGAGGATGGCACCGGGTGCCAGCTCCATCTCTACGACGGGGCAGAGCGAGAGCAGCCCGGGTGGCCGAGGGATCTCGTTGGCGGGTGCTGGGCGCAGAACCTCGCCGTCGGCACCGATGGGGTCGCCTACATCGCGTGCAAGATCGACGACCAACGCGTGCTCGTTAGCGCCGTCGATGTCAGCGGCGCGTCCGTGCCCGGATGGCCGATCAGGGCAACGGGGTATCCACTGCGCGTGGAAGCCGGCCGAGACGGCAGCGTCTACCTCGGAACGGTGAACGAGGCGGGCGACGGCGTCCTCTCGATCCGCGCCTTCGGTCCCGACGGGCATCCCAGGGCCGGCTGGCCCACGGCGCTCCCCAGAACGGCCGACTTCACGCTCGCGCCCGATGGCATCGTCGTCGGCTGGTGGTACGAGGACCTGCTGTCGAATGGGCTCCAAGCCCAGTTTGCGCGCACGAAGTACACCATGATCGGGCCGAACGGCAGGACGCTCCCCGGGCGGTGGCCGATCACCTCGATCGGCACCGCTTCCGCACCCGTCGTCACGAAGGACGGCAGCCTCTTCTACACGAGCGCGACGGCGAAGGTCTGGGGGCACGATCGAGGCGGGAACGTCATCGACGGCTGGCCGTACCAACTGCCCTACGGGGTGCCACTCGAGCTTCGGCCCGATGGGCGTCTCATGTTCATCGTAGAGGACGGCCTCCGGTCGGACTCCGAGGTCATCGTCCTGACCACTGCCGGCAAGGTGGCGTCGGGATGGCCGTACCGGACGTACGCCTCCCTCGATGATCGTCAGTGCTGCACCGACTGCTCCGGCTCCTACTTCCCCCACGCCTCCGCCGCAGACGGGACGCTGTACATCGCCCCTTGGGACGAGGATGGGGCCGAGGTCGTCGCCCTCGACCGGCGCGGACGGGTCGTCACCGGCTGGCCGCATCGCCTGCCGGCCGGATCGAGGGCGGTCGAGCTGGAGATGGGATCAGCCGGACGGCTGGTGGTGTCCCTGCGGGACTGCTCGGCGCAGAGTGAGTGCTGCTACTCCGACGCCTCGCGGCAGATCACCCTCACTCCGGCAGGCGAACTGGCGCCGTAGGGAGCCCTCTCCATCTCGGCCCAGGCTCCGCACCGGGCTCCGCCCAGTTCTGGGATCGGACGCGCTGCGGGCCTCCGGGGGCCGAACGCCTCTCGCCAAATGCCCTCGTCCCGCCTACCTTGGCTGGTTGGCGGGAGGCTGTGACACGCGGCCCAGAACCGTGCCGCCGGGACCGCGCCGAGCCACTGGCGAGACCGACCCGCAGGATGCGTCCCAGGAGGGTCCGTCCATGCGACGCCTCGTTGCCATCCTCGCCGCGTCCGTCATCACCCTGGGGTTGACCGGTCCGGCGCTCGCGGCGCCGGGCAAGAGCGGCGATCACGCGGTGATGTACTACCTCTCCCTGGGCGATTCGCTGGCCGCTGGTCAGCAGCCGATCGGTGACCCGGACAACGGGCATCGGACCAACCTCGGGTACGCAGACCAGCTCTACACGATGGCGCTTGCGAAGTACCCGACGCTCCAGCATGTGAAGCTCGGGTGCACGGGGGGCGAGACCGCCGCCACGTTCATCGACGGGGGCATCTGCGACTACCCGCACGGCTCCCAGCTCGACGAGGCGGTCAGCTTCCTGCACGCGCACCGGAAGTTCGTCGCATTCGTCACGATCGACATCGGCTGGAACGACTTCCCGTGCCAGGATGGCGTCTCCTGCATCCCGGAAGGGCTGGCCTCCATCTGGTCGAACCTCCCCGTGATCCTCGACACGCTGCGGGAGGCTGCCGGGCCGGACGTCCCGATCGTCGGGGCGACGCTGTACGACCCGTTCCTGGCCTACTGGCTGACGTACCCGCAGAACCCGGACGGGCGGAGCCTCGCGATGCTGTCGGTCCAGGCGATCGCCGGGCCGGACGGCGTCCCGGGGCCAGGTGGAATGAAGGTCATCATCAACGACTTCGTGGCTGGGATCTACGCGTCCAGGGGCATCCCCGTGGCCGACATCGAGGGCGCATTCTCCACGGAGGCTTGGGAGCCCCTCGTGCCGCTCCCCGGCTATTACGAGCTCGTTCCGCTGAACGTGGCAACGATCTGCGCCTACACGTGGGTCTGCGCCCAGCCGCCCCTGGGGCCGGACAACCACGCGACCACCGCCGGCTACCGCGCAATGGCGTTGGCCTTCGCAGACAAGCTGTTTCCGTAGGCGCGGCGGGCGCCGCGGGCTGTGAACCGCATGAGGTAGGTGGTGCGACGCCTGACCACGCTCGTCGGGTTGATCGCCCTTGCGGCCGTAGCTTGCGGCGGCGCCTCGCTCTCGCCCCCTCCGACCGAGACGCGGCACGCAGCGAGCGCCGAGCGCTGTGCGGAGTTGGGGTGGGATGACGTGCGAGATGCGCTCGTTGCCGTCGATCACTACACGTATCGGGGCACCGACCGCATCGTCTTCGACCCGATCCCCCCCGGGCCCTCCTCGGTCGTGGCCGATCGGACGGTGGATGGCGCGTACCAGGCCCCCGATCGCGCCCGCGAGATCAGCGAATGGGCTGCCGGGATAGACCCGAGGGCCAGGCTATCCGAGTACCCCGACTTCATCATGATCGGGGAGCACGAGTGGCTGAGGGTGACCCCGTGGGAGGACGTGTGGCACAACATGCCCGGGCGGTTGGCGCTGGCGGCGGAGGGCGGCGCACTCGACGACGAACTCGTGAGCCTCAACGCGAGGGCACCCTGGTCCAGCGGGCTGCTCGATCCGGCCAGGCCGACCGAGTGCGTCTTCACGATCGCGTCGGCGACAACCCCCGAGGGCCGTCACTTCGAGGCGTCCCTCTGGGCGGACGCGACGACGCTGCTCCCGACGAAGCTGGCCTGGGTGGAGTTGAACGACGCGACGGGCAGCGTCAGCACCTTCGAGCGGACGATCGACCCGACCGGTCGGGCGCCGATCGAGCCGCCGGACGCGGACGAGATCGCTCGCGAGACCAGGGTTCCGTGAGCTGCGTTCAGTGGCGAAGGCCGCGAGCAGCATCGTCGCACCGGGCATCCGGGGGCCGTGCCATTCGGCCCTCGTGTAACAGGGGGGGACAGCCCAGCGTCTACACGGGCAGCGGGAGGCTCTGACACGCGGTCCATCCCCGGCCGCCCGGACCGCGCCGAGCCACTGGCGAGACCGACCCGCGGATAGAGCGTCCCAGCAGGGTGCGCACGCGCCGTGAGCGACAGGGCTTGAGCCGATGTTCTTCCCGGCCTCTGGTTGGTTCGCCGCGTTCGTCCTGACCCTCGCGGTCGAGGTGCCCGTCGCGGGATACCTCCTGCGGCGGGTCGAGCCCGACCGCCTCCGGCTCGCGCTCCTCCTCGTCTTCGCGAACCTCGCGACGCACCCGATCGTCTGGTACGTCATCACGCAGCTCTTCCTCATCGGGACGTGGGAGTACGTCCTCGCAGCCGAGTCGTGGGCGGTCGCCGTCGAGGCGGTCTTCTACGCCGTCGCCTTCCGCGGCCTCGATCCTCGACGCGCCATCGGGGTCGCGGTCGTGGCGAACGGGGCCAGTTTCATCGTCGGCTGGATCGTCGGCGAGCTATGGCCAGGGGTGCTCGGATGAACGCAGGCAGCCGCCTCGGCGCACTCGGTGCGCTCGTAGTCACCGTGAGCATGCTCGTCGCCGCGTGCCAGGCGACAACTGCCTCACCATCGCCGAGCCCGGCAGGGGCGCCGTCGGAGTCGACCTCCGCGCCGTCGGCCGCGGCCAGCGTGCCGCCCACCCCCACCGGCGCCGCGCCGCCGACGGCGACGGCGCGACTCGCGCCCACGGCGACGCCGGTCCCGTCAGCCTCGGGAGACGGCGCCTCGACGGGACCCGGAGGAACGTGGCTCCCGGCCGGGACGCTGGCGTCAGACTGGTCAGACTACGGAAGTTCCGCGGTGCCTCTCAGCGACGGAGGAGCCCTCGCCCTCGACGCGGATGGGACGGCTGCCCAGCGCTGGGACCCGGCGACCGAGACGTGGCGGCCTGCCACGGCGCTGAACGCCAGGCGGACCCACTTCGCCACGGTGCTGCTCCGTGACGGCCGCGTCCTCGTGACGGGCGGCCTCGACACGCACGACGACAACCGCTGGCAGTCCTACTCGAGCACGTACGTCTACGACCCCACCACACCGGCTGGGACCTGGACCAAGGTCGGCCTTCTCGACACGGCGCGGGCGGCGCCGGCCGCTGCCGTTCTCCCCGACGGGCGCGTGCTCGTCGCGGGCGGCGCCTTCAAGGATGGCCCACCATACGACTACACCGGATCGGCGGGCATCACGCTGGCTGCCTTCACGGCGACCGGGCCCGGGCCGGGGACGGGCGACGGTCGCCGGTTGGACGACATGGCCCCGCCGAGCATCGGCGTGGCGCTCGCTACAGCCGAGCTCCTCGAACCCGCGACTGGACGATGGTCCAGAACGGGCTCGATGCGGTTCGCGCGGGCCCGCGCCGTCGCGGTGACGCTCTCGGACGGCCGAGTCCTCGTTGTGGGCGCCGCAGGCGAGAGTTTCTCGGCCAAGATGGACCCGCGCGCGTTCGACACGGCCGAGGTCTACGACCCGGCGACGGGACGCTTCTCGCTCGTCGGCAGCCTGCCCCCGATCGACCGGGCCGCGCTCGCGGCGGCCGGCATCGAGGTCCCGGAGAACTCGGAGTCGGCCTCCACGGGGACCCTCGTCCCCCTGCCCGACGGGGGCGCGCTCCTGGTCGGCCACAGCAACTACTGGAAGCACCAAGGATCGGTCACTCGCACCTTCCACTTCGACGCACAGAGCGGGCGCTGGCGCCAGGTCGGCAAGGCGACTGGCTTCAACGAGGGGGACCGGCCATCTCGTCAAACGCCGGGGCTCGACCTCGCGGGCGCCTTCGCCGCGGCCCTGCCGGACGGACGAGTGCTCGTAGCAGGCGGCACCATCCGCGACGAGACCAGCGACTTGGAGTTGTCGCGCGTCGCTCGCGCCTACGACTCCGTGACGAACACCTGGACGCGCCTGCCGTCGATGCCAACGGGGCGGGAGGGTGGTCTCACCGTCGCCCTGGCCGACGGGTCGGTCCTCCTCGTCGGCGGCAACGACGCGACCGCGGTCCGGTTCGTCCCGTCGCCGTGACAAGCACGAGGTATATGCCGCGACTCTGGTGAACGAGACAGCGCACGAGATGGAAGTCATGCCAAGGCGTCCCGGAAGGACCAAGATGAGAGCCAGGGTGGCCTGCCTGACCGTGGTGGCGCTCGTCGTGGCGTCCTGCGGCACCCCGAGTCCATCGACCTCGCCCGGGCCACCGACGGCCTCGCCAGTGGCCAGCGCTCCGACTGCGAGCCCCTCGCCGGCCGCGAGCCCCTCGCCGCCGGTCATCGGCTACTGGGAGCGAGCCGACACGATGTCCGTCGGCCGCGGTGCGCCGCATGCCGTCGCGCTCGGCGACGGGAGTGTGCTCGTCGTCGGCAACGACGACGTCCATCGGGGCCTGGGTTTCGGCATGCACCCGTCAGATTGTGTCCGCGACAACAGCGTCATCACGGAGCTGTGGGACCCGTCGACCGCCACCTGGCGAGCGACGCCGGGACTCAACAACCCGCGCGCGGACTTCGTCGCGGTGCCGCTGGGCGATAGCGCCCTCGTGACCGGCGGCGTCAATCCCGGCATCACGCACGAGTTGGGTTATCAGAACGGACATCAGTCGTACTCGAGCACGTACATCTACGACCCGGCCGCACGTGACGTCTGGACGAAGGCCGCGCTCCTCGGGATCGCCCGGACCGATCCGATCGCGGCCGTGCTGGCCGACGGTCGGGTGCTCGTTGCAGGCGGCTACTACCTCTCGGGGACGACAGGTCAGGTCGATCCGGGTCCGGTGTCCGCCCTCGCCGACTCGCGCCTGGCACCCAACATCGCGATGCCCGAGGTGATCCTCGCGGATGCGGTCGAAATGCCGCGGGTCGCCGCCCTGGCCAAGGCCGAGCTCTACGACCGGGCCACGGATCGCTGGACTCCCACCGGACCCATGCGCTACGCCCGCCACGGGGCGGCCGCCGTCACGCTCAGCGACGGCCGCGTTCTGGTCGTCGGCTCGTCTCTCGACTACTGGGCCGCCTACTGGAACGGACTCAGGGTCACCGTCGACGAGCGGGTCTACGACACCGCCGAGATCTACGACCCGACCACCGGCCGCTTCGAGTTGACCGGGGAGATCGCGCCGATCGACCGGTCGGCTCTCGCGGAGCTCGGGCTCTCGTTGACCCTCGGGGAACTCGTCGGCAACGGCACGCTCGTGGCGCTGGCCGATGGTGGCGCGCTCCTCGTGGGCCGCACCACGACCTGGTTCGCCGACCCGGGGTTCAACGAGGGCTACCTCGTGCGCACGCTGCGCTTCGATCCCGCCTCCGGCCGCTGGAACGAGATCGACGGGAGCTACGCGTGGGTCTCAGGGGCCGAGGAGGTTGGCGAGATCGTCACGGGGCACGTGAGCCACAACGCCGTGGCGGCCACCCTTGCGGATGGGCGGGTCCTCGTCGCGGGTGGCGAGCAGGCCACGTGCGGAGCCGATGGCTCCTGTGGCGACACCTACGTCGCCGTCGAGTCGGCTTCCCTGTATGACCCGGCGAATGACACCTGGCTGCCGCTGCCCCCGATGCCCGAGCCGCGTGCCGGCGGGACTCCCGTCGTTCTGGCCGACGGCTCGGTGTTGATCGTGGGCGGCTACACGGAGAACACGCCGTCAAACGGGCTGTGCGGGTGGGACGCGACGGGACTCGCCAGCACGGTTCGCTTCGTCCCGCTTCCGGCGCCCACGACCCGTGTGCCGTTGAGCGGAGCCGGGACGGCGGTCATTGACGGGACCCTGTCTCCCGGGGAGTGGGCAGACGCAGCCCGGGTCGACCTCGTCGCGCGCGTGCCACCGCTGGACAGCTACATGACCGCGCCCGCGTCACTCCTGGTGATGAACGACGGGGAGAACCTGTACCTGGCGGTGACTGTCAAGGGAACGTACAGCTTGGTCTCGTCGGGGTTCGAGTTCGACGGCGACGACGACGGATCGACATTTGAGGTCGGGGAGGACTTTGCAGGCGCCTATCTCAACGCAGGGGACGGCGGGTGGATCCCCGTCAGCGATGGCTTTCGACTCAGGTGCCCGGGCGACACGCCCGGTACGTGCGGCGTCTCGGATACCTCTGTGGGTGCGGCCTACCCTTCACCCGGGACCGTGGATGGGAGCGCGGCCGGGGGCGCGACGAGGGGCTGGTCGGTCGTGGAGATCAGCCGACCCCTCGCCAGCGGCGACGTGGGGCGCGACTTTCAGCTCGATCCGGGCGACACCATCGGGCTCGCCTTGACGGTCGATCTTTGGACCTGCGGGGGCGACAGGACGCCGGAGTGCGCTGCCGAGACCTACCTGCCCATCGATCAAGGACAGGTCTTGAGAGTCCGGATCGAGGACGTCCGGTGACACCCGAGGCCCGCGTCGGAGCACTCGCTCCGCCACCAACGGCCGATGTCAACCGTCTCACCGGCGACTCAACCCGCAGCACCGGCGGCGACTGATGAACGCGAAGCGCCGTGCCGCGTCCCTCCTCCTCGGAGTCCTCCTCGCGGCGTGCGCGGGCGCCCCTGCCACCCCGGCCCCGGCGGGATCGTCGCCCCCGGCCCGGAGCCCGATGTCAACCAGCACGACGGCCCCGACGGCGAGCCCAGCCACGACCTCGGCGGCCGCCCCCTCTCCGACGCCCGTCGAACCGTCGGCGTCCCCAGCCTCAACGCCCATCGCGACCGCCATCCCGGTTGAGGACTCCAGCCCCACGCCGACCGCCGCCCCGACACCCTCGTCGTGCGTCGCGCTGGGGGCCTACACCGTTGCGGTCGGCGACACGCTCTCGGAGATCGCCCGGCAGTACGGCGTGACTGTCGCGTCATTGCTGGCGGCCAACCCCCAGATCACCGACCCCCGCTTGATCCGCGTCGGCGAGGTGATCGTGATCTCGCCCCTTGACCTCGGCACGCTGGGGGGCCCGTACAGCGCGGCCGAGGACGTCAACAACCGGGGCCAGGTCGTCGGCTGGGCCAACACCCCGACGAGCTACTACGCGCACGCCTTCCGCTGGGAGGACGGCGCGATGACGGACCTCGGCACGCTCGGCGGCGACGGGAGCTGGGCCATGGCGATCAACGACCGGGGCCAGGTGGCCGGGTACAGCCTCATCGCGTCGGATGGCTCGCAGACCCTCGGCGCGATGCATGCGTTTCTCTGGGAGGACGGGGTGATGACCGACCTCGGGTCGCTCGGCGGCAGGGGGATCACGCCGCTCGACATCAACGAGCGCGGCCAGGTGGTCGGTTCCGCCGAGACGGCGTCGGGCGAGCGGCACGCCTTCCTCTGGGAGGACGGCGTGCTGACCGATCTCGGGACGCTCGGGGGGACCGAGAGCATGGCCTCTGGAATCAACGAGCGCGGCCAGGTGGTGGGCCATAGCTTCACCGGCTCGCGAACCCATGCGTTCGTCTGGGAGGACGGCGTGATGACCGATCTCGGGACGCTCGGGTGGTTTGGTGCGGAGGCGAGGGCCATCAACGACGAGGGTCAGATGGCGCTCTCGCTGAGCGAGCCGTCCGGGGCCAGCCACGCCGCCTTCACGAATGGCGGCAGCGTGACGGGCATCGGAGGCCCCGAGGGGGCGACGAGGATGGCGTTCGACGTCAACAATGCGGGCCAGGTAGTCGGCTGGGACCAGATTGGCATGGAGGGGGGTCACCGAGCATTCGCCTGGCAGGACGGCAGCACGACGCCTCTCACGGCGGCGGACGAGTTCATCACCGAAGCCCACGCGGTCAACGACTGCAGCCAGGTCGTGGGCGCGAGCGCGGCCGAATGGGGCACGTATCGCGCCGTCCTGTGGACGGCGCCGGCCCGCAGCACCAGCGGCGACGACAGATGAACGCGAAGCGCCGTGCCGCGTCCCTCCTCCTCGCGGTTGTCCTCGCGGCGTGCGCGGGCACCCAGGCCACTCCAGGCCCTAACCCGCCGTCGACTGCCCGGACCCAGGATCCGGACTACGGATCCCCAGCGCCCGCCCCGTCTCCCTCGCGACTGCCGACGCCAGCTGTGGCGCCAGCGGAGCCTGCTGTCTTCCCCGTCCCCACCTCGGCCTGGGGCGATTCGATCCAGATGATGGCAGCGCCGGGAGGTGGGCTCTTCGTCTTCGTTCCAGGTCCAGGTGGGCCTGTCATGGCCCTGCTGGGCACGGACGGCCGACCGGCCCCGGGCTGGCCGGTCAGGCTGGTCGATGCGATCCGCTGCTCAGAGCCTGCGCTGGTCCCCGACGGCTCGGTGCGCGTGCTCTGCGCCGAGGAGGATCGGGATGCCGTTGTCTACGCCCTTGACGCACGGGGTGACACCATGCCGGGCTGGCCGATCAGGCTGGCCAATGGCAACTGCTACTCGGGCTTGTTGACAGTTGGCGATGGGTCGGTGCGCATCGTCTGCTGGCGCCGCTCAGCGAGCCACGCCGGGGCCCCAAGTCACATCGTTTTCGGCCTTGACGCCCAGGGCAACACGATGCCGGGCTGGCCGGTCATCCCGCCACCCGAGGCGGACACCGACGAGGCGTACCACGAGCAGCGAGTGGTCGGGGATCAGCTCGTGCTT
>Ga0315268_10005933_pt1 | contig 13049 bp, 11 predicted proteins | sample C1_top_MG_FD_204535 | JGI IMG/M metagenome (GOLD analysis project Ga0315268, IMG submission 204535) | Sediment microbial communities from Yellowstone Lake, YNP, Wyoming, USA - C1_top | ecosystem: Environmental > Aquatic > Freshwater > Lake > Sediment | place: USA: Wyoming | collected 2017-08-01 | reverse complement strand
AAAAATCATTTCTCCTACAAAAACTTACCCCAGGGGTAAAAGGTCACGTTCTGAGTTCTAAACAAGGCATTTATGGTTACAAAACAGTTACATAGCATTTATAGAGCAAGGAATATCAAGGCTTTATGAAGGGACAGAGGATATTAAAACCAGCGTACCATATCAATAAAAGGCTTTATTCCATAAGGGAAACTGCCGATTATCTCGGGCGTTCACCCTGGACTGTTGCGGAAATGGTAAGGACCGGAAAGTTACCTTATATCTCAGACGGAAAAAGGAAGTTTCTTGATATTCAAGACATTAATCACTGGATAGAGATTAACAAGAAACAGGATATTGATTGAGATATCCAGCCTTAAAAAAACTCTTGACAAAACATAATTTAAATGTTACCATTGGAAACATGAAACCTGAAGACCTCATAACCTGGAGACAGAATCATGGTCTTACTCAAATTGCATTAGCTGAGAAGCTGGGTGTTACAAAGGCTTGTATCTCCAGATGGGAATCAGGCAGGAGAACTGTACCAGCCTTCCTGCATTTGGCCCTTAAATGCTTGAAGGTCAAAAAAGGAGGTGAACACAAGGCAAAGGGTACGAAAAAGAAAAGGGAAAAGGAGGTGAAAAAGTAATGGGATACATTTATAAGAGAGGCAATATTTTTTGGGTTAAATACTATCGCAATGGTAAACCATACTATGAAAGCTCTCAGTCAAGTAAAGATACAGCCGCTAAGAAGCTCTTAAAACTCAGAGAAGGTCAAATAGCTGATAGTAGATTCCCCGGCCTGAGGGTAGAGAAGATACTCTATGATGAACTTGCACAGGACTTGATAAACGATTACAAGGTCAATGGTAGGAAAGCCATTTATACCGCTGAAGACAGGCTTAACCACCTCAACGTTTATTTCTCAGGAATGAGAGCGACTAACGTAACTACAGACTTGATACAGAAATACATAATCATGAGACAGAAGGAAGGCGCAGCAAATGGAACCATTAACCGGGAACTCACAGTCTTGCAGCGGATGTTCTCTTTAGGATCAAAAATGACACCGCCAAAAGTAACTCGTATTCCCTATATCCCTAAACTCAAAGAGAACAATGTAAGGACAGGATATTTTGAACATGACGAATATTTGAAACTAAAGGATAAGCTTTCTGATTATATGAAACCTGTTTTGACTATGGGGTATTACACTGGTATGAGAAAAGAGGAAATCCTATCTCTTGAATGGAATAAGGTTAATCTCATCGAAGGGAAGATAACACTTGAAGCCAGAACCACAAAGAATGATGAAGCAAGGGTTATTTATCTCACAGGTGAACTTTATGAGGCTATCCTGAAGCAAAAGGCCATTAGGGATAAAGAATATCCTGAATGCCCTTATGTGTTTTTCAGGCAGGGGCAGAGAATATGTGATTTTAGAAAATGCTGGAACAATGCCTGTAAAGACACAGGACTTACCGGGAAACTATTCCACGATCTAAGACGAACTGCCGTAAGAAATATGGTAAGGGCTGGCATTCCTGAAAGAGTTGCTATGAAGATTTCAGGACATAGGACACGTTCAGTATTTGACCGGTACAACATTGTGAATGAGGCAGATTTAAGAACGGCATCTGAAAAGGTATCAATGATGCATCAGAACACTAAAGACAGACTCGAAAAAGTTTCAAATGGTTACAAAATGGTTACAATCGATGATTTTGACAAGAATAGGGAACAATGGTTAACTACCGAAACCCATTGATTATAAAGGAAAGTCATGGCGGGGTGGACGGGACTTGAACCCGCGACCTCTGGCTTGACAGGCCAGCGTTCTAACCAAGCTGAACTACCACCCCAGCAAAAATTTGCATAGCAAATTTTTGAGTCCACAGTAAAAAGTTAAAAGGCTTAGAGGCTATTTGATTTTTAACTCTGAACTCATAACTTAAACCACTGATTCTGCCTCCAGCAAAATCAGTAGTAGGCAGAACAGGGATCGAACCTGTGACCTCAGCCTTGTAAGTGCTATACCTACCAGTTTTGAAGCTTACCATATTTTAGAAACCTGTTGCAAATTCTACCTTTTGAGCTACTTACACAGTGTTCGATTTCTGTATTCTACCCTACCCCACCACAAGGTCACTATACAAAAACTACAGGTCTATATCAAAGCTGGAGCCAGAAAGGAGTGATCCCTTGAGGATTAAGGTTTCAGGGTGACCCATTTTTTAACAAGGCTGAGGTCAATGCATTACACCTAAAATATCTTTAAAAACAAACAAGGAGGCTTATAAATGCGACCTCAATTAACGGTAAGATTGTCAGATAACCTTAATAAGGATATTTCGACCCTTGCAAAGAGACTTTATCTCAAACGCTCGGATATCGTGAGGATGTCCTTGGAAAGATTTTTAGAAGAATTTCAGGGAAGGGAAGAGATCAGGCCATACGAGAAGGTTAAAAATCTTATCGGGAGTATTACGAGCGGTATCTCTGACCTTAGAGAGGCACACAGAAAGCACCTGTTAAAAAAGTTTATTGAAAAGAGCCTTACTTAAGCAGAAGAATTCCCAACGTTTTAAGCCGGGATTGCTCTCTCAGTTTCTTTTAGCCACAAAAGCCTTGAGCCATTCATAATAGAAAAATTAAGGATTTCAATCATCTCACTAGGATCAACGTCAAATCCTTCTTGTTTCTTAAACGGAACGATTGAAGGCTCTACCTTCTTAAGTTTCATGGCTTTTTTGATTTCCGTTTCTGTCGGCGCTTTTATTGTGCTCCCTAAGGCTTTTGCAAGCTTAATAAATATTTCTCTATGAGTTTTTGTCTCTCCAGGTGGTTCAACGGCCTTTTGCACCTTCTTTAATCTGCCGAGATAATCCACTATTGTGCCATCAGATTCGAGAATCGCTGCAGAAGGAAGCACAACATCTGCCTGCCTTGCAAGAGGTGTAAGATGAGAATTCTGTACAATGAGAAAATCTACATTCGGTTTTTTCCCTGGTATCTCACCAACAGCATAGAGAACCTTTACAGCATCCCCCCTCATCATTTCCTTATATGAACTGCCTTCTGTTACAAGACCCATGAGAGTTACCCCTTTTGCATTTGCCTCCAGAGGGACTGTGACGGCCTGTGGAATAGGCAATGACGATTTGCGTGTGGTGAGCGCAATATTCGAAGAAGCACCATAAAGAGAAGGTGCAGTGAGAATAACAATATTTTTAGCCTTTGCAAAAAGATCAGCAGCTTTTTCGAGGTCTGAGACTTCTTCTGGGCTTTCAGCCTTTTGCTCTTTACCCCGCCCGAGGCGGACTTTTTGTTCCTCTAACTCCTTTACTAAGTCAGAAAGGGTTGAGGCTTCATCACCCCTAAGATTTACATTAGCAACAGATGCAATTTTTGGTTCACCTGAATTTATGACAATAAGTTTTGCACCTCTGTCAACCTTTTTTCTTATAATTGCATCTAAAGCAGGGGAAACCCTTATCCACTGGTCAGGGCTAAGTCCAACGAGGACCAAAAGATCTGCTTCCTCAAGGTCTGCACCATCATCACCTCTCATTGAATCAGCATTAGCATAAAGACTCACTGTTGTATCAATATTCTTTGTCTTCACGGCTTCAGAAGCTAACTTTTTCAATAAAAGGGCATCCTCGTTCAGAATTCCGGCGGTACTTATAAAGCCCGAAGACTTACCTGCATTTTTCAGTCTTTCCGAAACGATGGAAATGGCATCATCCCACGTTGTCTCTTTCAGTTCCTTTCCGACTCTCTTCATCGGAGAAGTGACACGTGTCTCACTTTTCAGGGAATCAAATCCAAATCTTCCAATGGCACAGATAAAGCGTTCAGCAGAACCATCCTGAGCACCTGCATTTATCTTCGCTACCTCACCATCTTTTGTACTCACAATAATGTCGCATCCGTCACCGCAGGAAAGACACTGTGATTGTACCCTCTCATATTCCCACTCTCTCCCTTTTCTCCACCGTTCAGCCTCGAGAAGGGCATTCACAGGACATACATCAACACAGCTTCCACAGAATGTACATTCTGACTCCTGAAGGGGTTTGTCATTGGCTGTAACTACTTTCGAGCCGACTCCTCGTCCCATAAAGTCAAGCACATTCGTTCCTTGTTCTTTGCATATCCGTACGCATCTGCCGCAGAGGATGCAATATTCAGGATCTCTTTTGATAAAGGGATTTGCTTCATCTATTGGATAACCGAATTTTTTCCGTGTAAAACTTGACTCTTTTATTCCGAAGTTGTAAGCATAACTCTGAAGCCTGCATATTCCTGCCTTTGTGCATGTCATACAATCTAAAGGATGCATCGAAAGGATAAGGTCTATGACGAACTTTCTAACCTCCTCCACCTTCTCAGTCTTTGTATTGACTGCCATCCCTTCCTTGACCTTCGTATTACATGCTATGACGGGTGCCTTCATTCCCTCTATCTCAACGAGACAGAGTCTGCATGCGCCAACACCCTTCATTCCTTTGAGATAACAGAGGTTCGGTATATGAATTCCTGCTAACTCTGCTGCTTCTATAAGGTTCGTTCCTTCCGGCGCCTTGATCTCTTTTCCATCTATTTTCAGTGTCACCGTCTTTTTCATGCAGACCTCCTATATTCTATTATTTACTGCTTACAGTTTCTTCTACCTCGGTCGTTATTACCTCAATTGCCCCAACAGGACAGACCTTTACACATTCGCCACATTTTGTGCATCTCTTCTGCCGTATCTCAAAGGGAAGGTATCCGGAGAGGTAAGATTTTTTAGTTTCTCCTATAATTGCCCCATACTTACATGCCTCCAAGCACTTTCCACACATAATGCACAGTTCGGGGTTTATCACATATTCGATAAGGCTGACACATTCCTTTTTCGGGCAGACACCTGCAAGATGTTGATTGAATTCATCCAATGAACTTGCAAGGGTATCGATGATAAATTTCCCTGTATTTTTTCCTTTTATACAGCGATAACCTACTATCATCTGAGAGGCGATCCTTTTCAGCGCTTCGATGTCCGAAGGACTGACTCCTTCAATATGTTGAGCAATCCTGATGAGCCTGATTTTTGCTTCATACGTTCCGAGAGAACAGGGATAACACTTGCCACACATCGGGCCCGCAAGGAATTCTTCAACAAAATACAGAGCCCTCTGTACAGGACAAGCCTTTTCTTCAGCCTCTTTTTTAATGTCTTCGAGTTTTTTCTCTTTTTCTCCGGTTAAAGTCTCTTCGTCCATCTTACCCTCGCATATTTTTATTGTAACCAACCTAATTCATAAATTTTTAACCCTATGGCTGATGTAGTATTTTCGCTCATTCTCGTCCCCATAAGATCGGGACTCCGAGGCTTTTGCCTTACCCCCCTCATATCCCCCCTTGCCAAGGGGGGATATGAGGGGGGTCCATGGACTATCGGCAAAAGAAACCGCTCAAATACTACATTCGCCATTGATTTTATGAATAATACGAATTAAGATTTTAAAACCTCCTCTTTTGTTTCAGTTCTTTCTTCAACCCTTACAGCTCCTATGGGACATATATTGTAACAATCACCACACCTTTTGCATGAATATCGATCTATTAGGAATCCTGTTTTGGTCTCCTTGATTGCATTAACCCTGCATACATATTTACAGCGGCCGCAGAGGTAACAAATATCTTTATCTATTATATATACAGGCGGTTCTTTAATCTCAACAGCACCCAACGGACACGCCATGTGACATGCCTTACATTTCTGGCAGTTAATCTGGTCTATATAGAATCTCCCGTCCTCAGCCTCTTTTATTGCTTCATAAGGACATGCATCCATGCAACGCATACACTGGTAGCAGATATCAGTATTTATTGATAATGATCCGAGTGTGCAGACCTGAGCCCTGCAATATTTATCATGTATATGCTCTTCGTATTCGTGACGGAAATACTTAATAGTCGTGAGAACAGGATTTGGTGCAGTCTGGCCGAGACCGCAGAGAGAACCCTCCTTTACTAATTTTCCAAGATTTTCAAGCCTCTCTATATCTTCTGGCTCACCATTGCCAGACGTTATCTTTTCGAGTATCTGAAGCATCTGGTAAGTGCCTATTCTGCAGGGAGGGCATTTACCACAGGACTCTGACTGCGTGAAAGATAAGAAGAATTTGGCAACGTCTACCATGCAGTTGTCCTCGTCTATAACGACCATGCCACCTGAACCCATGATAGAGCCAACCTTTGAAAGAGACCCGAAATCTACAGGGAGGTCAAGATGCTGCTCAGGTATACACCCTCCAGAAGGGCCACCTGTCTGTACAGCCTTAAATTTTTTATTCTGCAGAATGCCTCCGCCGATATCAAATATGACCTCTCTTAAAGTTATTCCCATAGGCACTTCAATAAGCCCTGTATTTTCCACTTTACCTGTCAGGGCGAAGACCTTTGTGCCAGGTGAATCCTGCGTCCCTGTACTCAGGAACCAGTCAGCACCTTTTGTAATGATTACAGGAATGTTTGCAAAGGTCTCAACGTTATTGATAACTGTGGATTTTTCCCACAGGCCACTCTCAACAGGAAATGGAGGTCTCGGCTTCGGCATACCACGCCTGCCTTCAACAGATGTCATGAGCGCGGTCTCTTCGCCACAGACAAAAGCACCGGCACCTTCTCTGATATGTACGGTAAAATCAAACCCTGTGCCCAGGATATTTTTTCCCATCAGTCCAAGCTGTTCTGCTTGTTTGATAGCGATTCCGAGGTTTGTAACTGCAAGGGGATATTCATGACGGACATAGATAATTCCATATCTTGCTCCGATTGCATAGGCGCATATGAGCATCCCCTCGAGGAGGCCATGCGGGTCACCTTCCATAACTGATCTGTCCATGAATGCACCAGGGTCACCCTCATCACCATTGGCTATTACAAACCTTACATCGCTCTTAAAGTTCTTTGTAAATTTCCACTTTTTACCCGTTGGGAACCCAGCACCTCCCCGGCCCCTGATGTTCGATTTGTCTACTTCATCAAGGACTTGATCAGGTGTCATTCCTGAAAAGAGCTTTTCCAATGCCTTGTAACCACCTACTGCAATATAGTGGTAGATATTTGCCGGGTCTATCTTCCCATTGTTTCGGAGGACGACACGGACTTGCTTACCATAAAAAGGGACGTCATCAATAAGGTATGCTGTCTCTCCATAGATGCGGCGGTAAAGGAGGTCCCATATGGGTTTCTCACCCTTTATCGTGCGCGATACAATCTCTTGTGCTCTTTCTGGTTGGACTTTTTGATAGAAATACCCTTCGGGGTCAATGATCATAACAGGTCCTTTCTGGCAGAGTCCCTGACATCCCGTCGTTACTATTTCGATCTCTTTTCCATTTCTTTCAGACTCTCTTTGAAGTCCTTCTGCTACTTTCAGGGATTTATTCGCTCTACACCCTGTTCCGCAACATACTCTTATTCTCTTTTTATCGGGTGCCAGGACACCTTCTCTGGAGAGATTGTCCCGAAGGGCAATAAGTTCATCAATACTACTGAGCCTCTTTATTTCCAAATTCGTCATTGTATTTGCTAATGCATTTTACTTATATAATTCAATAAATGAGTTTGCATTAACCCAAATAATCCAATTAGAGAATGCAGATGTTGTGAAAAAATTTATTTTTCGATACCTTAGTGTACCTTTAACTGATGGTTTATGGAATATTTTGATGAAAATAACCAATAAAGATATTCCCAATAAATTTATCGAGTTAAATAAATTTTTGAGCAATATCTGCATTCTCATGGTTAATAAATACTCTCTGCCACATAGCAAATTTCCGGGAGGAGATATGAGACCAAGTCTCTAAAAGTGATCATCCCCACAATGGTATCACCTTCCACAACAGGTATATGTCTGATCTTCTTTCTTGACGCAACGGATATTGCTGAACTTATATCTGCCGAGGGATCAAATGTTGTAATATCACGTCTCATGATATTTTCAATTGTTTCATCAAAAGAGATATCATTAAAAGCACAACGTACAATATCTCTCTCAGTAAAGATACTTGCCAATTTGTTATTCTCATCAACCACGAATATCCCGCTGACATTATTCTCGCTCATGGTATGTACTGCATCCCGGATAGTGCGATTTTTATTTATGGTTACTATCACAGGTGGCTTCGATTTTAAAATGTCTCTTAATGTCATCCTGCTTCTCCTTTCAATAGCCTCTATCTCTTCATGAGGAATTTTTAATTCTTCTTCAAGGCGTGCAAATCTTTGCTTCATGATCTTGACTGCACTCACTGGACAGGCATAGTAGCAAGCCTTGCATTTTGTGCAGTAATCTTGATCAATAAAGAAGTTCCTCCTTGTCTCTTTCACTGCATCGAATGCACATACCTGTTTACATACGCCACAGAGGATACACTCCTTTTCCTCAATCCTGTGGACACCAAGCTTGCAGACTTTTGCCCTGCAGTATTTTTCTCTTACATGTTCTTCGTATTCATCACGGAAATATCTTATTGTCGTCAGCACTGGATTTGGCGCGGTCTTACCAAGCCCACAGAGAGAGCCTTCTTTTACCAGTTCTCCAAGCCTTTCGAGTTTCTCAATATCTCCCTCCTCACCATCACCAGAGGTTATCTTCTCGAGTATCTGGAGCATCTGGTAAGTGCCTATCCTGCAGGTTGGACATTTTCCACAGGACTCTGACTGCGTGAAAGATAGGAAGAATTTAGCAACGTCTACCATGCAGTTGTCCTCATCCATCACGACCATTCCACCTGAACCCATGATAGAACCAACCTTTGAGAGAGAGTCGAAATCCACAGGCAGGTCGAGGTACTGTTCAGGAATACATCCTCCCGAAGGGCCCCCTGTCTGAACAGCCTTGAATTTCTTGTTATGTATTATTCCCCCGCCTATATCGAATATAATCTCCCTTAGAGTTATCCCCATTGGAACTTCAACGAGCCCTGTATTTTTAACCTTTCCTGTCAGGGCAAACACCTTGGTGCCAGAAGAATTTTGTGTCCCGATGTTCAAGAACCAATCTGCACCTTTCTCTATGATGTACGGGATGTTTGCAAGAGTCTCGACGTTATTGATAACGGTAGGTTTTTCCCACAGCCCACTCTCAACAGGAAATGGAGGTCTCGGCCTCGGCATACCCCGCATACCTTCAACAGATGTCATGAGTGCGGTCTCTTCGCCACAGACAAAAGCACCGGCACCTTCTCTGATATGTACGGTAAAATCAAACCCTGTTCCGAGAATATTTTTTCCTAAAAGGCCCAGGTCTTCTGCCTGTTTAATGGCTATGCTGAGATTCTTTACAGCAAGAGGATATTCATGACGAACATAGATGAACCCATATTTTGCACCAATGGTATATGCACATATAAGCATTCCTTCAAGAAGCCCGTGTGGGTCACCTTCCATGATCGATCTATCCATAAATGCTCCTGGATCACCTTCATCACCATTGGCTATAACCATCTTAATCGCACTCTTAGCCTTTTTTGCATACTGCCACTTTATGCCTGCAGGGAATCCTGCGCCACCTCGGCCTCTTATGTTTGCCTTCTTTACTTCTTCAACCACATCTTCAGGACTCATATATGAAAACATCTTTTCAGCAGCTCCATACCCACCTACTGCAATGTAATGATAGACATTGCATGGGTCTATCTTGCCGTTATTCCCGAGGGCAACTCGTAATTGCTTCTTATAGAATGGTACCTCTTCCATTATCTCTACAGGTTTCTCAAGAAAGGATCCCCTGTAAAGGAGCTCTCTAACAGGAAGCCCAGCAGAGTAAGTCGTGGAAAGGATCTCATCAACGCTATCATGGCTGACTTTCTGATAGAAATAGTTATATGGCTCAGCCTTCATAACAGGGCCTTTCTGACAGAGGCCCTGACATCCTGTTTTAACGACCTCCACGTTCATACCCTTTTTAGATATTTCTTCCTCGATCGTCTTTACAACATTTCTGGAACCCATGGCAGTACATGCAGTCCCACAGCAGATTCTTATCCTGTCTTTATCAGGTCTGAATAGTTCTTCAGCAAGACGGCTCCTGAGATTTTTTAGTTCCTTTATGTTTTTTAGCCTCTCCATGAGATTTTCAATCACTCCTCTTTTACGGACCTGATTAATGCCTCTAATTTCTTTGCTCCTATTTCACCGATAATCTCTTCATTGATTGTAGTGACAGGCGCAAGCCCGCAGCAACCTACACATCCCACTGTTTCAAGAGTTAGGGCAAGGTCTTGCGTCGTCTCTCCATTCTTAATACCAAATTCGTCTTCAAGTGCTGTCAAGACCTTTTTTGATCCCCTTACATAACAGGCAGTACCGAGACATACCCTCACGATCTTCTTACCTCTCGGTGTGAAATAAAACATTTTGTAAAAGCTTGCTACGCTGTAAATCTCAGCCAACGAGATATCGAGTTTTTTGGAGAGTCTCCTTAATACGTCTTCTGGCAAATAACCATAATCTTCCTGAATCTTGTGGAGGACATGGATCAAGATTCCCCTTTTCTTATCATGTTCGTGAAGAACCTTTCCTATTTCGCCTATATTCTCATTTACATCAATCATTTCTATTTCCATCTATACCTCCATAATCGGTGAAGCGAGGAGCGTAAAGCGTGAGAAGACTTTTGATCCTCTTATATCTTACGTTTTTTACACCTCACGTTTATTATAGTCCCAGATGGGGTTTTGCTGCCTTTTCGAGCTCTCGCCTTGCAGCCATGTCCAGGAGAACCCTTTCCATACCAAATCTTCCGGGTTCGTATTTCCTGAGTTTTAAAGCCTCTCTTGCACTTTCAATATAATTCAAGGTAAGAGCAAGTATCTTTTCAGGGTCTGGTTCGAAACGAAGGGTTCCCTTAAATCTCTCAAACCATACCTCTGTCATTATTCGCGTTACTTCCTGACTTGCCTCTACAGGAGATTCACCCCCAAAGATAACAGGAACACCAGATGCAGCAAAGTAGCATCCGATAGCGATAGCTTTTTCACTCATCCACTCAGGAGCGATACCAACAGCAGGCATGCCTCCAATCTCGTCAGAAAGTCCACCCTCTTCTGCCATAGCAGTCGCTATCGTCAGAATCCTTGAATTGTCCACACACGAGCCGAGATGAAGGATAGGAGGTATTCCTATGGCCTCGCATACCTCTCTCAACCCCGGTCCGGCGTTCTCTAAGGCCATCTCCGGGGTAAGATATCCGGCAGTTCCACATGCATGCGAACCACAGCCTGTTGAAACAATAATCACATCTCGTTTAATCAATTCTGTTGCTAAGAAACGATGGAGACCCTGCGCAGGTACCCTCGGATTATCACATCCTGCAAGACCAACGACCCCACGAATTCTCCCCGCCATAATCGCATCATTTAACGGCCTGAAAGACGCTCTCCATCTGCCACCTTGCATGTACTCTATATATTCATGGGAAAATCCTACGATAACAGGATACTTTTGGGTTATATGACTCCCTTCCGCCTTTCTGTTTGGATAATTATCAATGGCGGTCTTGACGATCTCTCTTGCGATTTCCTTTGCCCTGTGTTCATCATACTCAATATGGACAGCGCCAGGTATTTTTGCTTTATAGGATGTTGTGATTACTTTTGTATGGAATTTCTTTGAAAGCTCTGCCAATGCAGGCATGATACACTGCACATCTACTGTGAGGGCATCAATAAGTCCTGTCATGACAGCAAGCTCCTGATTTGTAAATCCACCTGCTGTCGGAATGCCATGCCTCATCAGTACCTCATTTGCTGTACAGCACATACCTCCAAGATTGATCCCTTTTGCACCTTTTGATTTTGCATAGGCAATCATTTCGGGTTCGTTTACCACTTCTACAATCATCTCTGCAAGTGAAGGCTCATGTCCGTGAACAATAATGTTGACTTCGTTTTCTTTAAATATTCCAAAGCTTGCCTCTGCTTTCACCGGTCTGGGTGTACCGAAAAGGATATCCGAGATATCTGTTGAGATCATTGAACCACCCCACCCATCTGCAAGAGAAACCCTTAAAGCACTCAGGAGGAGGTTATCAGGGTCATGATCAACTCCCATATTGGTGCGGTGCAGAGCCTCAGCTATCTCCCTGTCAATACCTCTCGGGACGATGCCCCACTTTTTCCACCTCTCCTGTGTCTTTTTGGGAGCCCTCTTTATATAACTGATTTCTCCTTTTTGTCTTCCAAAATCCCCAAGTAATTTGAGAGCCACATCCCTTGCAACGTCTTTTGTGGACCTTCCGTTCCCAAACTCAATACCGAGTATTTCCGCAATCCTGTTGAGTTTTCTTTCATCCATTATCTGGAAGTCCTTTGTTTCTCCATTGGCAACGGCAAGTAAAACAAAGGCCATATCTCTTGCATGGTCTGAATGAGCTGCTGCTCCTGCTGCGGCGTTTCTTAAAAGGTTTCTTGCTGAAATTGTAGGAAGCGTGGCTCCACATACTCCTCTCGCTTCCTCTTCAGCATTGGGGCCAACTAACCGGCAAGGTCCCACATGGCAGATTTTACAGCATGCACCAGTAGCACCTATCGGACAGGGTTTCAGTCTTTCAGCTCTCTCGAAACATGTTTCTAATCCATGAGATTCCCCCCATTCTATAATCTGCTCTGATGCCTCATTTGCGCTCTTTATAACTTTAGCCATATAACCTCCAACCTCTAAATTTCGGAACTTGGAATGCGGAATGCGGAATTAATTCTGAAATCCGCATTCGCCGTTCCGCATTTATAACAAAGGTTCCATCTCGAGTGCGGGATGTCCGACGCTCGTCAGAAACTCTAAGAGTTTTTCTGAATCTTCACATATCGTCTCATCTGCTATCTTATCCAGAAGGTCTGGTATTCCTTCCTCAGCAGCCCTTTTTACGAATGCCTCTTGAAGGCTTTCTTTCAAATTTTTCGTCATCCAGACAATTCTCTTGATCCCGCCGTCACCGTGAAGGAACTTCTTGCTGATGATGAAGTTCCTTCCTACACCCATAAATCCGGGATTCTGTGTGCCTCC
>Ga0315268_10005932_pt1 | contig 13050 bp, 9 predicted proteins | sample C1_top_MG_FD_204535 | JGI IMG/M metagenome (GOLD analysis project Ga0315268, IMG submission 204535) | Sediment microbial communities from Yellowstone Lake, YNP, Wyoming, USA - C1_top | ecosystem: Environmental > Aquatic > Freshwater > Lake > Sediment | place: USA: Wyoming | collected 2017-08-01 | reverse complement strand
CTCAACCGGCCCTTCCTCCACCAATCCCGGGACGGGCAGGCCTTACGCGCTTGATTTTCCCCTTGTCAGCATCAAAGATATGGTGCGGGCGCAAAGGCATCTCATAGACCATCTGGGTATCAAAAGGCTGTTATGTATCGCCGGCGGCTCCATGGGCGGCATGCAGGTGCTGGAATGGATGGTCTCTTATCCCGGGATGGTAGCAAGCGCCATCCCTATTGCCACGGCCATGAAAAACTCGCCCCAGCAGATAGCCTTCAATGAGGTGGGGCGACAGGCCATCATGGCCGACCACAACTGGAAGGACGGCAATTATTATGGCGCCAGGCTGCCTTCCAGCGGTCTGGCGGTGGCACGCATGGTGGGACACATCACCTATATGAGCGACAAGTCCATGGAGCAGAAGTTCGGGCGTCGCCTCAAGAACGACAGGCAGATGTTCAAGTTCACGGCCGATTTCGAAGTGGAGGGCTACCTGCGTTATCGCGGCAAGAGCTTCGTCAGGCGCTTCGACGCTAACTCGTATCTCTATGTCACCAAGGCGGTTGACTATTTCGATGCGCTTAACGGCAAAAGCCTCAAAGAATTGCTCAAAGGCAACGCCATGGAGGTGCTGGTCATCGCTTTCAAATCCGACTGGCTCTATCCCCCATACCAGTCTCAGGAAATCGTCAAAGCCTGTAAACAGTCCGGCCTGCGCGTCACCTACTGTGAAATAGATTCAAGCTACGGCCACGATGCCTTCCTGCTAGAAACCGAAGAGGAGACGCATCTGATAAAGCACTTTCTGGAAAAGGTGTCCGCAGGCGGGGTGTCTCCGTGAAATACGAGGCTGTGAAGCTGGAGCATAAGATAATCGCAGGATGGGTTTCTCCCGGCTCCTCGGTGCTTGACCTGGGCTGCGGAGCCGGGGAGCTATCGTTGCGCCTGGTCAGAGAGAAAAAGGCCAGTGTTCAGGGTATAGAGATAGACGAGCAGGCTATCTACAAGTGCGTGTCAATAGGATTGAGCGTGCTGCACGGGGATATTGATTCCGGCCTGGCAGACTACGCCGACAAGTCCTTCGATTACGTCATCCTCAGCGAGAGCTTCCAGCAGGTGAAAAAACCGGAGCTGGTGCTTGAGGAGTCGCTGCGCGTGGGCAAGCGGGTTATCGTTAGTTTCCCCAACTTTGTGCACTACTCGGCGCGACTACAAATCTTTTTCAAGGGCAACGTTCCGGTTACGCCCTCGCTGCCCTATGAGTGGTACAACACGCCCAACCTGCACTTCCTGAGCATCAAGGACTTTGTTGAGTTCTGCCAGCGGAGGGACATCAGGATTGAAAAAGCCGGGTTTGTGGGTAAGGGCGGGAGGGTGAGGATATTCCCCAACCTGCTTGCGCTTATCGGGGTTTTCCTCATTTCGAAACCAGGGACGCCAGCATGAGCCTAAAAGAACAACACCGACAGTCTCAGCAAGTGCTTAAATGCGAGCGTCTATCCTTCTGGTTATGCTTATCTTCACCCTGGCATTGATTCAGATGGCGTGCGGGTTCATTCTGGCAGTCTTGTCAGAAATACGCCTGACCAGAGCCAAAAAACAAGTAATTGAGAGTTCCGGTGAGCTCGCAAGGGCACATTAGAGGGCTCGGCTTATTTCACCACTCTTTCACCCAGTTTCTCCGCTTTGACACCCCAGCCGGATGTATGAGATATTTATGCTGTTCCAGGTAACCAATGCAGTGGCGACGGCCACCCGACTAGTCACCTGGTGGTTAAACCCCAAAGGGCAACCTAGCGTCCACTAGGTCCCAACCGAAATGGATGTGATGGGGTCCGCGGGGTACCGCCAAGGAAAGTGCTAAGTGGACTGTCCCGGGTGCAGAGGCTACCTGGAACCCCGTTTATAGGGCTGAATAATCAGGGTGCTACATGAGAGGGGATGATTCCTCTCTTTTGTTTTAACTCTGGAACAGGATTAGCTCTTTGGCGGGAACTCTTTTATCTCCGGAACTGCGATGAACGGCAGGTTGCGGTATTCCTCGTGGAAATCCAGGCCGTAGCCCACCACGAACTCATCTGGTACCTCAAAGCCGACATATTCCAGTTTGATGTCTACCAGCCGCCGCGCCCGCCGGTCCAGCAGCGTGCACACCGCCAGGCTGGCCGGCTCCTTGCCGCGCAGATAATTCAGCATGTAGTTCAGCGTGATGCCGGTATCCACGATGTCTTCCACCAGAATAACATGCCGTCCTCTTACATCTGTATCTATGTCCTTGGTCACCCGCACGCCTGCTTCCTGACCGTAATACGAGATAGCCATGAAGTCCAGGTCGAGGGGCACCGTTATCTGGCGCATGATATCGGCCATGAAGCACAGGAAACCGCGCTGGATGCCCACTAGGATAGGCCGGCGCTCGGCATAGTCTTTCGAAATCTGCCCGGCCAACTCGCGCACCCGCTTATCAATCTCGGTCGCCGAAAAGAGCACGCGGCGGATGCCGTGAGCGCGTGATTGCGCCAGTGGCCCGGCTCCGTACTTGGCCAGCAGCCGGTCGTAATCGTTCTTGTAGAGCAGGCTGATTCTTATTTCAGGATAGAGTTCTTTCAGGCGGCGCAGCTTGCGGTTTTTCTGTGTCACCAGGCTCTGCTTCATGGTGGTGAGCTCCACGTAGAGGTCGAGCGCCGGCAGGTAAAAGTCCGGCGTGAACATTTCGCTGGCGTGTTCTGCCTTATGCTCCAGGGGGAATGAGCGTGGCTCGTATATCCAGTCTATGCCGTAGAAGTCGAGGATGCGGGCAAACTCCGCCTCGCTGGCATGGGCAAAGCGCACCATGTGTCTCGCTTCGGGAGCTGCCGTCTCCTTCGGCGCGGGTTGAGCTGCCGTTTCATGCCCCGTTTGGCCGCCCACTCCGCAGAGGGCCAGCGCCGTGATGTGTGCCATGGTGAGCGCAAAGCTGGTGTCTTGGTTGGTGATGGGGCAGGGCTCTTTGAAATAGACGCGGATGGCGCCATATACCTGGTCGGCGCACGAGATGGGCGCTCCCAGTATGGACACGATGCCGGCTTTCCGGGCGGCCTCGGCATACTGGATGCGTTTGTCCTGTGTTACGTCCTCCACAACTACTGGCATGCCGCTTGCGACCTCCGCCAGGCTCAACTTGGCATCCAGCAGGCCTTTACGCAAATAGGACGGCGGCAGTTTCCAGGAGGCGGTGTGGATGAGGCGGGTGCGGGTGGAGTCCAGCAGTACGATGGAAGCGCCGGCCTCGAAAGAGCGCGAGACGAGCCGGGCGATGGTGTCCAGTTTTTCCTTGAGGGGGACATCCGAGCCGACGGCGGTGATGGCCTGGCGCACCGCCTTGTAATAGACCCGTTCCTTGCTTAGAGGCAAATCAGCACCCCGTTTTTATTGTAGGTGGGCTATAACAGGGTGTCAAACGCTCGTATGGCAGTTTGGTTGCGCGAGGCGGGTGTTGCTGCTAAAATCAGAGCTACCCTGCCCCTGTAGCTCAGTTGGATAGAGCAGCGGTTTCCTAAACCGCGTGTCGCGCGTTCGACTCGCGCCAGGGGCACCATTATTTAGCTACACCGACCTGTGGCTGTTTCACATCTTTTAGACACATCTTCAGCGCAGGTCCACCACATAGGCATCCACGCTGTCCACCTTGTCCATATTGGTCAGCCAGTTGCTCCCAAATAAGATACGGTCGCCGTTCCGGCTGACGGTCGCGTGCGGCTCCGCCCAGTAGACGCTGTGGTCGGGGTCGGGGGTGCCGGGCGAATAGCGGCGGCTATAGTGGTGCGCAATGCGCCTTACCTCACCGCTGCCATCCAGTTTCAGGGCGAATATCTCGTCTTCAAAGGGCAGCCAGGTGGCGGCACTGTCCGTCAGCCTGCCGACGAAGTCAAATGTGCTGATAATACACCACCCCACCTGGTTTTCGTTGCGGCAGGAGATGTGCTGGTCGAAAACGGCATCCACGGTGAGCAACTCGGTAGCCTGGCCGTCCGACAGCCGGTATTTCATAAAAACCGTCTTGTCGCTGTCGCTGTTATACACATCCATCACCAGAGCCTCGTCGCCACCGGCGTCTATGGTCATATCGCTATGGCCGGCGCCCAGCGGCTTCTGCCACACGGGTTTGAAGCTGCGGTCATACACCTCCACGCCGTGAAAACGCCCGCTGGCTTCATCGGCATAGTCCGCCACGATGTACTGTCCGCCGGGTGACACGGAGACCCAGTCGAAGCTGTCCAGCTTGGGCAGGTCGAGGCTGTGCTCGATTTTCCCGGTGATTTTACCTCCTGCCTGTGTAAGCGAGAGGAGGATGAACTTCTTCGGCGTTACCTCGCCGCTGGAGCTGTTGTATGTCGATGCCACCACGGCGTAGGACGCTCCGTCGCGCGAGAGGTTTCCTTCGCCTCTGGTATTGGCGAATTCGTAGCCGGTGAAGTCGAAAATCCTGTACTGCTCGTCGGTCTTGACGTTATAAGCCCACAGCTCGTGGCCCGGGTTGTACAGCAGCAGCGCCGGGTCGGTCGGATACCAGAAGAGGTCTTCGCCGGCGACGCCCTCCAGCACCTTGATGAATTTGTAGGTAGCGCCGTCGAACAGCAGGGTCGAACCGTCATCGGAGCGTAGCAGCAGCAGCGACTCGTCGCTGCTCCAGGCCTGGCGTTTGGAGTAATCGGGGAACAGCCCCGGCTTTGAGAGGGCCTTGGCGTCGCTGATTCTCTCTACCTGTGTATTGAAAACCGGGTCTGTAAAGGGCGTGAGCGCAGATGGCTTGGTCATCTTGCCGGGTGGTGGCAGGGAGTCGTGGCTGGAGAGGAGACTGCCGAACTGGGATGGGGTAGATATTGGTGTAGAAGCTGCGCTGGTTTGTGTTGCCGTAGCAGATGATGTCCAGGTAGTGGATGCCTCCGTGCTGGTTTCCGGCTCGGAGGTGGTCTGTTCCTCATTTCCGCCGCAGCCGCCCCCGAGCGAAGCCAGTATGATAAAGGCGCTGAAGACAACTAGGGCAGTTCGGGGTACTCTTATGTTCATAGCTCTCTCTTCACACCAGAGCCTCCCTCGATTGCAGGTCTCCAGCAATATAGTCTTTGGCGTTGGCGGAGTCAATAGGCAAAGATATATGCAGACTCACTCCGGAAGCACCACTTTGGCAGTTCCCGAAGCATTCGGTTGGAGAGATTTTCCCATTCGTTGCCGGACGGGGAGGGCCTTGCCGTATAAACGAAACGACTAGACGACAGAGACCTAACTATTCTCCCCCTTTGGCGAAAGGGGGGTAAAAGGGGGATTTTCTCACACTCTGGCCTTTATCCCCGAAAACATGGACAAATCCCCCTCGCCCCCACCGAACATTTGTGCTATTATCACGGTATGCTAGCCAACATTCAATCTAGGCGCAAGCACGGCGGGCGAACGGTTTGTCCTTGCGCATCGGAGCAGGCGTTGTTGCGTGCAGAATTCGATTCGTTTCATTACTGGCGGCAGGCGTCCAAAGAATTCGTTGTAGGCGAAACGGCTATGCCGGACGGCACGGCTCCGTGCCTGAAAGAGGGAGTCGTAGCATTCGTTCTGCTCGGCTTCTCACGCCTGAAAGGGTTCGCTAGCCCCCAAATCCACGTTCCAATGCCCGTGCCTGAAATCCTTGTTTTCCAGGCTAAACTCGTCGAGTCGTTTCCTAAAATAAGGGCTGAATCTCGAACGAACAACGAATCTGGTATCTGACCGCTGATAGCTGAAAGCTGACCGCTTTTATCGTAGCTCTATGACCGTCGCCCCGTCCCCGCCCTCGTCCGGCTCGGCGCTGCGGTAAGAGTGCACCAGCGGGTGGTGCGCCGCCATGTCGCGCACGATGTTGCGCACCGTGCCCGTGCCGAAGCCGTGGATGATACGTACCCAGGGCCGTCTGGCCACCGCCGCATCGCTGAGATAGCTGTCAAGCAGCGGCTCGACCTCATCGGCGCGCTTGCCGCGCAGGTCAAGCTCGGACGGCACCGTCCTGGCCGGCGTGTGGACGCGCACCACTGCGGCCTGCTGAGGCTGGGCGCCCGAAACCTTGCTCAGGCTGTCGCGTCCCACCCTGAAGCGCAGCGACCCAGCGGTCACCTCAACCTGACCGCTCTCCGCGTTGATGGCCGTTACCTTTCCCTTCACGTCATATTCATTGAGCCACACGCTGTCGCCGATGCCAATCTCGTCTCCGGCACCGGCCGGCTCCGTGACCGGCTGTGCGAAGGCGCCTTTATTCAGTCCTTCGCGCACCTTCCGGGAAGCCTCACGGGCATTCTTGATGGCGGCTTGAGACGTCTGGCGTTTCAGTTCGGCTTCAGCCTGCTTGAGCTCTTTCTGTAGTACGGCCACCTCCTGGACGATGCCGTCGCGGGCGTCCTGAATCAGTTGCTTCTTCTCTTCCCTGAGTTTCTTGAGCTCGGCGGCCAGCGCCGTGTTCTGCCGCTCGAAAGCGTTCTTTTCCCTGCCGAGTTCTTTGTTCAGGTCTTCCAGGCGCTGTTTTTCCGATTGGAGGCTGGCCAGCAGGGTTTCCAGTTGCTGGGCCCCCTGGCTGAGTGAGCCGCGCGCCCCGGCGATGATGTCCTGCGGCAGCCCGAAATGGGCCGCGGTGGCGATGGCATTGGAGCCGCCGGGCGTGCCCAGGGTGAGGTGATAGGTGGGGGTAAGAGTCTTAGGGTCGAAATCGAAGGAGGCATTTTGCAGCCCCGGGGTGATGTGGGCAAAGACCTTCAGTTCGGTGTAGTGCGTGGTGGCGGCGGCCAGAGAGCGGCCGGCCAGCAGGTGCAGCAGTATGGCGCGCGCCAGGGCTGAACCTTCCTGCGGGTCGGTGCTGGCGCCCAACTCGTCCAGCACTACCAGACTGGCGTCGCGTGCCGTTCTGAGGATACGAGCGATATTGCTCATGTGCCAGCCGAAGGTCGAGAGCGTCTCCTGTATGCTCTGCTCGTCTCCGATGTCGGCAAAGACGCCGTCAAGCAGCGGCAGGCGGCTGGTGGATGCGGCGGGGATGGGCAGGCCGGCCTGGGTCATGAGACACAGCAGGCCGATAGTCTTGAGTGCTACCGTTTTGCCTCCCGTGTTGGGACCGGTGATGACTAAAATGGAGAAGGCTTTGCCCAGTTCAAGCGTAATCGGCACGGCGGCATCCCCCAGCAGCGGGTGGCGCGCGCCGTCCAGACGGATAACGGGTGGCTCGGAGTCGCCCGGAAGATAAATCTCAGCCTCGGTGGCCTTGAAACGCCGTGCGAAGCGGGCCTTGGCCAGTGCTAGGTCAATGGCGGCGGCAGCCTCCAGACCGCGCACGATGTCTTCGGCAGCTTCTCCTGCGCTGGTGCTCAGCTCGCCGAGAATGCGTTCGATTTCGCGCGCCTCTTCAATCTGCAGCTCCTTAAGAGCATTGCCCAACTCCAGTGTTTGCCAGGGCTCGACAAAGAGGCTGGCGCCGCTGTTGGAGACGTCGTGGACGATGCCCTTAACTTCGTTACGGAATTCGGTCTTGACGGCGATGACGAAGCGCCCTTCGCGTTCTGTAACGATGGGCTCCTGTATGTAGCGGCGGGCGGCGTCGGAGGTGATGTAGGCTTGCAGTTTGTCCACCAGTTCGGCACGCCTGGTGCGCTGGCTGTGGCGTATGGACGACAGCTTGGGCGAGGCGTTGGGCAGGAGTTCGCCGTCGGGAGAAACAGCCTCGCCGATGGCCTTTTCCAGGGCTTTGCAGGGGGTGATGCCGCTGGCTATACCGGACAGCGCGGGCAGATGGTCGGCGTGACGGGTGACTCCGGCGTGCAGCAGGCGCAGCACCTCAAGGGTGACGCGCACTGTATTCAGCGTCTGAGGGTCGAGCATCTTGCCCCGCGCCGCCGCCCTGACGCTGGCGGAAACATCCTCGATGCCGGATATGCCGAGCGAAGGTTCTTCTTCCAGCAGTTGGCGCGCCTCCGCCGATTCGGCCAGCCTGGCTCTAACTTCGTCGAAATCGCTTGACGGGATGAGTGCCCGCGCTGCGGCCTGGCTCAATGAAAAAGAGCAGTAGCCAGCGATAATCTCGCGGATGTGCGGGAATTCAAGCAGGGCTAAGTCTTTAGCGTCCATACGGGCTTATTCTAACATGAGTCGGGCGTCATTGGTATTTTACATACTGAGAGTAACTCCATTGCTGCCAGTGAGACTTGAGCGCCTTACGTATCACGTCGAGACGCCATGGCTTAGGCAGATTAAGCGATATTGAATTGGGAGTTTGGTGTAAAATATAAATTAACCCGTATCCCAGCCGGCTTTGTCTGGCCGGGTGTGGAGTCCACTTGTAACAACTTCGCAGTGAACGTCAAAGGTCGAGATATCAGTGTAAGGAGGTATTATGAGAACAATCAATAGAGGGTTTGCCATTCTGCTCAGCATTCTGGTTATCCTCTTTCTGACTGCTGGCTGTACCGGGCCGGCGGGATCGACCGGAGCCCAGGGGGCAACCGGGCCGCAAGGGCCTCAGGGGCCAACCGGGCCGCAGGGAGCGACTGGCGCGCAGGGGCCACAGGGGCCGGCGGGACCGACCGGAGCCCAGGGGGCAACCGGGCCGCAAGGGCCTCAGGGGCCAGCCGGGCCGCAGGGGACACCCGGTTCTGCGGTCAATATCCTAGATGTCGCAACGCTGCGCTGGTACCTCATAAATCAGACTGGTATTAGCTACGACGTGGGCAGCCATCCCCGCGCCCTGTGCTTTGATGGCACCAATATCTGGGTGGCTAACAGCGGCAGCAATAGCGTCACCAAGCTCAGCGCCAGTGATGGCACCAGCCTTCATACTTATGATGTAGGGGCTAACCCGGTGGCCATCTGCTTTGACGGCGCCAACATCTGGACGGCCAACAAGGATGGGAACAGCGTGACCAAGCTCCGTATAAGCGACGGCGCGCGCCTGGCTAATTACGATGTGGGACTGGCTCCATCGGGCATTTGCTTTGACGGGGTCAGCATCTGGGTGGCTAATAGCGGCAGCAACAACGTGATGCGCCTCAGGCCAAGCGACGGCACTCCCCTGGGGACGTTCAATGTCGGTACAGGGCCGTCCGGTATCTGTTTCGACGGCACTAACATCTGGGTAGCCAACAGTGTCAGCAACAATGTGACCAAGCTCAAGTATACTGACGGCACCAGCCTGGGCGATTTCACCACCGGCAACTATCCCCTGTCCGTCTGTTTTGATGGAAGCAGTATCTGGGTGACCAATAACACCGGCAACAGCGTGACCAGGTTAAAGGCGAGCGACGGCACCACCATGGGCACCTACGCTGTAGGCAGCTATCCCTGGGGCGTCTGTTTTGATGGCAACAATATCTGGGTGACGAATAGCGTCGGCAACGGCGTGACCATAATCAGGGCCAGCGACGGCTCTGTTCTGGGCACCTATACCGTGGGCAGCCGACCCACGGGGCTCTGTTTCGACGGGGTCAACATCTGGATGGCGAATGACAGCGCCAACACCGTAAGCAAGTTGTAGAAATCAGGCCATCAGCCGTCTGTGAGCATAAAGAGGGTGGCATAGTACAAAAATACCACCCTCTTTCGTTTCCTAAAATTCTTCATTAAGGGATGGCCTCATAAAACAGAGCGAGCCCATTTCCAACTGCTTGACATCGACCAAACTGGTGCTAGAATGTCCTTGCTCTGATGGTGCCCTTTATGTTCTCGGGCAATGAAGACATCAGGTGAAAGGGAATAAGCAATGAAAAAATTTCTCTGGCTAGCCATCACCCTGGGCATAGTATTTGCGTTACTGGCGGGCTGCTCCGGTGGAGGTGAAAGTACCACCAGCACCACTTCTGCAACTTCGGCAACGTCCCTGCCCACCACCAGCAAAACCAGCGCCCCGCCAACGACTCAGACTAGCACGAGTCCTGCGCCTACTACCAGCAAAACGACGTCTGCTCCCGCTACCAGCAAGGCCACCACGGCCCCCGCATCTTCGACCGATCCACTGTCTGATGCTCTTAGCAAATCCGCCAGCATAACCAACCTCTACTGCGAGGTTACGATTACTAACTCGGGCATCACTCAGACCATGAAGCAATGGGCCAAGATGGGCAACCCTACTAAGCTCAGAATGGAGATTACAGCTTCCGGACAGACGACCATCATGATATATGACGGCCAGAACTACTACATGTACAACCCTGCCACCAAGATTGCCTACAAGATGTCGGCGACATCTGCGGAACAGTATTCTTCGGCGTCTGATGAGACAGGCTCATTAAGCCAGTATAGCCCGGTGCTCATAGGCTCCGAGACGGTGAATGGCATGGACTGTTATGTCTTTCAGTACACCGTCCAGGGTGTAAGCACCAAGATGTGGGTTTGGAAGCAGTATGGACTGCCTGTAAAGATAGTATCGGGCAATATGACCATGGAGTACAGCAATTTCAAATTTGAACCGATAGCAGACTCCATGTTCCAGTTGCCGGCCGACGCCATAATGATGACGATACCCGGGATGTAGTATAGTCTTACGGCCTGATATGGGGGTATGGCTGTAGCCATGCCCCTCCTTTGTTTTTAGATGCGAAACAGCCTGGTCCGACAAGACAGCGGCGTATGAATAGTGCATAATAGTAGGTATAAAAGGCGCGTAGGAACGTTCCGGTGAACGGTCAGAAAAACCTGTCCAAGTCCAGATACCTGAATGGCATGCAGTGCCCCAGGCTGCTGTGGGTGGCCGTCAATGACGCGGGCAGATTGCCGCCGGTGGATGCCGCTACACAGCAGGCCTTCGACCAGGGGCATTATGTTGAAGAACTGGCACACCGGCTGTATCCCGCAGGATTGAATCTTTACAGCGATAACCTCAGTGAAAACCTCAGGGAAACGAAGGCCTCTCTTCCTCTGCGCCAGCCGTTGTTCGAGGCAGGGTTTTCCGTTAACCGGCTCTATTGCCGCGTTGACATCCTCAACCCCGTCGGCGCGGATGATTGGGATATTATAGAGGTCAAGAGCACCACCGAAATCAGGGACGAGCACCTGCACGATGTTGCCTTTCAGCAGTACTGCTGCAAGCTGGCGGGGCTATCTGTCGCACACTGCCGCATCATGTATCTCAATAAGGATTACGTTAAACAGGGAGAGATTGACCCGCAGCAGCTCTTTATCAGCGAAGACGTGACCGACAGGCTGGAGGTCTTTTCCAGTGGCATCGAGGAACGCATCGCGGATATGCTGGTTTCTATCTCGTCCGAAGATTGCCCTGAATCAGCCATCGGGCAGCGCTGCAACTCCCCTTACCCCTGCTTGTTGCAGGAGGAGTGCTGGGCACACCTCCCGGAGCACCACGTCATGACGCTCTACTACGGCAAGAAGCTGGGTGAGGAATTGCTGGGCAAGGGCATACTCCACATCGGCGATATTCCGCAGGACGTGGCACTCAACTTCAGACAGCAAATCCAGAAGGAATGCGTCGTCTGCGGCAAAGAGCATATCAACCGCAGGGAAATACGCAAGTTTCTGGAGGGACTGGTGTACCCCCTCTATTTCATGGACTTTGAGACCTTTACGACTGCCGTTCCAATCTACGACGGCACGCACCCGTACCAGAACATTCCCTTCCAGTTCTCGGTGCACGCGGTGCAAAGGCCGGGCGCCGCGCCGCAGCACCTCTCCTATCTGGCGGAGGGTAAGGACGACCCTCGTCCCGCTTTCCTGGCCGCGCTCAAAGAAGCTATCGGCCCGCAGGGTACTGTACTCGTGTATTACGAGCCGTTCGAGAGGAGCAGGTTAAAGGAACTGGCGGAGGCCTTCCCCAAGTACCGGAAATGGATAGACGGCATACTGGCGCGCACTGTTGACCTCATTACGCCCTTCAAAGATTTCAGCTACTATCATCCCAGTCAGAAAGGCAGCGCTTCGATAAAGAAGGTCATGCCTGCACTGACCGACCTGAGCTACGACGAAATGGCGATAGCCGAAGGCGAAATGGCCAGCTTGAAATACATGGAAGCTACCTTTAAGGATATATCCGCAGAAGAGCGCCAAAAGATACACGCTGACCTGCTGGCCTACTGCGAGCAGGACACCGGTGGCATGGTGCGTATCGTGGAGAAGTTGGTGGCACTGTGCACCGGCCAGCTTGAGCTGGAGTAACGCAACTCGGGGGATGAATCACTGCCCTAAGCTGGAGACGGAGTCTTAGAACTGCCCTAAATTACCCACCCGGCTTCGTTTTCATCCCCATTGGTGCCGCCCTGGCTGAACTCGTTCATTATCTGGCGTACTTTCTGGCGCAACTCATCCTCTGGTACGGTGATGCCAGAGCTTTTTTCCAATTTTGCCAACCGCTCCTCCAGCTTGGACTGCTCGCTCAGCACCACGCGTATGGCTTCCGCCACCGGGTCGGGCAGCTTGCCGTGCTCAAGGTCAACCACCATCTTGCGGTGCTCTTCCACCACCCGCCCGGGAACACCCACCACTGTGGCCCCCGGCGGCACCGGCTTGGTGACCACCGAACCCGCGCCGATTCTGGCTCCGTCGCCGATGGTAATGGCCCCCAGCACGATAGCACCCGCGCCGATGACGACGCCATTGCCCACGGTCGGGTGGCGCTTGCCTTTGTTGAGCGTGGTGCCGGCCAGCTCCGTGCCGGCGTACATGAGCACGTCGTCTCCTATTTCCGAAGTCTCGCCGATGACGACACCCGCGCCGTGGTCTATAAAGAAACGTCTCCCTATTTTAGCGCCGGGGTGAATCTCAATATTTGTAATAAAGCGGCCCCACTGGGACACCATGCGGCCCAGCAGCTTGAGGTGGTGAGTCCACAGCCAGTGCGCCAGGCGGTGATTCCACAGGGCGTGCAGGCCGGGGTAGCAGGTGAGCACCTCCAGCCAGCTGCGCGCCGCCGGGTCCTTGGCAAAGACGTTTCTGATGTCCTCTCTCATTCTGCCGCACACGGGCTTGCTCCTCCGGCGCTAAGCGCCCCGCAGTTCCTCTTCCAGCCAGGCGAGGTAGTCCGGACTGCCTCCGGTGACGGGCATAGCGATGACCTCCGGCACCTCGTACGAGTGGTTT
>Ga0315268_10005931_pt1 | contig 13051 bp, 9 predicted proteins | sample C1_top_MG_FD_204535 | JGI IMG/M metagenome (GOLD analysis project Ga0315268, IMG submission 204535) | Sediment microbial communities from Yellowstone Lake, YNP, Wyoming, USA - C1_top | ecosystem: Environmental > Aquatic > Freshwater > Lake > Sediment | place: USA: Wyoming | collected 2017-08-01 | reverse complement strand
ACCCTAGCTCGCGGGTGAGCGCGGCGATGGTTTGTTCAACATTGACTTCGCGGCCGTTTACGGTGTGCGTTCCAAACAGTTGTGGGAATTTTTCCAGGATGTCTGCGCGGATGCTAGCTTGGCCCCTCGTTGCCAGCGAAGCAGGTTCCATGTGTTGCTCTCCTGTAGCGCACGGCTGCGCGCCATGTGGTGCTATGAATAGATGCAGGAGAGGCTACAAAGGTGCGGATTGGTCATACCGCGCAGCCATGAATATTGGGAGGCAGGCTGGCGCCGAACTTGCTTGCCTGCCGCCGGACCAGCGCGGTGAACTCGGCCCGCCGCGGCTCGCTCAGCGGCGGCCGGGTGTACGACGCCAGCAGGCGTGGGATGGCCGCATGCGCGCGCTGGAAGGCGTCGGTTGGGGCGCCGTCGCCGTAGCTCCCGCGGTCGATCACCTCTGAGGGCAGATGCTGCTCGCTGCGGAAGAGGGAGCGCGTTTCCTTCAGCGCCAGGAATCCGGCGCTGCCGAGGGCGGCGAACATTTCGGTTGCCAGGGTTGCCGTTGGCGTGGCGATGCCTCGCAGCAGGCGGCGCGCGGAGGCGATCAACTCGGCATCGAGCACCAGTTTTTCCGCGCTGTGACAGGCCAGCGACTCCAGCATGCCGGCGCCGGAAATCATGTTGATGCCGGCCAGCGCGCCCAGCATGGCCGAAACGCCGCTCTCCGCGCCCGCCTGCGCGTCCAGCAGATGGGCGTCGCTGGCCACCAGGTAGGCGTGGGTGGGCAGGCCGAAGTGTTTGCCGACCTCGGCGCAGGCGAGGTTCAGCATGACGGTTTCAATGGCGCCCACGGGGGTGATGCCGGTGCGCATGTCGAGAATGGAAGGGGCGCCGCCCCAAACCAGGGGCGCGCCGGGTACTGTCAGTTGGTGAATGACGATGCCGGCCAGCGACTCCGCCGCGTGCTGGGTGACGGCGCCGGCCAGGGTGACCGGCGCGGTGGCGCCCGCCATCGGCATGGAAACGATCTGGGCCGGCACGCCGGCGCGCGCCAACTGGATCATGTTCCGCGCCGCGAATTCGGTCCAGTGCAGCGGCGGCGAAGGGCAGACGTCGAACACCGCCCGCGGATGTGCCCGCAAGAGGGCCTCACTGCCGGCGTCCAGCGCCAGCAATTCCAGCATGCCGCCCAGAGTCTCCGCCGCGAAGGCGCCGGTGATGACGGGCTTGTTGGAATGCAGCAGGACGATGTAGAGGCGATACAGATCGGCGATGGCGTCGGGCGCGTCGCTGCACACCACGGCGGTGGACTGCGCCTCCAACTGCGGCAGGACTTCGGCAAGCTGCGTCAGCAGGACCAGGTCGCGCGTCTGGGCCGGACGCCGCGCCCGCGTTTCGCCATCCAGAAAATAAACGCACGACGAGCCGGGATCGAAGTGCACAGCATCGCCGCCGTAGCGCACCGCGGGGGTCCCGCCGCGGCCGTAAAGCGCGAACTCACGCGGCACGCTTGCCAGGCATTGCCAAACCAGCGCCTCGGGGAGGTGCGCCACGCCGCCCTCGACGCGCGCGCCGGCGGATGCCAGCAACTCGCGGGCCTCGGCGGACCCGACCTGCACGCCCGGCCGCGCCAGCAACTGCATGGCTTCGCCGAGAATGCGTTCCCTCAGTGCGTGCTCCAGCAGGCGAATTGCCGGCTTCACTGCGACGCTCCTTTGGTTTGCGCGAGCAAACGCTTCACCAGCTCCAGGGCGCGCGGCGCATCGGCGGCGTAGCCGTCGGCGCCGATCTCCGCCGCCCATTGTCGCGTAACCGGCGCGCCGCCCACGATCACCTTCACGCGCGGCCGCAGCCGCTCCATGGCGGTGATGACCTCGCGCTGCCGCACCATGGTGGTGGTGAGCAGCGCCGAAGCCCCGACCACATCCGCGCCCTGGCGTTCCGCCTCGGCGGCAAAGCGGGCGGCGGTGACGTTGCACCCGAGATCAACGACTCGCAACCCGGCTGCCAGCAGCAGCGTGGCGATCAGGTTCTTGCCGATCTCGTGAATGTCGCCCTGAACCGTGCCCAGCAGCACCGTGCCCGACACCTGGCGCGCCATGCCGCGCCGCTGAAACTCGGGCTCCAGCACGGCCATGGCGGACCTCATGGCTTCGGCGGCGGCCATCACGTCGGGCAGGAACATGGCCCGGCAGCCGAACTGCTCGCCCACCTGGTTCATGCCGGGAACGTACCCCTGGTCGATGGCTTCCAGCGGCTCCATGCCCGCGGACAGCGCTTCCTGCGCCAACTCGGCCGCGGTCTGCGGCGCGCCGTCAATGATGCTCTGCCGCATGCGCGACAGGATTTCCTGGTTCATCAAGCCTCACTGTTATGCACCACTCGCTTCATGATGCGGAACACCGGGTAGCTGGCCAGCAGCAGCGCCAGGGCGGCGACGCTGTTGCGCGTGTCGCCGACCACGGCGCCCATGAGAAACGCCACCGAGACCAGCCAACACATCGCCGTAGTCCAGGGATATCCCCAGGCGCGGTACGGGCGGGCGCGCTCCGGTTGCCGCCGGCGCAGGACGAATACGCTCGTGAAAGACACAATGTAGTTGGTGACGAAGAAAAACGCCGCCACCGCGATCACGTTCTCGAAGGTGCGGCTGGCGAGAAACGCCACCGACACGGCGGTGGTCACCCAGAGCGCTCTGACCGGGGAGCCGCCGCGGTTCACACTGCAGGTCCAGGGCGGAAGCAGGCGGTCGCGGCTCATGGCGAACAGGACGCGCGAGCACATCAGCGCGTAGGCGTTGATGGCCGCCACCATCGAGACCAGCGTCACCAGGCGCACCACGGTGCCGCCCTGCGCCGCCCACACCCGCTGGGCCGCCGCGCCCAGCGCCAGGTTGTTGCCCGCGATCGCCGAGATCGGCAAAACGTAGGCCAGCATGATGGCGATCGACACGTACACGGCGGCCACGCCCAGCACGCCGCCAAACATGGCGCGCGGCACGCTCCGGCCCGGGTCGCGCAGTTCCTCCGAAAAATAGACCGGGCCGGTCCAGCCATCGTAGCTATAGATAACCGCTTGCAACGCCAGCACCAGCGCGGTGAACAAGGCGAAGCCCCGCGGCATGGCGGGAGCGGCGGCGTCCGCAGCCCGGCCGGCGACAACCACGCAGGCCGCCACCAGGAAGGCGAATCCCAGCGCCTTGGCCAGGCTGGTCCAGCGCTGCACCAGGTCGCCCCAGCGTACCCCGGGCTGCTGCACCAGGGTGAAGCCGACCAGGACAATACAGGCGAGGAGCAGTTCGTGGCCGTGCAGTCGTCCCACCAGGTCGCCCGCGTATTCGCCCACCACGATCGCCACCGCCGCGTTGGTGGCGCAGTTGGAGATCCAGTCGGACCAGCCGATCACGAACCCGGCGTAGTCGCCGAGAGCTTCCCGGGCAAACACGAATTGGCCTCCGGAGCGCGGGATCATGGCCCCCAGTTCCGCCACCGAAGCGGAGGCGGCCAGCGCGAACAAGCCGCCGAGCACCCACAGTCCGACAAAGGCAATGCGATTCGGCAGCAGGGCGGCCACGTCTCCGGGAGTGCGCAGGATGCCGGCGCCGATGGTGTTGCCGACGGTGATGGCGACGCCGAAGCCGGTGCCCAGCACGCTCAGCAGGGTGCGGGTGCGAAGGGGCTGCGGTCGCGTGGTGGTGGCCGGCATGGCTTGGAAGAGGCGGGAATTCTAGCACGCCCGCACGGTGCGTTTTTCGATCCGCTTCTCGTACCCCGCGCCCACGATGATGCGCTGCACAAACAGGCCGGGGGTGTGGATTTTGTCGGGGGGGAGCTCGCCGAGCTTGACCAACTGCTCTACCTCGGCAATCGTGATACGGGCGGCGGTGGCCATCTCGGGATTGAAGTTACGCGCCGTCTTGCGGTACACCAGATTGCCCCAGGGGTCGCCCTGCCACGCCTTGACCAAGGCGAAATCGGCGCGCAGCGCGGCTTCCAGCAGACAGGTGCGCCCGTCAAACTGGCGCGCTTCTTTCTTTTCCTCGACCAAGGTGCCAACGCCCGTCGGGGTATAGAACGCCGCGATGCCGGCGCCGGCGGCGCGGATGCGCTCGATGAACGTCCCCTGCGGAACCACCTCCAATTCGATCTCGCTGCGCCGCAGCATTTCCTGCAGCAGCAGGTTGTCCCCCATAAAGGTCCCAACGTGCTTTCGTATCTGTTTGCTGCGCAGCAGCAAACCGACCCCGAAACCCTGCACGCCGACGTTGTTGCTGATGGTGGTGAGGTTGCGCGCGCCGTTGCGCACCAGCGCCGCGATCAGGTTCTCGGGGATGCCGCACAGGCCGAAGCCGCCGATCATGACGCTGGCGCCGTCGCGGATATCGGCGACCGCCTCGTCGGCGCTGGCGAAAACTTTATTCACCTTTTTCCACCTCGAGGACGGCCTGCCGAAGCTGCGCGATTCCGTGACCGATCTCGTCTTTTGTAAGCACCGCCGGCGGCGCCAGCAAGAGGTGCTCGCCGCGATCGCCGTCCAGGCAGCCCTGCATGGGATAGACCAGCACGCCGCGGCGCTGCGCGGCTTCGCCCAGGCGCGCGGCAAAGCCGGGTTTCGCGGGCGCCTTGCTCTGCCGGTCGGCCACGAATTCCACTCCCCGCAGCAGGCCGATGCCGCGCACGTCGCCCACCGACTGGCACTCGCGCAGGGTCTCCAGCTCCGAGGCGAACTCCCCCGCCAGGGAGCCGGATCGTCCGCTATCGGCAGCGGCGACCAACTGCATTTCCTGGATGCGGCGCAGCACGGCGCGTCCCGCCGCCACCGACACCGGATGCGCGTTGTAGGTGAAGCCGTGCAGGAACGATCCCGACCCGGCGGCGATGGCCTCCACCACGTGGGGCGCGGCAATAACCGCCCCCAAGGGCGCGTATCCGGCGGCCAGGCCTTTTCCGGCGACGATGATGTCGGGCGACGTCTGCCAGTGCTCCCAGGCGAAGTTGCGCCCGGTGCGGCCGCAGCCGGTCATGACTTCGTCGGCGATCCACAGCAGGCCGTGCGCGCCGCAGATGCGGCGTATCTGCTGGAAATAGCCGCCGGGAGGAACCGCGGCGCCCAGCGTCGCGCCCGAAACCGGCTCGCAGATAAACGCCGCTGCCTGGCCGCGCGTTTCCGCGATCGCCTGCTCCAGTTCGCCGGCATAAGCGCTGGCGCAGTTCGCGCACCCGTAGGCGCAGCGATAACAATAAGGAGTGTTGATCTGCGGGAACTCGCGCAGCATGGGCGCGTAGATGGCGCGCCGGCGCCGGTTGCCGCTGACCGCCATGGCGCCCAGCGTGGCGCCGTGATAGCTCTGGCGGCGGCTGATGATCTGGAAGCGCTCCGGGTGGCCGCGCTCGACCTGGTATTGCCGCGCCAGCTTCAGCGCCGTTTCCACCGCCTCCGATCCGCCGCTGGTGAAGTACACGGCGCCTCCGCGAAACGGGGCCCCGGCAAACTCCAGCAGCTCGCGCGCGAACTCCTCGGCCACCGGGGTCAGGAAGGCGCTGGTGTGCGTGAACTCCAGTTTCGCGAGTTGCTCGGCCATGGCGCGCGCGATCTCGCCATCGCCGTGCCCCAGCAACGACACCGCCGCGCTGCCCGCCAGGTCCAGGTAGCGGCGGCCCTGCTCGTCGTAAATCCACGCCTTCTCACCGCGCACCGCGCGCGGATACGTCTTGCGGAACGAGCGCGGAAATACCGCCGGCCAGGGAGCGTGAGCAGGAGTGGACATGCGCTGCGGATTATGCGATTCGGCGTGCGCCGGTGTCAAAGAAAGAGCAATGGATTCATGACGGCGTCATGCTGAGTGGGCGGCCCGGTTTTGGCCGCACACTCAGCATCCATGCTTTTGTGCGATTCCAGAAACATACTTTGGGTCGCGGCCATAACCAAAGCATAGATCCTGAGCGTCGCCAAAACCGGGCGACGCTCAGGATGACGCCCCAAGAGGGCGCGGGAACAGCAACTCTGATTTGCTGCAGGAGCCATCGTTGGCCTCGCTATAATGTGCCGCGCCATGCGAACCATACTGCAAGCGCGCACCGTACTCATTCTCGCCATTGCCCTCATGCTGTGCGGCACGGCATTTGCGCAGAAGCGCACCGCCGCCACTATTCCCGGGTTCACCGCAAACGCGGCGCAGAAGCAGGCTGCCGTGGAGGAAAAATTCAAGTCGCGCATCTCGCCCGAGCAGGAGCGCACCTTCCATCGTTTCCTGACGGCCGAGCCGCATCCCGCCGCCTCGGAGCGCAACAATTTTCTGGCGCGCTACATTGCCGACACCTGGAAGCAGCAGGGGCTGGAAGATGTGGTGATCCGCGAGTACGACGTGCTGAACTCGTACCCGCGCGAAGTCTCACTGGAGATGGTCGCGCCGGTGGCTTACAAGGCGGGGCTGCGCGAAGAGGCCTACGCCATCGATCCCGACACCCACAACCCGCAGGTAGCGTCGGCGTACCTGGGGCTGTCGGCTTCCGGCGAAGTCACCGCGCCCATCGTTTACGCCCACAGCGGCAACCCGGAAGACTACGAAGTGCTGCGCCAGAGCGGCATCGAGGTGCGCGGCAAAGTGGTGCTGGTGCGCTACTCGAATCCGTACAGCTACCGCGGCTTCAAGGCGCTGACCGCGGAGCGCGCGGGCGCAGCCGCCATTCTTATCTATTCCGATCCCGCCGAGGACGGCTACCAGCAGGGCAAGGTCTTCCCCGACGGCCCGTGGGGACCGGAAAGTCACTTCCAGCGCGGCTCGATCACCTACGACTTCCTGGTTCCCGGCGACCCGCTCACGCCGGGATGGGCCTCAGTGCCGGGCGCCAAACGCGTGGCGCCGGAAGAGGCCCGCTCTCTGCCCAAGATCATGGCCTTGCCGCTTTCCTGGCACGACGCCAAGCCCCTGCTCGAACACATGGGCGGCCCGGCGGCGCCGAAGGACTGGCAGGGCGGACTGCCCCTCACCTACCGTCTGGGCGGCGAGGGACGCGTCCACGTAAAGGTGGACATGGACACGCGCGTGATGCCGAACTACGTGGTCGAGGCGCGCATCCGCGGCGCCGAATATCCCGACGAATGGGTCCTGCTCGGCAATCATCGCGACGCCTGGGAATTCGGCGGCGTCGACCCCAGCAGCGGCACCGCTTCCCTGCTGGAGATGACCCGCAGCCTCGGCGGCTTGCTGCAGCAAGGTGTGCGCCCGCGACGAACCCTGGTGTTTTGCAGTTGGGACGGCGAAGAGGTCGGCCTGACCGGCTCCACCGAGTGGGGCGAGCAGTTCGCCGACGAGCTGCGGCAGAAGCTGATCGCCTACATCAACGTGGACTCCTCGGCATCAGGCCCGGACTTCCAGGGCAGCGCGGTGGCCTCGCTGGCGCCGCTGCTGGTGGAGACCACTAAGTCGCTGCGCGATCCCTCCGGCGCGTCGCTCTACTCCGCCTGGCTGCGCTCCAGCCGCGCCGCGCGCCACAAGCAGAAGGAAAAGGAGCCGCCGACCGGCGCCGAGCCGGTGGACATCCGCATCGGCAGCGGCTCCGACCACACCGTCTTCCTCAACTTCCTGGGCCGGCCGGTGGTGGGGCTGCAATTCGACGGCCCGTACGGCGTGTATCACTCCGTGTACGACAACCATTTCTGGATGACGCACTTCGGCGATCCCGGATTCCGCTACCACGCGCTGATGTCGCAACTGTGGGGCGTGCTCGGGCTGCGCCTGGCCAATTCCGACGCGCTGCCGTTCGACTTCGCCGCTTACGCGCGCGGGCTGCGCAGCTTTGTCCGGGAACTGGAAGCGCGCCATAAGCTCGAAGGACAACTGGATGTTGCGCCCCTGCTGCGCGCCATTGGCGATTTCGAGAGCGAAGGCGGCAAGCTGCGGGATGCGGTGGCACAGCGGCTGGCGTCCGGAAGGGTGGACCCGCGCGTCATGGAGCAGGTCAACCAGGCGCAGATGCAGGTCGAGGCCAACTGGCTCAACCCGGACGGAATCCCCGGGCGCCCGTGGTTCAAGCATCTTCTCTACGGCGCGCGCTACACCTACGCGCACCTGGAATTGCCGGGCCTGACGGAAGCCGTCGAAAGCCACGACTGGCCGCAAGCCCGCCGGCAACTGCAACTGCTGGTGGAGGCGGTATCGCGCAACCGCGAGCTGTTGCGCAAGGCGAGGATGCGGCTCGGGCAGTAGGGCGCTTGCCAACCAGAGAAACAATCCTGAGCGTCGCCTCCTCGGCTTCGCTCGGGGCAGTCTCTAACAGGCGACGCTCAGGATGACGCCAGCGCCCAGGATTCGGTCCTGCTGCTGCGGAGGCATGAGCTTCGACGGAGCGAGAACCGCTCAGCCTTACGCCTTGTCTACCGGGCCACCAGGCTCATCAGCACCCGCGCCGCTAAGCCCAGGATCGTGGCGAGAACGAAGGTATAGGCGATGGCCACGGCCGTGAGCCGTCTTCCGACCTCGCGGACCAGCGCCGCGATGGTGGCCACACAAGGCACGTAGAAAGTCACGAAGATGGTAAACACCACGATCTGCGCCGCCGTCATCACGTGCCGAATGTCAGCCGTTCCCATGGCCTGCACCAGCATCACCATGGACAGCTCTTTGCGGAGCACCCCGAACACCAGCGTGGTTCCCACCGCCAACGGCAATCCCAGTAGGCGCGTGATGGGCGAGAGCCCCACGTCAATCAGGTGGTTCCATCTCCAATGTTCCGCCAGGCCCAGCACCAGGCTGCCGGCAATCAACAGCGGCCAACTGAGCGTGACGAACTCGCGGATGCGCAGCCACACCTTCCGCAACACCATGCTGGGCTGCGGCCACTGGTAACGCGGCACTTCCAGGATCATGCCGGGACTGACTTCCGGCCACAGGCGGCTCATCAGGGCGCCGGTCCCAACCACCACCGCCGCATTCAGGCAAAAGATGCCCAGCGCCCACGCCGGACCCAGGTAAAAACCGGCCAGGGCGAAGATCACGTTGGAACGCGCCGAGCACGGCACCAGCGTCGCCAGCACGTTGGTCAGGAAACGGTCTCGCCGGGAGGGCAGGATGCGCGTGGCCAGGCACGCCGGCACGCTGCAGCCGTAGCCAAGGATCAGGGGCAACGTGGATGTCCCGTGCAGCCCGATGCGGTGCAGCAGGCCGTCCATCAGGTACGCCACCCGGGGCAGATAGCCGGCGTCCTCCAGGATGGCCAGGCCAACCAGGAAGGGCACCAGGTACGGCAGCACGATGGCGGCGCCGCCGACGAAACCGTCCCATACGCTGTGAACCACGGCTTCGCTCAGCGTCCCGCGCACCAGGTTCGGGAAGAGGTAGGCGTACACATCGGCCAGGTGCGCCTGCAGCAGTCTTTCAATCAGCGATCCAAGCCCAAAAACCGCCCAGAAAAAGCCGATCAGCGCCGCCACCAGCGCTACATAGCCCCACAGCGGATGGGTCAGCACGCTGTCAATCTTGTCGCGCACATCGGAGGCCGGCTTCCCCACCTCCGCTACCTGCTCGCACAGCCGCATCGCCCAATCGTGGCGCTCCGACATGATCACCGTGGCGGCGGTGCGTCCACGCTTCTCGGCCAGGCGGGCCCGCTGCGCCTCAACCTGGCTCCGAATCTCCGGTGGCACGCAGGCCGCCATGCTCTCGTCGCCTTCGAGCAGCTTGATGGCGATGAAGCGCGGCAACAGCGCCGGCGCCTCAGATCCATCCGCATTGGGCGGACGTGGGCTCTGCGCCGGCAGCTTGGCCTCCAGTTCCGCAACCTCCTGCTCCACGTCGCGGCTCCAGGTCAATGGCGGCAGCGCCGCGGGCGCCTGCGCAATCGTGCTTTTGGTGCGGGCAAACAACTCCTGCACGCCGTCGCCCTTCGGCGCTATGGTTTCCACCACCGGCACCTGGAGCGCGGCTTCCAGCCGTTCGCGGGAAATGCGAATTCCCTTGCGCCGCGCCTCGTCCGACATGTTGAGGCAGACCACCATGGGGATGCCAAGTTCCCGCAACTCCAAAGTCAGTTCCAGGCTGCGGCTCAGCAGCGAGGCATCCACCACGTTGATGACGAGGTCGGCGCCGGAATTGAGCAGGAAGGCATGGGCCGCGGTTTCGGCCGGATTGCACGCGGTTAAGGAGTAAATTCCCGGCAGGTCTACCAGTTCGAGGGTCCAGCCGTTGAGTCGAACCGAGCTTTTGGCCGCGTGCACGGTCGAGCCGGGAAAATTGCTCACCTCGGAGTGATAGCCGGCGACGCGGTTGAACAGGGTGCTCTTGCCGCAGTTCGGCTGTCCAATCAGCACCACTTGGGGGGTGGATCGCGGTTGGATTGTGACCAGAGCCTGCTGGCCGGGCGCGGCGCTCATCGCGATTCCACCACCACCTTGACCATGATTTTCCGTGCCAGCGCCCGCCCCAGCGCGATGGTCGCCCCATTCACCGCAACCAGGATGGCGCCCCCGATCGGGGCCCGGTTCTTCACCGTCAGGAATTCACCAGGGCGGACGCCTTGCGGCACCAACTGGCGCGCAATCCGCTCCGGAATGGCGAGCACGCGGACCCGGCTGCCGCTGGCAACCGAAGAGAGGGGGATTTGCTTGGGCTTGTCCTGCGGCTCCCGTGATGGCGTTTTGCCGATTGCCACGCTCCAGTGTATCCCGTGTCGGCCTGCACTGGAACTACCTTTCGGCGCTATTTGAAAACTATTTTCATTGACGTCTGGAGTTCCTGGTCGTCCGCTCCGGGCTGGCCGGCAACTGCTGACTTTGCGGGATGGTAAGCGGACAGTTTCATGGTTTGCTGCCCGCAGGCGCAGCGAGACCGTCCCGGGTGTACTTCAGGATCCAGACCATGGAAAGCGCCAAGATGGACAGGAATACGAAGGTGATGAACCCGATGGGATAGCCGCGCTTGCCTAAGTTCGATACCGCAAAACCCATGATCGGCGGCAAAACGAACCCGCCCAGCGCGCCCAAGCCGCCCACCCAACCCGCGGCGCCGCCCACCGCTTGCGGAACCGCCTGCGGTACCAGTTTGAACACGGCGGCGTTGCACACGCCCATGCCGATGGCGAGCAGAACCGTGCCGGGAAGCGCAAGTTCAAACTGCGTGGAGCTGGTCATCACCAGCGCCCCCACTAACATGATCAGCAAGGCGAGCATGGCCGTGTTCTCGCCGCCTTCTCGAAGATGGTCGGAAAGCACGCCCCCCGCCACGCGAATTAAGGACGTCAGGATGGCATACAAAGCGGTCAGCAGCCCTGCCGAAACCATGCTGAGGCCGAAGTAAGAGTGCCAGTACGTCGGCAGCCACGCGGTCAGCGCAATAAAGCCACCGAAGGTGGTGAAATAGATCCAAACCAGTGCCCAGGTCTTCCACACCCGCGCCGAGACACTAAGACTCTCCCTCAGGCTGCCCGCCGGGAAGAGGGTTTGCCCGCGATGTTGGGAAACGCGGCGAGCCTCTTCAGTTCCCAATCCATGAGCAAGCAACTGGAAGTACCACGCATTTCGCCCGAGTAGCGCATAGAGAACCGTGCCCAGCGCCAGAAACGCCAGCCATGCCAGGTAAGCATTCGCCAGGCTGAACCTGACCAGCGCAATCGGCAGCAGCAGTGAAAAAATGCCCGGGGCAAGATTGCCGAAGCCGGCAAACACTGCCAATGCCTTGCCCTGCCTGGACTGCGGAAACCAGTACGACACCTGGCTGATCCCCACGGAGAAGGTCGCGATTCCGCAGCCGCAGAGCACACCCAGCGCAAGCAGCAGAGGATAAACACCGCGCACAAGGTGGACGGGGTAGAGGAAGTACACGACCAACAGCAGCCCAGCCATGCCCAGCAACGACAGCGCCAGCAGCACCAGGAAAGGCTTGCGCCCGCCGGTGCTGTCAACCCAGGCGGAAAACGGAATGCGCAGCAGCGAACCCGACAAGGCCGGGGCAGCGACCAGGAATGCCACCATCATCGGCGAGAGATGCATGACTTCCTGAATCCTGCCGGCGGTGGGGCCAAACAGCGCCACGGCCGCAAAACCGAAGAAGAAACCCAGGGTGGCAGCGAGCAGACTGCGATTCGGAGTGCCCTTCAGTTGCGCGGCTGCGGCGTTGATGGCGGCGCTTTCAGTCGTGCTGGGAAGTTTCGTCGCGGTACTCATAAAGGAACGGCTCCTGCATTCAGAGACGCTGATTGAATCGGAAAACGAGCAGCCATAACTGTCTATGCGTGGTAATGCAAACTCTCCTCGATGAATGGATCCTTAACCGGCACCAGCGGCGCGCGCCTGAGCGTCCGGAAAAAAGCGAACAGGAACAGCCCAAAGCCTCCTGCCAGCATCCCGAGTTCGACCGCGCCGACAGGGGGCTCCCTGCCCGAAAAAGTGGGCATGATCATCAGGTAGAGATCGAGCCAGCGTCCCGCCAGCAGCACCAGGCACACCTTCACCAGCACCCCGGGATTGTGTTTGTTGCGGCGCGGCAGCAGGGCGAAGAAGGGCCCCACCCAGTTCAGCACCATGTCCAGCAAGAACAGTGAGCCCCAGTAGCCGTGCAGGCGCCGCACGAAGTAAATCGTCTCCTCGGGAATGTTGGCGTACCAGATCAGCATGTACTGGCTGAACCACAGGTACATCCAGAAGGTGCTGAAGGCGAACAGCAGCTTGCCCAGGTCGTGCAGGTGATCGTCGGTGACGGTGAGAGCGTTCTGTTGCCGGAGCCAGACCACCAGCAAGGTCAGCGCGGCCAAGCCGCCCAGAAAGAGGCCGGCGAAGTTGTAGGCGGCGAAGATGGTGCTGTACCAGCGCGGCTCCAGCGACATGATCCAGTCGTAGGTTGCCAGCCAGAAACTGAACGCAAACAACACCAGAAAGAGGGCCGACAGCCGCGCGTTCATGCGCGTATGCCGCGCCGCCCCGTCGGCATCCTGCCGGGTTGATTGCCGGGCTATGGCGACGGCGAACAGCGTCCAAAGCAGCAGGAAGGCGATGGCCCGTCCGCGAAAGAACGGCAGGCTGAGCCACCAATGCCGGAAAGCGGGAACGGGCTCGCCGCCGGCGGCAGTCGCGGTCC